>Ga0194043_1002036_pt1 | contig 11279 bp, 8 predicted proteins | sample JunL4415m_MetaG_FD_161274 | JGI IMG/M metagenome (GOLD analysis project Ga0194043, IMG submission 161274) | Anoxic zone freshwater microbial communities from boreal shield lake in IISD Experimental Lakes Area, Ontario, Canada - Jun2016-L442-15m | ecosystem: Environmental > Aquatic > Freshwater >...
GGGTATGAATGGCATGGGTGGCGGCGGCATGGGGATGGGTGGTGGCGGCGCCTTTTCGATTCCACCCGAGCGGTCACGGGTCTTCCGAGTGCCAACCGTCTGCCTCGAATATGGCAAGCATGAGCCCACCAGTCGAATGCCTTACAAGCTTGGCCGTGTCGATACGTTTTCAAGCGACCCGAAACTAGCTGTTGTGTTGGAGAGCTTGGGTCGTGGTGAACTGCCGCAGAAGGTGGCGCAGGCGGCCGCTTGGAACATCGCCAATGGACTATCGTGGGAGAAACTGGCAGCGGAAAAGATCGACCATGCCGGTGGCATGCCCGATGAATCGTATTTCACGCCGGTCGAACTGATGGCGGCCCATCGCGTCGTGGCCGCTGCTACGCTTGAAGCGAAGCGACGGCAGCCTGCCGACTCAAGCAACTCGGCAGCGCCGAGCAGCCTGGTTCAATAGTCGCCCGAAACGCTCTCGCCGCCGGCCCGCGTCGAAAGCCCTTTCCACAGGCTAGCATTGATGCTGTCGGCGATGGACCGGACGCTGCCGTCCATGAAGGCGGATGAGACAATACCCACGTGATGGCTACGGGATGTGACAGCGGCGAGCGTGGGCTTGGTTGCATCCGTTCCCTCACGCCTGTTCGTCCAGTCGCCATCCACAAGTTTGCCGCCGATCGTGATTGGCACGACGGTGTTCGGTGGGAACACGGTTGTGAAGCCGGTCTGGTTGGTCTTGCCGTCGACCCATTCCGTATGGGCTCCCGCTGGTTTTTCGTCGCCCCCGAAGCCAACGATCGCAGTCGGCGAAGAAGGGGCCGGGAAATAAGACAGGTCGGCATTGCGACGGTACGACGTGTAGGCTTTGACCTCAGAAAAGGCGAGCGTCTTCGAGAGTCCGTCGGAGAAATGTGCGGCTTTGAGACGGCCGTTCACCTGGAAGGCGCCGTCGCCTCCAGTGCGGGTGATCGGATCGAACACGAACCATGTTCCCATGTTGATGGCGTAATTGAGCGGATAGTGTCGTTCGGCGCCGTCGATCAACGGCCTGTCGTTCGCCTCCGCCGGGCAGAGCAGCACCGGAACTCGCAGCGACGAAATCAGCGTGGAGCCGTCGGCAAGGGTGGCCGTGTCGTAGGAGTTGTCCAGATTGCGGGCCACTTCGGCACCGAGGGCGAGATCCTCCACGAACGGCAGCAGTCGGGACTGGGCTGACCATTCGCGGGCGTCGGAGCCTGGGTCGCCATTCCATTCCCGGCTGGGCGGGTAGGCCCGCTTTGCGACCTCACAATTGTGCAGCGCGAGCGACAACTGTTTCAGGTTGTTTTGGCATGCGAGCCGCCGGGCGAACTCTCGGGCTGACTGAACCGCCGGCAGCAGCAGCCCCACGAGCGTGCCAATAATGGCGATCACGACCAGGAGTTCGACGAGGGTAAACCCTTGACGAACGGCTAGGTATCCGCGGGTCGATTTTGGAAACATGGCCATCCTCTTTAAAATCGACATTGAGACTCAATATCAATAAGATCCTGGTCCCGAATTGTAGGACTTCGATAGATGTTGTCAACAGGAGGGCTCTGTCTGGAGGAGTGCAGACGCAGTCTGCCCATCAATCAGCGGTCGAAACACGCTCAGTCAGCGGGTTTTGAGCCACCCCCTACATTGTTTTTTTAGAGTCGTTAAAACAAAGTATCTTCGAAAGATTGACGACAACCGCAGGGTTGAGTCGGGGGTTTGGGATACAGGACCTGAATATCAGATGTCGGAGCAAGGAGCAGGCAGCGTTATGAAATCAGTCACGTCAACCGCGGCAGCGACAGTCGATCGTCGCGAAAACGAAATCGTTGTTGAAGCGAGAAATCTCTCGAAGACCTACCGGGATTTCTGGGGACGCAGCAAGAAGGTGGCACTGAAACCACTCGATCTTGAGATTCGTCGCGGCGAGATTTTCGGTCTCTTGGGGCCCAACGGCTCCGGCAAGACCACCACGATGAAACTGCTGCTCGGTCTTGTTTTTCCGACCTCGGGCGAGGCGCTCGTCTTCGGCCGCGATGCTACCGATGTGTCGAAGAACGAGCGAATCGGCTACCTGCCTGAAGAGTCGTATCTCTATAAGTTTCTCGACGCTGAAGAGACGCTCGATTTCTACGGTCGGCTCTTCGACATGCCGCCGGCAGAGCGGAAGCGGCGGGCCGACGCCCTCATCGAAATGGTTGGCCTCAGCCGGGACAAAAAGCGGCAACTCCGCGAGTATTCCAAGGGCATGACACGTCGCATCGGCGTCGCACAGGCGCTGATCAATGATCCCGAACTCGTGCTCCTTGACGAGCCCACCAGCGGCCTCGACCCGATCGGCACCCGAGAGATGAAAGACCTGATCATCGACCTCAAGCAGCGTGGCAAGACGGTGATCCTCTGCTCGCATCTGTTGGCCGACGTGGAAGATGTCTGCGATCGAATCGCGGTGCTCCATCAGGGCGAACTCAAGGAACTTGGTCGCGTCGAAGACCTGCTACGGGTTACCAACGTCACCCAGATTCGCGCCGAGGGGTTGTCGACCGAGGCCCGGGAAGAGATTCGTGCGGTGCTTGCGCGGCACGGCCGATCGGATGTGGAAATCGGGAATCCCCGCACCACGCTGGAGGATCTGTTTCTCGATGTGGTTCGCGACACCCAGGCCCGTCCGGGCCGCCGTGCCCGGCAGCATGCCGCCGACGGCTCCCAGCCAGGGAAGGAGTGAGCGATAACCCATGGTGCTTGAACATGAAATTCCGAAGTTTGCCGCGTGGATTGGTCCGGCGCTGCTTTGGTATTTGTTCGTGATCAGCCTCGTGGCCGTGTGTGCGGCGGCGCTGGCCTGGCTGAGCCAATCGCTCCTCTATGGTCCGCTGGCTGCAGGCGATCGGGTCTACCGGGGCGTCTTAACGGGGGTCGCGGATCTCGCTGGCATGTCGTCGCGACGGATCTGGGCGCTGGCGCGGCTGGCGATCCAAGAATCGCTGCGCCGCAACGTGCTCGTGGCGTTGGCGTTGTTTCTCTTGATCGTGTTGTTTGCGGGATGGTTTCTCGATCCCAAGAGCGTTAATCCTGGGAAGCTCTACCTCGGATTCATCCTCGGTGCGACCAACGTGTTGGTCTGCCTCGTGACACTCGTGCTCTCCGTCTTTAGCCTGCCGGCCGATATTAAGGCCAAGGCGATTCAGACTGTCACCACAAAGCCTGTCCGCACGGGCGAGATTGTGCTTGGCCGCATTCTTGGTTTTTCGATCGTCGGCGCTGGTTTGTTGGTGATCATGGGGCTGATCGGCTGGGGATTCGTGGTGCGAAGCGTGAACCATGGGCATGATGTCGTCGAGGGCGACGTCGTTGAGGTGAAGGATGTGGGGGGCACGATCACCGGCTACGAGGGCCGCTCAAGCCTCGACCGTGGACATCGCCATCGCTTCGATCTCGACGCCAGCGGCAACGGTTGGACCGACACCGTGCACGGGCATCGTCACGCGGTTCGCCGGTCTGTGGCCGGCGGCTACACGCTAGGGCCCGTCGAGGGAATTCTCGAGGCCCGGCGGCCGCTGCGAGGCACGCTGCGGTTTCTTGATCGCGAGGGCCGGCCGAGCACCAAGGGGATCAACGTCGGCTCGGAGTGGGGCTATCGGCAATACATTGAGGGTGGCAGCCTCGCTGCCGCGATCTGGAAATTTGAGGGTGTCTCCGAGCGTGAGTATGCCGACGGTCTGCCTTTAGAAATGGTCGTGCGGGTATTTCGCACCTACCAAGGATCGATCGAGAAGGGAATCAAGGGGAGCGTGCGGGTTCGTAACCCTGTCAGCGGTCTGCAGAGCGACCCGTTCTACTTTACTGCCCGGGAATTCACGATCGATTCGCTGATCATCCCGCGGAAGCTCGCGACCACGTCGACCGACGGTGGCACTCGGCAGGTCGATCTCTTTGCCGACCTCGTGGCCGATGGCCGGATCGAGGTGATCCTGCAGTGCCTCCAACCAGCGCAATTTTACGGCGTTGCGCAGGCCGACTTCTATCTGCGGGCCGGAAGTGGCTCGTTTGCCTTAAACTATGCTAAGAGCTGCCTCGGCATCCTGTTCTCGATGCTGCTGGTCACTGCAATGGGGGTAATGTTTAGCACGTTTTTGGGCGGCCCGCTGGCTCTTATGGCAACACTGGCAGTGGTGCTCGTGGGCCAGTTTCGCGAGTTCGTTCAGAGGCTGTTCGAGAGCCAGATCACCGGCGACACTTTTCTCACGCCCGGCGGCGGTCCGATCGAGTCGCTCTACCGGATCGTGACGCAGACGAGCATTACGGCCGATCTTGATCCCTCTGCGGTCGTGACGTTTATGAAGACTCTGGACACCTTTCTGCTGGCGCCGATGCGGCTCTTGACGGCGATTGTCCCGTCGCTGAGTTCACTCGGCACGAGCGACTTCGTGGCGGGGGGCTTCGATATTCCCTTCGATCTGGTGGCGGAACAGAGCATGGAAACCGTTGGGTATTTGCTGGCGTTTTTCATCGCTGGCGCCCTCTGTCTTAAGGCTCGCGAGGTGGCATCATGAGTTTGACATCGTCGGCGCCCGAATCCTCTGGGAGTCAGAACGGCGGCGGGAACCGCAGGCCGGGAACTGCTCAGCCGGCTGCCTTGTGGCTAGGGCTGCGGCCCGGCACGCTGCTGGCCTTGGTGGGAATCGCCGTGTTGTTGGTGCCGCTCTCCGCCCTGAGCCAGCCCAGTGACTCCGCCAGCAAGGGGGGCAAGCTCGCCAGGCTCCGCGAACAGTATGGGCTGTCGCAGGCCAATCTGGGCGAGGTCGATCCGACGAGTGAGGCGATGCGGTTGGCGTCGCTGGGGCTCAAGAACATCGCCGTCACGCTCCTCTGGGATCGGGCCAATCACTATAAGAAGGTGGAAGACTGGACGAACCTCTCGGCAGTGCTTGAGCAGATGACCAAACTCCAGCCCAACTTCTATTCAGTCTGGGACTTTCAGGCCCACAACCTCTCCTACAACATCTCCGTCGAGTTTGATAACTATCACGACCGCTATGCCTGGGTGATGAAGGGGATCGAATTCCTGCGGCAGGGCATTAGCTTCAACCTACGAGAGCCGCGTCTGCTTGGCCGCCTGGGCTGGTTTATCGGCCAGAAGATCGGGCGGGCCGACGAGAAGAAGCAGTATCGCCGGCTCTTCAAGGCAGATGAGGACTTCCACGAACGAGACCGCCCAGGCCGCACGCTTCCCGAGCGCGACAACTGGCTCGTAGCGCGAGAGAAATACCGCGCTGGACAGCAGGTCGCCGATGCGGGAGCGCCCCTCAAGACCACCGCGCTGATCTACCACAGCGAGCCGATGATGACGGCGATCCACTACGCAAAAGCCCTCGAGCAGGACGGCACGTTTGGCGCCGCCGCTCGCGACGGCTGGAATCTGGCCATTGACGAGATGCGGCGGTTTTCGGTTCGGGAGATTCCCACCAGCTGGGACGTGCCAATTCGACTCGGCATGCGGGAGGCGGAGTTGGCCCGTGCCGACCGCATTGCCACGGAGATGGAACAACTGCTTCCGGGCCAGTTCAAGGCGTTGGAGGAAACGAAACAGGCCGCGCTGACGCCGGAGCAGCAGGCGGCTCTCGCCGTGCCCGCGATTGAGCGGACCGATGCTCAAGCTGTCGATGCTCGCACTGCCACGGAACTTGTAACGGTGGATTGGCCAGCAGTGGTCGGCGCGGCACCTGCCGACGTTCGCACCCGTGCGAAAGACCTTCTGCGGCAGTGGCGGGAAGCCAAGGAGACCGCTGAGATTATCGATCGCTATCGGGATATAGTGAATTTCAACGTCTGGCGGGCCACCTGCGAGGCCGAGGTTACAGAGCCGGCAATCAAGGCCCGCGAGGCGATCTGGCGGGCGGAGCGGGAGTTTGAGAATGCGCGACTGCAGCCTGCCAAGCTGGCCTATGAGGAAGCCTTTCAGAACTGGCGTCAGGTGCTCGATGCCTCGGAAGTGCTCCGCAAGGACAGCATCGTCATGGAAGACATGGCAGAAGTTGTCGATCGTTACCGGAAGGTGCTCGACCAACTTGACGAGGAATTCCCAAAGCCATTCATCCTCCAAGACGTGACCGACAAGGGCCGCTAGTCACGTTGAGTCGCGGCGAATCAGCAGTTTGTCGATCCGACGGCCATCCATGTCGACCACCTCGATGACGAGGTTGCGCCATCTGAGCGTGTCGCCTGTCGTTGGAATCCTCTCGAGTTCGGCGAGCACGAGTCCCGACACCGTCGAATAGTCTCGCGGCACGGCGTCGAGCTTGAAATCGAGCTTGTCGGCGAGATCCTCGATGCCAGCGCTGCCGTCCACCAGCCACGAGCCGTCCTCCCGTTGCACAAACTGCGACGAACTGCGGTGATGCTCGTCATGGATTTCGCCGACCAACTCCTCAAGCACGTCCTCGAGCGTCACGAGCCCCTCGGTGCCACCGTATTCGTCGAGCACGATGGCGAGTTGGTTTCGCTCTTTTTGGAAAAGTTCGAGCAGGCGGTCGAGCGGCATCGTCTCAGGAACAAACAGGGCGCGGTGCATGATCCGGCGGAGTTCGATCGGCCAGCCCATCCAGTTGTGGCGGAGCACGTCCTTGAGCAAGACGTAGCCGAGGATGTGATCGAGTGAGCCCTCATAGACAGGCAGCCGCGAATAGCCGGCCATGGCGATCGCGCCGAGCACCTCGCCGGGGGGCGTTTCGATATCGAGCGCGTCGAGTTCGATCCGTGGCCGCATGATGTCGCGGACTGTTCGCTCGCCGAGGCGGAGCGCCTCGGTCGCCACGGCCTGTTCCACTGCCTCGAGCACACCCTCGGCACGACCGGCCTCCAGGAGATGTTCGATGTCGTCCACCGACACGGTTGGCCCCTCTTGCTTGTGAGCACCGAGCAGGGCCAGCACCCCCGATGTAGACGCGCCCATCAGCCAGACAAGCGGTTTGGTGAACTGCGAAAAGATCTTCATCGCCGGGGCGACCAAGCGGGCGATATCCTCGGCTCTCCGCAGCGCCAGCCGCTTGGGAACCAGCTCGCCAAAGAGGAGCGTGAAGAACGACAGCAGCACAACAAATACAGTCAGCGCGATCGGCCTCGCCACACCGACCACAGCCGGCGGTCCGTGTGCGGCGATCCATGTGGCGAGGTCGCTGACAAGGCTGTCGCCACCGTAGGCGGCTGCCAGCGTGCCGACCAGCGTGATGCCGATCTGGACCGTGGGCAGGAACTGATCGGGGCTCGAGGCTAGCTCCAGCGCTGTCTGGGCCGCTGTGTCACCCGTTTCGGCCAATTGGCGGAGCCGGCCGCGCCGGCTCGCGACGATCGCCATCTCCGCCCCGGCGAAGAAGCCGTTGGCGAGGATGAGAGCAAAAACGAGGAGGATTTCCGGCAGCATACGGGGGTCCGATTAGGTCGTCGTGTCAACGGATTCTGGGAGCGGTCCGTCCCGGCTAATAACGGCGAGATTATCGCGGTGCACCACCTCATCGTAGGGACAGTAGCCCAGCACCGCGGCGATCCCTTCGGTCTTGAGGCCGGCAATCCGGCGAAGTTCGTCGACGGGATAGTTCACGAGTCCGCGGGCAAACACGCGGCCCTCTGTTGTGGCGAGCCTTACGACGTCGCCAGCTGCGAATGATCCCTCGATCGCGGTGACGCCGGCCGCGAGCAGGCTGCGGCCGCGGGCCACCACCGCATCGCGGGCGCCCGCATCGACGGTGATCTGACCACGAGCGTCGGCCGACCATCCCAGCCACCGCTTCCAGGCGGGCATGGTCGTCTTGCGGCCGACAAAGAGCGTGCCCACCGGCTCACCGGCACAGATCCGCTCAAGCACCGCGTCATCCCGGCCCGATGCGATGATGCAGTGCCCGCCCGCTTCATTCATGATGCCCGCCGCCGTGATCTTACTCGCCATGCCCCCCTTCGAGAGACCCCCGGCCCGGTCGCAGGCCAGCCCCGCCACCGTCGCGTTGACCTGCGACACGGTCAGGAGACGAGTGGCTGTCGGATCAGATGGATGGCGGTCGAAGAGCCCCTCGACGTCAGACAGCAGGACAAGCAGCGGGGCCCCCAGCAACGTGGCCACCAGAGCCGCGAGTCGGTCGTTGTCGCCGAAGGAGGTGCGGAGCTCCTCGACGCTCACGGTGTCATTTTCATTGATGATCGGGATCGCACCGTAGTCGAGCAGGGCGCGAAGGGTGTTGCGGATGTTGAGATAGCGAGCCCGATCCTGCAGATCATCCGCCACCAGCAGCACCTGTGCGGCGTGGCGGCTATGGGCCCGGAGCACCCGTTCGTAGGCTTCAATCAGGCAGCTTTGGCCGATCGCTGCTACGGCCTGCAGGCGGGCAAGCTCCTGCGGCCGTTGGGTCAGTCCCATCCGTCCCATCCCGGCGCCCACGGCGCCTGAACTGACGAGCACGACTTGCCGTCCTTGGGCCAAAAGCACTGAAAACTGCCGGCCGAGCGACTCGATGCGGGCGTTGTCGAGCAGGCCATCCGGACCCGTGAGCACTCGGGTGCCGACTTTGACAACGATCAGTCTGAAGGCGGTGGCGAGTTCCTTGCGGAGTGAGTCAGTCATGGTCGAGATTATGGCAGAAATTCCCGCCCGAGCGGGCCGACGGTTGAGACGGCCGGCCCTCAGGAAGTATAGTGGGGCTTTCGCGGTCAATGATTCAGGGCCGGCCAGCCGTCGGGCAACTGCGGAGCACCTTTTAGGGGCAATCGCTTGAGCGAACTGCATCACGAATGCGGGCTAGTGGCCATCTATCATCTTCCGTGCCGTAACGGTGAGGATCCCAGCCACCTCTGCCCTGCCCAGGGGCCGGAGGAGGTGTCGCGTCTTGTGCCGCGGATGCTGCTCGACATCCAAAACCGCGGCCAGCTTTCGGCGGGGATGACCGTCTGGAATCCGGACCGCAGCCAACTCCTCGCCACGATCAAGGACGTTGGCAGCGTCAGCGAGGTGTTTCGGCTCAGCCACCGCGGTAAATACGAAAATTTGATGTCGCAGCACACCGGTCGGGCCGCCATCGGCCACGTTCGTTATGCCACCTGCGGCGCCGAAGACCGCGGCTACGCCCAGCCACTGGAACGGCCGCATATCCAGAAGCGGAAGTGGTTTTCGTTTGGGTTCAACGGCCAACTTGCCAACTACTTAGAGCTGCGGGCCGAGATTCTCGCCAACGACGAGAATCATCTCGCTCGTGACAACGACACTGAAGTTATCATGCACGCCATCGGCAATGAACTGTCAGGCGCCGCCGATCCCGATCCGGTAGAGTTGCTGGCGACGATTTCCAAACGGTTTGACGGCGCATGGAATATCGCCATGCTTGATGCCTGTGGCCGGATGATCGTGGCCCGTGACCCTCTCGGTATCCGGCCGATGGAATACGCCCAGCTCGGCCCTTTAGTTGCCGCCGCAAGTGAGAGCGTCGCCCTGCTCAATCTCGGCTTCCCGGCGAAGTCGATCCGGTCGCTCGAACCGGGCACGGCGCTGATCGTTGATGGCGAGGAAATGCGGATCGAACGGTTCGCTGAAAGCCCGAAGCAGGCCCACTGCTTCTTCGAGTGGATCTACTTCGCCAACGTTGCCAGCACAATGGATGACCGGAGCGTCTATCTCTCCAGGAAGCGGCTCGGCGAGGAACTCGCCCGACTCGAGACGATAACAATCGACTCTGACACCGTCGTTGTGCCCGTTCCCGATACGAGCAAGGCAGCTGCCGACGCCATGGCCTACCGGCTTTCCATTCCGTCGGTGGAAGGGCTGATTCGTAACCGCTACACGGGCCGGACTTTCATCGACGGTGCCTCGAGCCGCCGTCAGAAGGCGGAGTCAAAATACACACCTCTGCGGGAGGTGCTCGAGGGCAAGCGGGTGATCCTCGTTGAGGATTCGATCGTCCGGAGCACAACGATGAAGGTGCTCCTCGGCAGGTTGCGTTCACTCGGTGGGGTCCGGGAAATCCACGTGCGGATCGCCTGCCCGCCGATCGTCGCTCCCTGTTTTTACGGCATCGATATGTCCACGATTGACGAGCTCTTCGCCCCGGCGTTTCTTCGCGACGGTGTGCTCACCGAGGAGGCCCAGGCGGAGATGGCGGCCCGGCTGGGGGCCGACTCGCTGCGGTATCTCCCGCTGGAGTCAATCGCCCGTTCGATTGGCTTCGACGCCTCGCAACTCTGCCAGGCCTGCCTGACTGGCCACTATCCCACGCCGGCCGGTGAGCGACTTTATGAGCTTGCGCTGAAGCAGACGAGCCGCGGCGGCAGCGGCCGCACCTACGAAGCCGCCACGACACCGTAGTTCCCTCTTCCGAGGGAAAGGTTAGAAAACGCGGGTGTAGCCAGCTGGGGCAGTGGTGCGTTCGAGCAGTGCTCGCCAGACCGGCGCGCCGGCCAGCCGCGTTCGTCGCTCAAAGTGGGTCTGGTAGTCGAGGTCGTGCTCGGCCGGCCGGGCCTCGACATCGTGTGCCGCGGAGAAGAGACTCGTGCCCTGCGCGGCCGCGAGGGCCTCGTGGAAATATTCCTCTACGTCGGTCCAGATATGAAGCCGGCCGCCGGGGATCAGTACTCTCCCGGCGTGGGCGAGAAAGGGGTCTGAGAGCACGCGTCGCTTGCGGTGCCGGGCCTTCCACCAAGGATCCGGAAAGTAGACGTGAATTCCCGCGAGGCAAGCGTCCGGCAGCAGGCTGCGGGCGAGGTAGGTGGCATCGCCCTGAATAATCCGGGCGTTTGTGGCCCGCTGAGCGGCGAGTTTGCCGCCACACAGGCGGGCATAGCCGCTACTGATTTCGATGCCAAGAAAATTGAGGTCGGGCCGGGCAGCCGCAGCAGTGGAGAGAAACAGGCCCTTGCCGCTGCCGACTTCCATCTCGATGGGCGCCCGCGCCGGAAAGAGGCTCTGGGGATCAAGCAGGTCCGGTAACGCCGTCATGCTGAGCAGGTGCGCAGAGAGATCGAGCGACGGGTCGGGTTTTTTTGGGGGGCGGCGCGGCATGGGAGTTTGCAAAAGCCACGGGTCATTCGGCCCGAGCGGCGGAAATTCCGGCGAGTGCATCGACCGGCAGTGGCACGCCCTTGATGATGCCGTCTACGACGATGTTGTCGCGGACAAGCCCTTGGAACCGGCAGATGATCATCGCCTTCGGTCGAACGCGAATCCGTTCCACGGCAATGACAAGCCTGTCGCCCGGCACCACCGGCTCGCGAAACCGCACCTCCTCCAAGCCCCC
>Ga0194043_1002037_pt1 | contig 11276 bp, 15 predicted proteins | sample JunL4415m_MetaG_FD_161274 | JGI IMG/M metagenome (GOLD analysis project Ga0194043, IMG submission 161274) | Anoxic zone freshwater microbial communities from boreal shield lake in IISD Experimental Lakes Area, Ontario, Canada - Jun2016-L442-15m | ecosystem: Environmental > Aquatic > Freshwater >...
GTCTATAGCTTTGCAATTATCTTCAACATGTATCCAATCTCGGATATTATCTCCTTTACCAAAAATCGTCAGCGTGTTGTTTCTTATGGCGCTAGTAATGAAGCGAGGAACCAGTTTCTCGGGATGCTGATATGGTCCGTAGTTGTTTGCGCTACGGCTAATCACGCAAGGTAATTTATACGTCTTAAAATAGGATAACACCAACAAATCTGCTCCTGCTTTGCTTGCTGCATAGGGACTTGATGGGCTCAACTTGTCTCTCTCGCTGAAGGATCCGCTGCTAATGCTGCCGTAAACTTCATCTGTCGAAACCTGGACGAATCGTTCAATCTGGTGGTCTTTCGCCGCTTCAAGTAAGACTTGGGTCCCTAGGACGTCCGTACGAACGAATGCAGTTGAATTGAAAATAGATTTATCGACATGTGTCTCAGCTGCAAAGTTCATCACGCAGTCGCAGTCCTTGATTAACCGTTTTACGATTCTCTCGTCACAAATGTCGCCTTTGACGAATTCGATATCAGCTAATATATCTTTAAGGTTGTCCACGTTCCCAGCATACGTCAGTTTGTCAAGGACCACAAGTTCAGCGGATTTGTGGGTGTTAAGTACGTAACGTACGAAATTGCTACCTATGAATCCCGCGCCACCAGTTATCAATAGTCGCACGATTCCTCTTATCGACCTTTAGCTAGGTTCTAGGACGTATACTTGTTGAACTCAACTGCTGCTCGAGGACACATTATACAGTGGTTTCTTAATTCTTTTGATAGAAATCGCATGTCAGATGTGTGAAATGCGACTGCGAATGGACGAGCACTTGTAGTGCTACCAAACGTTTAGTGGAATCAAGATGATGCGTTTCTTTGAACTGCGGCTTTCCATAAATCAGAAAGGATATATTTTATGAAACTTATCGTTATCCTCAATCTCGGTGAAATTGTGCGACTAGTTTGCCGTATTTTGCCATAGCTGGGCTCCGGTAGTGTAGTCCGGCCAATCATGTTGGCCTTTCGAACTAAACAAAGTGAAGCAAGCCAACGACTCGGGTTCAAATCCCGACCGGAGCATCATATTCGTTTGCCGTCAAATCTTTGCCGCTTATATTGCTTATTGTCAGTTTTATGGCCGGCAACAATTCTCGGCTGGCTAGATTCTCGAAGTGCTGCATAATTGAGCCAGTGATTGAACTTCGTCGAACGGTGCAGCTTGCTTAATTTCTAAAAGCACTGACTCTCGGTCAGGACGCACTGACCAACTTGTTCAACTAGGCATGATTCTGATTGAGCGGCGATCAAGTATATGTTTATCTAAATCAAGCGGGAAGACTCCTTGCGAAAGCTGGGAGATGAGAGCGACAAATACATAAAATACGTATGCCATTGGTGCCAATAGATAAAATGTGCCTAATAAAGTGTATCGGTACCGGCTCTATCCGACGAAACATCAAGAAACCAAGATGAATCAAACGCTTGAGCTGTGCCGATGGGTCTACAATGAGACGCTAGCTACTAGAAAAAATGCATGGGAACAGGAACAAAAGACGCTCTCAAATTACGATACACACTACCTACTTCCGTCGTGGAAAGCACAACATCCAGAACTGAAGACCGTTCACTCTCAAGTTTTGCAAGAGACGCAACAGCGAGTAGACTTAGCTTTTAAGGCGTTCTTTAGACGTGTTAAACGTGGTGAGAAAGCAGGCTATCCGCGATTCAAAGGTAAAGGGCGCTATGATTCGTTTACGTACCCACAACTGGGGTTTCGATTGAACGATACTCATACGCTCCGTATATCTAAGGTAGGTGACGTTAAAATCAAGCTCCATAGAGTTTTAGAGATAGCAGGCACGATAAAGCGGCTCAATATTGTCTAAATTAACAAGCGTTCTACGGGTAAGTGGTTTGCGTGTTTCACGGTCGATTTAGGACACAACGAACCAGATATACGAGAATACACGAACGGTGCCGCGGTAGGCATAGACGTAGGCGTAACGTCATTCGCTACATTATCAAACGGCGAAAAGATAGCGAATCCGCGCTTTTTTAGAACAGAACAAAAAGCACTAGCAAAAGCACAACGTAAAGAATCTAAAAAGGTCACTGCGAGAATCCACGAACGCATAGCAAACCGACGAAATAACTTTGCACACCAACTAAGCCGTAAACTTGTTGACACGTATCAAACAATTGCATTTGAAAAGTTGAACGTCAAAGGCATGATGCAAAACGGTTATCCTAGACTTGCCACGTCGATAGGCGACGTAGCGTGGAGTCAGTTCATCACCTTCACGAAGAACAAAGCTGAGAACGCTGGTTCTGCCATGGTGATGGTTGACCCAAAGAATACAACGCAGGAATGTTCGAGATGTGGTACCATCGTAAAGAAAGAACTAAGAGACCGCATACACGAATGTTCGTGCGGACTCGTCGTAGATAGAGATGAGAACGCAGCCATAAACATACTCAGACGTGGGCTAGCGTCTGTTCGTAAAACCGATAGAATCCCCTTGCGAAAGCTGGGGGAGTAGTCACCTTCAATGCGGCGTCTCTTTAGATAACGCGACGTTAAAGCGAAAGGAAGTGTTTTGTTGGATCTGCAACACTTGATTGCTGCTATGTTGGTATTCGCAGGAGCGGGAGCTAATACTATTTTTGAAAGTGATACTGGATTTAAGATAACGTACCCAACGCGGTGTAAAATAGACCAGAGCACCTCAATTTCACTAAAACTCTATATATACCTCGCCGATGACACACCGGTCGATGCCGTCACCGTCAGCACGGATGAAAGCTTCAATGAGCGTACGACGCTCGATACGGTTACTGAGCGATATGCAGATGCCATAACAAGCACTAGCAAAGAACTCAAAGTGCTCTCAAAAGAACTCACGACTTTGAGCGGGCATGCCGCATTTCGCACGATCTACAGAAGTACCCTTCTTGTCTATTACGACGACAATACCGTTCGAGAAGAGACGCTTAAGGTGAACCAGACTTGGACGATCAGGAACGCACGTGTTTATACGCTTACATATAAAGCCCTCGCGAAGGATTATGATAGGTACTTGCCGCAGGCACGGTCGATAATGAACTCATTCACGCTAGGGTGAAACCGCCCCCCTCAGTGTTGTAAGCACTGTTCATGTTCGCAGGCGCATTACGGGAACTCAACGTTTGAACACGACAGAAGCGTTGAAGATGGACAGAACCCTCGAACAGTCCAAGACCCGTGATCGCCTCAACGGCGATCAGATTGGGGCGGTAACGTCAACCGAAGGGGCGTATTGGGATGAACAAACGTTACTGCCAAGCCTGTGGCGCCCCTGTGACTCAGCACGCCAGATTTTGTGGGCAATGTGGTCTAGGGTTGAGCGCAGCTTATTCGTCTAGCAATTTCACAAGCGTAGTCAGCCATAGTAGGCCGGCTCATCTAGTGAGCGAAGCAGGCCACGCCGGGCGAGCAAAACACATGGGCGGCACATCGTCTCGCTGGAAGCGCGCTCTCCTCGACCCATCAACGCTCGCTCTTCTCGTGTCCAACGTCATCGTCATTGCCTTCGCCATTATCGAACACTGGAATCTCATTACGCTACTATGGATTTACTGGGCGCAAAGCGTCATCATCGGCGTGTTTAACGTGTTCAAGATCCTAGACTTGACGCGCTTTTCCACAAACGGTTTCTACGTAAACGGTAAACCAGTTGACCCGACAGAAGGGGCAAAACGACAGACGGCGGTGTTCTTCGCTCTTCACTACGGGCTTTTTCATTTAGTGTACTTCGTCTTTCTCGTCGTTTTCACGTTTATCGGGTTCTGGGAGGTGCCATCGTACAACGCGGCTGTAGGAACCGCTTATTTCATTCTCGCTAGCGTTGCCTTATTTTTTGCAAGCCACCTGTACTCGTATTTGCACAACCGGGAGAGCGAACGCGGACGGATGCAGAACATCGGCACGGTAATGTTCTCCCCATATGCGCGAATCTTTCCGATGCAGCTCACACTAATACTCGGTATTTTCCTCATTGACCAAGCAGCCCTACTCCTCTTTCTTACACTAAAAACGGTCGCGGATGTCATCACGCACGTGGCAGAGCACGCGAGAAACGAGCCAAGCGCATGAGTAGTGCTCACTGGCGGAGTGGGGGCTATGTAGGCCACAGAGACACATGCCCGTAAGGAAAATCAATGCACACAATTTTCGATGTGATGGACCTCGCCGTCATAGACGGTGATGACTTCAGCAATTTCTCACGCCGTTTGGCAAACGTGAACGTGGCTGCGCACGCGAACTCGGCTATGGAATCAGATATCCCATCGTGCACATATGAAATGTCATGGGAGGACTTGCAGATGGAGACCTTAAAAGCACTTATTGAGGAACTGAAAAGTAATGATTGCGAAGTGTCGATTCCAACTTATCCGTACTTAACCGCGCAGGTCACCGATTGGGTTCGCACCTAGACTTCATGCATGCAACCAAACACAACGTTCAAAAAGCTCAATTTTTTTGATGTCACCAATTTACTCGTGGGGCCGTCGTCGGCGCTGATATTTACGTTGTTGCCTCCTTAGGAAGCCAATATCTCGGGCCCGCAAGCCTTGTTGCATGGATTGCCGCCGGAGTGATCGCTATCATTATAGCGCTCAACTTTGCCGAATGCGCAACGCTCGTACCGAAGGTCGGAGGGGCATACGCTTACGCGCGGGAGGTGTAGGGAGATACCTCAGCTTCTTCTTTCCCTCGCTTACCGTTGTAGAGGGGGCGATAATCAAGCTTCCCTCGCTTACCGTTGTAGAGGGGGCGATAATCAAGCTGCTCTTCATCGCGTCTATAACCTACGTGAACATCCGGGGAACGAAGCTCGCGGGACGGGCAAATGACGTTCTCACGATTGCGAAGCTACGCCCACTGCTCCTGTTGATCGTCGCCGGGCTTATCTATATGGCGTTCAATCCCGCGCAAACGAGCGCTAACTTCGTGCCCTTTGCCCCGCTCGGTTTCAGCCACTTTGGTCAAGCGCTCGTTTTGATCTTTTGGGCGTATGCGGGGTTTGAGCTCGCGGCCATACCGTCGAACGAGGTCGAAAATCCGACACGCCCCATACCCAAAGCGATCATTGTCGGAATGGCCATCGTTACGCTATTCTACCTGTTGACGAACTTCATCATTGTTGGCGTTGTTAACTGGACGTCGCTCTCGTTCGATACTGCACCGCTCGCCACTGCCGGGAGCGTCATTTTTTCACAAACGCCTACGCTCGCACTTGTAGGTGGCCTGATACTTGGAATCGGCGCGCTTATCTCAGTCTCGGGGTCTGATGAATCCGGCACGTTTTCGACATCCCGACTATCCTACGCTATCTCACTCGACGGCCTGTTCCCACGTTTGTTTAGCAACCTCCACGCAAAGTACGGCACGCCTTATATGAGCCTGATAGCTCAAGCAATTCTCGCGCTTGGCCTTTCGCTATTCGGAGGACTTAGTCAGCTGATCCTCTTTTCGACCTTCAACCTTGCTTTCGTATATCTCATCACCTGCGCTGTAGTTCTCACGCTGCGAAAGCAGGGACGGATTAAAGCCGGCCGCACTCTTATTAAAAAAATGACAGGGCCGTTCATTCCTATTGCCGGCATACTCTTATCTGCACTTCTGATATTCGAAAGCGGCATAATAACGGTTGTCTTTGGGCTCGTTACTATCGCGATAGGAATTCCCATTTATGCGTTCTACTCGCCGCAGAGCGAAATGGAGATGGTTAAAGCGACGTTCTATTCGACTGAAGCTGTGCTATCACGAGTAGCACGAACGCAGCGGGTCTTTCTCGGGTATTTGTTACGGATCGTAACCCACAAGCGCTGATATCACCCTACCAAACGACGCGCATAGCTATATCGCGCTTCACAGCGCGTACGATGGCTCTTGCCGGGTTAGCTGAATTAGAAAGGCTTAAGCCTCTTCTCGTTCATTTAAGTTATTTGATTGCTTTCGAGCAACATCGTACGTTAACGAAGGTAGAATGCATGGCAAAGAAGCTAGCAGCGATTGTCGCACTTCTTATTATAGCGTCGCTGTCCGTGACCGGTTGCACGAAGACGACCACGACCGCGCCAGCGACACCACCTAATGCGCAACTTGCGCAATCCATCGAGAATTACAATACCACGTTGAAGAGCGAGCACCCAAATAACTTAACCGCATGGCTTGTAACGCCGATAAACGGAACCTCTGCTCAGATTCAAGATGCGTGGACGGATGCCTCATCTAGCACCAGCGCAGCAAACATCACTTATAGTGAGAACGTCACCCTCATGAGGTTTGGTTCTCCTGATGAAGCCACGACATACGTCAACGGTCACAACGCTGGTTATCGATTAGTAGCAACGTCGTATCCGAGCAAATTCAGTCCCGAAGCGATCCAGCGCGCAAAAGGGAACGCGACGACTGCCTACGCCATCTATACTACTGGCACTGGGGTAGGGGCTCCAAGCAAACAGATTGTGCTGATCGATCAACTTGTTTGGGTCGGCGACTTTCAATACTCAACATCACCTCCGTAACCGGCTGACGATAGCTTGGCCGAGCACGCTCTCGCTTAGTTTGAACCTACACTAGATGTATCCCAAAAGTGCTGAAAATCGATAGCCTGTGGGGTAGCACCTACGCGCTTTCACAGTTTGTCGCTCAGTTTTGGTGCTTCCGTTCAGAAATTTCTTAAAATGCAAGCAAGAGGGCCCTAAAACCGTTGAAAAGCGTGGTTAAGTCTATTTCTAAGAGAGCTTATTGCAGCCGTGCCGCATTCGCTAATCAAAAAAGAAGACGCTTGTTGCGAGGGCTACAGCGTTATTTCATTTAATTTATTACCGGGGGCGAAGCACGTTGTTCACCGCGTCGGCGATGCGCTCTGCGCACTTGTTACAGTTCGGATCGTTTGTGGTGTTCACACATCCGTAGCGGAGGCCGTAGAGGCAGGCCCCGTTTTTTATGGTCGTAGTATTGGTTGCCATCACGCTCATCTCCGATCCTGACTACACGGAGTCGTTTCATAAGGCCGCGTGAGGCAGCGATTTCGTGGAAAAGCGTGACAGCGTGTCTGTGTCACACCTGAGCGTGAGTCGACGAGATTCGCAAACGGTGAGATTCAAACTACTTGCGCGCTGCTCTCAGAGAATAAATATCCAGATTCAAAACTCGTTTTCTGCTATGAACAGCGATTGCGTGGAAGTCGATGACCTTGTAGTGCAACTAGCGGATTACAAAAACGACTATGCCGATATGGCAGCCGAAAAGCTGCTACGTAAGTGCTCGTGTTCTTGGGAAGCGTATCAGTATCTGCAAGACCGTGTGCACGACGCGCGGCTTCCAGACAGCACACGGCAACAACTGCGACGGATTATACACGGGATACGAATGCGAACGCATCAGCAGCACGAGTTCGGCTGGGCCTATGAACAATCATAAGGCCATTTAAGCGAGTGCCTTAGACGCCGGACCATAACGAAAGTTGGCGGTTAAAAAAATGGACTGCGAAAGTTCTGCGACTAACAGCTATCTGGCAATAGACGTTGTGATCTGCAGTGCAGCGTTTCACTCGAGAATAATCTCTTCGATAGTGCGTCTCTCTCGCGGAGCAGGAGCCTCATCAGGATAACCAAGCGGTAGCAGAGCAACGACGTGCATATTGTTGCCCCAGCCAAAGATGTCCTTGATTTTCTGTTCGTCGATCATTCTCACCCAGCAACTTCCTAAGCCAAAATCCAAAGCCCTCAACACGATATGCTCAATAGCAATTGCAACGTTAAAAGCGATGCCAGGCGCCAGATCTTGGACATTCATCGTTATTAGTTGTTCGGCCCGTTTACGAAGGATGCGCACCATCGTCTCCTCAAGCGCGCCCTCCTTCCCTATTTCCTGACTTCTAGCTGTGATGCCTTCAAAATAGCCGTGGATGTCCGCGCAACAGACCAGCACGACGGGAGCCTGCGCTACGAACGATTGCTGATACGCCGCTACGGCCAATTTCGCTTTTGTCGCGTCGTCCGAGACAATCTTGAAACGCCACGGCTGCGAGTTAGAGCCTGATGGCGCTAGCCCCGCAGCCTCGATCAGTGCTGCTATATGCTTATCGTTAACTGGATCGCTCTTGAATTTTCGTATGCTGCGCCTTTTCTCGATGGCGTCTTTGGTAGTTAGATTTCGCGGAGCCATAGCGTCTAGGTTGATCTCTATTCCCGTTTCCTTCCTCGCTTCAAAACCTAGTTCGTTCAATGGCAGACTCGCGTCCGCTGTCAGCAAACGTCCAAAACCACGCTTCGCCCTTTTCAACACGGAATAGAACTAGGTTTTCAGCATTAGGGCGTAGAAACGGCCGCTCCGCGAGGAGGCGCTCCTTGAGTTTCGGGTCATCAAGGAACGCAACGGTACCTGACGCTCGCATGACCTTTCCCATGTCCATCGCCCCCCCTTCTCCGAGCGGACGTGCTGGCGGAGCGTAGAAACACAGCTCAACCTTAGCATTTCCCCTCAGCTGTCGATATACCTCTCTCACGTTCGCGGTAGAAAAATAGAAGCCCACTTTATCCACAAACCACATCCCCACCATCCGAACCCGTGGCTGGTCGCCGTCGACAGTAGCTAAGGAACAGATTGCGTGCTCCTCTGCGAACCGCTTGCATTCGTCGAAGTTCATAGTATCATCAACCGCTTATTCGTGCGCACTTATGACTTAATTACTTGGTGGAGGCGCTCTAGTTTAAGCAATCGCATTTGCTTTTTCCGGCTCAGTGAAATAGCTGCTGAAGTCGCTTTCAATCAGTTCTTCACGGGAAAGGCCGGTAACCCCCTCAGTGGCCTTGTTGACATCGGTGATTTTTCCGTCAGCATTGATAGTAACGAGGGGGTCGAGACTCGCTTCAATAAGGCTTCTTGCATAGAGAGAGGCGGCCCGCAGTTTTTCTTCAACCTGCTTCCGCTCGGTGATGTCCCGTGCAGTCTCGAGAATTGCCACCGGTACATTCCGAGCGCCATACTGCAAAGTCCAGTGGCTCATTGCCGTCACCGCGACGCCGGCGCGAGTGGTATGCCGTAACTTCCCCTCCCAGTGTCCCGAACGGAATAGGTGGTCAGTGATGTCGTCAAGCGGGGATGGAAAGACGGTCTGCAGCAACGAATGGATTAGTTCCCCTCGTGCGTCGTCTTGCTTTCACCCGTACTGCCGTTCCGCGCCCTTATTCCAATACCTGATATGCCCATCGAGATCAAAGATGAAGATCGCGTCATTTGCTGCGTCAAGAAAGGCGAGGCGCTGTTGTTCGTCAATGGCATCGCGTTCATCCGTCACGTTGTACTCAAGCATGAGCACGCGCGTGACTGAGCCGTTCCTCGTTACTACAGGATAGAGGGATACTCAAAAACGCCGTCCCTCATATAGTTCCTCTGCGTGTATGGGCGCGCCTGAGGAGACCACCTCTGTCATCCACTTCCGGCGTGCCTGTGTTACGTCGGCAGGAGGGGCATCGTGCGCATAGGTGCCGACGAGCGTGGCGGCGCTGGTGCTAAACCGCTTGACGGCTGCATCGCTTACGGCGAGGATGATGCCGTCAGCGTCCGTGAGCAGCGCCGCGTCAGAAAAAGCGCTTAGGAAGGCTGACATAATTTCGAAGCGTTCTGTTGATCTATCGCTGCGGGGTTTGTTCACTGCCATATCCCCAATAGCCATACAGTTGCAATCGAATGTCTAGCTGCTAACAAACGTTACTCTCGCACATATACGGTTCACCCGTGAAAAACAGCCGCAATCCGCTTTCTGCAGCATACAATACTAAGGCGGCTCTGTTTGCCCGGCATCGTCTTTCTTAAGCTGCTCGTAGAGTTCAGGCCCGACACATTCTTTCGCATAGGCGCACCAATGAACGCACAGGTTCATGTCGTTAAAAACCGATAACCCACACTTGCTACACCGTACCTTAACATCTGACGAAAAAACCTCAACATCCTCACCACATCGCGGACATTTCTTGATTGTAAGGGTCGGCGTGCGCAAGTGCGACGTCCCTGGACAACTGCCGAACATCATCATCTCCTACTCAGGTCGCCCCTTTGTATTTAATCACTTTGATCCGTTATCGCGCTGTGTAAGCTTAAAAATGTTCGATAAGCCACTGCTGCTAAATTACTAAGCCCTCTGCGCATCACCGGATGGGGTATCTGGAACAGATTTATTTGTAATAACTGCTGATAAAGCGATATTCAACTACATTTAAGGTGATCGAATGGAAACCGCGAAGGAAATCTCATTTCAAGAAGTCACTAAGTTCCACGGGCACATTTGCCCTGGAACAATCATTGGATACCGTGCCGCACAGATGGTAGTGCGAGAATTTTCGTCTAAAAGGTCAGTCGATGAGGAGCTGATAGCCATCGTCGAAAATGACAGCTGCAGCGTCGATGCCATACAGGTTGTAACAGGCTGCACGTTCGGGAAAGGCAATCTTATTTTTAAAGACCATGGAAAGCACGTGTATACGTTCATTAACAGGGAGACAGGAGACGCGTTGCGAATCTCTTTGAATAGTTCAGTTAATCTCGAGAATTTGGACCCAACGTGGAGTCGGCTGCGGAGAGAGGTGACTTCTGGATCTGCCACTTCGAATGAGCAGCAAGAATTCAGGAAGCGTGCTGAGAGGATCGCCGAAACGATCATGAAGATGCCAGAGGCAGATTTATTTACCGTCACACACATCGAAATGGCCGATGTTCCTAAGAAGGCACGGATATTTCGATCAGTCACGTGTCAGAAGTGTGGAGAGTTGGTTTCTGAGCATAGAGTTCGATTCGAAAACGGGGAGGAGGAGTGTATTCCCTGCTCTGAGAAGGGCACAGGACTGCCTCTTTAAGAGGACCAGCCCTGTGCCGGACTCCCCCCGCTTTATTGGGGCATTGAGCTCAGCTCGATGCCGAGGGCATCGGCGACACCCTTGCCATAGGCTTTGTCAGCCTTGAGGCAGTTGCCGATATGCCTGACCTTGACTTCTTCGGGGGCGTCGTCCAGGGCGCGGGCGGTATTTTCAAAGAGCACTTGCTGCTGTTCAGGGCTCATGAGCCGGAAGAGCAGACCGGGCTGGGTGTAATAATCATCGTCATCCTCCCTAGCATTCCAGTGGTCGGCAGCGCCTTCCAGGCTTAGGGGCGGTTCCTTGAACTCGGGCTGCTCTTGCCACTCGCCGTAACTGTTGGGCTCATAGGCCAGCGTGCTGCCGAAGTTGCCGTCCACACGCATG
>Ga0194043_1002038_pt1 | contig 11273 bp, 10 predicted proteins | sample JunL4415m_MetaG_FD_161274 | JGI IMG/M metagenome (GOLD analysis project Ga0194043, IMG submission 161274) | Anoxic zone freshwater microbial communities from boreal shield lake in IISD Experimental Lakes Area, Ontario, Canada - Jun2016-L442-15m | ecosystem: Environmental > Aquatic > Freshwater >...
TGATTATTTGGCTCAGCGCGATGCTGAGTGGATGTCTACCTTATATAATTTCTTAGGTATGAAAGTTGGCGTGAATCTATCCCAGATGGATCACAAGGCAAAACAAGAAGCTTATGCCGCAGATATTACATACGGTACTAATAACGAGTTTGGTTTTGACTATTTGCGCGACAACATGGTTCAGGATTTAGATCAGCGTGTGCAACGTGGGTTAGCGTATGCAATCGTCGATGAGGTTGACTCAATTTTGATTGATGAGGCACGCACACCACTTATCATTTCTGGTCAGGCCGAAGATCACACAGATCTTTATATCAAAATTAATGCACTTCCCTCTTACTTAGAGCGTCAGATTGGCGAAGAAAAATCGGATGGTAGTGGTGTTGAAAAGCCTGGCGACTACTGGGTAGATGAAAAATCGCAGCAGGTCTATTTGACCGAACGGGGGCACGATAAAGCTGAAGAAATTTTAGTGCAATTAGGGGCCTTGAATGATGGTGCTTCCTTATATGCTCCACAAAATATTACTTTGATGCACCATGTTTATGCAGCATTGCGTGCGCACTGTTTGTATAACCGTGATCAACATTATGTAGTGCAAAACAATGAAGTCATCATTGTTGACGAATTCACTGGTCGACTGATGCAAGGTCGCCGCTGGTCTGATGGCCTACATCAAGCGGTAGAGGCTAAAGAAGGTGTCCAGATTCAGAATGAGAATCAAACTCTCGCCACGATTACTTTCCAAAATTACTTCCGTATGTATGGCAAGTTATCTGGTATGACAGGTACTGCTGATACTGAAGCGTATGAGTTCAAGGAAATCTATAACCTTGAGACAGTAGTCATTCCACCTAATAGAATTAGTCAGCGCAAAGATCGTCAAGACCAAATCTTCAAGTCTTCTCCTGAGCGCTATGACGCCGTCACTAAAGATATTCAAGATTGCTACGAGCGTGGCCAACCAGTCTTGGTAGGTACTACCTCGATTGAAAACTCCGAGCTGATTTCAAAATTACTTGATCAACGTAAATTGCCGCATCAAGTGTTGAATGCTAAGCAGCACGCACGTGAAGCAGAAATCATTGCGCAAGCAGGCCGTCCAAAAATGATCACCATTGCTACTAATATGGCTGGTCGTGGAACCGACATTGTGCTTGGCGGTAATGTAAGCAAGCAATCTACCTTAATTGAAGCTGACTCTGCGCTGTCTGATGCAGAAAAAGCAGGCAAGATTAAAGTACTTCAAGATGAGTGGCAAGGTCTGCATGATCATGTTCTTAGCGCTGGTGGTTTGCATATCATTGGTACAGAGCGCCATGAAAGCCGTCGTATTGATAACCAATTAAGAGGTCGCTCAGGCCGTCAAGGTGATCCAGGCTCATCACGCTTCTATCTTTCCCTAGATGATTCACTGCTGCGTATTTTTGCCGGCGATCGTTTGCGTTCGGTGATGGAACGCTTAAAGATGCCTGATGGTGAGCCAATCGAAGCTGGTATGGTGACGCGTTCAATTGAGTCAGCGCAGCGTAAGGTTGAAGGCCGCAACTTTGATATTCGTAAACAGTTATTGGAATATGACGACGTTGCTAATGATCAACGTAAAGAAACTTATCGCTTAAGAAATGAAGTCCTCGAAAGCAACGATATTGGCGATTTAATTGCTAATTTACGTGAAGATGTTTTGCGCTCGATTTGCTCTCTCTACGTCCCTCTTGAATCCATGGAAGAGCAGTGGGATTTGCCTGGACTTGAAAATGTGTTGGCAAGCGATTGGGGTTTGACTGTCGACTTACGCAATTGGGTTGAGAGTGCCCAGACAGTAGATGATGCAGAGATTGTGGATCGTGTACTAGAAGCTGCTAAAGATACCTATGATGCGAAAGTTGACTTATCTGGTCGTGAGTCTTTTGCAAGATTTGAGCGCTCTGTTCTTCTGTATAGCCTAGATACCCACTGGCGTGAGCACTTGGCAGCCTTAGATCATTTACGTCAAGGTATTCATTTACGTGGCTATGCTCAAAAAGATCCCAAACAAGAGTACCGTCGTGAAGCATTTGAGCTGTATGGCGAATTACTTAGTGTGATTAAGAATGATGTTGTGAAAAGCATCATGACCGTCAAGATCAGAAGCGCTAGTGAACTGGATGAAGCTGCTGAGTCGATGAATGATGACTTAGCTAAATTAGCAGATGTCCAATATCAACATGCTGATCCCGATAAAGAAGTTGCTGGCTCAACGGGTGACCGCGGCGATGCAATTGAGGTTATCCCTGCGCCGGTAAGAACAGGCCCCAAGATCGGTCGTAACGATCCTTGTACTTGTGGCAGCGGCAAAAAATATAAGAATTGCTGCGGCGCCTTAAGCTAGACCCTGCCTAAAGGTGTTAGCTAGCGCCCCTTTAAACCCTCATCTACAATTGTCAGATTATGACAGTTAACCTACCCCTCCCCCAAAAAGCTGATCTCAAGCCAGTTAAAGGTTTTGAGATGGGTATCGCTGAAGCTGGAATTAAGAGAGCAAATCGTAAAGATTTATTAGTGATGACCTTGGCTCCCGGATCTCAAGTTGCCGGCGTATTTACCTTAAATCGCTTTTGTGCTGCGCCTGTACAAGTTTGCCGTGAGCATTTAGCGCAAGAGGGTCGCCATGGAGAAATTCGTGCTTTAGTAGTAAATACTGGTAATGCCAATGCTGGTACTGGTGAGTCAGGCATGAAGCATGCCCTCGAAACATGTGCCGCTCTAGCTAAAGACCTGAAGATTAATCCAGAACAAATTCTGCCATTTTCAACAGGTGTAATTCTGGAGCCCTTGCCAATTGAAAAAATACTTAGTGCTTTACCAAAGGCGGTCTCCAATTTAGGTGAAGATAATTGGTTTGATGCTGCTCAGGCCATCATGACTACCGATACCCAGCCTAAGGCAAGCTCAATCACGGTATCAACACCAGCGGGGCCAGTAGTGATTACCGGTATCTGTAAAGGTGCTGGGATGATTCATCCCAACATGGCTACCATGTTGGGTTTTATCGCAACCGATGCCGGTTTTGCCCCAGGCTTATTGACTAAGCTCACCCGTGAAATTGCTGATCTTTCTTTCAATGCCATCACTATTGATGGTGACACCTCAACGAATGACTCATTCATCATTATCGCAACCGGTCAGTCTGCAGTGCAGATTCAATCGGTGACAGATCCAAGTTATGCGGTGGTGCAGGATGCCCTGATTGCCCTTGCTAGGAAGTTAGCGCAAATGATTGTGCGTGATGGTGAAGGCGCCACGAAATTTATTACCATTGAAGTACTTGGCGGCAAGACCCAAGCAGAGTGTCGTTTGGTTGCAAAAGCAGTTGCCCACTCCCCTTTAGTGAAAACCGCTTTCTTCGCAAGCGATCCAAATTTGGGCCGTATTTTGGCGGCGATTGGATATGCAGGCATTACCGACTTAGATGTAGGTCTTGTCCAGATGTGGCTCGGTGATGTTTGGGTTGTCAAAAATGGTGGTCGTAACCCAAGTTATCAGGAAGCTGATGGCCAAAGAGTAATGCAGGCTTCAGAGATTACTGTGAAGATTGACTTAGGACGCGGTAATGCTACCCAAACCATGTGGACGTGTGATTTATCTCATGAATACGTTTCAATTAATGCTGACTACCGCTCTTAACTGTTAAGAAAAACATGAACGAAAAATTAGAGCAACTCTTAAATCATCTGGAAACTTTCCTCCCCAAACCTTTAACGGAGAAGGAGTGGGGTTCCTCCACCGCATTTAGATGGCGTAGGCGCGACAGTATTTTTGGCAGTATTGGTTTTATGCAACCGGTGAAGCATATTTCAGATATCACATTTGATGATTTAAAGAATATTGATCGTCAACGAGATGCTATACGTGAAAACACCAAACACTTCATCGAAAAAAAGCCCGCGAATAATATATTGCTTACAGGCGCTAGGGGGACTGGTAAATCCTCCCTCATTAAGGCAGCCCTTCATGAGTTTGCTAGCCAAGGTTTGCGTTTAGTTGAGGTTGAGAAAGAGCATTTAGCTGACTTGGCTGATATTGCCGATATCTTGGCTGAGCGACCTGAACGCTTCATTGTTTTTTGCGATGATTTGTCATTTGATGAAGGTGAATCTGGATATAAGGCAATGAAATCTGCTCTAGATGGTTCTGTTTCTGCTCAAGTCGATAATATTTTGATTTATGCCACCTCAAATCGCCGCCATTTATTACCTGAATACATGAAGGATAACGAAGGCTACGCTTATAGCGATGATGGTGAGATTCATCCGGGTGAGGTGGTAGAAGAAAAAATTTCTTTATCTGAACGTTTTGGATTATGGCTCTCTTTTTATCCACCAAAGCAAGATGAGTATTTAGACATCGTTGCACATTGGTTAAGTCATTTTGGTTTAAATGCAGTACAAATTGAATCTGCGCGTTCAGAAGCCCTAGTTTGGGCGCTAGAGCGCGGTTCACGCTCTGGCCGTGTTGCTTGGCAATTTGCAAAACACTGGGCTGGCTCTCACGCCTAAAATAATGTATTTCTATGAATGAAATAAATCGTCCAGTGACTGTTGTTGCTGCTGGAATATTGCTAGATAGGGAAAATCGCTATCTTTTAGGTCAGAGGCCCGAAGGTAAACCATATGCTGGCTACTGGGAAGTTCCGGGTGGAAAAGTAGAAAAAGGTGAAACTATCTTTCAGGCTTTACAGCGTGAGCTGCAGGAAGAACTTGGTATCGATATTCAGTCTAGCGAAGAATTAACCGTCTTGGAGCATGACTATCCACATGCTTATGTCCGCCTATATGTCAGCATCATCCGTGATTGGACGGGCAAGCCTATAGGGCGTGAGGGGCAAGCACTATCTTGGGAGTTCATTGGCGCAGAGGTTCCGAGTGTGAGCCCCTTGCTGCCAGCCGCCTGGCCAATGCTGGAGTGCCTTAGAAGGTCTTTGGCTTAGAACTGACAGAGCGTCAGTTTAAATGGTACATCCGCATTAACAAGTTGCGCTTTTTTGGCCCCATCAGCCTTTAGGAAGCGTACTGAGAGTAGATATTTATTGGCGCTGATTTCTGAGAAGAGGGTGTCATCTTCCAACGTAATACGCATTAATTGATACACCTTACCAGAAGGCGCTTGCTGAAATGAGCCGTTAGTAGCAAGGACCTCTTTTGCTTCGCCGGACTGACGCAATAGGCGCAAAAATAATTGACACGATTCCTGCCATGGTAAGAGCGGCATCACATAATTTTCTAAAAGCTTGCGGCGCTCGATTGAAGGGCTATTTTTCCAAGCGTGATAGCTAGGTAAATCAATTGGACTTGTTCCACCTGGAATATTCAGTCGAGTGCGAATCGCATTTAACCATTCACTCTCGGTAATAGCTGAGTTGGGTCTTCCGGCAGAATGGTTGATGCTGCTAGCAGCACAATCAATTTCAGCCAGAGTTTGGGTTAGAGCTTCTTGATCTACCTTCTGTGATGACTTGAGGCCATTGAGAGTATATTTTTGGCGCTCGAACTCTTTGAGTAATAAAGACTTGATATCACCCCTTGCACCAATATCACCGAGATCAAACAAAATAGAGATTGCGTTATGGTGAAGTTCTGGATCATCTGAGCGCAGGAAGTGATTAAAACGGGCGAATAAATACTCCAGCCGAAGCATGCTTCGAACTAACTCGTTAAATGGGTATTCGTAGACAATCACAAGCCCATATTCTATGACGAACTGAGTTTATCTTTCTGAATCTGCAAGATTTTTTGGTGCAAGTTTTCCACTTCTGCTTCTAATTCCACAAGACTTCCCTGGTTTTCAATCACTACATCCGCATGCTTCAGGCGCTCTTCTCTGCTAGCCTGAGCCGCCAGGATTCTTTCAACCTCTTCTTCGGGTAAATTGCTGCGCTGCATCACCCTTTTAATTTGGGTCTCTTTAGGGCAGTCGACGACGACTAGACAATCAATCAGATGCCTCCAGGAGCCAGACTCAATGAGTAAGGGCACAACGAAGACGAGGTATGGAGCGCCGTCTTTGTTTAACTGTATGGCTTGTCTGGTAGTTTCTTCGCGTATCAGTGGGTGGGTAATTGTTTCTAGGGATTTTCTGACTTCCGGACTAGCAAATACTAATGAGCGCATCTTCTCTCTATTCAGTGCGCCATCAGCTGCAATAAAGTCTGGACCAAATTGCTTCTCAATCAGTGAGATTGCAGCCCCATTAGGTGCAGTAATTTGGTGGGCAATAAGGTCAGTGTCAACGATCCCAGCACCAAGCTTAGCCAGCAAGTCACTGACAGTAGTTTTTCCAGAGCCAATGCCGCCGGTTAAGCCAATCAGGGGTATTTGCCCCTTTAGTGCACTTAGGTCGGATTGCTCAGAAGTAGATTTTGCAGCAGCTGTGGCCATAACAACTCAATGATGCCAGCAAAGATCAGAAATGGTCCAAAAGGAAAGGGTGAACCATGATTTTTTTTGTTCAATTTGAGCCAGAGGATGCCGCCGAGGATTCCAAAGGCTGATGCTATGAATAGGATGCCGGGCAGAGCACTCCAACCGAGCCAGGAGCCTAGAGCGCCTAAGAGCTTAGCATCACCCATCCCAATACCATCTTCCTTCTTCATGTGCCGATACAGGCGATTTAATAGCCATAGTAATAAATAACCCAATAGAGCGCCAAGGATAGATTCTTGAGGGCCTACAAATGCTAGGGTTGAGAAACCATTAAAACAAAGGCCTACAAAAATGAGTGGCAAAGTAATGAGATCAGGTAATCGAAAAGTTCGTGAATCAATGTAGGCTAAATAAGCTAACACCAAAATTAGCAAAAGCCGAATCAGGTCAATGACTGCCAAAGAGCTCATTACACAATCTGTCCTAAATTAAAGATTGGGAGATATAGGATTATGACAAGACTGCCAATAACAATGCCAACAAAAATGATGAGTAAGGGCTCTAAGCTTTGACTCAAGGTGTTAAGGCGGTTGCTGAGTTGAGAGCTCAATGTATTTGCTCGTTTGCCTAGCATTTGGGGGAGGGATCCACTTTCTGCAGCAATTCGTAGTAATTGTAAAGTTTCAAGATCAAATAAGACATGTTGAGGATCAGCGCGAATCAGCGCGTCACCCAGTGGCCAACCTCTAGTAAGGTGCTTGAAGACTTCTGCACTGAGGTCATGACTAAGCCAATGATTGGAAGATTGAGCGGTCACACGAAGTGCATCGGGAAGCGCTAAACCTGAATCCAATAAATGCCCCAAAGTTCTGCACCAGTAGGTCAGTGTTGCCAGGCGAAATAACTTACCTAGTATTGGAATCCAAAAACACAGTCGGTCACATTTTTTCTGCAAGCGGGGTATTTTGAGCCAGCAGAGTAGCAATATTCCAGCGCCGCTAACCAGAAGAACCGTCATTTCTAAGAAATAAAGTTCAATGACGGTAGATATCTGAATAAGTGCTTTGGTAGGCGCTGGTAACTCAGCCTGAAAGTGGGCAAAGACATCCTTAAATACTGGTACAACCCAAACCATCATCACCAGAATCAGCAGAAAGGAACTGGCAAGTGTGATTGCGGGGTAACTCAAAGCTTGTTGGACCTTACGGCGTAATTCAATTTGGGCCTCAAGTTGCCGGCAAATGGTTTGTAGCGCCAGCTCAATATTGCCAGTGCGCTCACTGACTCTAATGAGATTAATAAATTCTGCAGAAAATTGCTTCTTCTGAGCAAGCAAGGCTTGAGACAGACTTTCTCCTTGCCTCAACAGAGTTCGCAAATGACTCAAACAGCGTTGCCAATGTTTTGGACTAGATACAAGAATGAGTTCTATAGCATTTAGTAATGGAAGCCCAATAGTTAAAAGTGATAAGAGTTGCTGCGCAAATGTGAGTTGATCCGATTTACTTAGTGCCATGTGCCGACCTCAGTCTGTAGATCAGCCTCTTGAATCAAGCCAGCTTTAACATATTGAAGACCAGCCTCATACATGCCTGGGTGCTTTAAAGACGGATTAAATAAATGTGCTGTGCTTAATACTTCATGTACCCCAATGCGACCATAACCACCAGTCCCTTTGCAGGAAGGACATTGGCTAATTTCTTCTATATTCCTTCCTAGACATTGCCGACATATCCTTCGTACCAAGCGTTGTGAGCTCACGCTACGCAAGCAAGATTCAAGAGACTCTTGGTCAATACCTAAATTTTTTAATCTAGCTAATGCACCTCTAGCATTGCGAGTATGAAGTGTGCTCAAGACAAGATGGCCGGTTTGTGCTGCTTGTATAGCAAGTTGTGCAGTGGCGCTATCTCGAATTTCACCAATCATGATGACGTCTGGATCTTGCCGCAATAGAGCACGAATAATTGTTGGAAAATCTAAGCCTGAGCGAGGGTGATACGCTACTTGATTCACTCCGGGCAGACGAATTTCAATCGGATCTTCTATAGAACAAAGATTGCGGTGGCTTTGATTCAGAGTACTCAAACCGCTATAGAGCGTTCTGGTTTTACCGCTACCAGTAGGGCCGGTGACTAATATCAAACCATTGGCTTGGTTCAGAGCATCTCTAAAGATCGCCAACTGCTCTGGGAGCAAGCCAACTTGTTCGATAGCAAGATCGTTGACGCAATTGGGCAAAATTCGGATAACTGCTTTTTCACCATGCAGAGTAGGCAGCACTGAAACTCGGCAATCAATATTGGGCTTAGAAAAATCAGGACCAATTAAGAGTCGGCCATCTTGTGGCAGGCGTTTTTCAGCAATATCAAGGCGCGCTAGTATTTTGATGCGAGTGATTAATCGCTCATGAAGTTGAATCTCAAATTGCGCTTGTACTTGCAGCAAGCCATCTACCCGAATGCGAACTAAAGTAGCTTGTGATCCAGCTTCAATATGAATATCAGTCGCCCTAGATTCAAGCGCATTAACTGCGATTTCATGCCAGGTGCGAATAATGAGCGAGTCATCATGAGTGCTGCTCAATCTTGCTCTTGAGTACCTGAGGGTCGATAGAGCTTGACGGTCTTCACGCCCTGCTCATCAAATTGGACAATCTCTATTACGATGCCTGCAATTCGTAAGCTAACATCATGATCTGGAATTGCTTCAAGCTTTTCTAGGATCAGGCCATTAAGGGTGCGAGGACCATCCAAGGGCAGATTGAGATTTAGTAGACGATTGAGATCTCTTAGGGATGCGGTGCCGCTAGCCAGATAGGTGCCATTTGCTAACCATTGGGGATCAGTTGAAAGATTAGAGAAAGAGGTTGTGAATTCGCCAATGAGCTCTTCCACTATGTCTTCAAAGGTGACGAGACCAAGGACCTCACCATACTCATTGACGACCAGACTTAAGCGTTGTTGATTATCTTGAAAGAATTGCATTTGTTGCAGTACTGGCGTTCCGCTTGGAATGAAATAAGGCTCATTTAATAAGGATTTAAAGTCTTCATGTTTTAAGTCCGTATCACCCAATAGTGACAATGCCTTCTTTACGGAAAGGATGCCTACAATGCGCTCAGAATCACCATCACAGACTGGTAATTTATTGTGATAGCAGGTTTCTAGCTGTTGAATCACTTCTTCAATCGGGCGCGAGAGATCCAGAATTTCAATTTTAGACCTTGGAGTCATCACATCGTCAACTGTAATATTTTCCAAGTTAAATAGGTTTAGCAAAATATTACGATGATGGGTTGATACAAAGCGGTTGGATTCCAGTACCAAGCTGCGCAATTCTTCTTTACTCATAGTTCTGCTATCTGAGGAAGATTGCAGCCCTGAGATCTTCATCAGACCTGATACAAAGCTATTAATAAACCACAGCAAGGGTTTTAGTAAAAAGCTCAGCGGCAGAATGAGCCAACCCACGCGAGAAGCAATTTTTTCTGGAAAGGCTGCCCCTATAACTTTTGGGGTAATCTCACTAAAAATAATAATCAGCAAAGCAACTACTAAAGTTGCGATAGAGAGTACAAGTCCGCTATCACCAAAGATATGTAGCGCAATGCCAGTCACTAGGATTGGCAGAATGGTATTAATGAGGTTATTGGAAATTAAGAGCACTGATAAAAGCGAATCAATGCGTTTTAGGAGTTGCTCTGCTAAGGCAGCCCCTTTATTACCACCTGCAGCCATGGCACGAAGGCGATGGCGATTTGATGAAAGCATGCTGGTTTCGGCCATTGAGAAAAAGCCAGAAAGGGCAAGTAAAAAGACGACTAGAGCAACTTGGCTATAAAAAGGCCAATCGTCAAAAAAGGTGTCCATGGGGGCTGCCTGCAAAAAGTAAGGATGAATCAATATAGCAAAGTGGCATTTCACATGCTATAGATATGAAAGAAAGGAGTGTCGTCTTCAGTGTTTAATTATGTGAGAATCACTTCTCATGGCCCCAGTTAAAATACAAGCTTCCTCAGAGAGAGCTCAATATTGCGTCATTGCAGCCCCTTTTGGAAGATTGGGGATTTTGACTGAACTGGTTGATGGCAGTTTGATGTTATCCAAAATCGAGTATCTGCCCACTTCTAGCACTTTAGTGAGTCCTAAAAACCAATTGGCAAAAGAGGCTGAAAAGCAGTTCAAAGCCTATTTTCGGAATGCGCATCATCAGTTTGATCTACCGTTAAAGCCATTAGGAACCGAGCATCAGCAAAGGGTGTGGAGAAGTATTCAGTCCATACCAGTTGGCAAAACCAAGACCTATGGAGAGATTGCAAACAAGCTTAAGAGTGGTCCGCGTGCAGTGGGAACAGCATGTGGTGCCAATCCCTATCCCTTAATCGCACCGTGTCACCGAGTTGTTTCTGCACAAGGGATTGGAGGTTTTATGAAGGAAAATATACCAGGCTTATATCGCCAAATAAAATTATGGCTTTTAACGCACGAGGGAGCGCTCTAATCTCAGATTTCTTTTTTGAGAGATGTGGAAAACCTATTAAAAAAGATCTGCATGAGCGCATCACTTTTCACTGCAAATTGAGTGAAGGTGTAAAAAGCCATCACTGTTTTTCTAGAAAGCTTCACCTCATCTGGAGTCCTAAATTCTTTTCGCTTAGCAATCTTAGAGAGTGTCATTACTGCTAAGCCAAAAGCTAAGAAACAAAAGCGCCGTATCCCGAGCTCTTCTTTTGGAATGAGAAGAATGTAGCTGAGGGAATCTTGAAGTTTTTGATAGGAAATCTTTAAAAGCTCTTTTTGGCTAATATCGGCTGGCTTCCAAGATACGCCACGTGCGTGATCTTCGGGAGAATCTTTGAGGATGTTGGTC
>Ga0194043_1002040_pt1 | contig 11264 bp, 13 predicted proteins | sample JunL4415m_MetaG_FD_161274 | JGI IMG/M metagenome (GOLD analysis project Ga0194043, IMG submission 161274) | Anoxic zone freshwater microbial communities from boreal shield lake in IISD Experimental Lakes Area, Ontario, Canada - Jun2016-L442-15m | ecosystem: Environmental > Aquatic > Freshwater >...
CTCGGCGCGGAGGTCGGCGATCGCACGCTGCTTCTCGGCCTCGATGTCCACGGTCGCGCGCTGGCGCATCCGCTCGATCTCCGACCGCGTCGCGGCGATGTCCGCGTCCCGGGTCTCCTGGGCGACTCTCTGGGCCCGGATGATGATGTCGTTCCCCTCCCGGCGAGCCTCGTTGAGGGCGGCGAGGCGTTCGCTCTCCGCGAGCTCGCGGTCGCGTCGCGCGGTCTCCGCGTCGCGAAGGCCCTGCCCGATGCGCTGCTTCCGCGAGTCGAGCATCGCCGAGAGCGGCTTGAAGGCGAACATCCAGATGAGGACGAGGAAGACCAGGAAGTTGACGGCGCTCACGATCACCCAGAACAGGTTGATCGTGAAGCCGCCGGTGGTCGCCTCGGCCGCGAGCTGGGCGGCCGCCCGCGCGGATCCGGTCGCGACGGCGTAGAGATCCACGGTCGGCTCTCCCGGACGTCCGCGCTACTTGATGAAGATCGCGAGCAGGCCCACGACGATCGCGAGCACTCCGAGGCCCTCGGCGAACGCGGCGAGGATGATCGCCTGGCCGCGGATCTGCCCGGCGGCGTCGGGATTGCGGCCGATCGCGGCGCTCGACATCCCGGCGATGATGCCGATGCCGATGCCGGGGCCGATGACGCCCAGGGCGGCGAGCCCAGCGCCGAGATGCTCCATGTCGAGTGACCCTCCTGTGTGCCCGGGATCATCCCGGGACGCGTGGACCGGTGACCTGCCGGGGTGTTCTGCGACTCTCAGGCGGCCGCCGACGGGGCCACGCCATGCCTGGCGAGGGCCATGTCCTCGACCGCCTCCGCACCCTCTTCGCCGAGCTCACCTTCCTCGTGGTGGGACTCGATCGCGACGAGCGTGAACATGAGCGTGAGCGTGCTGAAGATGAGCGCCTGGATGAAGTTGAGCATGACCTCGAGGCTGAGGATCGCGATCGGAACGATCGCGAGGGTGAGCGCGGTCATGACCGCGAGCGCGACTTCGCCGCCATAGATGTTGCCGAAGAGTCGCATCGCCAGCGTGACGGGCTTGACGAACTCGAGCATCAACTCCACCAGGCCGACGAAGATCGCGATGAGCCCGGCCCCAACACCGTGCTTGAACTCGTAGAACGGGAAGAACTTCGAGAGATAGCCAACGCCGTTCGATCGGAAGCCCTGGTACTCGAAGTAGCCGAAGGCGACGAGAGCGAGGCCGATCGTCACGTTGATGTCGCTGGTGGGCGCCCGGAGCAACTCCACCTTGCCGATCGGCGGGACCAGGCCGCTCCAGTTGCAGAAAAGGATGAACAGGAAGAACGCGGCGAAGATGGGGACGTGGCGCACGGCGGCGGCGCCACCGTTGGAGATCGCGAAGTCGCGCATCCCCTCGTACGCCCACTCGACGAGGTTCTGGACGCCGTGCGGGATGTCGCGCATCCGTCGCGTGGCGAGGACGGCCACGAGGAGGATGAGGATCTCGACGATCCACATCGTGAGCAGGGTGTTCGTGATGCTCACGTGGAACCCGAGCGACAGCGAACCGGACGGCATGGGGTTGGCGGGGTCGGCGTCCCAGATGACGGCGGGCGGCGGGAACTCCAGGTTCCCGTTGATGAAGCAGACGGGGTAGGTGCACGCATCGCCGGGCGATCCGCCCGGCGGGAACGGCGGCGCGAAGATGAGGGCGCCGACGTCGAGCAGGATGGCGCTCACGATGACGACGAGGAGCAGCCGGTTCCGACGCCGCGAGGCCTTCGCCTTCGCGCCCTCGTCGGCCGACGCGTCTTCCCCAACCCGAGGGTCGCTCGTCACGCTCTCTCCGCAGCAGGCCGGGCGGTCATCCGACCGCCCCACCGTGTCAGTCTTCGTATGTCGCGAGGAACCGGGAGATCAACCGGTACACCGTCAGGGCGCCACCCACGAGCCCGATGAAGAGCCCGCCAAGGACGAAGATCGGCAGCGTCCCGAGCTGCTGATCGATCCAGTAGCCCCCGAGGACCCCTACGAGGACCGTGACCAGCAGGACCAGGCCGATCTCGGAGAACAGCGCGAAGTGCGCGGCGACTGGACCGAGTCCGTTCATGGGCGCGTGGCCACGGCGCGCGGAGTATAGCAAGGGCACATCGGACGGGCGCCCGGCAGGGTCGGGGCGGGGCGCGCTCATCCCGGCTCTTCGCCCGCCGCGGAGTCGTCGCGGAGATGCGCCTCATCGTACGAGTCGGCCGTCAGGCCCTCTTCCTCCCGCGTCCTCCGCGTGATGACCAGGAGCAAGAGCCCGAAGCCCAGCACGATCGCGAGGAACGCGTACAGCTGGCCGTTGGACTCGAGGAGGAACGTGAGGAGGGCGAGGAGGATGCAGATCCCGTAGATGGCGAGGACGGTCTGCCGGTGACCCAGGCCCAGGTCGAGGAGCCGGTGGTGGATGTGACCGCGGTCCGGGCTGAAGGGGGAACGCCCCGAGGCAAGACGCCGCACGATGATCCAGAACGTATCGATGATCGGGATCCCGAGGACGAGGAGCGCGACCGCGACCTTGGCCGTGCCGAGGATCGAGAGCAGCGCGAGGGTGTAGCCGAAGAAGAAGACGCCGGACGTCCCCGCGAACACCGCGGCGGGATGGAAGTTCCACCTGAGGAACCCGAGGAGCGCCCCGGCGAAGGCGAGGCAGAAGACCGCCACCTGCGGCTGGTCGATGCCGACCGTGAGGCTGATGACCCCGAGCGCGGTCGCCGCGATGAGGGAGACACCCGCGGACAGGCCGTCGAGGCCGTCGATGAAGTTGATGCTGTTGATCATCCCGAGGACCCAGAGGACGGTGAACGCGACCTCGAAGACCCCTTCGATGCGGATGACGCCGGGCCCGAAGGGGTTGTTCAGGACGTCGACGCCGATCCCGAGCGCGACGACGAACCCGGCGAGGACGAACTGGAAGAGCAGCTGCCAACGGGCCCGCAGGTCGAGGAAGTCGTCGAGGGTCCCGAGGAACGCCGCGAGGGCACCACCGAGGAGGAGGGCGACGATATCGGTCGCGTCGAGCCCGCCGGATCGGCCGGTCGGGACGAACGTTCCGTCGACGATGACGACCCCGACGGCGACGATGACGAACGCTGCGGCGACGGCGAGGCCCCCGCCGCGGGGGATCGGGACGCGGTTCACGCGCCGGGGATCGGGACGGTCGACGACCTCGAACCGCAGCGCGACGCGGCGGGCGATCGGCGTGAGGAGGAAGGACAGGGCCGCGGCAGCGACGAAGACGATGACGAGCGCGGGGAGTGTCTCGGCGGCAGAAGGCCCGAATCTCATGCGCGCGCCGCCCTCGCCGGCGTTCCACGCCCAGGGGCCGAGGTCACGCCTCCGGCAACCCCGGAGCCGGGAACCGGGCGCAGATCGCCCGTGCCTCGCTCGCGAGCCTCGCTCGCGCGACCGGATCGTCGCGATCCGCGATGGACTCGTGGATGATCCGCGCGATCTCGCGCATCTCGTCCGCCCCGAAGCCGCGGGTCGTCGTCGCCGGCGTCCCGATCCGGATCCCCGACGCGATATTCGGCGGGTTCGTGTCGAACGGGATCGCGTTCTTGTTCACCGTGATGCCCACCTCGTCGAGGAGCGCCTCCGCCTCCCGGCCCGTGACGCCCAGCGGCGTCACGTCGACGAGCATGAGGTGGTTGTCCGTCCCGCCGGAGACGAGGCGCGCCCCGCGGGCCGCGAGCGTCTCAGCGAGGACCCGGGCGTTCTCGACGGTCCGTCGCTGGTCCTCGCGGAACTCGTCGCTGTCGGCGAGGCGGAACGCCACCGCCTTCGCCGCGATGACGTGCATGAGCGGGCCGCCCTGGATCCCGGGGAAGACCGCCTTGTCGACCGCCCGCGCAAGGCCGGCGCGGCAGAACACGACCCCCCCGCGCGGTCCCCGCAGGGTCTTGTGCGTCGTCGACGTGACGACGTCCGCGTGCGGGAACGGGCTCGGGTGGACGCCGGCCGCCACGAGCCCGGCCACATGCGCCATGTCCACGAGGAGGAGCGCGTCGACGCCATGCGCGATCGCGGCGAGCCGCTCGAAGTCCCACGTCCGCGGGTATGCCGAGGCGCCGGCGATGAGGAGCTTCGGACGGACCTCGACCGCCTGGCGCTCCAGCACGTCGTAGTCGATCCGCTCGGTCCCCGGCTCGACCCCGTACGAGTGGACCTCGTACCACTTGCCGCTGAAGTTCACCGGGGAGCCGTGGGTCAGGTGGCCTCCGTGGGCGAGGCTCATCCCGAGGATCCGATCGCCGTGGTCGAGCACCGCGAAGTACGCGGCGAGGTTCGCCTGCGCGCCGGAGTGCGGCTGGACGTTCACGTGCTCCGCGCCGGGGAACAGGGCGAGGGCGCGCTCCTGCGCGAGCCGCTCCGCCATGTCGACGAACTCGCAGCCGCCGTAGTAGCGCCTTCCGGGAAGGCCCTCGGCGTACTTGTTCGTGAGCGAGGAGCCCTGCGCCTCCATGACCGCCGCGAACGTGTAGTTCTCGCTGGCGATCATCTCGATCTTCCAGCGCTGGCGATCCACCTCGGCCGTCATCGCGGCCCAGAGCTCGGGGTCGACGTCGGCGAGCCGCGCCCAGGCGGTCCCCGACGGGTATGGCAGGGTCATGCGATCGCTTCCTCCCACGGGTTCGGCCTATCGTCGCACGAACCGGGGCGCGGTCGCGAGGACGGCTCCGGGCCCCTCATCGGCCGGGTCGGCCGAGCACGAGCTCCTCGATGATCGTCGCGGCGCCCTCCTCCTGGATCGACGGGGCGATGTGCCGCGCGACGGCGCGGACCTCCGCCGGTGCGTTCGCCATCGCGACGCCGTGCCCGGCCATGGCGATCATGTCGAGGTCGTTGAACTGGTCGCCGATCGCCATCGTCTCCTCGAGCGGGATCCGCCGTCGGCGAGCGAGCCACGCGAGGGCCTCGCCCTTGGAGACGCCGGGGGCGACGAACTCGAGGAAGCGCGGGTGGCTGATGGTCACCTCCGCGCGGCCCTGGAACGCTTCACGAGCAGCCGGGAACGCATCCACCGGGCCCGGCTCGGGACCCACCGCGATGACCTTCGTCACCCACCGGCGCGTGACGAGCCAGCGGTCGAGGTCGGGCACGAGCGTGAGCCGGCCGCCGACGAAGCGGCTGTAGTCGTCTGCCCGCGGGTCGTCATCCGGGAGGATGACCTTCTCGAGGTGGTTGAAGTGCGGCGTGAGGCCGGCCGCACGGGTCCACGCGACGATGTCGGCGGCGGTGCGGGCGTCGAGCGGGTGGTGCCGGAGGAGCCGGCCCAGGCGGGGATCATCGTGGGGCCGGATCTCGCGCGAGATCGCGCCCTGGTAGCCGATGATCGGCTCCGTCAGGCCGAGCCGGTGCGCGTACCCGAGCGCGGACGAGGTCATCCGCCCGGTCACGATCGAGACGAAGACCCCGCGCCGGACAGCCTCGCCCACGGCGCGGATCGTCCGATCGCGGAGGACGAGGTCCTCGCCGATGAGCGTGCCGTCGATGTCGAGGGCGAGGAGGCGGATCGGCCCGTCGGGATCCGGGCACGACGTCTCGCGGCGAGGGAGGCTGGGCACCAGCGAAGTATGGGGCCTCCGGCCGGCGAAGCGCCGGCAGGGCTACTCGACGCGCATGACGCGCGGCCGCCCAGCAAGGTCCGGCAGGATCGTCGACCGCAGCCCCGGAGCGATCATGGCCACGGCCGCGGGCCCCGTCTCCGCCTGGTCGGCGCCGATCTCGAGGAGCGCGACCCCGCCCGGTCGGAGCGCGTCGGGGAGCAGCGCGATGAGCCGCCTGACGACATCGAGCCCATCGGGCCCGCCGTCGAGCGCCGCGCGGGGCTCGAACCGCACCGAGCCGCCGAGGCCGTCGACCACGCTCGATGGGACGTAAGGAAGGTTCGCGAGCACGAGGTCGAATGCGCCGACCTCTCGCGGCAGCAGGTCCGCCTCGATGAACCGGATCGCGTCGAGGAGCCCGTGGGCGGCGGCGTTCTCCATCGCGAGCGTGAGCGCGTCGGGCGAGGAGTCGGTGGCGAGGATCTCGACCCCCCCGAGCGCCCGCAGGCGCCGCAGCGAGGCCGCGAGCGCGATCGCTATCGACCCGGAGCCGGTGCCCACGTCGGCGACGCACACGGCGCGCGACCCGTCGGCGAGCCGGGCGAGCACCTCGCGCTCCGCCAGCTCCACGAGGAGCTCCGTCTCCGGGCGCGGGATGAGCGCTCGCGCATCGGCCGCGAGGGCGATCCTGTGGAACTCCTTCATGCCGCGGATGTACGCGACAGGCTCGCCGTTCGCCCGCCGGTCGATGTCAGCCGCGAAGCGTCCGGCTGCTTCGGGCCCGACCGACGCGTCGGAGTGCGCGATGACGCCGACCCGGTCGATCCCCACGGCGCGCGCAAGCAGCAGCTCGGCATCGAGCCGGGGGGACTCGGAGCCGGCGGCGCGCAGCCGCTCGATCGCAGCGGAGACGAGCTCCCCGATGGTCGCCATCGCCGTCACCATAGCGCGCCCGGCGAGACCAGGCCGCCGCGCCCGACGGTCAGGCCGAGGAGGCGCCGTCCTCTTCGACGAGGCTGCGCAACCGCTCGGCCTCATCCGCCATGACGAGGGCGTCGATGAGCCGATCGAGGTCCCCGTCGAGGACCCCCGGAAGGTTGTGAAGGTCGACGCCGACCCGGTGGTCGGTCACCCGGTCCTGCGCGAAGTTGTACGTGCGGATCTTCTCGGATCGGTCGCCGCTCCCGACCATGCTCTTGCGCATCACGGAGCCTTCCTCGCGCTGCTTCTCCATCTCGGCCTCGAGGAGCCGCGCGCGGAGGACGGCCATCGCCTTCGCCTTGTTCTTGTGCTGGCTCTTCTCGTCCTGGATCGTCACGACGAGGCCGGTCGGGATGTGCGTGATCCGCACGGCGGAGTCGGTCGTGTTGACCGACTGGCCGCCGGGACCGGTGGACCGGTAGACGTCGATCCTGAGGTCACGCACGTCGATCTGGACCTCGATCTCGTCCGCCTCGGGGAGGACGGACACCGTCGCCGTGGACGTGTGGATCCGCCCGCCCGACTCGGTGACAGGGACCCGCTGGACGCGGTGGACGCCCCCTTCGAACTTGAGCCTGCTGTATGCGCCGTCCGCGTCGACCTGGACGATCGCCTCCTTGATCCCCCCGATGCCCGTCTCGTTCACGGAGAGGACCTCGGCCGGGAAACGGTGGCGCTCCGCGTACCGCAGGTACATGCGCAGGAGCTCGGCCGCAAAGAGGGCGGCCTCGTCGCCGCCGGCACCGGCCCGGATCTCCATGATGACCGCCCGGTCATCGTTCGGGTCGCGCGGGAGCAGCAGGACCTTGAGGGCCTCGACGAGCCGCTCTTCGACGGCCTCGAGGCTCGCGACCTCCTCCTTAGCCATCGCCCGGAGCTCCTCGTCGGGCTCCCCGTCCCGCAGCTCGCGGGCGCCGGCGAGCTGTGAGCGGACGTCCTGGAGTCGGCGGAACGCGGCGACGACCGGCTCGAGCCGGGCCAGCTCGCGGCCGAGACGGCGGAGGGAGTCGGGGTCCGTCGAGACCTCGGGCTTCGCGAGCTCGGCGTGCAGGTCGTCGTACTGTCGGGCGACGTCGGCGAGCTTCGCGTCGATCATCGGGGCCCGCGGCCCTCCGTGACCTCGACAGCCACCCTCGTGGCGTCGGGAGCCGGCTCGGGGCCGACCGCGGCGTCGGTGGCGTCGGGAGCCGGCTCGGGGCCGACCGCGGCGTCGGTGGCGTCGGGAGCCGGCTCGGGGCCGACCGCGGCGTCGGTGGCGTCGGGAGCCGGCTCGGGGCCGACCGCGGCGGCCACGGACGCCTCCGCCTCGACGTCTGCGAGGAGGACCCGCGGGAAGTCGGTCGACCCCGCCGGGATCTCCTGGCCGTCGGCGCGGAGCGCCTCCTGGAGGCTGACGATCGCGACCTCGATCTGGTCGTCCGACGGCCGCTTCGTGGTGATCATCTGCACCCAGATCCCCGGCATGGTGAGCGCGCGCATGAGCGCGTTGGATTCGTGCCGCGCGAGGAACTGGAGGATCTCGTACGCCACGGCGGCGATGATCGGGATGAGGATGAGCCGGCTGATGATCGTCACCGGGATCGACTGCCGCCCGATGAGCGAGAAGCAGATGATCGAGATGATGATGACGACGACGAGGAACTCGGTGCCGCAGCGCGGGTGCGCGGTCGGGTACGCCCGGACGCGGTCGGCGGTCAGCGGGTCGCCGTTCTCGAGCGCGTGGATCGACATGTGCTCGGCGCCGTGGTACTGGAACGTTCGGCGCACGTCTCCAGCCCGCCCGATGAGGAGCAGGTAGCCGATGAAGATGGCGACCTGGACGACGCCTTCGGCCGCGTGCTCCGCCAGGCCACCCTGCGTGGAAAGCACGGCCCGGGTGATGATGAGGGGCAGGAAGAAAAACAGCCCGATCCCGAGGGCGAGCGTGATCGTCAGCATGATGGCGATGCCGCCCTTGCCCAGCTCGACCCCCTCCTCGGAGGCGGAGAGGTTCGCAGAGCGAACGAGCCAGCGCGTCCCGGTGACGAGCGTCTCGTAGAGGACGACGAGCCCGCGCATGAACGGGAGCTTCGCCCAGCGGGTCCCGCGGAATCCTCCGGCGAGAGGCTCCGTCGCGTAGACGATGCGCCCGTCCGGGTGGCGCAGCGCGACTGCGATCGCGCCGCGGCCGCGCATGAGGACGCCCTCCACGAGGGCCTGTCCGCCGTAGCGGAGGCGTGCCATCCGTCTGGGCTGCGCGGTCGCTGGGGAGACGGCGGGACGCGGGCGCGTCAGCGCCCGGTCGCCGCTCGCTCGAGACGCTTCTGGAAGCGCTCCACCTGGCCGGCGGTGTCGATGATCATCTGCTTGCCCGTGAAGAACGGGTGGCAGGACGAGCAGACGTCGACGCGAAGGGAGGTCCGCGTGGACCCGACCGTGAACGCGCTGCCGCAGGTCGCGCAGGACGCCGTCGCCTGGTGGTATTTGGGGTGGATGTCTGCCTTCACGTGGTGCTCCCGGTTGCGCGTGTGATCGATGGCCTGCGGCCGTTGCCGTCCGCCTGGACGGTCGGGCGGCGAGCTTGCGTTCAGGCCTCTGCCGCGACGGTCTCCGCGACGGCCGGGACGACCCGGACGCGCTTCTTCTTGGCGGTCTGATGCTCGAAGCGGACGTGACCGGCCACGGTCGCGAAGACCGTGTAGTCGTGCCCGAGCCCGGTGCCGGAGCCGGACGCGAACGTCATGCCGCGCTGGCGGACGATGATCGAGCCCGCGGTCACCAGCTGACCATCGTGGGCCTTGATGCCGAGCCGCTGGCCGACCGAATCGCGACCGTTCCTCGAGCTGGAGCCGGCCTTCTTGTGCGCCATGGTCAGCCGTCCTTCTTCGTGCTGGGCCGCCCGGGCGTCGGCGTGTCGACTCCCTGGTCGGCCTCCGTCGCGTCGGGCGATCCCCCTGGGCCGTCGCCGGACGGGACCTCCGCTGCGTCGACCTCCGTCGTGGCGACCTCCGTCGTGGCGACCTCCGTCGCGTCGACCTCCGTCGCGTCGACCTCCGTCGCGTCGACCTCCGGCGTGGCGACCTCCGGCACGGCGACCTCCGCCTTCGGCCTGGCGCCCCGGGTCTTCTTCGTCGCGCCCCCGGCAGCCTGGGCCGTCGCCTCAGCGGCCTCGGCCTTCTGGGCGAGCTTCGCCGCGAGCGCCGCATCCTCCGCGGCCTGACGCGCAGCGGCCTCCTCGAGGCGCGCCCGCTCGGTCTTCTTCGCATCGGTCGCCTTCGCGACGAGCGCGGCAGCACTCTTCTCGCCGAGCGTGATGTCGGAGATCCGGAGCACGAGAAGCTCCTGCCGATGGCCCTTCTTCACGCGGCGGCGCGCCTTGGGCCGGTACTTGAAGCTCACGACCTTCTCGCCGCGCTCGCGGCGGACGACCTCGGCGCGGACCGTGGCGTCGGGGACCGTGGGGCGGCCGATCGACGCCTCGTCGCCGTCGGCGACGAGGAGGACGCGGTCGAGCGCGATCTCCGTGCCGACCTCGACTTCGAGGAGCTCGACCTGGAGCTCGGTGCCGACCTCGACGCGGTACTGCTTCCCGCCGGTCTCGATGACTGCGTACATGGGTCCTCGGATCTGGGACGAAGGCGACCGACGACGGTCGCGGGGTCGTCAGGAGAGCGCCGCGGGCGGACCGGGCGCGGTTGGGGATGGTACCGCCATGCGCGCGCGCGGTCAAATGGCCCGGCCCGTCGGTGAAGGCGCGGGCCGGTCATCGTTCGCCAGATCCAACCGCTCGCGGACGGTCCGGTCGACACCCAGCTCCCGCCCCACCAGCTCGCCCAGCACCGCGACGACCTCCTCGGGTCGGCCCGTCCCGGCGTCCTGCGAGTGACGGACCCCGACCCGGATCGTGCCCCGCCCACCGTCGTCGTCGTCCCACCGGACGATATCGACGCCCAGGACGAGCGGTCGCAGGTCGTACTCGACGGTCTTCTTCTCTTTCAGGCGCCGACGGTCCAGGCGGTCGGCATCGAGGAGCCCGTCGATCGCCCGGAAGATCTCGTCGCCCGACGCGCCTGCGAGGTCGACTCGGTAGGTCGCGCTCGCGAGCTGGGAGGCGACCGAAGGGGCGTTGACCCAGATGTCGTACAGGTCGACCAGCCCGAAGCCGGTCGGGAGGTCTCGCTCCAGTCGGACGCGGAGATCGTGCCGGGTGAGCCGCTCGCAGAGGACGAGGTCGACGATCTCTCGCTCCGCGAGCAGGCCGAGCGGGAGCGGCGCTGCGAACACGATCCGGGGACGGGGATTGAACCCCTCGGTCTGCGCGACGGGGATCCGAGCGCGACGGAACGCGCGCTCCCAGAGCTTCATCGCGTCGAGATGCGCGAGGAAGCGCGCCTCCTCGCCCCGGCGGAAGACGATCCGCCAGCGCTGGCGCAACTCGATCGTCGGTCGGCGGTCGTCATCGGGCATGGGCGGCTGCTAGTCTGCCCCACGATGGACGACATCGCGCGCGCCGAGCCGCCGGCAGGGGCCGCGCCGGCCGAGCCGCTCTTCGAGGACGCCGCCGACCGAGCGACCCCACCGGACCTCCGGCTCCGGGCGCCGACGCCGCGCGTCGCGCTCGTGATCATCGCCGGCGTGGCGCTCGTGGCGCTCCTCTATGCCGGCCGCGACATCCTCGCCCCGTTCGTGCTCGGGCTGTTCCTCGTGTTCCTCCTCGACCCTCCGGTCGAGTGGCTCGCGC
>Ga0194043_1002042_pt1 | contig 11256 bp, 12 predicted proteins | sample JunL4415m_MetaG_FD_161274 | JGI IMG/M metagenome (GOLD analysis project Ga0194043, IMG submission 161274) | Anoxic zone freshwater microbial communities from boreal shield lake in IISD Experimental Lakes Area, Ontario, Canada - Jun2016-L442-15m | ecosystem: Environmental > Aquatic > Freshwater >...
GCCATTGGCGGCGAGCTGGACGATGCCGAGACGACGATCGACCCGATCTTCGGGTTGCACATCCCCGTCGCCGTCGCTGGCGTCGACCCGAGCCTCCTCAACCCACGCGATGCGTGGGCCGACAAGGACCTCTACGACGTCACCGCGCACAAGCTCGCAGCGCAGTTCGTCAAGAACTTCGAGCAGTACGCCGACATGGTCGCGCCGAGCGTCCTCGCCTCCGCGCCCGACCCGGCCGGTGAGGTCGCACCCGACTTCGGGATGGAATAGCTGGTGGTTGGCGAGGGGCCTGTGCCCCTCGCCAACCAACCTTCTTAGCCAGATCGTCTCCGCATCGGCACCTCGTGTTGACGCCCCTGTGATTTAGGCTGCCGGCATGAAACGACACCTGCTCCTGCTCACACTCGTCATTGCTGCGCTCTCGATCGGCCTCGCCGGCTGTGGTAGCAGCGACTCCACCACGACAATGACGGATACCGCGACAACCACTGAAGCCACCACCGATGCGGCAGCGACGACCGCGGCCGCTACCACTGACACGTCGATGGTGACCACAGGCTCGGCAGTCTGCGACGACGCCACGCTGACCAAGGCCGCAATGGCCGCCGACAAAGAGATCGTCAAGGTTGAGCCAGGCGTCAAGTGCGCCGACGGTTGGGCCGTGATCTACCCCACCAACGCCGACTACACCTTCACGATGGTCTTTGAGGCCGAGGGTGAGTTCTGGGTTTACAAAGAGGGCGTCGATTGCACGACGATTCCGAAGGAACTTCAGGCCGCCTGCGAAACCAACTAACTCGACCACCGATCACGGCCGAGAGAACGACCGGCCTGCCTCCACGCTGATGCAGGCCGGAAACGAGTGGGGGTTGTCTCGATTACACGAGACAACCCCCACTTTTTCGTTGGTGGATCAGCAGGTGTGCTGCGCCGACCGGTGATGCGACCTATGGGTCGGCTTGGCAGGTGGCTGCTGCTGCAGGCTCTCAACGGCACGCATGACGTCTTCCATCAGACGATCGGCCATGTCGCGACTAAAGCCCTCGCGGACGACGACGCGTAGGACTGAGATGGCGTCGGCGTCTGGTGGCAACGTGTACGCCGGAACGATCCAGCCACGCGCGCGCAGGCGGTCGGACAGGTCGTGGCACGTGTAGGTCTGATCACTCTTGAGCTTCAACGTCACGAGTGGCAGCGCATCGCGTTTACTGACCAGCTCAAAATGACCACTCGCCACGGCGGCATCAGCGATGTAATGCGCGGTCTCCAAGAGGCCAAGCATGATCCGGATATAGCCATCACGTCCGAGCCTCAGGAAGTTGTAGTACTGGCCGATGACCTGGCTCGAACCCTTCGAGAAGTTGAGGTTGAAGGTGATCTGGTCCTCGCCGAGGTAGGCATCGTGGAAGAGCAGATCGTCGGGCAACTCCTCGCGCGAACGCCAGATCGCCCAGCCGACGCCCGGATAGACGAGTCCGTACTTATGCCCCGAGACGTTGATCGACTTGACGGTAGGGAGTCGAAAATCCCAGACGAGATCGGGATAGGCAAACGGTGCGACAAAGCCACCGGAGGCAGCGTCGACGTGCAGCGGCACGTTCCAGCCCGTGCGCGCGTTCAACTCTTGGAGCGCAGCGTCGAGCTCGGCGATCGGCTCGAACTCGCCGGTATACGTGCTGCCGAGAATGCCGACGACGGCGATCGTGTTCTCGTCCACCAGCGCCATCGCCTCGGGCACACCGATCACGGTCCGCTCCGCCGTCATGTTGACGAAACGCAATTCGACATCGAAGTAGCGCGCAAACTTCTCCCACACGACCTGCACGTTCGACCCCGTCACAATATTTGGACTCTCGGTCGATAGACCCGCAGCCTTGCGGCGCGCACGCCAATTCCACTTCAACGCGAGGCCAGCAAGGTGCACAGCCTCGGACGACCCAACCGTGGACGTACCCACCGCCTTGTCACCGGTTGCCGTGGCGTGAAAGAGGTCGGCGATAATGCTGACGCAGCGGCTCTCAAGCTCGACGGCCTGCGGATACTCGGGCGCGTCAACGAAATTCTTCGGCATCGCCTCGACCATTAGTTGCGTCGCCTCGGGATCCATCCACGTCGTCACAAACGACGCCAAGTTGAGGAGCGGATTGCCGTCAAGACTCAGCTCGTCATGGATCAGCTGATACGCGGCCGCCGCGGGCATCTCACCATCGGCGAGGTTCCAGCGCGGAATCGGATTGAGCAGATCGCGCGAACCAAAGAGCGGTGCGATGCGTGTGTCGTCGTCGTTGTGCTCGGCCAGCATGTGGCTCCCCTAGGTTGTCAGTCGCCGCGCTGCGCGGATCCTTGCGACGATAGTCGATCGAAGTCCACCCGAACCCACACCTTCACGCGCGACACGCTTACGACATCGCCTCAACCGGTGTTGCGTCTTTGCGCGTCACCGTCAAGAAGGCAACGACCACGGCAATCACACCCAAGAAGATCAAGCTCGTCGTGGTGCTGCCGAGGCCAAGACCACCAACTTCCTTGTCTTGAGAGAGGTAATCCCCGATCGATGCTCCGAATGGTCGCGTCAAAATGTAAGCCAGCCAAAACGTGAGTACCGCGTTTACTTTGAGTACGTAATGGAGAACCGCAATCACACCAATCGCCAGACCGAAGATGATCGCAGCGGTTAGGTAGCCGAGAGCAAATCGCTCCGAGACGAGATCGCCCGCGGCCGTTCCCAGCGCAAACGTAAATAGGACCGTGAGCCAGTAAAACCCTTCACGGCCCGAGGTGACGATCGTGTGGATTGACAGCGTACGTTCGACCGCGAACCACACAGCAAACGTGACGGCGAGAAGGATCGCAAAGAGGGTCGTCAACATCGGTAGACCAAGCCCGAAATTCTCAGCCAAGTTATCGGTAATCAGCGTGCCAACCACGCTAATCAGCACCACTGCCAACCAGTAGATCGTCGGGATGTAACGCCTCGTCGCAAACTGCACGACAAGCGCGACAATCAACAAGGCGCTCATCACGTACGAGGTAGTCGATAGACCAAGGCCAAGGGTTGTGTTGAGATAGTCAGCAGCAGTCTCGCCAACGGTCGTGGCTAGCACCTTGATGATCCAAAAGAAAACCGTGACCTCCGGCACTTTGTTAAGCATCTGCCGTCCCAACGAGACGGTCTTTTCCGAAGTGGTAGTCGTATTCATGAAGATAAATTTAGACAGTGAATATGAGATGGCGATGAGAAGGCGGTCAATTAAATTGCCGATGGGCCGAGGGGACGAACCTCATCGCCCAGACTGACCCGGCCAGGCGTCACGACGTCGCAATAGACGCCGAGATTGGGGGCGCCACGCACAGTCTTCATGGCGCGCAGCGTGTTGACATCGCGCTCTCCCGTGCGAGGATCGCGGGTCGTGGCGACACACCGCTCGCACGCCGCACGCACCGCAAGCACGGCCGAACCAATCGCGACGTCGTGCCCAAGCCAAGAGTCTTCTTCGAAGGCCGCGCCACCGGATAGCGTCATCGTCATCCGAAAGCGGCGCTCGTCAAGTGGGCCCTGCTCGATCGCGGCGATCGAGGCGACATCGATCAATGACACAGCATGTGCCGACCAGCCACCGGTTGAGTCGTTGACCCGCGCCAGCCGGACAGGCTCGCCGAGCACTTCGGACAGTCCTTCGGCCCACGGGCCATCGACGAGATGCGCAGTTGTTGGTTCGTCCGAATCCCAGATCAGATCGATCGCCTCACCAAGCGCGGGATCAGGAGCAGAGATAACGGACCCATCTGGAAAGTGCATCGTCAACGTCATACCGTCGTACACTGCGCGCGTCAGACAGAGGCGACCATGGCTCCAACTGCCCATCAGCTCGCCCGCGGCATTGACTACGAAGAAGCGACGGTCAAACGGCGCGCCCAATGGTCCCACCTCGAGCGAGGGATATTCGACGAGCTCGAGGCCCTTGACGGGTGAGTGCAACAGGCGCGAGACGGTGATCACCTCTGCAGTCTGACGAATCCGCTCCCACCCGGATCAAACGCCCGAACGCACGAGCAGTTGGAGACGCGTGCCGACCGGACCTGTAGTTTCGAACGTATGGGCGTAATCGTGACTGCCGGAATGCTCGTTTTAGCGTGGGCCCTCGCATTGCTTGGTGTCAGCGCGCCTGGAGCGCCTGAGGGTGCCAGCATGGAGACCCTCGCAATCCTCTGGCTCCTCTACCTGCCGATGGGCTGGATGTTTCTCGCAAGCGGCATCATGCATACGATCTTCGCCAAGTCGACAGCCAAGAACATTGGTTGGGAGACGAGCCCGTTCCAGCACGAGCTCGGCTATGTCTGTTTCGGACTCGGCATCGCTGGCGTCATCTCCGTCCATCTCTCGCAGGATGCCTGGATCGTGATGGCGATCGTGTCCTCGTGTTTCCTCGCGTTGGCTGGCCTCAACCACGTCAAAGAAATCGTGCGCGACAAGAACTTTGCGCCCGGTAATACCTTGATTCTGGTCTCGGATTTTGGTGTCCCAATCTCGATCTGGGCGCTACTCCTCCAGACCGGGATCGTCTAGCCGACCGCGACCTTTTCGCCGGCACGCTGCTGGTCCAGCAGTAGAATCAGCCGTGTGTGGCGCTCGCTCTACCTGATCCTGCCGGTGCTCCTCCTCGGCGCGCTGCTGCCAACAACCGCCGCTGCCTCTGACGCTGCCTCCCGTACCGCCGTCTTTGCCGGCGTTGGCGAATGGGTCGACATCTACGACCAGACGATCAATGACCCGCAGTTCGTCGTCGACCAGGCCATCGCCCACGGCGTGCAGACGATCTACGTCGAGACCTCGAATTACCACAGCCCCGCCGACGTGATGTACCCCGATCAGATCCGCGAGATGATCTCGCTCGCCCACGCCAACAACATCAAAGTAGTGCCCTGGTACCTGCCGGGTTACAAACGCATTGCCCTCGATCGACGTCGTTTTGCAGCAGCCGTCGCAGTCGGCGATCCAGACCTCCCGATCGATGGCCTGGGAGTCGACATCGAGGCCGACATTGTCAGCAACCGCCAACTTCGCTCAGATCGGGCAGCCGCGATGGTCGCCTGGGTGCGAGCAACCTATCCCGACCTCGCGATTGCGGGGATCGTGCCGCGCGATGCCCTCGCCTGGTGGCGGATCTTCCCGTACGCCGCAATCCGCGCAAACACCGACGCGATGCTGCCGATGTGTTACACGTCGCGGTATCTAACGCCGGCGCAGACAACGGCGATGACTGCCGCGTGCGTGACGACCATTCAAGAGCAGACCGGCGACCCAGCCGCGCCCGTCCACGTGATCGCCGGCGTGACCGACTTTCTCAAACCACGCCTGCTGATTGCGGCTGCCCGTGGTGCCAAGAGTGCGGGCGCGCTGGGCTTTAGTCTCTACAACCTCGAGACCACAACGCCTGCCGACTGGCGTGCAGTCGACGTCTGGCGAACCCCGGCTGGCTGATCAGGCAGCGGCGGTCGCGAGCGCCATACCGATCGCCCCAGCCCGATCGCTAAAGCCGTACTTGGCGGCGCAGGCATCGAGATCAAAGTGCGGGAGGCTAAAGATTTCAACGTCGATCGGTGCACCGTTAGGGTCGATGTGCACAACGCCACAGACGATGCCGTCAGACGCATAGACCTCTTCCGTATGGTGGTACGGAATGTCACTAAAACGAATCAGGTGTAAACCACCCTCGTTTTCAAATTCCACGTGGTACGTCATAGGCGGATTGTAAACCCTCAACGTGCTCTCCTCCTCGAGGGCTTGCCACGAGCATCGCCCTCCATCCAATACACGGTGACGACAATCGCCGCCGCCTCTTGCTGACGAACGATCGTGACCAACACACCACGCTCAAAATCGCGCTCGAAACGCAACCCGGTGGTGGGCACACCAGAAAGGTGAGATGAACTCACGCGGTCAGGGTCAGTGACGCAGCGCTGGACCTGCTCCAGCGTAATCATGAGCCGCGGCATGTTGTCTGCTGCGTGAGTGGTGAAGACAATGTCCACGAACGAATCGTGATGCGTGCTGTTGCCCCCACGAGTGACGCTGTGAATCACCAGGAGAGCAAGCGCATCCACATTCGAAGCGCTTCGTCAGCGCTAACCGATCAGTCCTGTCGGAAAGCGCGTGCATGGGCGCAAATCTCACTCACCAAATCGCTGCCCACTGATCAGGCAGCGGCGGTCGCGAGCGCCATACCGATAGGCGCTTCGCACGGACCCGAGAAAAGTGCGCGAAGCGCACAGCGCCTCTGTCAGGATACGTCTGTATGAGCAACCGCGTCCTGATCATTCGCCACGGTGACGATCCACCTGATGATCGCGTCAACACGTATCTGCTCCTACGCGGCTTCGAGCCCGTCACGATTCGACCCTGCGCTGGTGACCCCGTACCGATGCTCGACGAAACGTGGGCCGGCAGCGTCGTGCACGGCGGTCCGTTTAACGTCTTTGCCGAAGAAGAGCACCCGTTTCTTCGCGAAGAGCATCGCTGGATCTCGCAGTGCATCGAGCAAGAGGTACCACTGCTCGGTATCTGCCAGGGCGCGCAGTCGATCGCGTACGTGCTCGGTGCGGAGGTTGGCCCGCCGGCCTCTGGCTTGCATGAGTTTGGGTACTACGAACTGACGCCGACCGCCGCCGGCGCGGACTTTATGCCCGCTCCGATCCATGCCGCACAGGCCCACTTTCACACCTTCGAACTACCCGAGGGCGCCACCCTCCTCGCCTCAAGCGAACTCTTCCCGAATCAGGCCTACCGGTACGGGACGACAACGTACGGCGTGCAATTCCATCCCGAGGTGACGATCGAGTGCTTTCGTCGCTGGCAGGCTGCCGACTGGGCGGCCTACGGCAAACCGGGTGCGCAGACCCGAGCCGAGCAAGATGCGCTCATGCTCGAACATGATGAGACTCAGGCAGCGTGGTTCTACGGATTTCTCGAGCAATTGTTCGGGTCGGTAGAGGCCAAACCGGAACCATTCGCTCTGTCGTAAACCCGCAGAGCACACACCACGCGAACCCGCACGATTACGCGTGCGCGATACTAAGGCTGTGCCTGCTGTACGTCCCCGTGATGTGATCGTTAAGTTGCTCGCCGTTGGCGTCGCACTCGTCGGCATCTCGTCGATGGTCTCGGCGCTCACGCCCGACCTCGCGAATCGTTCGTCACTGCTCGCCGGTGTGATCCCAATCCAGGCGACACGCACGGCCCACGTAATCGTGTTCGAACTCGGCCTGCTGCTGATCGTCGTGGCGTTTGGGCTGATTCGACGACGCCATCGCGCCTGGCAACTCGCACTGATCCTGCTCGCACTCACTGCGATCTTGCACCTTGCAAAAGGTCTCGATATTGAGGAGGCCATCGCAGCACTGGCCCTCTTCGTGCTTCTGATCGTCAAGCGCACCGCATTTACCGTCGCCGGGGCACATCACGCAACCCGACGCGCGCTCAAGTGGGCGGCGTACTTTGCCGTCGCGGGGGTACTGCTCGGCTTCGCAGCGGCAGAGGCGGTTGCGCGACTCGCCGGTGAACCGATCTCACTGCGCGAGGCTGCCGATCAGGGTCTCGAAGCCCTCGTCGGGGCTCCGGATTCGACCTCTGCCATCGGGCTCTATACGGCGATCGCGATCGCCGTCGCCGCCATCCTCTGGCTGCGCCCCGTGCCTCCTCCTGACCCTTCTGAGAGCCGCGACCGCGTTGCAGCCCGCTCGATCCTTCGACGCTATGCAGATGACGGACTCTCGTATTTCACCTTGCGTCAGGACATGACGCTCGCGATCTCGGACAACCATGAGGCGATGCTCGCGTATCGAGTCGTCGCAGGCGTTGCAATCGTCTCCGGTGACGTCATTGGCAGCGACCGAGCACGAGCCGGCCTCCTACTCTCGTTCCACGAGGAACAGATCGTCGCGGGCCGCCGCATCGCTGCTGTTGGCTTGCCCCAGTCGTCGTGTGAACTCTGGGAGCAGGCGGGTCTGATGACGACGTACATCGGCGATGAGGCGATCGTCGATCCCGAACACTTTTCACTTGAGGGTCGCACGATGCGTAAGGTACGCCAGTCTGTCAGTCGCATTGAGCGCGAGGGGTACACGATGCGCATCGCACGTCGCCGCGATCTTGACCCCGCACTGCTTGCACAGCTACGAGATGTCTCCGACACGTGGTTGGGAGGCCAGGGCGAGCGTGGTTTCTCGATGGCACTGGATGATCCCTGGGCCGAGGCGCACGGCGAATGTGTTTTTGCGATCGCCCTTGCTGCAGACGGCACGCCTTCGGCGTACATCCATTTCGTACCTGTCCTGACCACCGGCGACCTCTCGCTCTCGACGATGCGGCGCTTGGCTGATGCCCCGAATGGTCTCAACGAGGCAATCTTGTCGGCCCTGTTCGTGTGGGCCAAAGCAGAGGGAATTCGCCGCGTCGGCCTCAACTTCAGCGCCTTCGGACGCATCCTCCGGTCCGACGATATCCAGGGGTTAGAACGCATTGCCGCCGAGGCCCTGATGCGTGGCGATCGCTGGTTTCAACTCGAGCGACTCGATGCCTTCAATCGTAAGTTCCTCCCCGTTTGGGAACAGCGCTACGCCGCGTACGAGCGGCGCATCGACCTTCCGCAGGCTGCTCTCGCGATCCTTGCCGCAGAGGGCTTGATCTCGCTCCCGCGGCTGCGATCGTCTGCACCAGCTGTCGCCGAGGGTAATCCGGGGCTCTCGGCCGTCTGACCACCCGGTACGCTGCCCCCATGCACCCACGCTTCATGCACATCACCGCGATCGTCCTCCTCATCGCGATGGGCGTATTCCTTCTGTCCGTCCTATGGGATCCGATCAACGCACTCTGGCGCTAGGTCAGAGCAGTTCCACCGTGTCACCGACGGACATCAGACCAGGCTCTACGACTGAGCCATAGACCCCAAGATCAGCAGATCCCTTGGCGTCGATCATCGCGCGCAACGTATCGACATCGCGCTCTCCCGTATCGGGATCACACGTGGTCACCGCACAGCGCGCACACGTCTCGTCGACATGAATCACCGCATTGCCAACGCGTACGTCGCGCCCGACCCAACCATCCTCAACAAATGGCGCGCCACCCGCAGTTTGAATCAGCATGCGAAAACGACGACTATCGATTGGTCCGAGGCCGAGCGCATCAATCGACGGCGTCCCAATCAGCGAGACCGAGAAGCCCGACCAACCGCCGCGTTCATCGGCGACATGAGCCAGACGCACCGGCTCGCGCGCGAACGCGGAAAGCGCCTCGCGCCAGGGACCTGGAACGACATAGGCATCAATTTCGGACTTCATATCCCAGCCGACCGTCAATCGTTCGCCAAGGTCTGTCGGCCCCGTCACGGACGTGCCGTCCGGCAGCAAAATGGTCAACTGCCCGTCGTTGAGCGTCGCTGAGGCCTGACAGAGTGGTAGTCGCCGAGCAGCATTGAGCGAGCGGCCGTCATCACCCAGCAGGAAGAAGCTGCGGTCGCCAACGACGCCATTCGGGCCGAGCTCGAGTTGCTCAACCTCGCTCACCGCAAGGCTCTTGACCGGCGTGTGCAACAGGTGGCTGACGGAGATCATGGCCGTAGTCTGACGGGTCACTTCTCGCACACGATGCCATCACCATCGGCATCGCGATACCACGCGTACTCAGGGTCTTGCCCGCGGTAGTACGGGCCGAACCCGGCCGCAATCGCCTGCGTGCAATACGGAAAGCGTGGGTCGAGCGCGCCGTTGTTGCTTGCCGTCGTCGTTGCTCCACTGGCGGTGGGCACTACCGGACCGATTGCGACCGCTGCGCGCGTCGGCTGCAGCACGTTTGCCGCCGCGCCACACCCAGCCAACCCGAGTGTGAGTGCACCTTTTTCGAGGGAGTCAATTGTCAATCGCCACCGCCACTTGATCGCAACCCAGGTCGCAACGTACGTGCAGCGATACGAGTTGAACGGCGGCAGCCAACCAGCGGGGTCGGCATCGCTTTTGCTCCGGTTCGTGCTCGCCGAGACAGCAATCAACGACAACGAATACCCAAGGTCGTTCGCGTAGGCCTCGCGTGTCCCCGGACTCCAGCGGTAGGCACCCGAACGCCAAGCCTCAGCCAACGGCACGAAGTGATCGATATCGAGACTGCTCGAGTTGGTGATAAAGAGGTTGTCGTACGCCGACCACCAACGCCCACCGGTCAGCGAACACCCCGCACCGATATGTGGGCTGACTCGCGCCTCGCTGATCAAGACCTCTTTGCGGGTATCACAGCCGTCGCCATTGGCGTCGATCCAGAGGTTAAAGAGATCGCGCGAATAGCCCGCTGCGTGCGGGCTTGCGACCGTCAGATTACTCAGTAGACGAGGCGCCGATACCGTTGAGGCCGCAACTGACAATCCTGTGCATGCACCTACGGCGAACAACGCGACGAGCGTGGAGAAGATCGTCCGCTGAACCACCCTTTTGAGCACCACTACTCCTGACGCAACGTGCCGTGTCCTCACATCCAACCACGTCCGGAACCTGACAGGTGCAGATTGGTGAATTCCCCACCCCAATAGGTTGTTTTTCAGCACTTTCTCGACACGGTTGAGGTGTACGGTGCGTGTGTTACCTCATGGATTGAGGTAACCGGCCTCAACCGTTCCCCCCCGAGGTGAATTGATGAACGTTTTCCAACGCTTCGCAGCGCTTGCGGTCGTTGCCGTCATTGCGGTGACCGCTGCCAGCTGTGGCGGAACCACGTATCGCGACGCCAAGGTGACCGGCTCTGGCGGCTCGGCCTCGACGATGCCGAGCACGATGGCCGGCATGGATTCGATGGCGACCGATACAACCGCCACCACTGCACCGACCGATACCATCGCGAGCACCGCGAATGCCAACGGAACTTCCATCGTCACGGTCGATCTCGCGAAGACCAGCACGTTCTCACTGGCACCATCAATCAATTCCGTACCGGCAGGCAAGGTTACGTTCAACGTCAAAAACGACGGCACGATGGTGCACGAGATGGTCGTGGTCAAGACCGAAAAGACACCGCAGCAGTTGGCCGAGCCTGATGGAACCGCTAACGAGTCGACGAGTGTCGGCGAGGCAGCAGACATCGCTGGAGGGGCTTCGAAGAGCGTCACTCTCAAACTGATTCCCGGTCACTACGTCCTGCTCTGCAACCTGCCGGGCCACTACAAGGGCGGCATGTACGCCGAGTTCACCGTCACCGCACCGGTCGTCAAGCCA
>Ga0194043_1002043_pt1 | contig 11254 bp, 6 predicted proteins | sample JunL4415m_MetaG_FD_161274 | JGI IMG/M metagenome (GOLD analysis project Ga0194043, IMG submission 161274) | Anoxic zone freshwater microbial communities from boreal shield lake in IISD Experimental Lakes Area, Ontario, Canada - Jun2016-L442-15m | ecosystem: Environmental > Aquatic > Freshwater >...
AACTTATGTTGCAACTGGAGCCCAAGAGGGGAATCGAACCCCTGACCTACGCATTACGAGTGCGTTGCTCTACCGACTGAGCTACCTGGGCAGGAGTTTCACTTTATCTCTCGGGCAACTATGTCCCTCGGCTGCACATACAAAAGGGGCCGGGTAGCGAACTACCCGGCCCCTTTTGAGAAGGATTAACTATTGAGAAATCGTGATCTTGATCTTGGTCGTTGTGGTCTTTTTAGATCCCTTCGGAGTCACCTTGACACTGATGGTGCAGGAGCCAGGAAGCAGTGCCTTCACAGACAGTCCAGATACTGAGCAGAACTTCTTCGTTGTCACAGCAACAACAAGCACCACTTTGGCGTATGGGGGAAAAGAGACCTTCGCCGTCTTATTGATAGTGGTGAAAGAAGTGACTTTGCCCTTCTTCATTACCGCAACTTTTGAGACAGCAGTTGGTGTGTACGTGTTGGTGTTGGTGTATGTACCGGTGTTGGTACTTGTGTTAACTGAAGTTGCCGAAACGGTACAAGGAAGATTGTTGACCTGAACGCAAATTGTTTGCGAACCAACAGCTCCGGTTCCACGTACGCGGTACTTCGTAGACGCAGATGGACACAGCACCAAAGTGGCTTGTCCGTTTGAGGAAGAAGTAGTTGTCATAATGGCAGAACAACCAGCATTTGCTCGCACGCTCATTGCGCGAACAATTGAGGCCTTGCTGACGAGATCTACTGATGCAGCAGTAACGCCACCATCTTTACAAATGTCTGTCACCTTTGAAGTTGACGCAATGAGTCCACCTGAATCACAACTTGTTCCTGGCTTCACTACCTCGACTGTTTCAGTCAGCTTGTTGATGGGGTTGCCGTCACTATCTTTCAATGTTGAGGTCAATGTGACGGCACCATTGGCGTCAGGCTTTACATTGTTTGCATCTGTGCTGCCAGCCGGCAAAGCAATCTTGATGCTTGCCATGAATGGCATCTGGAAAGTGTCGACAATAGCTGCGAAATCTCTCTTTACAGTTTGGCTGAGATCTCCGTCGTCGTATACAACTTCTGCATCGTTTGCGGACGAACTTGACGCAGGATTGAACGATGGGAAAGTAACTGAGCCATCAACGCCTGTTGCATATTTTGGAGGTGCAACGAAGCAATATGCGCAGTTCATTTGCCCCAAGTAACCATTTGCATCTTTTGGTCGTGATGACCAAGTAGATGTACTAGTTCCTGAGTTCTGATACGCGTACGTAAGGTAGTTGTTCTTCAGTTGCACTGTGGCATTCGGAACCACGGTGCCGTCTGGCATGGTGACAGTTACTTTTCTCTGGACAATTGCAGGAGCATTTGGAACCGTGATGGTTACGTCTCCCGTCTCACCAACAATTGCCGTGATTGATGCAGCCTGAAGGGTTGCACCTGAAGCAAGCGTTCCAGGTGACGGTGGAGGAGTTGTTGTTCCACCTGCAACAGTTGTTGAGGTTGTTGTCGATGTTGGCTGTTGGCCATTGGAACAAGTTGGTGGGCACGTCGTAACTGTTGGTACCGACAATGTGAAAGTCACGGGACCAGAAGAAACCGTGGATCGTGCAAAGCCGGTGTCATCGGTGGCCAAAGTGCTGCTGGAGCTGCTGCTGAGAGTGCCCGGAGCATCAGGTGCTGTCCAACGAACGGATACACCTTTCAATACTTCACCTGTTGAGGTTTGCACCGTGAGTCCGACCGATGAACGCATTTTGCGAGTACCGGATGAAACGGTGAGCGGAATATAGTTCGCGTTGTCACTGGAGCCGTTCACTGCTTTCGCATAGGTGTAGTTCGTTGCCGTTGAGGCTGCGAACGCAGTTACAGGAGCGACGACGTTTGTGGTAGATGATCCGCCACATTGTGTACATGTGAGAATCCACGAATCTGCTGACAAAATTCCAGTGGGTAGCAAGAAGTACAATTTGTACATAGTGCCGCTCGCGCCATAGAAAATATTGAGGGGTTTAGCCATAACTGCAACTGCGGTAACTTTTGTTGCCATTGTCGTTCCAGATTGGCTGTTAGATCCCGCACCGCAGGAAATTGTGTCGTTTGAATAAACACAGAGCCCTGGGTTACCAAAGCCCGACACGATGTAGACGGCTTGAGAGTTTTCACCATTCTCAATTGTGGTTTTTGTACCGAAGACTCCGGTTTGGAATTTGCGACAAATTGTTGTTGCACCAGCGAAACATACCGATGCTGCGCCCCATGAGTCAGATGGCATTGCAATGTCAACTGCTCCGGTGACTCCTGCATCCGTAAAGGTCCACACCGCTGCAGCAGTCGTGCCGACGTTGTTGTTGATGTTTTTTACTTGGTAGTAACTCTGGCTATAACATTGAGTTGTGGTCTCAAAGGTTGAGTCAAAAGTTGTATGACCAACTCCTCCATAAGCAGTATCAGAAGCATCTTTGCAGTTGAAGGTCGGAGCAGGTGAACTGTTAGTGCTTGTTGCTGTTGCCGTGGTTACCAATGCGCATGCAGCGAGGCCAGTGGTCTTGAGGACGCAGATATCTGGTGTTGAACCATTGTTGCTGTTTCCCACTTGAACTTTTTTAACGTCTGTACCAGCACCAGTGATTGTTACCCACTTTTTTGATGCCAAAGTTTGTGGGACCTGGGAATTTTGTGCCACTAGGCCGGTGTCGTATAACACTGTGTCACCGGCGCCATAAACTACATATTGTCTAGTTTGAGTGTTCGTTGAAGTATCTACTCCGTTTGTCCTGGTAGTGATGTTGGTGTTCGAATTGGTGTTAGTCGAATAAATACCAGGAAGGTTTCCTGAGCCCACGCACTTCAAAACTCCACTTGTAACGATGCACGTCGTGAGTCCGTTTGTTGATAGATCAGTTACACCGGTGATTGCAGTTCCGTTTTCGGTAGCTGTTACGGGTGTTGTCGGCGAGTCTGTATTTGTCTCGTCGCCCAGTTGGCCGTTCATGTTCTTGCCCCAGCACTTCAGCCCACCAGCAGAAACAATTGCGCAACCACCTTCAATGGTGACGTTTGTTTGTGCAACTTGGTCCCATGCGTTTGTGCTGAATGTATCGATCTTGGTAGCTGACGCGACGGTCGAGCCAATGCCTGTTTGAGCAGTGAAGGTTGGAATGTTTGTTTTCTGTGGAGTGCAACCTGTGCAACCAATTGGAGTTGATTCTGACTCTGTTGCGGTGAGTTGGTACAACGCTGCTGTATCGGGATCAGCGGCGCGTACGGGGCTGGCCGGTGAAGTGGCGAGTGTCACGAGAGTTCCTGCCGCAAGTGCGAAGAGGACGAAAATGGAACGGGTCTTTTTGTTCATATGTGAAACCTATCCACTCTCAAGCGGTGAGGGAAGACTCCGAGCCCAGAATTCACGTAAATAATCACCAGCGGTTACGCACGCCTACCTAATAAAATTAGGCAATATCGCCGGGGGCGATTGGGTGATTGTTATTCACCCGAGAGGCGCGTAAAGCAATCCATATAAACAGGAACTGAAATGGCAGTCGAGCCCATGAGATGAATTGCCGTGACGCAACCTCATTGCGCCAGTCCCAGACCATATAGAGATTGGCAGGGTAGACCGCGATGAAAAGCCACACTGCTGCAATTGCACCGATTCTTCGAGTGGATGGACGAAGCAGGGCAATGGCAACGGACAATTCGGCGACACCACTTATATACGTCCAGAATGCGCGGCTTGGTGGAAGCCATGGCGGGACGATGTCGTTAAAAAACGAAGGGCTTGCGAAATGCATGATTCCGGCGAAGCCAAGAAATAGGGCAAGGACTTTGGCGAGACGATTCGGGTTCATTCTGCGTTTTCGGAAAGGACGAACTGCAGGGCAGCGTCGGCGGATGGAGATGGAAGCGACCAGATGAGATCGCGTAACAAGATGGCTTCGTTGACATTCAGCGACAATCGGCGCATGCCTTCATGAAGTCTGTTGATGGCAATGATGTACGCCTCGGGGCGATGAATATTTGGATTGCGTGCAAGTTCATCGCGATAGATACTGGCGATAGCGGTGAGGCCTGAACGAAGCTCGTCAGTGCGGTAACGACGAATCTCGCGCTTGTGACGATCTTCCAGCATTTTTTTCCCGCCACGTTTTACGCCCATGAGCGCAAGAGTCTTTTCGGTGTCGACAACTTCTTGTGCATGTTGGTTGCTAAGAGGCTCAACCGCATCATCGATGAGCGCAAGTATTTGTTCAACGATGGCAGCAACAGTTGCACCAGTGCCGTCGATTCGCCGAGGAATGTTTGCAAAAAACTCTCGACGTTGCGCAAGCTGTGGATCTGATGCAAGCAACTTTGCGCGCGACATACTGCCAGCTGATGATTGCGCCGCAGCATTGGCGAGGGGTGGTGCAATACCTAAACGAATAAGCGCCTGTTCGATATCAGCATTCTCGAGTAAACCAAAATGCACGGTGAGGCAACGTGATGCAATGGTGGCGAGAGAATCATCAACTTGATCAGCGAGCATGATGAAGAAAACTCCGGAAGGTGGTTCTTCAACAGTCTTCAGTAGTTTTGCGGCAGTGGCAGGAGCCATGAGATGAACTTCATGAACAATGATGACCTTGCGTGCACCTTCACTAGGAGTGATTGATGCGATCTTAATAATGTCTTCTGCTTGTTCTTTCAGAATTGAAGCACCATCGCGACGCACTTCATGGACATCTGGGTGTGCGCCACGCATCGCCATTTCATTTATGCGTTCTGTTGGATCATCCGAACCCGACAACAACATGGCAGCGAATGCACGAGATGCTTCCTCTTTGCCGCATCCTTCTGTGCCTACAAGGAGATAAGCGTGAACGGGAGAGACGGCAGCGTGCTGCAGTTGTTCAACAGCGCGGCCTTGGCCAACCACTGAATCCCAAATCGATGCCATGTAGGCAGGCTACTAATTCAGTCTGTCAAGCACGGCAACGCGAATAGCTGCCTCGACATCGTCCTTGGGAACGGTGCCATCGATGACAATCCAGCGATCGGGGTCTGCTTCACGCAATTCAGTGAAGCCATCATTGATGCGGGCGAAGAAATCAGCGCCTTCACGTTCAAACCGATCAAGGTTTCTCTTTGCAAGTCGCTCATTCAGAATGTCGGTGGGCACAGAAATAAAGACAACCATGTCGGGAAGGCGACCATTCAGTGCCCACGTCGAGATATTCAAAAGATCTGGCGTGCCGAGACGACGGCCATACCCCTGATAGGCGAGCGTTGAATAAATAGAACGGTCGCTCACGACATGTTGTCCGCGTTCTAACGCAGGCTGGACAATTTCAGACATGTGTTGTGCGCGGTCTGCTGCCATCAACAATGCTTCGGTGCGCGGCGAGAGATCTGTATTTTCTGGGTCAGCCAAAATGGCGCGAAGAAGTGCACCGATTCGTGTGCCACCTGGTTCACGGGTAATCACCGCATTCAGGTGTTCGCCGAGACGTTTCGTGTGCGTGCTTTTTCCGCAGCCTTCTAAACCCTCAAGCGCAATGTATGCCGGAGTGCTCACTCGTCATCCGAAGAAGTTGTTGCTGCTTTTTTCTTAGGAGCAGCCTTCTTTGCTGCGGCTTTCTTAGCTGGCGCTTTTTTAGCAGCAGCTTTTTTCACGGCTGTCTTCTTTGCAGGCGCTTTCTTTGCGGCAACTTTACGTCCGCCAGCTTTCTTCTTCTTTGGTCCGCCGTTTGCTTCAATGTATTCACGACGCAATTGCAGCAATTCATATGCACGCTCATTGGTCATCTGTTCCATGCGGTCGCCGCGAGTAAGTCCGGCGTTGGTTTCACCATCGGTGATGTAATCGCCAAACTTTCCTTCTTTACCAACAACTGGTTTTTCACTTGCAGGGTCAATGCCGAATTCGCGAAGTGGTGGCTTTGCAGCAGCGCGACCCTTGCCGAACACGCGAGGTGTTGCAAGAAGAGCAAGTGCTTCTTCCAGAGTGACGGTGAGAAGTTGTTCTTCAGTTTGAAGTGTGCGGCTTTCTTTACCCTTGTTCACGTATGGGCCATAGCGACCATTTTGTGCAGTGATGAGTTCGCCATCTGTGGGGTCTGCACCAACTGTGCGTGGCAACGACAACAAGTCAAGTGCATCTTGCATCGACAACCGATCAATGTTCATTGTTTTGAACAATGACGTCATCTTTGGTTTTTCCATTCCTTCTGGCGGCACATCCATAGTGCCCCACTGAACGTATGGACCGTAGCGACCCGACTTAGCGAATACTGGATAGCCCTCGTGTTCACCCATTGGAGTATCACCCTTCGGAGCTTTCAGCAATGTGACTGCTGCATCAAGAGTGAGTTCATCTGGCGTCATTGTGTCGGGAACACTTGCAGTGTTTTCACCAGAACGAACATATGGCCCGTACAAACCAGGCTTGACGATTACAACTTCACCGGTGTCGGGGTGCGCACCGAGTTCAAACGTATTGACAGCAGCAGCATCAATTGAGCCACCTTCAAGTTTGGCTGCAACGATTCCGTGCAGACCTTCTTTTCCGTCGATTCCGAAATAGAAATCATGAAGCCATGTTCCTTTTTTCACTTCACCATTTGCAATGGCATCAAGTCCACTTTCAAGTTTGGCGGTGAATTCGTAATCGACAAGAGTGTCAAAGTTTTCCTCTAGCAAACGAATAACAGAAAATGCAGTCCATGTAGGGACTAATGACGTTCCCTTTTTCCATAAGTAATGACCACGATCAACCATGGTGGAAATGATGCTTGCCCATGTTGATGGACGGCCAATTCCTTTACCTTCAAGTTCCTTTACCAATGATGCTTCGGTGTAGCGAGGTGGAGGAGTAGTGGAGTGTGATGTTGGTGAATACTCACTAACAGGAACGTTTTGTCCTGGTGTTAATACAGGAAGCAACAATGCATTCTCATCGTCTGACGGAGTTTCATCTTCGTCACGAGCCTCTTCGTATGCCTGCCGGTATCCAGGGAACGTAATAGTGGTACCGCTAGCTGAGAACTCACAATCAGTGCGCTGAGCATCAGCTGCAGTTGCACCAAGGCGCACACTGACAGTGGTGCCGAGTGTGTCTGACATTTGTGAAGCAAGTGTGCGCTGCCAAATGAGGCGGTACACGCCAGCATCTTGTCCGCGTAGTTCACCGCCAAGTTGTTCTGGTGACCGCAATGGCAATGCAGGACGAATTGCTTCGTGTGCTTCTTGTGCGTTCTTTACTTTTGAGTTGTGTTTACGTGGGCCATCAGTAAGGAACTGTTTGCCGTAATCACGTTGTACGTATGAGCGCACTTCGTTGATTGCTTCATCAGACAGTGAAATGGAGTCAGTACGCATGTACGTAATGAATCCACGCTCATACAAACTCTGCGCTGCGCTCATTACTTGGCGGCTGGACAACCGCAATTTACGGCCAGCTTCTTGTTGCAGTGTGCTGGTGGTGAATGGAGGCTTCGGCGATGAACGGTATGGCTTTTCATCAACTGTGCGAACTACAAGATCAACGTTGGCAAGGCCGGCGGTGATCTCGGCACCACGTGCTGCAGTAAGAATGGTGACATCTGGGTTGACAACACCTTGTTCAGAAAAATCTTTTCCTGTTGCAATGCGAGTGCCATTGACAGAAAGCAATTTCGCAGTAAATGACGGTGTGGTATCAGTGACAGCCTCAAGAGAGAAGTAGTCAGCTGAGATGAATTTGATGCGTTGCCATTCGCGTTCAACAATGAGGCGAAGAGCTGGGCTCTGTACGCGACCTGCTGATAGCCCGCGGTTGACGCGACGCCACAACACAGGTGACACTTCGTATCCGAACAAGCGGTCAAGGATGCGGCGCGTTTCTGCTGCATCAACAAGTGGTTGGTCTAGTTCACGTGGATTCGCGACAGCTTCCTGAATGGACTTCGCGTTGATTTCGTGGAACACCATGCGGTGCACCGGAACTTTTGGCTTGAGGTGTTGCAGCAGATGCCAGGAGATTGATTCGCCTTCTCTGTCTTCGTCCGTTGCTAGATATAAGGCATCAGATGACTTGAGCAGATCTTTGAGTTCTTTGACAACAGTGCGGCCGCGTTCGGTCAGCTCATAAGTAGGTGCGAATCCGTTGTCGACGTCGACTGCCATTCCCTTGCTCGGAAGGTCGGCAATATGGCCGACTGAAGCGCGGACGTTGAACTCCGGCCCGAGGTATTGGGAGATCGTTTTTGCCTTTGCGGGGGACTCAACTATTACGAGAAACTTGGCCATATCTTTTTCAGGGCTATGTGATTTGCTACCCCCTTGTCAAGGCAATAGGCGCAAACCCTTATTTCATCAGGGTATCGGAGCCGGCTTCGTGTGGTGCTTGCCTTCCACGTTGATCTTTGGGAGGAGGCGATCTAGCCAGGCGGGCATCCACCAGTTGCGGGCACCCAGTAATTCCATGGTGGCGGGGACGAGGACCATTCGAACGATGGTGGCGTCGACGAAAACAGCCACCGCCATACCGAGGCCAAAGAGCTTCAATTGACGGTCATTAGAGAGGACAAAGGCGCCGAAAACGCAGACCATGATGAGAGCAGCGGCGGTGATGACGCGGGCGGTGGCGGCCAGGCCATCGGCAACTGCGGTGGCATTGTCGCCGGTGCGGTTGAACTCTTCCTTCATGCGCGACAGCAAGAACACTTCGTAGTCCATCGACAACCCGAACACGATGGCAAAGAGAAACATAGGAGCCCATGCCTCGACAGGTCCAGCCTTACCGACACCAATCAAGTTTGCTCCCCATCCCCATTGGAAGACAGCAACAATGACACCGTACGCAGAACCAACTGACAGCAAGTTCATGAGTACTGCTTTCAATGGCACGAGCAAACTGCGAAACACAGCCATCAACAACAGGAATGACAAGATCAGCACGATGCCAATGAGAAATGGCAGACGTTGACCGAGATAATCAGAGAAGTCAACAGATGCTGCCGTGAAACCACCAACACGAGCAGTCACTCCGGTTGAAGGAATGACTGAGTTGCGAAGTGTGTGTACCAACGTCGACGTTGCTTCATCTTGTGGAGAAGTTGCAGGGTATGCCATCACAAGTGCAACTGTGTCGCTCTTCATTGGTGCAACGCCAGCAAATGCCATTCCGGGTGTGTGGCTAATTGTGTCAGCAAAAGCTGTTAATGCTTTTTGATCTTTCACAGTGTCGCCAGAGACTGCGATGTACAGCGGACCGTTGAAGCCAGGGCCAAACCCTTCGCTCATCATGTCGTATGCCTTGCGCACGTCCGTTGACTTCGGGTCATTTCCTGCATCACCAAAACCAAGACGAATTGAAAACATAGGGATTGAGAGCGTGATGAGGAATAGAGCCGCAGCAATAAATGAAATCCATGGTCTGTGTTGTACGACTCGACTCCAGCGCCACCAAACTGTGTTCTGGTGATCGTTCTGTGCGCGGTGTGGAACTGCAGTACGCAACGCAGGAACAACAAAACGTGCCAATTGGCCAAGTACGCCCAGCGCAAGACCAATAAGGAAAATTACGATGCTTTTTGCGAAAACAGCAACAAAACCGCTGGCAACAATGGCTGTGAGTGATACGACAGCTGCACGTGATGTTGTGTCGATTCGGCTACCCACCATGGCGAGGAGCGCTGGCAACAAGGTAACTGACGCGATGATCATCACTGCAACGCCAATCGCCATTCCGACCGCAAGTCCGTTTACAAACGACAGCCCGATAGCTAGCAACCCGAGAAGAGCAACAATGACCGTTACTCCTGCAAAGACAACTGCACGACCTGAAGTATCAATTGCTTCAACAATGGACTCCTCAACAGTTAAACCATCGTGAAACGCTTCACGGAATCGCGTGACAATAAACAAGGCGTAGTCAATACCGACACCAAGACCGATCATGCCAACCATTGATGTGACTGCATCTGGCATAGACATGAAGTTGCTGACGATGCCAACAATAGAAGTCGCGATGATCAGACCAATCAAAGCAATTCCGATTGGTAGACCCATCGCAATGATGGAACCGAACGCTAAAACCAAAATGACGATTGCGGCCAAGATGCCAAGCGCCTCCGTATTCGGTAATTGCATTTGTTGGAAAATCATTCCGCCGTAACCAACGTTGACTCCTGATGCACGAAGTGACGCAGTTGCAGTTTTTATCTTTGTTCCGAGAACTTTGTATTGCGCTTGCGTCATACGTGGAACACTGATTTGCGCGAAAGCAATAGTGCGCGTCTTGTTTACTTGACTTGGGACTACATATGGCGTGTTGATGTCAACATCTGCAATTGCATCAACAGCGGCGATTGCTTCCGTTATCGCTTTCTTTGCTTGTGCGTCATCGATCGTTGTTGAAACTTGAAAGACCAATTGTGACGACACACCGCCCTGATTGGGGTTGACTTGCGCAAGCAAATGTTCGGCCTGGCGAGCTTCACTTTGTGGCATCGCCATTTCGGTGCGGAAATCAGGGCCGATAGCGGAACTCGCCGTGACCATTCCGATAGCGAGTGGAATCCATATTGCGAAAACAACGATGCGCTTGTGGCGCACAGAGAAACGGGCAAGTGAAGAGAGCATGAGGGTCCTATTCGGGGGAAAGGGTGCATGTCTAGGTTACGAAACAGAACACTGCTATGGCTACATGGCGGTACCGTTTCGGTAGATGGAAACACATGTCACACCACCAAATGCGCCTGATGGTCAGGTGCTGTCTGGTCGTATTACGCGTTTAGATCGCGGGTGGAGCACGGTGTTGCTGGATACGGCCGAAAGTGTGCGCGTGCGCAACATTGGCGTAGAAGTTGCTGTCGGCGACTTCGTGTCAGTCTCGGCTGATTTCGAACGCATAGATATGGTGCATCCGCGCCGAAGTGCATTGACACGACGCAACTCGTTCGAAGGTGCACGAGGCATGCGCCAAATTGTCGCCTCGAATATTGACACCGTATTTCTTGTGCATTCGGTGAACTCTCCGCCAAACCAGCGTCGACTTGAACGTGAGTTGGTTTTGGCATTTGATAGTGGTGCAACCCCGGTTCTTGTTTTGACAAAGACTGACACCATTAGTCCAGAAGCGGCCGAAGCAGCACGGGCGGTGTTCGCTGAAATTACCTTTGATGTTGATATTGCACTCGTCAGTTCCATCACGAATGAGGGTTTAGAAAAGATTCGTGCGTATGCAAAGCCTCACTCCACGATTGCATTTATTGGCGCTAGCGGAGTTGGTAAATCAACATTGGTGAATGCGCTGG
>Ga0194043_1002044_pt1 | contig 11252 bp, 8 predicted proteins | sample JunL4415m_MetaG_FD_161274 | JGI IMG/M metagenome (GOLD analysis project Ga0194043, IMG submission 161274) | Anoxic zone freshwater microbial communities from boreal shield lake in IISD Experimental Lakes Area, Ontario, Canada - Jun2016-L442-15m | ecosystem: Environmental > Aquatic > Freshwater >...
CCGGCGCGCGTCCGCCATGTCCCGCGCGCCGGGCGGGAGCGCGCACGTCCGCCATGTCCCGCGCGCCGGGCGGGCCGGACCCGCCGCGGCCGCCGGACCCGCCGCGGCCGCCGGACCCGCCGCGGCCGCCGGACCCGCCGCGGCGGGGTAGTACTGTGAGGGAAGATAAGAAAAGTCGGCGGATCCTTATCTTCCCCCCGGCGAGCGAGCCTGCGGACGGCCGCGGACGACCGGACAGTTAAGGAATCCTTATCTTCCCTTCTTCACTTGCCCCGCGCCGGGTCGCCCGGCGAGGAAGCGGTGGCTTGAACGAGCGCTGTTTCCCGTTCAGGAATCGGCCTTTCCCTGTCTTCCCCCCGGCAACCGGGCCTGTGGACGGCCGTGCACGATGAGGAAGTCAAGGATGCGGCCTTCTCCACAGGGTCAGCGTCGCCGCCGCGGAGCGCCGCCCGCCGGGAGCGCTGCCGGCTGGGCGCCAGCCGGGCGCCCCATTCGTGGCTCACCGGCGCCTGAGCGACGGGGATGGTCATGTCCAGCCGATGTCGACACGGCCGGTATCACCGACTGGGAAGATAGGCATCCGCCGGCTTCTCCGATCTTCCCCTGTCGCGTACTGTCGCCCGGCCCAGCGCTCGGCCTCGCGCCCGGGGCAGCGCCCGGCCTCGCGCCCGGGGCAGCGCCCGGCCTCGCGCCCGGGGCAGCGCCGCCGCGCGGCCGCGCTGGCGCGCCGCCTGCCGCCGCCGCGCCAGCGCCGCCGCGCGGCCGCGCTGGCGCGCCGCCTGCCGCCGCCGCGCGCCTTCACTCCCCCGCCTGCCTTGGTCCCTCCCCGCGCGCATGGCCAGCAAGGTGCATCGACCGGGATGAACAAGCGTGCGATACTCAAAGCAGCCGTCTACCCGCCAAGCCGGCGGTGCAGCGGCCGCCAAGGGGGCGGAGACGCCTCGCTGCGCTGAATGTCGGAAGACAGATACGGGCAGACCGACGGCTGACGGCGTTCACATGCGGAACGAGGTGCGGCAATGGGCGAGATCGTCATACGCATACCGGAGGAAACAGCTTTGCTTCTGCACGTGTCGCGCGAAGAAGTGGGACGCAAGCTGCAAATGGCGGCGGCGGCGAAGCTCTACGAGATGGGCGAACTGTCATCCGGCGCGGCGGCACAGCTGGCTGGCATACCTCGTACTGTCTTTCTGTCCGAGCTTGCGGGCTATGGTATCGACTCATTTCGTTTGAGCGAGGGTGAATTGCAGGCAGAGGTACGGCTTGCCTGAGGTCGTCTGCAACAAGTCACCACTCCAGTGTCTTCATCGAGGCGTGGATCTCCCCAGCCTCGATGGTCTTGCGTGGGTCGCTGCTCGGACTCCGGTCAGTGCGCCGGCAACAACGCTCATCGCCGATCTGGACCAGGTGAGACACAAGTGCTGCTGCTTGCGTTTGAGATGCCTGGCGTAGTGGTCGTGCTCGACGATGCTCGTGCGCGCCGCGTGGCGGAGCTGCGACACATTCCGTTGAGCGGCACGCTGGGACTCCTTCTTGTGACGCCAAACGGGCCGGTTCGATCTCAGCCGTCAAGCCGTGTTTGGACGAGTTGCAGTTTCGCGGCTCATGACCATACCCGTCGCTCAGGCGGCGGTGATCCACAAATGGGGCGCCCGGTGGGTGCACAGCCGGCAGCGCTTCCGCCGGGCGCGCCCGGCGGCCGCGGCGACCCCGGCGGCCGCGGCGGCCGCGGCGGCCGCGGCGGCCCCGGCGCGGGGTAGTACGAAAAGGGAAGATAAGGATTCCTTGACTGTCGGGTCGCATACGGCCGTTCGCAGGCTCGCTCGCCGGAGGGAAGATAAGGATTCGCCGGAATTCCTTATCTTCCCTCACACTACTACCCCGCCGGGCGGCCCCGGCGGCCACGCGGCCGCGTCCGGAGGCGCCGCACGGCCACGCGGCCGCGTGTGCGGGGATGAGGCCGCGCGCCGCTTCTCTGGCGCAGGCGGCGCGTGCACTGTACGGTATGGCTTCACGGGGACCGGTTTCTCGGCGGCGCCTGCCGCTGGTGAAATGGCGGGCAGGCGCACCAGACCGAGGAGGAGCGGGGATGGCGGCGAGAGGCGACGGGACGGACGGATCGGCGGCCGGGTCGGCGCTCGCGTGCGCCGTCCAGTGCGCGGCCGCGTCGGCGCTCGGCCCCGGAAGAGCGCGCACAGGAGCGCGGCTGCCATGGCCTCGCTGAAGGGCGCGCTGAAGGGGCGGCCCGGGGGGTCGCGCGCCTCCGTGGCCTCGGCGGGCGTGATCACCGGCCTTGTCGCCGTCGGCATCACCGCCACGTATGCGGCGACCGCCAACTCCGTCGCCCTGTGGGCCGATTTCCTGGGCACCGTGTGCGACACGCTGGCCGTGCTGACCGCCTGGCTCACGCTGCGCACGGTGCAGCGCGGTCCCTCCGAGACCTACACCTTCGGCCACAGCCGCCTCGAGAGCTTCGCCGGCTTCGGCATCGGGCAACTGATGCTCGCCTCCTCCGCCATCATCATCGGCGCCTCGGTATGGAGGGCGCTCCACCCGTCCGCCCTGGTCGGCTTCGGGGTGCTCCTGGGCCTCGCCGCGAATGCCGTCTACGCCGGCATCAACGGGAGCCTCTACCTGCGCAACAGGCGCATGGAGCGGGAGGAGGCCTCCCCGACCATCACCGCGCAGCGGCGCCTGTACCTCATCAAGTTCCTGTCGAATGCGCTCATGGTCACGGCTCTGGGCCTGAGCCGGCTCTTCTTCGGGGAGCCGTGGACGGTCTACATCGACCCGGCGCTTTCCCTGTTCATCGGGGTCTCGCTGATGCTGGCCGCCACCAAGACGCTGCGCTCATCCGCCGTGTGCCTGGTGGACAGGTCTCTGGAAGAGCGCGCCCAGCTGCTGATCATGAGGGCGCTGGCGGAGCGCCACAGCGAGTTCGAGGTCCTGCACGGCATCCGCACGCGGATGGCCGGCCCCACGGACTACGTGGAGATCTACCTGGAGTTCGACCCCGCGCAGTCGATGGGCGAGGTGCAGGAGGTCATCGAGGGTCTGCAGCGGCGCACCGAGGAGCTGCTGGGCAAGGCCGAAGTGACGATCATGCCGGCGAGAAAGCCGCCCGCGTCCCTGCACTGACCTGTGCCGCGCGCCACGAACGGCCGCTCCCAGCTTCTCGGCAAGCAGCGGCGGAACCGCATTGCCCACCTGCCTCCAGCGCCTCTCGACATTCCCCACCTGCCTCCAGCGCCTCTCGACATTCCCCACCAGAATGAAGTCGTCGGGAAACGTTTGAAGGCGTTTGACTTCCTCGATGCGCAGGATGCGATTGCGCCAATGGAATGGACCCATGTTGTTCGAACGACGGGCCTGGATCGTCCACGATGGCATGTCTGGACTCAGCTTCAAGAGGAAGGACCAGTATCTGGAACGCCAGTCGAAGAGGGGGGTGGGATACCCACGTTTATCCGTGAAGTAGAGGTAGTTGTCGCCCGGTGGCGCCAGCCCGAGTAGATCGTGGTGTTTTCCGCCGGCGTAGTGGCCTTCGTCGTCGGCGGCCGCTTCAGTGTCCAGGTCTCCGATGGCGGCGCCGGCGGTGGCCCATGGCAGACGCCCCTGCGAGAAGAGATCCGCGTGAGGATCCCTGGCGTGACCAGGGGCCGGCCATTCGAAACGCCCCGCGAGGGTCCCCACCATGAAGAACCGCTCACGGATCTGCGGGACACCGTAGTCCGCCGCGTTGATGATCCGCCAGTCGACGGAGTAGCCGAGGCCCTCGGCGCGCTCCACGATCAAGCGCAGAGCCGCTCCGTGGACACTGTACGCCAGGCCTGCCACATTCTCGAGAAGGAAAGCCTTTGGCCGCACCCAACCCAGAACATCGAGATAGCCCGTGATGGTCTCGAGTCCGTTTGCGTCGTCGAGCGCCCTGGGCTTGTCCTTGCGATAGAAACGCGACTTCGAGAAGGGCGGGCAAGGCGGGCCACCGGCAAGGAGAGCGACCCTCTTCTTGCCGATCAGGTGTCGCAGCTCGCCTTGGGTGACAGCCGCCACTGGCTTGCGGATCAAGGCGACGCGAGGGAAGTTGAGGGCGTGGCTTTCGCAGGCGAAGGCATCGTTGTCGAGGGCGATGAGCGTCCGGAAACCCGCCCGCTCCAAACCGAGATCGAGCCCGCCGCAGCCTTATGGCGTTCAGCCGGCGCAAGTCGCCGCCAGAAGGTCGGCGGCAGGAGCCGGATCGCCCCCGAACGTCGCGGCGACGGCTGCGGCCATATGGGCCGCCAGCCTCGGAGGGACGGCATTGCCGATCTGCCGCACTCTCTCGCGCCGAGAGCCCGCGAAGCGGTAGTCGGCGGGAAAGCTCTGCAGGGCGGCCATCTCGGTGGTTCGCAGGCGCCGACTCCGCCAATGAAAGGGCCCCGTCCATGGCCCCGGACTGGCGGCGATCGTCCACGACGGCAGGTCTGGCGAAAGCTTCGGCAGGGAGTTCCAGAATCGGGTCTCAGCGACAAACGTCGGTTCGGGATGCCCTGCCCATTCGGTGTGGAACTTGTAGTTCGATCCGGGAGGGATCTCAGCCAGGTGCTGAGCCCAGCGACCCTCAACGACCTCCTCCGGCTCGGCGAAGCGGGGTCGATCGAGGTGAGAGATGGCCGCGCCGGCGGTCACGGCCGGCGGCAGACCGCCACCCTGCCGAGCGCGAACCGCATGGGTGGCGGCGGGCACGTGAGGTCTCCGCCGGCGCGAGCCCAGCACAAAGACCCTCTGCCGCCGCTGAGCCACGCCGAAGTCTGCGGCATTGGCCTTGACCACCCGCACACAGTACCCGGCCGACGTCGCCGAGGCGACAAGACCGTCGACGACGACCCGGTTGCGGGGGTGCAGGATCGATGGCACGTTCTCGAAGAGGAACGCATCCGCCTGGGTCTCCTCAACAAGACGCCAGTACTCCGCCACGAGCGATCGTCTCGAGTCAGGCTTCGCATGAAGGATCGGCATGGGCTTCGCGGCGTCTTCTCCGCGAGATCGAGCTCTGCGATAGCGGGCATCCTCACCGGGATCGGTCCAGTACGCGGCCTTTGAGAAGGGTTGGCACGGAGCGCCACCAACGATGATGAGAGGATCATCGCGGGTCAGACCCGCTCTGGTGCGTAAGGTCTTGCCGTCCAGACCCGATATGTCCGCTTCGAGCACCACGCCGGTGTGCCGGCGCGAATTGGCCCTCAGCGTGTCGCAGGCGGCGTCGTCGTTGTCGACCATCAAGCGAACATCGAGGCCCGCAAGGGCGGCGCCCAAACTGAGACCGCCGGCCCCTGCGAAGAGGTCGATGGCGGGAATGGCGTCGTGATGACCGTTCATGTGCATGATTCTCGCTGAGACCCCCTCGCGAAGCCAGCCTGATCCTGAGCGCCCGCCATGGAGAAGCGCCAAACCGGGTGAGCGCCGACTGGCAGCCATCTAAGGACCTATCCCGCCAGGCCTGCACGCACGGATGCGCCCGTAGACACGTCGCGGCTGCGGCCCCTCCCCGATCCCCACGTAGCTGGGCTACGAGGGGACCGTCTCGTGACCGCCCCGCTCGGTCCCCGAACGCCCCGCACGCACATCCCTATCGGGATAGGCCCTGAACTGAAGGGAGAAGGGGGCAGATCCACTCGCCGATCGCGACCTCCGCATTCGCGAGCGCCTGCGCGTACGTCTTTGCGTCGGCCGCGCAGCCCGGCAGTTCGGGCGCCTCAGCGACGTAGGCGTCATCCTCGTTCCGGCGCCTGACCATCGGTTCCTCCCGCAACCGGTGGTTCACGGTCGCAGCCCGTCGAGCGGAACCCTGGCATCCGCGGCGCCGGAGGCGCCGCGGATGCCGCCGGCGCGCTAACCCAGCGTGTCCTCAAGCCAGTTGAACATCAGCTCGTTGCGCAACTGAGGCGCCATCGGCTCGCAGTGGAACTGTGCTCCCTCGGCGGCCGTGAACGTAAGAAGCTTCTTGCGCGAGCCCAGCTGCTTGTAGAGCTCCCGGGCCTGGCCGGGCACAAACTGCTCCTCGTCCGCCTCGATCACCAGAGTCGGCGCCTTAACGCGCGAGATCGTCGATTGGCTGAGCGTGAACTGCTGAGCAAGGTGCATTCTGTCGTAGAAGCTGCCCTGCCCGAAGATCTCGGAGCGCTTCTGGATCGTGAACTGCTCCTCGGCGGGAAGACCCGGGAACACGTGGTCCCAAGCATCGTTGAACTCAGTCTTGTTCCCGGAGTCAAGTAACGCGAGCAACTGCGGCCCGAGCGCCTGCTCCCATTTGGTGAAGTTGCTGACCACGCCGGGGTCTGCAACCAGCGCGGCGATGCGACGCTCGTAGGCGGCAGCGCGAACCACAGAGAGTCCGCAGAAGCTCCAGCCCATAAGAGCGATCCGGTCGCGGCCGACATCTGGGCGCCCTACCAGAACATCGATGACGCTGCTCACGACGTGCTCCCACTCAACGGTGAACGGCATGTTGCGCAGAAAGAGATTCGAACCCTGGCCGGGGCCCTCGAAGATGAAGGCATTCCAACCCCGTTCGAGCGCCGCCCGGCCACCGTAGACATAAAGATCGATGTTCTGGGCGTCGCTGCCGTTGTTGAGAATGATCGTCGGCCGGCGGCGGTTGGGGCCTGCAGGCGTGAGCAGCCAACCCGGGAGCTTCGTGCCCCTGTATGGGATGCTCACGTACTCGAACCGCGGCGCAAAAAGCCTGGCCGCGGCGCGCCAGCAGCCATCCATCTTCTTGTACACCTCGCCCTCGTGCTCGCGCGTAGGGTTCGAGCTTGCCAGAACAAAGTACAGCGCCTGGTCGAAATAGCTCGCGGCGCGCATGTACGCCTCGCGGGCACTGACCGCGTGACCGCCACGCATGAAGGACTCGGCGCGCGTCCGCAACTCCTCGCCACGTTCAAGAAACGCCTGGTAGAAGGCGGCGTAGCTGTCGCCCTGCGCATGGATTCGATCGATCGTGGTGAGGACCTCACCAAGCTCCGATGCGTTGTAGGAGGCCGCGCTGAGGGCAAACAGGGCCTGGAAGTTCAGTGAAGGATCGGTAAAGAGCTCAATCGCACTATCAGCGGCTGTCGCCGTAGATGTGTTGGACCCTTTGACGACCGCCCCGGCGGTATCGTTGAACACGAATGGCAGAGCCATTGCGCCGCCGGCAACCAATGCACTGGTGAGCAGCGTGCGTCGATCGAACTGTGTTTCCATGATTGGTTTCTCCCTCCTTAGGGCCTATCCCAATAGGTCTGCACGCACGGATGCGCCCGTGGACACATCGCGGATGCGGCCCTTCCCCGGATGCCCACGTAGCTGGGCTACGAGGGAACCGTCTCGTGACCGCCCCGCTCGGTCCACGAACGCCCCGCACGCACATCCCTGGCGGGATAGGCCCTTAGCCACCGCTTCCAGTCTACTGCGACGTTGGTCGCTGCACAACAGCTACGACCTCGGCAGGCCAGGCTACTCACCGCTTGCTGTTGGGCGCACCGGGGCGAGATCTTGCATTGCCACACTTCTTCCCGGTGAGAGCTGACGGGTATCAGGGCTGGATTACCGCTGCTTCTGCTTCGGAGGACTCATCCGTCGATCGATCCTGGCCGTGACGCGGACTTCTTCAGGCGGCGTGTCGCTCAAGACCGGGTCTCCATGTCGTCGCGCGTGCTCTGCTTCTTCATGCGGCCCAGCGCGACCCTGCCGCCGGGTGTCCAGAACAACGCGCGCGCGCTCGCGCTCCTCCAGAAGTGGTCAGCTGACGACAGCGACCAGGACGAGAGAGTCTGGCCAGTCGTGAAACAGGCCATCGAGAAGAACAGGATGTCTGAGCGAGCCCCGTTCAATGGTCAGGAGCTGGATAGCCGACGACGAACTGCGGCGAGAGCTCGTCCGGGCGAACCTGAGCCACATGACCAGCCCCTTCCGTCCGGTTGCGCGTTCAGCCTCCGGATCGACGGCCGCGAGAAGGCGGACATGGCGCGCCGCGCCCGCCGCGCCCGCCGCGGCCGTGGGGGCCGCCACGGCCGGCGGGCGCGCCCGCCGGGAGCACGGGCGGCTGTGCGCCCCCCGGGCGCCCCATTCGTGGCTCACCGGGGCCAGAGCGAAGGGGAAGGTCATGCTGAGCCAATCGCTGAACCGCTTCGACCAACTCAAGGAAGCCCTCGTGTATCAGCCGCTGGACACGGCCACGAATGAGCCGGGTTGCTACGTTGTGGGCCTTGGCGCGCAACGAGGGACCCCCGGCCGCCGATGACAAAGCGCTCGACGGCGACGTCATCCCCGCTGCTCAGGCAGAGGCCGCAGGGGCGACTGTGGTGACAGAGAACGTGTCTCACCGCGATCGGTCTGTCGCCGCCGCGGACCAGGAGACCCTGTTCCAGATGGAGGTTGTCGGCAGCCCTCGGCCGCGGCGTTGGTTCGTCGCGCCGGCGCGTACCGAGCTCCACGTGGCAGGCGGGCGCTCTGCCGCGAGGCCGCCGGCGGCCGCCGCGCGCCGCGCGCGCTCGCGTCGCAGCAGCAACGCCTCGAGCGGCTTCAGCGTGAGGTAGGCGCAGTAGGCGCGCCCGCGGCTGCTCGCCAGGCCGCTCCGCCGCAGCGTCTTGGCGGCTTGGGCGCGGCTGAGGCCCGGCGCGAAGCTCAGCCGCCAGAGCGCCTCCGAGGGCAGCCCCAGGGCGCCGACGTGGCGGTTGATCCAGCGCACGTAGTCCGGCTTGACGACCTCGCTGAGCAGCGAAACGTCGAGGGGCTGCAGCGGCACGCAACGCAGCGCCTGGTAGTTCAGCGTGCTGCGGCCGTCGGCGGGCAGGTGCGCGGACTCGAGGTCGACGCCCCAGCGCGCGAAGAGCTCGCGCTGCCAGCGCCGGTTCACGCGCAGAGCCGTCGGCAGCGTGACCATGCGCATCGCCAGGTCGATGTCGGCATACGGCGCCCGTGCGGCCAGGCCCAGCGACTCGGGCGCCGCGACGAGGCTCGAGAGCAGCGCCACGCGCAGGCGCACCGCGGCGACGACCCGCGGCAGCGCCTCGCGGCGCAGGCGCGGTTCGCTGTCGAGCAGTCTCCAGCCCCCCAGGCGCCAGCTCCCGAACCGGCTCTGCCGCGAGTCGGCGCGCACGCAGGGGAAGGCGAGAAGGAGGGCGAGCACGTCGCCGGGGTCGTGGACCGTTATGGCGCTCAGGATCTCGGAGCCGCCGCCGGCGAACCAGTCTCCGCATGAGCCGGAGAGCACCGGGCTGCCCGGCGCCACCTTCTCCAGGACGCGGCGGTAGAAGGCGATCTGGTACATGCCGGCGGCGTGCGTGCAGATGCCGTAGAGGGCGTCCCACTCGTCGAGGTAGCGGTGGAAGTCGCGCACCGGCACGAGATCCCAGCGGATGCCCAGGCGGCGGGCCAGCTCCCGCGCCCTGACCGCCTCGAGGGAGCGCCGGGGGTCGTCGCTGACCCCGAAGGTGAAGGCGCGCACGCGTGAGCGGTCGCTGACGAGCAGATTGAGCAGCCGCGAGTCGAGGCCGCCGCTGGTGGGCACGACGACCGGCCCGTCGCCGGCGGCCGCCGCGTTGATCCTGGCGCTCGCCACCTCGAGGACCTCGTCCACGGTGCTCCGCCGCTCGAGCCACGGGAGGGCGGGATCGTCGAGGTACTGGACGCGCAGCCCGCCTGGCCCGCGCAAGAGGCGCGACGAGTAGCGCAGCAGGCGCACGTCGCGCACGGGCGTGCGCTCGAACACGCAGAAGCCGTAGTCGAGGTAGTCGTTCAGGCCCTCGGCGTCGAGCTCCAGGTCGGCGAGATCGATGACCTCGTTGACGTTGTGGCTCGCGCGGCCGTTCTTGAAACTGTAGAAGAACGGCCGCGAGGCCAGCCAGTCGGATTCGTAGACGAGGGTCTCGCGGGGCGGGTCGTGGTCAGGCGTTGCCGGCATCGGCGCGTTCGCTGTAGCTGATGGCCGGGCCGGCAGGCCCTGTCATTCCCGGAACGCGACCTCCGGGCACTCGGCCTGCGGGCAGGTGAGCGGACTCTCCCAGCCACCGCCGATGACGGGCTTCAGATCACTATCGGCGAGCTCCTGCGACACCGCCTCGATCTCCTCGGCGCCGCAGTCGAAGCCCTCGGCGCCGATGATCGCCATGCGCGCCGCCACGTCCTCCTCGGCCAGTACCCTGGCACGGAAGGCCTCGTCGCTCTTCATCCTCTCGACGAACGCCTGAGCTTGTTCCGTTGACATCGCAGTCTCCTCTCGCTTTGCGTTGCGTGGTAATCTCCGTGCCCTGCAGGGTACACGGATGCTTCGGGCAGCGCACGTTGGGCACTGCCCGCTTTCCTTCACGGACTCCCAAGGGCCGAGAGCCAAGGGGTCAAGGGGTAGGGGGGCGCCTCACACCTGCTCGGCCACCGGGCTCATGACGGCCGCCGCGTCGCGCTCGTCCTTCCGCGGCTGCGGCTGCACCATGCGGTAGCCCGTCTCGTCCCTGGCGGCGGCCCCCGGAGCCAGCACGGCGGCGCAGATCTCGCGGCTGAGGAAGGTGTCGTAGTACTCCTCGAGGTAGGCCGTGAGGTGCTCCTTGTAGGGCGAGCAGAGGAGCAGGCCGGCTTCGCCGAAGCGTTTGGCGCGCAGGCGCTTGTTGGCGCAGCCGCCGCCGCAGACGGGGAGCACGTTGCAGGCGAGGCACTCGGGGTCGTCGTAGGGATCGGTGCCGAGCGCGTAGAGGGCCCTCAGCCCGGGGTCGGTGATGGGCTCCTCTTCGTGCACGTCGCCGATCGCCATCGCGGGCTTGCCGACGTCCTCCCAGCACTTGTAGAGCTCGCCGCGGGGGCCCACGACGAAGCCGTTGTGGCTGGTGGCCACGCAGATGCCGTGCAGGTTGCCCGCCGGGTAGAAGCCCCCGTGGGGCAGGATGCCGCCCTTGCGGTAGAGGTCGATGGTGAACGCCGCCCAGTCGCCGAGGTCGAGGCTGCAGGCGTGGTCGTAGGAGTGCCCGAGGCTGGTGTTCACGTGCCCCGCGTAGACGCTGAGCTTCGTGCCGGCGAAGCGCTCGAGGAGCTCCGCGCGCAGCTCGAGGAAGCTCTCGAGGTTGCGCTTGTCGACGTTCACGCGGATCGCGCAGGTGCCCTCGTAGTCGGAGGCCATGAGAAGGGCGACGTTCTCGAGGATGCGCGCGTAGGTGGGCGCGCCGCCGGCGAGCGTGCGGCGGGAGTCATGCACCTCCGGGGGGCCGTCGAGGGTGATCTGGACGCTGCTGATCTGG
>Ga0194043_1002045_pt1 | contig 11241 bp, 8 predicted proteins | sample JunL4415m_MetaG_FD_161274 | JGI IMG/M metagenome (GOLD analysis project Ga0194043, IMG submission 161274) | Anoxic zone freshwater microbial communities from boreal shield lake in IISD Experimental Lakes Area, Ontario, Canada - Jun2016-L442-15m | ecosystem: Environmental > Aquatic > Freshwater >...
CGATGCGCTTGCGCAATGGCAGCGGCAACTCAGGGAGTCATACGCACGTGTAGCTGGCGTTCAAGCAGTGGAGGCCTACTACTGGGGTCGTTCCAAAGGTGGGTCCGACTGGTTGCATCAGGACGAGTTGCTGCAGCGTTCGCTGCGCTTGGTGAAACAAGACAACGCTGCGGCATTGGCGTTGCGCACCCGGTACCCGACCATCCTGCTTGACGAAGCCCAGGACATCGACGCGACCCAAATGGAACTGCTGTTGCTCATCGCCACAGAGGCAGGCCTCACCGTTGTCGGTGACCCGCAACAGTCCATCTACGGCTTCCGAGGGGCTGATCACGCCACCTTCGACACCCTCCAGCGAAGAGTCCTGGGCGACGCCGAACCTGAACATGCGGCCACGACTTTCCGCAGCCTGCCGGTCATCGTGCGGGCGGTGAATGCGATCTTCGCGGACGATCCACAACACACGCAGATCCAAGCATCGCGCACCGACAGCCAGGGCAGCGTGACGTTCCTACACGCCCAGGCCCCGGTTTCGGCTGAAACCGATGACCCTGTCCAAACCGATGACCCTGTCGAACCTGCGGACGCCCCGACGACAGCGGGCCCTAAAGCCCAGGACTATCAACTGGCAGAGAGCGAAGCTATCGCCGACGTAGTTGTGTCGTTCCTATCCGATGACGAAGCACTGGTTCAGGACGCACACACGAAGCAGTGGCGGAAACCGCGAGCTGCGGACATCGCCGTGCTGGTGCGAAGCCGGACACCAGTGGCCGCAATCGAAGCAGCACTTCGGGCCCGCAATGTTGAGACGTCGGTGCGCGCGAGCCGCAGCGTGACCCGCCACCCACTGACCGAAGGCTTGGCCGCGGCGCTGTTGGCGCTTGCCCAACCGGACAACACCCGGGCTTTGCTGATCGCTTTGCGGTCTCCTCTGTTCGCGTGCACGGACTTGGAACTGACTCGCCACGCGTTGCGGGCCGGTCGGCTTCGGTTGTGGTCAGACGACATCCCAGGCGATCCGGTCACCGAGGCTTTGCGGACGATGCGTTCAGGACGCGACGTGTTCACGGCGCGCGGTGCGGGCGAAGCAGCAATGCATCTGGTCAACGCCCAAGAAGTGCCGGCGGTACTGGCCGTAGCAGGAAATGGTGACGAGGCGTGGCGCGAGGTGCGCCTGCTTGTTGATCTTCTCGTAGACCACCAGCACCGCACTCTGGAGACCGATGACGAGTTCGCCGAGTGGCTTGTAGGCGATCTTGCCGGCTCTCCATGGAAGAACAACTCAGTGCTCGATGAGCCAGACGCCACCGGGATCACGATCACAACCATCCACCAGGCTAAAGGTCTGCAATGGCCAATTGTGATCGTCGCGGCCCAAAGCGCCAAGTCGTCCGGCAAGGAATCGATCACCTTGCTTGACGATGACGTTCACACGCACCTGAACCAGGACTACAGCTACTACCCCGAAGCCGATTCAGAATCAGCAGCCGAATCCGAACCGTCGGAGGACACAAGACTGTTCTACGTGGCGATGACCAGGGCTCGCGACCACTTAGTGATCTCCGGGGTCGCGACCTCCAAGAAGGACGGGCCGCAGCCATTGGACCAGGGGCACATCAAGTCATCGCTGGAGGCTCTCGCCGATCCGTCGGTGCGTTCGATCGGCATCACGGTGGGCGCCGACGCGTCACCCGAGACGGATCCTCGCAGGATGCCGGCGGCGAGCTTGGACCTGCGAGGACCTGGGGACGTGCAGAGCCGCCTGGCTGCGGTGCGCCGGTCCGCGGTACAAGTTCTGCGACGTGCAACTCCCAGCGGTGCCGGACACCAGAAGCCGTCGATTAGCGTCGGCGACGATTCTTCAACAGTCGGAGTCGAGACGATCGCCGACACTTCGAACGAACCTGAGTCGCTAGTGCCGACCTCGGCGAAGTCCGTCGGGGACTGTGTCCACGCCGCGCTCGAGCTAGTCGACCTGGCAGCATTCACATCGGGACAGGACGCGACTTTCGTCGAAGGACTGGTGGCGTCGCTCAGTCGACTGCACGAACTCGGCGAATCAGACCTGGCCGTGGCTCGCAAACTGCTGGAGCACGCTCGGGGTTCGCAGGTGCTGCGACGGGCCGCGCACGCCACGGTACTTCGCCGCGAGCTGCCGATCGCCGGTTCGGCGCTGACAGGTGACGAACTGATCGTGACGCAGGGCATCATCGACCTGCTGTTCGCCGAACATCACGGCTCGGTCGTTCGCTGGGTGCTCGTCGACTACAAGACCGACTCAACCACCCGCAGCGTCACCGAGTTCGCTGGCCTGTATTCCGCACAACTCGGCCAATACGAGCAACTCCTCGCCGATTGCGGGATCACCATCAGCGAGAAGTGGCTCGTGCGCCTGACCCCAACCGGAGTACAAGACGTGGCAGTCGCCGATTCGTAGTCCGAATGGCGAGCCCGGACTAGTGCGCTGAACTACTTGCCAGGGTGGACGGGCTGTTGGCTGTTGGTAGGGAACGGTATCGGGTAGCCCGCAGATGCCAGCGAAAGCTGCTCACACAGGGAAACCAGACACTCGTTCACGCTCCACCGCTTCCGCCAGGGCCTACGCCGGCGCCCGCTGGCGAAGCGGTGGCGGCAGCGGTTTGGAGTGGATGATGTTCAGTTCCCGGTTGGCCCTGGTCAGGGCGGTGTAGAGGGGACCGAGTCGATCGCGGTTCTTGGGGAAGTCGTCGGGCTCAACGACGAGGACTCCATCGAACTCCAGGCCGCGGCAGTCATCGGGAGTGACGATCGTGAGTCTGACGCCTCCCTTGGTCCAAGTGCGCGCTGCCTCGGGCACGCCCACCCAGCCACTTGACCTGAGTACGCCGATGATCTTCCCGGGGCTCACGGAGATGATGGCTGTTGTGCCCTGCGGGTGGCGACTCGCGAGCGTCTCGGCGCTCATGATCGTCGCGACGAACAGGTCGCCCGCGATTCGGCGCATCACGAGCGGTTCGGGTCCTTCTCGTTGAAGGCAATCGATAGGGGATGCCGCATCGCCGAGCAGGCGATTTGCGAAGCGCATGATGGGCAAGGTTGAGCGGTAGCCGCGTTGGAAGTCCTCCGGCGCGAAGTGTCCGTCGGGGTCAGCGATGCCGATTCTGGAAGCTAGCGCGTCCCAACTCTGGTAGCTCCAGTCGCTGCGTCGCTGGTTCATGTCGCCGACCAGGGTCCACCGCCCCCGATTGAACAGGCTGATGATGCGCCACTCGATGGGGCTGATGTCTTGAGCCTCGTCGACGATGATGTGGTCGTACCCGTAGCGCTTGTCGGCGGGGCAAATTGCCAGCGAGCAGGCTGCTAGCAGCGGTGCGTATGGAATGAGTTGCACCGCTTGTTTGTGGGGCGGCAGGGAACGCGCCCAGGACACCAGCGCCGGGTGTTCGGTTAGCTGTCGGTCGCCTACCCGGTTGTTCTTGATCGCCGTGTAGACCTTCCTGATCCCATCGCTGGTGAGCTTGCGCCGCCTGATCATTGGGTCCGACCTGGATAGGAGATTGACGGCGTGGTAGGCCATGGTCCCCACCGACCAGCTGACATCTCGTCTGGATCCGCTTGGTGGACCGCCGAGGGTCAGCCGGTTCTCCGCTATCTCTTTGAGCCATGACGGCATTCCTCGAACCATTACGCGGTTCTGAGGGTCGAGTGATTTGACAAGCGGCCGGACGTGCTTTGCGTATTCCTCGGTCGGACCGACCAGCAGCACTTTGCCCATCGGCGCATTACTGTCGCGCTCAGGATTGACCAGGAACACGGCCCTGTGAACGGCGACGACCGTCTAGCCCGTTCCAGGGTGGCCCTGCACCGCAAGATCTCGGGTGGGAGTTCGACTCACGAGCCGGTACTGGTCCGGTTGTAGCGTCGCCAGGACGCTTGCCAGCCGATCAGAGCGGGGGGCGGCCAGACTTGCCCGCACCGCAGCCTCGGCACGCATCGACTCGGTCACTGATCCGCCGCGTTTCCAGCAGAGCTTCGTTCTCACGCTGTCTGCTCTCTTGTTCGGTCGTCATACGAGTCAGCAGGCGGCGTTTGGTGACCTCGATAGCTTGCTCCAGATCCAGATCCAGGTCCAAGGCGGTGTCGCTGTCCTGCAGGTTCGCGGTGGCCAGCCGGGCGAGCAGAATATCGCCGATGTCGGCCGGCCCGTCGTCGAACGTGCTCAAATCGACCGCTGAGCTCCAGATTTGGGTGCTCGGTCGCAGCCCCTTCCACTTGGCGACGCCGAGCTGAACCAGGTAGGTGCCAGGGTTCACTTCGTTCCTCGCGTCGAGTTCGACCTGGGCGAAGCGGACCATGCGGTGACCCTTGACCCGCAGGGCGGCCCTGACCAGCGGATGGTTGGCAGTCAGCAGGGCAGGTCCACCCTCCCGTGACCATTCCTGGTCCAGCGACAACAGCAGGTCACCCTCGCGCAGGAGCGTGTCGACGGTGGCCTCAACCTCCTTTGTCGAGCGGTGACCGTCCGCGGCCAAGTCTCTGACCTGTTCGGCCATGGCGCTGTTGCCACGCACGACAAGAGCACGCCCGTTGGAGGTGAGCTGAGAGCCCGAATCACAGGTCTGGGCCCAGTCGTCGACCAACAACGCGAGTTCCCGCTGCCCCACGTACCGGCCCTGGTTGAGCAAACTGGACTCGAGCCCCTCGATGCTGACACCGTCACTGGATAACAGGTACGACGACGCCGCCTCGACCTCGTCCTTGGTCAACGCCTGCTCCTCGATGGCGGCCAGGATCTCGTCACTTCTGTGCGCGCGCTGCTCGGGCGAGAGCGAGAAGTCAAACACCACCTTTCTCAGCTTCGGCAGGTGTGACTGAATGATCGGCTCCAGCGCCCCGATGGAATCCTTGAACACTCCGATCCGGTGCAGCACTCTGCTGATGATCTCGGTCTCGATCGTGTCGGGGGTGTAGAAGTTGACGATGTGGATCTTCTCTTCGGTTTGCCCGATCCTGTCGATGCGGCCGATGCGTTGTTCGACTTCCATCGGGTTCCATGGCAAGTCGTAGTTGACCACGGCGGAACAGAACTCAAAGTCAAGGCCTTCGCTGGCGACCCTGTTCGCGACCACAACGTCGTACTCACCCCGGCGAAAGGCGGCCATGATCTCCTGGCGTCGCACTGGTTTCACGCCGCCATGGAGCACCGCAACCCGAACGTGCGCTTTGAGTTTGGACTCCAGGTAGGCGATCGTCTCCTTCGAGAACGTGAACACCAGCACGCGCCTGTCCTCGGCGACGAGTTGACGAAGGACGGGCAGGAAACGGTCGTACTTGGTGTCGGCGCCCGCGAGGGCTTGGGCCAGTTGGGTCAGCTCGGAGTTCGGCGGGACAAGGCTGGAGGCCGAAGGCACTTTGGTGTCTGCGTCTGGGTCGTCAGCATCGATGAACTCGTATGGGTCTTCCCAGTTCAGAACGCGTTCCTTGGCGATCTGCAGGCAGGCGCTGGCAATCCGTAAGGGCATCTGCATGACGAAACCGACGTGCATGTCCACCGCTGCGGCGCGTTCGACGCACCAGTTGAAGTAGGCGTCGTAGAACGCCCTTTCGGTCGCACTCCAGCTGACATCAATGGCTCGGGCCTCCCGAGTTGCCTTCTCGTCCTGGATGTCCACTTTCCGAGTGCGGGTCACCACAGCAGACAGCGCGTGCAAGGCGGCAACCTGCCGCTTGACGCGCACGATGGCTGCGGGGTCCAGGACAGGGCCCGACAGATCCTGGTCGAGGGTGGAGTACTCGAGGCGATCGGTCAGGGCCGCACCGAAGGTCGTCGTTTTGATCTCCTCGAACCAGCGCCGACGCTGGGCGTTCGAGACGTTCCTGTCCAGTAGCGAATCCGAGATCCGGTGCAGAACAGCGTTCGGTTTGAGCTGCTCCTGCAGGACCTCGCGTCCGCCGAACTCCCCCGGGGTGAGCAGGTCAAGCAGGTTGTACAGGTCAGTGTTCCCCAGATTCAGCGGCGTCGCGGACAGAAAGATCAGGGCTTCGGCCCACTCAGAAACCAGCGCACCAAGCGAGTAGCTTCGGGTACCCAGATTCCGGAAGGCGTGCGCCTCATCGACGATCACCAAATCGAATCGCAGCCGCAGGTCCGACACCAGTTCAAGGTCCTGCCAGGCGCGCATGCGTTCGATGCTGCACACATAGGCCAGCCGGCGGGGAAGGCGATCCATCTGAAGCCTCTGGGCAACATGCCTCAAGCCCGCCGCATCCAACTCCTGCAACTCAAACCCGAAACGATCCTCCATCTCGTGCTTCCACTTGGGGATCAGGCTCGACGGACACAGCACCAGAACACGGTCGGCGAGCAGCCTCGCCTCAAGCTCGGTCCAGATCAGGCCCGCTTCAATCGTCTTCCCGAGACCGCCTTCGTCGGCCACCAGCAACCTCGACTTGCCGGTCTCCAACAACTTCAGGACCGGTCTGAACTGATAGGGCCGAAACAGCGTACGGGTCGCACGGAACGAAAACACAGTGTCAGTCAGGCCCCCGTCCAACTTGGCCCGGGTCAGCGTCGCCGCGAACCGGCGACTGTTGTCCGGCCGCCCCTTCACCCACTGCGCCGGATCGTCATCGTCGGGATGATGCTGCAGATCGAACTGCGAGACATGCTGAATCCGGCCGTCAGCACGCACCTCGTACAGCCACCGTCCCGATTGGCAGGCCCGACTTCGAATGATCCCGTCCAGATCCCGCGACTTGATAACAACCTCGTCCCCAACTTCGAACCGCGGAGTCTGGATCGGCAACCCGGTGTCCCACAGCGCGTCAAACCATTCACTGGCGCGCACGAGGGCGTGGTCATCGCCGAGGTCGGCGGTGTCCACCGTCAGTGGCGCGCTGAGTGTGTCTCCCGCGCTCACCACCAGCAGCCTGGTCTCGCCGTCGCCGCAGAACCAGTACGTTCCGCGCGGCAGCCTGACCTGTGGGCCGGGAACAAGTCGGCAATCCTCGATGGCGTGCCCGAAATCGGGAACGTCCGGGCCCAGGATCAGCGCCGATGAGAACCCCGCATTTGTCGCGACGGCTGGTGCATCATCAGAACGTGGGTGATACCCATAAGAACGACTGACGACAGAAGGTTCGACGTCAAACATCTGGCGCACCGACCATGCAGATTGGGTCATTGGGTCTGGCAGTTTTGCTCCGGCCGTCGCTGCGGGTTGCGGCATGGAAATCCGGTGACAGCCCGACCCTGACCGTGGTGGCCGAGGACCCTGAAGGCAAGTGCCTGCGAGCGGGCCCCCCGTTCGTGTCCATCTCAACCGCTCCGCTCGTGGAAGGCGTGATCGAACTGCGCGCAGACGTCCAATTGCAAGGCTAACGGCGATCTCAGACAACCGCAGAACGCCAGTGGTGTCCTGCCTAACCTGTTCGAGGGATACCCCCTTCATGGTGTGGAGAAGACAAACCACCCGCACGGAGTATTGGCAGCGGTGAGGGGCGGCGATGAGCCCTCCGGTTTTCTGCTCGGCCAGCGCGACAAGTACACCGAGTCCTGCAGTGGTCAAGGGACGCTGTTCGTCAAGAGTCTGACTCGGGACTGGTGGAACGACGAGGTCCTGATCGAGGTATTGACCCGGGTACCCGGGTGCCCGTACCGGCCGGTGACTATGGGCCGAGGGCGGCGATGGGGGCCACGACGATTCCGTCGTCTCGGCGATGTGCGGTGGCGCGGGTGGTGATCACGGCCAGGAAAGCTGGCTCTCCCGTCTTGTCGGTATTGACCTTGTTGGCGAAGCGAGTCAGGGACGCCGCGGCGGCGTCTACGTCATCGGGATTCATCTTCACTTCCAGGCCGGCCCATCGGCCGTCGCGCAGGGTGATGATGATGTCAACCTCGTGGCCGTTGTTATCTCGCCAGTGATGCAGTGTGCCGCCGAGCGGCTGCACGTAGGCCCTGACGTCTCGAACCACGAGCGACTCAAGCAGCAGGCCTGTGGCGTTCAGGTCGGCCAGTAGTTGGCGGGGACCAACGCCAAGGGCCGCTACCGCGAGCGATGGATCGCACAGGTACCGGGTAGCGCTGGCGCGCAGCGGCGTCGCGGAGCGCATGTGCGGTGCCCACGCAGGAACATCCTCGGTGATCATCAACCGGTTCAACGCCTGCAGGTAAGCGCCGATCGTGTTGCGCGATGCCGGACCGTCCTGGCCTCCCACATCTGCGGCCATTGCTTTCACCGACAATTCAGTGCCCACTCCGCGGGCCAGCGACGCCAGGAGCCTGCGCACATTTTCAGGTTCACGTCGTGATCCGAGGTCCTGGATGTCTACTTCGATAATCTGCGTGATGTAGTCGCGTACCCATTCTGATGCATCGCCAGCGTTCGCTCCGATCAGCGTGGGCCAGCCGCCGACTACGATCCGTTCGATCAACTGCGTGATAGTGACGCCGGGATCAAGGGCTGCGACCCGGTCGCCGTCGAAGAGTCCGGACAAGGAAACTTCCCCACTGGAGTGCTGACTCTCGTATAGCGACATGGGACGCATGCGCAGTGTCGCGATTCGTCCGGCCCCGGAGTGCCGCAGGGCATCGTCGTTTGGAGTTGCTGATCCGGCAAGGATGAACTGACCGCGCTGCGGAGAACGTGAGTCAACCTCATGCCGAACCAGGTTCCAGATCTGCGGGACTGCCTGCCACTCATCGAACAGGATCGGTGTGGGTTGCGCGAACAGCAGTTCGGGCGCTGTTCGGACCGCAGTTCGCGCGGCGGCATCAGTGTCAAGGGTGAATCTGGTTGCCGCCAACTGCACGGCGGTTTCGGTCTTTCCGGATGCCTTCGGACCTTCAATGAGTACAGCGCCGCTGGACGACATCCGGCGTTGGAGTTCACCGTCAGCGATGCGGGGAAGGTAGTTCCCAACCATGGCCACCCCCGGAGTGATCATATTCTCTAGTCTCCAGTGAGCATATCCTATGTCCTTCGGTGAGCACATCGTGTCACGGCGGTCACTTCCTCTCCGTTCATCCGCGGCCCGGGCGCTGGCCGCGGTTGTGTCACTGTGGCCAGGAGTCAGGCGCGCCGACTTGGCGACGGCCGGAACTCGCCTGCCGCTCGAGCGCCAGCACTGCGCAGCGTTGGCGTCAGGCTGTAGCTAGACGTTCGACCGATTGGCCGGTCAGCGAGGCGATCAACTCGTAGTCCTTGGCGACGTGCAGCACGGTCAGTCCGCTGAGCTCAGCGGTCGCTGCGATGAGCAGGCCCTGCACCGAGGGTGCCCGATGCTGCCCGCGATCAGCAAGCTGTTGCTGCACCTCCATGGCGCGGGCCTCCATGGCGGGGGTCAGGTACTGGATGGGCATCAACGACACCGGCGGACGCACACTGCCGTCTCGAAGCGCCTGGCCTGATCGAGCCGAGTAGCCGACTTCCAGTCGAGTCACGGTGGTGATGCGAACGAGTCCGCGGTCGATGCGGGCGGACCACTGATCAACATCGGGACTATCAGGCATTCGGATCAGCGCTGATTTGTCCACCAGTCACATCGTCACTGCCATGCGCCGTCCATCACCTGCGGGTCACCCAGGTCCGAAAACCGTTGAGCGAAGTCTCGCCAGTCATCCGCGGAGGTGGTACCCAGGCTCGCTTGCCCTCACTCGCCACGCCACGCTTCACCTCGACGATCCACCTCTGCATCAGAGCGACAGTAATCGCTGCATGAGAACGACAGTAGGAGCTAGATCTGAGGTGAGTAGCCGCGTCACATCCCCTGATTACCGCCCCCGGCTCGCCGGCCGGTGGCTTGCTGAGACCCGGGCGCAGTTTCCAGCGGTCATGTTGACCGGCGCCCGTGCGGTGGGCAAGACAACGACCGCAGCCCAGCTGGCACGACAGGTCGTACGACTCGATGAACCCCGGCAGGCAGCTATCTGGCGAGCAGATCCCGATGCTGCGCTGTCCTCGGTCGTTGTGCCTGCGTTGCTTGACGAATGGCAGGAGGTGCCCGAAGTCCTCGGTGCGCTCAAGAGGTCCGTGGACTCTGATTCGACTCCCGGTCGTTTCCTGCTGGCGATCCTGACCTCACTCCATGATTGCGGCCTCGGGCGCCCTACGACTAAACGAACAGCACCCATGCGACGAAACGAACGCACATACTCCGACTGATCGAACGTAAGGGACGGTTTTGCTGGCTGCCTGGCACTAGAATCAACGCTGTGGCGCCCAACACCTCGCTCCTTCCTCGACATGCCGCCCGCCTTGTTGCCGACGCTCTGTCGGACACGCGGGTTGTTCTCATCCAAGGTGCTCGGCAGGTCGGGAAGTCGACGCTGGCCACCCGGATCGTGGAGCTGCCCGGCGCGCAGATTCGCACTCTGGACGACGCCGGGATGCTCGCGGCGGCGCGAGAAGACCCGACTGGTTTCGTGGAAACTCCAGGCCCGTTGATCATCGATGAGATTCAGCGTGCGCCCGAATTGCTACTTGCGATAAAGGCCCGCGTCGATCGCGATCCAACCCCGGGGCAGTTCCTGCTGACCGGGTCCGCGCAGGTGATGGCAATGCGTGGACTAGCCGATGCGCTTCCCGGGCGCGTCGAGACGGTCAACTTGTGGCCGCTATCTCAGGGCGAGATCGATGGGTCTTCGGATCGCTTCTTGGACGCGGTGTTCCAAGCGGGGCCTGAGTTCACGCACACGACGGACCTTCGGCGCGCCGACTACCCAGCCAGGTTGGTCCAAGGCGGTTTTCCCGACGCCCGTGGCCGAGCTGGCAGGCGACTGTCAGCGTTCTATGACGGCTACACGCGGACTGTCGTGGAACGCGACGTTCAGGCGCTGTCCCACATTGAGCGCGTACCGCAGTTGCGTGCCCTGCTCCCGATGCTCGCGGCAAGATCGGGGTGGCTGCTGCGCGCGGGAAGTCTGGCGAGCGACCTGGGCATATCGCGACCCACCGTTGCCCGCTACCTTGCCCTGCTTGAGGAAGTCTTTCTCATTTATCAACTGCCCGCGTGGAGCCGAAACGTTAGCACCAGGGCGACGGCCGCAGCCAAGCTTGCCTTCGTCGATTCGGGCATCGCAGCCGATCTTATGGGAGCGACCGAGGAAACCCTGGCCATTCCGACCTCGCCTTTGGGTCCACTGCTGGAAGGGTTCGTCGCTATGGAACTGGCCCGGCAGGCCACGTGGAACGACGTGCGCGTCGAACTGTCCCACTACCGAACCAAGGACGGCGCCGAAGTTGATGTGATCGCCGAAGACCG
>Ga0194043_1002046_pt1 | contig 11239 bp, 11 predicted proteins | sample JunL4415m_MetaG_FD_161274 | JGI IMG/M metagenome (GOLD analysis project Ga0194043, IMG submission 161274) | Anoxic zone freshwater microbial communities from boreal shield lake in IISD Experimental Lakes Area, Ontario, Canada - Jun2016-L442-15m | ecosystem: Environmental > Aquatic > Freshwater >...
TCTTCCCACGAGAGTTGGCATTGGCCTGCACACTGGCGAGGCAGTGACGGGAAATATTGGCTCAAGCCAAAGAAAAGAATACACCATCATCGGCGATGTCGTAAACCTTGCTTCTAGAATAGAATCGCTCAACAAACAGTTTAATTCACAATTTTTGATTTCTGATACGGTTAAGGAAGCTCTTGGCGATGCTGGCATAGAAACTGTCAGCCTTGGAAAAGTGGCTGTAAAAGGCCGGGCTGAACCTGTTGAAATTTTTAAACTTGCTTAATGCTGCCTTAGAGCAACATCATAAAATCAATTCACATCCGAGCATTCATTAAGTCAAATACAAGGGAATTAGCTTATAATTGCTAGCTAATCTTGTACAAAATAATGAGGAACGGGAATAGCTTTAAGCTCTTTATACAAAGCATTTCTAGATAAATTCCAAGCCTTTTAAAGGCTAAATATTTTGAATGAGTTTTCGGGTTCAAAAAACAGGATTAAATGGTTATAAGTTATTGGTGTTTATTGCATATTGCGAAAAACTCGAACCTTACAAAAACGAACAAAGAAGATGCAACTCTTCGAAATAATTTTGAAATCAAACAACTGGTGTTTTTGGTCGAAAATTTGTTGTTTGCTCATAAAATTGAAAGGCTAATTAATGACAAGTGAAGAACGTTCCAGCATGGCGATAGCTGAACAAGAAAAAATAGAGAAAAGCGTTGAGCATGAGATTCTAAGAGTCGAAAAACTACGGGCTTTAATTTTAACGATCATTATTGGATCTTTGGCGATTATTTTCTCAATGGCATCATATCTGGATATTTCTACGCATAGTTCCCTTAAAAATCTTCCAATAGTTCGACTGATTACCGGAGTTGCGCTTGCGATATTCTCAGTATTCGAACTATTTATCTGGTATACCATTAGTCGATGTTTGCATACAGGAAAAAGTATTCATGTAAAATGGCACTACATTATTGCATTCGTAGAAATCAGTTTCCCAACAATGTTAATTTTAATCTCTAGCTTTGCTTTACATGTTTATGCGCTATTTCTGCCACCAGTTTTCGTTTATTTTTTAGTTATTGCACTTTCCGGACTAAGGCTAAATTTTTTCATTTGTATTTTTACAGGTGCAGTTGCTGCAATCGAATATTTTTCGCTTGCAATGTACATTACTAATACAACAGAATTACCAGTCGATTTTCATGAAATGAGCATAACTTATAGAAATTTAACGCATCTAGTAAAAGGCTTAATGCTCTTGGCCGCTGGAATAATTACGGGGATTGTTACCAACAAATTAAAAAATGGGTTTCTAAAATCTTTTCAATCCATCAGCGAGAAAAACAACATCATGAGCATGTTTGGCCAACATGTTTCCCCTGCCGTCATGGAGAAACTCCTCCACCAAAAGAATTCAGCAGAAGGGGAGGTTCAACATGTTTGCGTAATGTTTCTGGATATAAGAAACTTTACTGCATTTTCAGAAAACCGCACTCCCCAGGAAGTCGTCGCCTATCTCAACTCCTTGTTTAATTTCATGATCGATATTGTCAATCGCAATGAAGGAATCATTAATAAATTTCTTGGTGATGGATTCATGGCTGTATTTGGTGCACCTTTTTCTAATGGCTTTGATGCCCGCAATGCCGTTAACGCTTCAAAAGAAATACTACAAAAGCTTAAAGAAGAAATTGAAGCTGGAAATATTCTTCCCACGACAGTTGGCATCGGCCTGCACACTGGCGAGGCGGTGACGGGAAATATTGGCTCAAGCCAGAGAAAAGAATACACCATCATCGGCGATGTCGTAAACCTTGCTTCTAGAATAGAATCGCTCAATAAACAGTTTAATTCCCAATTTTTGATTTCTGATACGGTTAAGGAAGCTCTTGGTGATGCTGGGAACGAGGCCCAGAGCCTTGGAAAAGTAACTATAAAAGGCCGGGCTGAACCTGTTGAAATTTTTAAACTTGCTTGATAGCAGTTACACAGATCTAAAGTCCACATTTAATTCTTAAAAACAACTTTATGTGTTTCATTTGGTTCCAATGGAATCATCGGGTAGAATCCCACTTTTAAGTACAAGTGATTTCCCATCGAATCAGTTGCTAGGCAAAAGGAATGCTAATGAAAATCAACACCGTAAAACAAAAGATTACCTCAGGTGGAACCTCCATCGGAACTTTTATTTTTGAATTCAACACCACGGGAATAGCAAGGCTTGCAGCCCAAGCTGGGGCAGAGTTTGCAATTTTCGACATGGAACATACTGGCTGGAATGCAGAAACCATCCGAATGCTGGTTGCAACTTCAAGATCTACTGCTCTAGTGCCATTGGTTCGAATCCCCGCAACAGAATATCATTTCATCGCTAGCGTGCTGGATATGGGTGCAATGGGAATCATGATCCCCATGTGCGATACCGCAGAGCAAGCACGAAAATTTGTATCCTCCGCAAAGTATCCTCCTGTGGGTCGTAGGGGCACAGCCTTTACCATTGCGCATGATGATTACATTAGTGGAAACATTGTTGAAAAAATGAGTTCCGCCAACAGCGAAACTTTGCTGATTGCGCAAATCGAAACAATGGCAGGCCTAGAAAATGTTGATGCGATTGCAGCAGTTGAAGGCATCGATGTTCTCTGGATTGGGCAAACGGATTTATCAACAAGCTTAGGAATTCCCGGCCAATTTGATCACCCATTATTCCAAGATGCGGTAAAAAAAGTGGTCGAGGCTTGCAAACGATTTAAAAAAACTCCGGGGTTCATGCCCTTGAGCATCCCTGAAGGTAAGAAGTTCATCGATCAGGGTTTTCGCATGCTTGCCTATGGTGGAGATTTATGGCTTTATTTGGCTGCACTCCGTGATGGCATCAATACTTTGCGTACGCATCAAAGCTAGGTAACCTCTGCCCTTCAGCTAAAGATCACAACCTATGTCATTCATATACACCTATTTTAATGGCATGCTTTCCAGAGAAAGAACAGTGGCACAACCAGGGTTCAATCGCTGGTTTGTACCGCCCGCTGCACTTTGCATCCACTTGTGCATTGGGATGGCTTATGGGTTCTCAGTATTTTGGCTGCCTTTGACCAAAGCCGTTGGCATTACAACATCAGTCCCCTACCCCGAAGGCATAACCTTCCTTCAAAAATTATTCTCAACTCAATATGATTGGGACAAGCCCATGCTGGGTTGGATGTACACCCTGTTTTTTGTTTTCCTAGGTTCTAGCGCAGCATTATTCGGACGATGGTTGGAACAAGCAGGCCCGCGCAAGGCAGGATTTATTTCAGCCCTCTGTTGGTGTGGGGGATTAGCCATTTCTTCCTTCGGTGTTTACATCCATCAACTCTGGATGCTATGGCTGGGCGCTGGCGTTATAGGTGGCGTTGGACTTGGATTAGGCTACATTTCACCAGTTTCCACGTTGATTAAATGGTTCCCCGACAAACGCGGCATGGCTACGGGCATGGCAATCATGGGCTTTGGGGGTGGAGCCATGATTGGTTCACCGCTAGCTGATTTGCTCATGAAAACATTTGCAACCCCCACCTCCGTAGGAGTATGGGAAACATTTTTAGCACTTGCTGGAATTTATTTTGTTTTCATGATGATCGGATCGTTTGCTTACCGAGTACCCCCCGAAGGATGGAAGCCTGCAAATTGGAATCCCCCTGAAGGCCAGACTTCAAACGCAATGATCACACAAGGGCATGTTCATGTTGATCATGCCTGGAAAACGCCACAGTTCTGGCTTTTGTGGATGATGCTTTGTTTGAATGTATCAGCAGGGATCGGTGTGATAGGGATGGCATCTCCTATGTTGCAAGAAGTTTTTGCGGGAAGGTTATTAGGATTAGAAAAAGAGTTTGATAATTTAAGCAAGGAAGAGTTGGGAAAAATCGCAGCCTATGCTGCTGGGTTTACAGGGCTGCTTAGTTTATTCAATATTGGTGGGCGTTTTTTCTGGGCTTCTCTTTCTGATATTATTGGGCGCAAAGCAACCTACCACATATTCTTCATTCTCGGATTTATACTTTATGCACTCGTTCCTTATGCAGGAAAAATTGGAAGCATCGCTGCTTTTGCTTTAATCTTTTGCGTGATCCTCACCATGTATGGTGGCGCATTTGCAACTATTCCTGCATACCTTGCAGACATGTTTGGAACCAAAATGGTAGGCGCAATTCATGGCAGATTATTAACAGCTTGGTCTGCTGCGGGCATACTTGGCCCTGTTTTGGTCAATTACATTAATGAATCTCAAATTCAATCAGGGATACCAAAAAGCCATGCTTATGATACCACCATGTACATACTTTCATCACTTCTCCTAGGCGGCATGGTATGTAATTTTCTGCTTAAACCCGTGAATGCAAAATGGTTTTTAATTGAAAGCCCAGCGGTGCAAAGCGGAACAAATGCCATACCAAAACTCAACAGCATTTCTGCAATTCCAAATGAAACTACAACTAATAAAAACGAATGGTTTTTGCTTGGATCATTCTGGTTGCTGGTGGGGCTACCCGTAGTTTGGGGGCTTTGGAAAACCTTAAATCAGTCAATGTTTATATTCAAATCGTGATGCGTGTTTCAAATATAAGAAATATCTTATTTTGGCCTAATAAAGAACTAAAGGACACTTGCTATGTTATCGTTAATAATGGGATGTAAATCGCTACTTTTATAGCTGATTCATTTTATTTATGTTTTCATTTACAGGGGATTTTAAATGAAGAAGTTGCTGAGTTTATGTGCAGGCATGTTGGTCATGGTAACAGCGGTTTCACCAATGAATGCTGATGAAGAAAAGGTAGCCCTAGAAAAAGTACCTAAGGTTGTGATCGATACGGTAAAAAAACGCTTCCCAAAAGCTGAATTGGTAGAAGCTGCCAAAGAAACCGATGGCACAAAGATCGAGTATGAAATTTCGCTGAAAGATGGCGAAACCAAGTATGATGTGATGTTAACCCCAGAAGGAAAAATCACGCTCATCGAAAAAGTGATTTCAGCAAAAGATCTGCCCAAGGTTGTCGCTGCAGCACTCGAAGAAAAGTACCCAAAAGCTACTTATAAGGTTTATGAAGAGATGACCAAGGTTATCGATGGTAAAGAAGTTCTCGCCTATTATGAAGTGCTTTTAGAAACAACAGACAAGAAAACACTTGAAGTTGAAGTTTCACCTGAAGGTAAAATTCTTGCTGAAGAAAAGAAGTAGTATTGCTTGATCCAACCGGGCATTCGATTCTTCTATATTAAAGTAAAAGAATGCCCACTTATCTTCCAATCAATCTTAGGTTTAAAGTTACAAGTATGGGTATCCGCATTTTAGTCATTGAAGATGAAACTGATATTGCAGACTTCATCATACGAGGCCTTCGAGAAGAAGGTTATACGGTAGAGCATGCAGCGGATGGAATCGACGGATGGCACCGCTTAAGCACCGAATCTTGGGATGCAATTTTGTTGGACTGGTGGTTACCTGGAATGGATGGCATTTCCCTTTTGACAAAATTTAGACAAGCTGGAAAAACCACCCCTGTGCTTTTCCTAACCGCGCGAGATTCCGTTCCTGATCGTGTACGAGGTCTAAACTGCGGCGCAGAAGATTACCTTTGTAAACCATTTGCTTTTGAAGAATTAATAGCACGAGTGCGTTCTCTTTCCAGACGCAACCATTTAACGATTGGAACTGTCCTTAACTATGAAGATATAAGCATCGATCTAGCCAGCCAACGAAGTCAACGCAATGGAAAAACTCTTATTTTAACTGCCAAGGAACAAGCATTGCTGGTATTATTTCTACGCCATCCGGGGGAAATTCTCTCTCGCACCAGAATCTACGAACAAGTTTGGGAAGACCAGTATGATGGATTATCTAACACCATCGAATTTCACATCATGGAGTTAAGACACAAACTAGAGTCGCATGGCCCAAGGCTTCTATTCACCGTTCGTGGCAAAGGGTATGTTCTTTCGAATCAGTTCCCCAATGGGGAAAATCAATGACCATCGTAAATCGGCTGAGTATGTTTTTTCTAATCTGGCTTGGAATAATTCTCGCTGGTTTTTCGGCAATGGTATTTGGCATTGAATGGCATTACTTATACAGGCAGGCAGATGCTCAATCTATTTCTGCATTTCACGCATTGGTGGCTGCAATAGAAGTTCACCCCACTGATGTGGAATGGGAACCTAATGAAAGAAAAATTGTTTTGGGCCAAGGTAGCGGATTCGATCAAGTTAGATGGAGCGTTCATGATAATCTAGGCGAATTGGTGGATTATTCTGACAATTTGCTAATAAAAGACTCATGGAATACTGGAGCGCCTTGGTCGGTGGGGGTTCAAATAATTCGCGCAGGCAATTTTATTCCCGAAATAGTTGTAACGAATAAACTTACAACCTTTCCTAATTTGCACCAAGAAATGAGTTTGGAAATTGAAGGAAGGCCAACCTTTACCCGAAAGCCTTTTTATTTGAGCCCCTCTTTTACACTTTCCGTTGCAGTTTCCCATCAGCCAATTATTTCTTCTTTATGGTTGACTGCAAGAGTGTTGCTTGCTGCAGGCATCGGTGTCTGGATCATAGGGGCGCTATTTGCCCGCTTAATTTGCAAACAAGCTTTAATACCCGTCACAATTATGTCTGCATCGGGAAAATCTTTAGGCAGTGATCCTAGCGCTAGGCTTTCCGTCCCTAAAACAGGTGATGAACTTGAAGGGCTTGGCCATACTTTTAACGATCTTCTTGCCAGACTACAAACTGCTTTTGATCGCCAAAGTCGCTTTAGCGCCGATGCCGCACATCAATTACGAACACCCCTTGCAGCATTACTTGGACAAGTGGAAGTAGCACTGAAACAAGACAGGCCTGCACATGAATATCTCCGGGTTTTAAATTTGGCAAAGAGACGAGGGCTGCAACTTAAGCAGATTATTGAAAGCCTTTTGTTTCTTGCGCGTCCTGATGAAATTGCTGCGTTTGAAATGAAGCAGGTTGAAATAACCTCTTGGATTCAAGAATGGATTAATGGTTGGTCTGACCATGAAAGATTTCAAGATTTTATTATAAATAGTAATGAAACAGCTTCATGCTTAGTAAACATTCATGCTGGATTATTTAATCAAATCATGGATAATATCCTAGATAATGCATGCAAATATAGCAGTCCGGGCAGCGCAATCATAATAAAAACAAAATACCACGATGGAAAATTACAACTTACCATCGAAGACCTTGGCTGCGGTATCGACCCTAAAGAATTACAAAACTTGGGCGACCCTTTCTTTCGCACCCAAGAAGTTCGTAGACTTGGAATCCCCGGAATAGGTTTGGGATTGGCGATCGCAAAAAGGGCAACCACTGCAATAGGTGCTGCTTTAACCTTTGAAAGCAAACGCGATGTTGGCACCAAGGCAATAATTTCAATTGCTGTTATTTCAGAATTGCCAGAGGTTTTAAAAAAAGAGAATTCTTTAACCAAAGAGGAATGTCATGAAGCTGTCTAAATTTAAATCAATTCGAGTTGCCTTCACGCTGATTGAACTATTAGTGGTGATAGCAATCATTGCAATTCTCATAGGGTTGCTATTGCCTGCAGTGCAAAAGGTGAGAGAAGCAGCGGCCAGGGCCAAGTGCCAGAATAATATGAAACAACTAGGGCTAGCTTTACAAAATCACTTAACAACCTTGGAATACTTTCCCTGCATTTCAGAAATGCCCAAAGGTGCTGTATCTCAGCCGTGGTCTGCACACGCCAGGCTTCTTCCGTATTTAGAACAAGCGAGCCTGCACAATTTAATCGATTGGAAAACAGCACCTAACAACTTCACCACCCGGCCTGATGTCGCAGCCTTAAGATTGGGTGTTTACATCTGCCCCAGCGAAATAAACGATCGCTCGCGCATCACGCCACTCATCACTTATTACCCTCTAAATTACTGTTTCAACGAAGGGACTTGGTTTATTTATGACCCCGCAACTGATACCGCAGGCGATGGCGCCTTTGCACCCAATCGCAAAATGAAGCCTTCAGACTTTACCGATGGTATGTCCAACACTCTCGGGGCTTCAGAAACCAAGGCTTACCAAGCCAATCTTTGGGATTCTAATAAACCTACCACCTTAAATGTACCCGCACCTGCTAATGTTGCAGCATTGACTGCCTACCTTGGGGGTACCTTTGATGAAAACGGCCATACCGAATGGGTCGAGGGCGATGTTCATGAAACCGGTTTTACAACTACTTTTACTCCCAACACCAATGTTCCTTATGTTAGCGGGGGAAAAACCTATGATATCGATCTTACCTCGATGCGCGATGGTGAATCCATCACCCAGCCAACCTATGCTGCCATCACTGCAAGAAGTTTTCATAACGGTGTCGTCAACTGTTTGATCATGGATGGATCAGTCAGGACCACCACCAACAATATAAGCCTTAACATCTGGCGTGCCTTGGGAACTAGGGCAGGCAATGATCTCAACAACGAATAAAGGAGCCTTATCATGTTTTCTAAAATCACCCATGCCTTACTCTTCTTACTACTAATTACCAACTTGTTTGCATGTGGAAACAAAGCACCCGAAGGTGATAGCAACGAGAAAACCATTTCCGATTCTTTTTTGAAGCTCATCGCTAGTGGTAAAACAGAAGATGCCTGGAACAGCACTTCGGCAGAGTTCAAATCTTACATGGGAAAAGCGCAGTTTCAATCAACTGTTGCATCAAATCCGTTCCTAAAAAAAGAAGTGACATTCGGGAAAGCAGAAAAAGATGAGAAAACAAAAGTCCTTACTTATTGTTCTTACAAAGAATCAAAAAGTAACAAAACAGTTGTAGTTATTGTGGGACCAGACTCAGATGCATTGCGGGTTCAAGGCATGAAAATTGAATAATTAATTCGAAAGAGTGATGTAGATCTGAAGTACGGTTGCAATCGAGACCCACACAAAATACGGAATTTGCGCCAGCATCACCCATAAAGAATAAGGCCATATTGCAGCCATAGACCAGATAATCGTGCCCCAGACAATAACTATATCCAAGGCTGCCAATGGCATGTTTCGCATACCAAATTGAATCGTGGTAAAAAGAATATTTGCAACAAGATTGATTGCAAAAGGCAGAGCCACATACCACGAAACTTTACCTTTATAGGCTTGAAGAAAAACATATCCAAACGAAACAATAATGATTGGGTAAAGAATTTGCCAAATGGTTCCGATGGTTTTGGGCGCAGGGGTCCACTCGGGTTTGTTTAAACTGTTGTACCAAGTCATCCAATCCATTTCATAGCTTTCAAAATTAAAGAACTTACAAAACTAAAACACCATTCTATTGCCTTATAACATGCAGTGCAACGAGCTTATATCCCAATCAATTTGAAAGTGTATCGAATCACAAATGAGTGTATGATTTTGTTATTAATGTAATGATTTAATTGCCAGTTGGGAGTTGGTTGATGAATATGCAAACCTATTTGGAAGCGCCAAAGAATCTAGATGGCGCATCTTCACGACTGTATGTAATAGCGTCTGCAAACATTCCATTTGCGATGTTGATCCACATTCTTTACATCCCTTTATTTATGTGGATGAAAGTACCGGAAATGGCACTGGTAAATATCTTTAGCGTTATTGCTTGGGCATTTGTTTTGTATTCCGTCAGGCGGATGATGTTTTCAACTGCATGGGTGATATTTACCGCTGAAATAATGTTACATGCAGGATTTTGCAGCCACTATGTTGGATGGGGGTTCGGCAACCAGTATTTCTTATTCACCCTAGTGGGCATGAGTTTCCTGCTTCCAAGGAAAATCTATTTAAGTATGACCATCGCAGTTGCAGCTATTATCGAATTCGTAATTCTTTCTCGTTGGAGCAACGAAACACCTTGGAACGAGAATCCTGATTTGCTTTACTTGTTGAATGTCATTAACATTGTAATCGCCCTTGGAATCTCAGTTTTTGATACCCTGCACTATCAAATGATTATTCATCAAACCGAAGCAGAATTAAAGAAGGCCAACAGCAAAAGTGAAAAGCTGCTGGCAAATGTATTTCCCCATGCAATATTGGAAAAACTTAAAAACAAAGAGGAAACGATCGCAGATAGGTTTGATTGCGCCAGTGTTTTTTTCGCTGACATTATGGGGTTTACTCCCTTATCAGAAAAGCTATCTCCGGTCGAACTCGTCAACCTGCTGGACAAGTTGTTTTCTTTATTTGACGGGTTAGTAATCAAACACAAGGTTGAAAAGATAAAAACGATAGGCGATGCCTACATGGTGGCAGCGGGAGTACCAACGCCGATTAAAAATCATGCAGAACAACTTGCAAATTTCGCATTAGATTTCAAACTCTGTCTGGCAGACTTCAATCTAAAAAACAATCAATCACTGAGAATGCGGATAGGCATAAACTCCGGGCCAATTGTTGCTGGAGTGATTGGAAAATCAAGATTCATCTACGACCTTTGGGGCGATTGCGTGAATACCGCAGCCCGAATGGAAAGCCATGGCAAGCCGGAAGAAATACATGTAAGCGCAGACACTTACAACCTTTTAGCGGACAAGTTTGAATTTGAAAGCCGTGGTATCATTGAAGTAAAAGGGAAAGGGCCTATGTCTACATTTTTCCTTCGTGGCCCAATCACCTCTACGAAATAACTTACGCTTAATGATTTTACCAAGCTTAGATTTCCATCTCTGTGGGCACGACAAAGGGCTTGCGATATTCACGGGTCAGAAACTTATTGGCCAAGGCATTGCCCACGAATTCTTCGCTTTTTGGTGATACATCAAGCTTCACACCCAAAGTCATTTTGCTCTTTTCCAAATCTACCTTGTTATCGCCCAGATGCTTGAGGGTGCGATCCAATGTTTCAGCAACATTATCGTGAACTTTCATTTTCGCAACTTGTTCGCGCACTTCTGCAACAGAGCTTTCTCGGCCCAATCTCCAAGAGATATTACCAATATGGCACAATGCTGTTGAAAGATGCCCTTCTAGAATCTCTGCGTTAAGGCTCTCTCTTTTTCTACTACGCACTGCATTAATGAAGTTTGCAAAGTGGTTTTCGCTCTTACGCTTAGCGGTAAAAGTGCTGACCATTTTGCCTTCTTTATCGAACAAGGAATTCCCCGCAATGGAACCTTCTGCACCATGAAATAACCAGCCGCCCGTGAACCCTGCACGGTATTGCTCGCTCTTTAAACCACGCGTTTCTGCA
>Ga0194043_1002047_pt1 | contig 11239 bp, 10 predicted proteins | sample JunL4415m_MetaG_FD_161274 | JGI IMG/M metagenome (GOLD analysis project Ga0194043, IMG submission 161274) | Anoxic zone freshwater microbial communities from boreal shield lake in IISD Experimental Lakes Area, Ontario, Canada - Jun2016-L442-15m | ecosystem: Environmental > Aquatic > Freshwater >...
CCATGTTGCACTGAAGTGAGCTGGCACGGGCGTAATGTTGAAGTTGCTGGTCAAGGCGCCATTCATCGGGCTCTTGATATTCAAAGTGCGTACAGGCGTACTGGGCTAGTAGTGCATCAAGGTTAGTGGTCAGGCTTTGCTGATTGGTCGCCTCATCGATGCTCAGGTAGTGCACCCGATGCCCGCGCGTTTGCAGCAAACGCGCCAGGTCGCGCATCCCCGCAAAAATCGCAATTACCTTTTGTGCATGATGCAACACGTAATCCGTCTCTTGGCGCATTTCAATTAAAGCAAACACCACATCAGCGCGTGGTTTTAAAAACCACGAATGCTCAGGGTTGAGTTGATCACCTAGGATCAGTCTTAAGGTCGTCAAAGCGTGCCCCATTGTTTTCTATAAGTTTCATCGCGGTCGTGTTCGGCCGCTTGTTTGTCTGTTCGCATCGCGCGCCCACCGCGCGGATCGGTACCAAGCCCCGCGATGTAAAGCCAGTTGCCTTGGTTGCTATAGACGTCGTAGTCGATTAACTGTGCCTCAAACCATGCTGCACCGGCTCGCCAGTCAAGCTTCAGGTTATCGGTAAAGACGAATGGCAGCTGTTCAATTGCAAACGGCAAGTCATGTGGCGCTAGCAGACTTGACTGCCAATGCGTGTTGACGGTCAGACCCGCTTTCCTCAGCCTTACCACTTGATCGTTGCGAAACCAATAAATCGCCGTCACGATTTTTTTCCAGTCGCCGTGCGTCGGCATCGTTCAGAGCAATACTTGACGTTGTCCCAGTCGCGTTCCCACTTTTTGCGCCACGTAAATGGGCGCTGACAGCTCAGGCAGTTTTTACTAGGCAGATTACTTTTGCTGACGCCGCGCATCGAAGAGTCGTTTGACATCAGAAGTCAAGAGTCTGTTGTTGACTCGCGGGTGCGGAGACATGTTTTTGTTTGCTGGTTGTTACACGTTTGCGCGAGCCATGTTTTTGCACGACCTCGCGTTTGGCGGCACGTACCTGCGGCTGCCCCCTGACGGCATAGAGCTTTTGCTTGGCCGTGCGTGTACTCGCTTCAAGTTCGACCACGGGCAAGCCCAGATCTTTGCCCACATACACACCGTGTTGCACTTGCAGCGAGTGAGGCATTTTCCAGGGTTCAAGCAGCCAGGTGTCGGGTACGCGACGCATAGCGGGCAGCCAGCGTCTGACAAACACGCCGTTTGGGTCGTGATCTTGTGCCTGTTTGATCGGGTTATAAATACGCGGGATATTGATCCCCGTGGTGCCCGATTGCATCTGCAGCTGGCTCCAGTGAATGCCTGGCTCATAATCTAAAAATTGACGCGCCAACCAATGCCCGACCGGACGCCAGTCTAACCAAAGAGGATAGGCGGAAGTCGACACCAGCATTGCGCGCATTCTAAAATTCAACCAGCCGGTTTCGCGCAACATCTCAACGCAGGCGTCGACCATCGGCCAACCTGTTTTGCCCGCTTTAAGCGCTTCAAAGTGCGCGGGATTCCAGTCGTTTTCACGCAGGCCATCGTAGCCTCGGTGCATGTTTTGAAACTCAATCTCGGGTTCACTTTCAAGTTTCTGAATAAAGTGACAGTGCCAGTACAGTCGGCTCACAAACGCCGTTAAACCTTTTTTATGCCAGGCTTGCGCAGGGCTCATGGCCTTGAGTTGCAGCGTGGTGGCTTGTACGACCTCACGCAGACTCAAGCAACCAAAGGTTAAATACGCCGACAGACGCGAACAGGCGGTCGGCGCCGACAGGGGCGACGAAATCCCTCCACGGTATTGCTGACTACGGTCGTTTAAAAAACTGTTCAAGACGTCTAGCGCGAGCGTGCGTCCTCCACGTTGACGTTGCGCCGGCTCAGCGGTATCTAGGCCGAGTGCAGCGGCCGTAGGCAGGGCGGGCTCTGACCACGGCAAGGCGACACAAGGGATCGCAGCCGGCGCAGGCAGGCAGGGTTGCCCGACGTGCTGATCCCAAAGATCTTTCCAGAGGTCGCGATCCTTTAGCCCGCGCGTGACCCCAAAGTGCTGGCTTTGCTGCCAGGGCAGCGCGTGCATACGACACCAACGCGCAACGGCACGATCGCGTGTATATGACAGCGTGTTACCGGTTTCTTGGTGCGAATACAGAGTGTGGAAAGGTTGGAGTGCATATATCTTATCGAGCACCTCGACGGCTTCGCCACAGACCACATGCAGTCGTCCGCCGCGGCGTTTGAACTCAAAATACAAGTCGCGCAGGCTTTCAAGCAAAAAGTGATAGTGCTGGGTCGCAGCGTCAGCGCTGCGCCACAAAGAGGGCTCAACGATATATAGACAGAGTACTGGTCCGCGACCAAGCGCTTGAGTCAGTGCGGCATGGTCACTGAGCCGCAGATCACGTTTAAACCAAACAACGCTGTAACTCATGCTGGGGCAAACGGCCTGTGTGGGGCCAAGAGCCGCCAGCTTCTTAGGGCGACGCGGCGGCTTGGGCGGTTATTTGAATAGCTGTCGGATACTCGGTAAAGATTCTAACGTGGCAATGCGATCATAAAGGGCAATATCCGCACCCTTGATTGCACTGTTCGCAGCCTTGCCCGTTTCAAGACAATCCAAAAACTTGCGTTTCAGCCCAGCCGCATCAATTGGATTCAAGGCGTTGCCTAACGGAAAGCGGATATCGCCTGAATCAAATTTACGGCCATCATTGGTTTCGATGGTGACGCGATCGGTGAGTGCAAAGGCTGGGTCGAGTGGGCAAACGGTATCTACGGTTTCGAGAGAGACTTTGCTAAACAGACCCGAGACGTCTGCACGAGTGGCAAACGAGTCGGTGAGCTGAGCCAAACCAACATCACGGGCAACAATCGCCGAAGCCACTGCGAACTCAGCGCTAAATTTCGCCTCGAGTCCAGTTACAGGATAATGATTTCTAAGCATCGAGGCTTGCGCAACGCCAGTGGTGATGTGTACCTGCTTGATATCCTTTGGTTGAAGATTTTCTGCTTCAACAATCTTTAAAACGCCATCGATGGTTCTGTGTGATGAGTAGCACACTGGATAGCGCTTGATCGATAGCCCAGTCTCTAAAATGCGGAGCGTCTTGCCTAACGTGTCGGCGGGGCGAGTACGATCCACGCGTCCAGCCTTGGAAAGGGCATTGAGATAGCCCGCAGGGTGTTCAAACACATCGGCCGCTGAGGTCATGCCTAGCATTGACAAACGTACTGCCTCGATGCCGTGTGCTGCAGCTCGGCCTGCATGAAAGGGCTTTGTCATTGTGCCAAAGTTGGCGACCAGCCCGCTGGCCAGGCTGGCTGAAATGGCTAAGGCCTGGCGCGTGTCAGCCTCATTTAAGCGGCGTAGATAAGCCACTGCGGCAGCCGCGCCCACTGCGCCAAACACACCCGTTGGGTGCCAGCCTTTTAAATGATACTGATCAGTTTCGCGGCTGACGAGTTCTGCCCAAACTTCGTAGCCCACGACATAGGCGCGTAACGCGTCGAGCCCTGAACTGTTAAGCACATAGCCCTCTGCCAAAATGGCTGGGACCAAGGCTGTGCTTGGGTGCCCGGATAAGGCAACATCGTCGTAGTCGAGCGCATGGCCAGCCACCGCAGTAATAAAGGCTGCTTGAGCCGCGGGATGCATTGTCCCTAAAAAAGGAACAGGTGCTTCAGCGGGCGTTGTGGTGTTGGCCAAAAATTGACGAACGATGTTGACCACCGGCTCGTTGTGGCCGGCCATCATGGTGGCGATCGTATCCATAAAACCCGTTTTAGCAACGGCGAGTGCGCCTTGTTCATTGTTGCCAAACGTTGGCTTTGACACAAAGGCGGCGAGGGCTTGGGTTAATCCAGTCATGTTTGTCTCTTTGTTGTAATTGTTTTTTAAAATGATCGAGGCATACCCAACATGTGCTCGCCGATGTACGAAAGCACTAAGTTGGTAGAAATAGGGGCGATCTGAAACAGACGGGTTTCACGCCATTTGCGTTCAACGTCATACTCTTTGGCATAGCCAAAACCGCCATGACACTGTAAACACGCTTCTGCTGCGTGCCAGGTGGCATCCGAGGCGAGCAGTTTGCCCATGTTGGCGTCATCGCCGCAAGGCAGGCCCGCATCAAACAAAGCGGCTGCGCGACGTAAGACTAAGTCAGCCGCATCGGTCTCAGCATGCGCGCGCGCAATCGGAAACTGCACGGCCTGATTTTGACCAATTGGGCGATCAAAGACACGACGCTCGTTGACGTAGGCGACGGCTGTTTTGGTAAACCAGCGCGCGTCGCCAATCGCTTCAGCAGACACCAAGATACGCTCGGCGTTCATGCCATCCAGAATATATTTAAAGCCTTTGCCTTCTTCACCAATCAGGTTGTCAGCCGGTATCTTCAAATTATCAAAAAAGACTTCGGTGGCGTGATGGTTGATCATCGCCTTAAGCGGGCGAATCTCAAGACCTTTGCCCAAGCCGTCGCGAATATCTAACAAAAATACTGAGAGACCATCGCTTTTCTTTTTGCATTGATCGATGGGTGTGGTACGCGCCAACAGCAGCATCAAATCAGAGTGCAAGGCACGCGAAGTCCAAACCTTTTGACCGTTGATCACGTAGTGATCGCCTTGCCGTTCAGCGCGTGTTTTAAGCTTGGTGGTATCTGTACCGGTAGTGGGTTCGGTGACGCCAAAGGCCTGTAGGCGTACTTTGCCAGCGGCGATATCGGGCAGATATTTTTTCTTTTGCGCCTCGCTGCCGTGACGCATCACTGTACCCATGGTGTACATCTGTGCATGACAGGCGCCGGCATTACAGCCCGATTCATGAATCGTTTCAAGAATCACCATCGCTGCGCGTAACGGCATACCGCTGCCACCGTATTCTTCGGGGATCAGAGCGCCCAAGTAACCTGAGGCGGTGAGGGCTTGCACAAACTCTGTGGGATAGGCGAGTTTTTCTTCCAGGCCACGCCAGTATGATCCAGGAAAATCCGCACAAACGCGCTTAACGCCTTCGCGAATTTCGGGGTAATCCAAACCGGTATCGATCGTCAGTGAGTGGTTTGTTTGAGTCATGTTAAGTGCTCCGTATCAAAATTATTATTTGCTTATCTGTACTGTTGTACTGTCGCCGTGCGGTTGAGCGCGTTCGGGCGCTGCCTTCGCAGCACCACCTTTCATTCGCTTAACACCCTTTGAAATTCGCTTTACGCTTTTCATTAAAGGCTGCGATGCCCTCCATGCGATCTTCAGTGCCGATCAAATGGTTGTAGGCTTCAATCTCAAATCTGAAGGCCGTGCGTAATTCCATTTGGCCACCGTAGCGTACTGATTTTTTAATTTGACGAACCGACAGTGGAGCATTGCTGGCAATCGCTTCAGCTGTTTCAAGCGCACGAGGCAACACATCAGCTGGTTCAAGCACGGCATTGACCAAGCCATACTCGCTGGCCTGTTGCGCGTTAAAAGGCTTGCCTGTCATCAGAATTTCTTTGGCGCGACGCTCACCAATTGCGCGTGGCAAGTTTTGTGTACCACCCGCGCCAGGCATGATGCCCAACGTGACTTCGGTCAGGGCAAAGCGTGCTGCGTTGCTGGCATAAATAAAGTCGCACGATAAGGCCATTTCAAGACCACCTGCGTAGGCGTGTCCGTTGACTGCTGCAATCACGGGTACGGGCAAATCCACCAAGGTCCAGAACATGCGCTCAAAGAGTTCGTGTTGCAGGGTCCATTGCTTTTTCGTCATGCCGTTACGTTCTTTCAAATCGCCACCGGCACAAAATATTTTTTCGCCCGCTCCGGTCAGCACGACGCAGCGAATATCACCCGCATCCTCGGTGAGACGGTTCCAGAGATCAAGCATGTCGTGGCCCATTTGGGTGTTGACGGCATTGCCCACTTGCGGGCGATTGATCGTGACTTTTAAGACGTGAGCGCCGATTACTTCTGTGGCAATCGTTTCGTAGCTCGGTAAGGCGGTCATGGAGTGTTCCTTTTTAATAACAGATCTGTATGTTCACCAAGTTTGGGTGGCGGTGCAAGTGGTTTAGGTCGTACGCCATCAAAGCTAATGGGCAGACCAACAAACCGCATGCCAGTGCCAGGTACGTCTTGTACTAAACCGAGTGCTTCAGTTTGAGGGTGCGCAAGCATTTGTGCCAAGTCATTGACTGGGGCACAAGGCACACCGGCTGCTTCTAACAGGGTGGTCCAATGAGCAGTTGTTTGCGTGGCCACGATGGCTTCGATCATCCCGTAGAGCTCGGTTTGGTGATCTACGCGCTTGGGGTTGTCGACAAAGCGAGGGTCTTCAAGCCACTCAGGGCGACCTAACACTTTGGCGAGTGATTTAAATAAGCTATCGCTTCCGGCTGCAATGACGATTTCACCATCGCTGGTGAGGTAGCCCTTGTAGGGCACGATGCCAGGCGCGCCAGAGCCTTGCTTGCCTGCTAATTGGCCTGAAGCCAAGTATTGCGAGGCGAGTAAAGATACCCAGCTCGTGGCGGTCTCAAAGAGCGACACATCAATAATGCGACCCACGCCCGAAACTTGACGTTCGTAGAGCGCAGTCAGGATGCCAATGATGCCCCACATGCCTGTGCCCATGTCGACAATTGAGGCGCCGACGCGTACCGCTGGGCGTCCGGGCTCGCCAGTCGTGCTCATGATGCCGCCAAAGGCCTGCATGAGTGGATCGTAGCCGGGGCGAGTTTTGAGTGGACCTTCGCGACCAAAAGCGCCCAAGCTGCAATAAATCAGACGGGGTTGTCGGGCAAGCAAGCTTTTACCGTCTAGCCCGAGTTGTTCGACGTGACCAGGACGCAGGTTTTGGATGACGATGTCTGCTTCGCTGCAAATGAAGTCTTTCAGTGCCGTGATTTGTTCGGGGTCGCGGAGCTCGCAGACCACTGATTGCTTATTGCGGTTTAAGGATTGAAAAAAAGCCGAGGCACCTTCCCAAAAGGGTGGCCCCCAACGACGGGCATCGTCGCCGTCGGCCTTTTCAATTTTGATGACGCGAGCACCCAATTCACTGAGAATTTGTCCGGCAAAGGGTGCCGCGACACTGTGACCCAATTCAATCACGGTGAGTCCGGCAAAGGGGCCGACAGGGTTGGTTGAAGATTGTGTTGTCTCAGTCATTGTTATCAATTATCAGGTAAGTATCACAGCAGAAAAACCAAAGGGCTCAGCCCCTCAAAAGAGAGTCTGAGCCTATCAATCATAGTTGGAAAATCGAATTCTTACCTTCGCTAGAGCGAAGGGGGATTCGTGGGGGCTAAAAAAACGTTAATCAGCGGCTAAAGCCAAAATAGCAGTGGTCGCTGCAACCCCCATGGCCCTAGACGCCAAATCAGGCTGGGCCTGTTGTCCTTCGACCACAGGTTCTGGGATTTGTGCCAGTTTTGGTCTACGAGCATCAAGCACCCGTGCCCCTAGAAATTCACCTTGAAGCTGTTTCGTCACATTGACCAAGGGGCCAAAGGCGACACGATGAACGAAGCGATGTCCTTCAGGAATGAAGGCCTTGGAGATTTCAGAACATGCCTGATCTGCCCACTGTGTTTGCCATTTTTTGCGGGCACCGCCTGAGATCCACCTTGAAATATGACGGTTTAGCTTTGGGGGGCAGCCCACCAGCACGCATTTGGTTGGCTGACGCGCATCAATCATTGTCGCTAGTTGATTGCGCGCATATTCAGAATCATTGATATAAACAATAAGGGTTTCCATGTGACAGCCTCCTAAGATTTGTGATTGACAAGCGTTGTGGAAGAGAGGGTGTTGCTGTTGGTGCTCGGTTTGCGTGCTGCGACTTTGCTGACGATGAGCACGAGCGCGATGGCGATGACATAGGTTGCCCAACGTGCGATCTCGTTGACGCGTGCCGTGCCGTCAAAGATCGGGTCGAGTAGTGCCTCGTCGGTGATCATTTTGGCTGCTGTAAAGGCGAGAACCGCAGCGCCGATATTGATGATGACGGGCCAACGCTCAACCAGTTTCAGTACGAGCGTGCTGCCAAACACAACGATTGGAACGCTGATGAGCAAACCAATCACAACAAGATCAAACGAGCCTTGCGCAGCACCTGCGACACCAAGAACGTTGTCAATGCCCATTAAGGCATCGGCCACGATGATGGTTTTCATCGCACCCCAAAACGAGGTGACGCGAATGTCGTGCTCTTTGTCTTCTCCGGTATCGAGAATCAATTTGCAGGCAATCCAAAGAAGCCCGAGGCCGCCAAGAAGCATGAGGCCGGGGATTTTGAGCAGCCAGACAACCACAACCGTTAAAGCAGAGCGCACGGCAATAGCGCCAACGGTACCAAACCAGATGGCTTTCTTTTGCAGAGCAGGGGGAAGTTTACGAGCAGCCAGCGCAATCACAATTGCGTTGTCGCCCGCGAGTACAAGGTCAATCAAAATAATGGCGAGCAGAGCCGACCACCAAGGGGAGGAGAAGAGTTCCATTGTTCAAGCCTTAAAAGGACAATCAATCAAAACCTAAACAAAAAATGCAATACCAAAAGTTGGGTTGAAAAATCAACACTATGCTTTTGACAAAACATGCCCTGTTAGGCCACTGATCGAAGGTCTTGCTCGGCTTGTTATGGTTCAGTTATGTGCCCGACAAGCCGGAAGCTTTCGCTTCGTAATGACGACTTGACGTGCCCTTTGTGAGATTAAATTCGAACCGGATCACAAAGAACTGGAGCTACTCCCCATCGAATTTTTAATATACCTAAAAAAAATGAGACATGTACAAATTATTTTGAAATAGATAGCCGTTTTCAGCGAAACCTAGGGAAATCCTGACCCTTTTCGGGAAGGCTAAAGGGCTTTAGCACCCGCTACGGACTCAGGATGTTGACATCTCAGCTTTGTGGCGTCGTTCAACGCAAAATCAGTTCGATCGTTGGGGGTTCATCCCAAATCCAGCCGCCGTTGCGTCTGAAAATTTCAGGAAAATGCCCTGGCACGATCACGTCTGTCCCTTCGCAGATCTCAGCAATCGAGCGTTTTGACTCTTCAGGTGAAGCAAAACACATATCGCTCATTTGAGCTAATACCTCTTTAGGATATTTGACCGCATCCCCCGCTAACACCACGCGACGTCCGTCGGCTTGTGTAAAGCGTAAGGCTTGTGAGCCTGTGGTGTGTCCTGGTACCTCAAAGTGCTCAACACCCGGCACCACTTCTCCGCGTTTGGGTAGTACGCGCACATCAAACTCGGCGAGCAGTTCATGAATTTTCCAGGGGACGAACAGGTCATCCGGATGCGGGTTGCGCGCGTAGGCCAGTTCGGTTTCGCTGACGCAAACTTTGACGCCTTTAAACAGATCAAGATTTTGACAGTGGTCAAAATGCAAATGAGATAAGAATACCAAATCGATATCCGTAGGGGCTAGGCCGCGCTCTTTGAGGGCCGCCAGTAAGGCTTTGCGCACACAATAATGGCCGGTATCGAACAAAATACGAGTGCCATCCGCTGCGGTGAGCAAAGCCACGTTACAGAGGCCAAAAAAGCCCCCTTTAAAGCTCAGACTATTGCCTTTTAGCAGTAACTCGTAGCGTGCATTCACAATCGCTCTCCAAGGATTTTTAATATTTTTTGACTACTTTTGACCACTGATGTTACTTCTTCGTTACTATGTTTGCCATCCGCAATGGTGCAGTGCCGCAGTTGTGGTCTGTGCCCGTCGGTATGCTTGCATTCCTTTGTGTCCCAAGTTGTCCTTTTTACCTTAATCCATCGACAGGAGACCTCATGTCCCGCTTACCTCTTATTCGCTTGGCCGCTGCCTTGGCCTGTGTTGGTTTGACCAGCTTGGCTCAGGCACAAACTAAATGGGATTTGCCCTCGGCTTACGCGCCCGGCAACTTCCATACCGAAAACCTTGAATATTTTGCTAAGCAAGTGGATACAGCCACGGCAGGCAAGCTAAAGATTGTGGTGCATGCGAATGCTTCGCTTTTTAAAGCCCCAGAGATCAAGCGGGCTGTGCAGGGTGGTCAGGCACAGTTGGGTGAGATTCTGTTGGTCAACTACGAAAATGAAAACCCACTATTTGGCATGGATGGCTTGCCATCGTTAGTCGGCAACTATGCCGACGCTGAGAAACTCGAGGCAGTCCAGCGTCCGGCGCTCGACAAGTACCTTGAAGCTCAAGGGATGAAGATCTTGTACACGGTTGCTTGGCAGCCTCAAGGCATCTACACCAAGAAGCCTATTAATGCAGTGGCCGAGATGAAAGGCCTGAAATGGCGTTCGTATTCGCCAATCACCGCTCGCCTGGCTGAAATGATGAACATGGTTCCGGTGACGATTCAGGCCGCTGAACTCAGCCAGGCACTTGCCACCGGTGTCGTTGAAAGCTACCTTTCGTCGAGTGCTACGGGTGTCGACACCAAGACCTACGAGAGCATGAAGTATTTCTATGAAATGCAGGCATGGATTCCGAAAAACGCAGTCATTGTGAGCTTAAAGGCTTTCAACGCCTTAGACAAAGCAACACAAGAGGCTGTTACGAAAGTGGCTGCAGAAGCGCAAACACGAGGCTGGAAAATCAGTGCAGAAAAAGAAGCTGTATTGAAAAAAGTTTTGGCTGATAACGGGATGACTGTGGCACCGCCGTCTGCCACATTTTTGGCTGAGTTCAACAAAATCGGCGCAACGATGGCCGCAGACTGGGAAAAGAAAGCTGGCGCGCAAGGCGCAGCAATGGTTGCTGAGTACCGCAAGCTTGTGCCTGCTAAGTAATTTTATTTTTTATTCTTTAGACCAAAGTGATGTCGCCCCATGAGAAAGTTTCTTGATACGCTGTACCTCGTGGCGGGCGGCATTGCCGCTCTGTGTGTGTGCGCGATTTGCGCCTTGATGATTGGGCAAAGCGTGCTACGCGAGTTTGGCGTTAAAACGGGTGCGGTCAATGACGTAGTGGCCTGGCTGTGTGCAGCGGCTGCGTTTTTGGCCATGGCGCATGCCTTTAAGCACGGCGATTTCGTGCGTGTCACCTTGCTGCTCGAAAAACTTGCACCTAAGGCGCGCCACCGTTTTGAATTGGTATCGCTTGCCTGTGCTGCGGTTGCGGTTGGGTATTTGGCTTGGTCAGCGACCTTGTTTACGTACGAAAGCTATGTCTTTAAAGATGTTGCCGGCGGGCTCTTGCCCATGCCGATGTGGATTCCACAAATGTCTTTTCTGATAGGTGCTTGGTTAGTTTTTATTGCGGTTG
>Ga0194043_1002054_pt1 | contig 11210 bp, 7 predicted proteins | sample JunL4415m_MetaG_FD_161274 | JGI IMG/M metagenome (GOLD analysis project Ga0194043, IMG submission 161274) | Anoxic zone freshwater microbial communities from boreal shield lake in IISD Experimental Lakes Area, Ontario, Canada - Jun2016-L442-15m | ecosystem: Environmental > Aquatic > Freshwater >...
TCGCAGTCGTACCCAAGGATGCGATCATCCCGGACAACTGGCGGCCGTTCCCCACTTAGTCGAAAAAAGGTGGAAGAAAAAAGGTGGCAGCCACCTTTTTCTGTTTCAACGGCGGGCACGCCAGCCAGAGGTGTCGCCGCGACTCGATCGCACGGGAGCCGGCTCAGATTCAGCGACGACAACCCCTTCGGTCTGCTGCAAATCGGCTAAGACTACCTCATCAGCAAGCGTGGGCTGCGGTTCTTCGTCAGCCCCAACTGCAGCAGGCTCGGGGTCACCTTTGACCAGCAGCGGCCAGGGCAAGGGAGTTGCACCCAGCGGAAGAATACCGCCGCTGCGGGCCCGAAAGTCGTTTTGCGGGGACGAGCCGTTGGGTACCGGGCCAGAATAGTCGAAGGGATCCGGGCACATCGTACAGCCAATCGAGGCTGCGATCCCCGCGACCGCAACAACCAGGATGCACGCCCGGTTCACTGCAGCTGGTCTCATGCGTGCCTCGCCTTGCTGGAAACCATTTTTGGGGAGGGTGGCCCAGTTCCCCCGGGGCCACGTCGCGGCTTTACAAGGCCGTGGCATGCCCCTCACCCCACCGGCCGGGCCCCATGGCCCGGCACTCACAGCGGCTGTTCCCCTCACCCCAATCCCCACAGATATTTTCGGCCAGCGAAGACGGAATCTTCAGAAAAACCGCTTCCACCGGAAAAACAGGTAGCTTCACTCGGCCACCCGTAACAGAAGAGCCCGTAACAGCAGGGCTAGAGGTTCACGCCCAGTTTCGCCATGAGCAGTTTCATGTCGTCCCAGACCTCCCGCTTCGCAGATGGATTTCGCAGGAGGTAGGAGGGGTGGTAGGTGCAGATCACCTGTGACGATCTCCAAGAGAACCATCGTTTTCGCAGCTTGCCGATCGTCTCATCGCTCTGCAGGAGCGTCTGAGCCGCTGTCGTTCCCAGGCAGCAGATGAACTCGGGCGCGATGATCTCCAACTGCCGTTCGAGGTAGCCGCGGCAGTTGGCTGTCTCCTCAGACAGCGGCGGGCGGTTGTCCGGTGGACGGCATTTGAGCACGTTGAGGATATAGACATCGTCTCGCGAGAGCGTGCACGACTCAATGATCTTCGTGAGGAGTTGGCCGGCACGGCCCACAAACGGCTCACCAGAGGCATCTTCGTCGGCACCCGGCGCCTCGCCCAGAAAACAGAGTCGTGCCGTGGCAGGCCCCACCCCAAACACTGTGTGTGTTCGGGCCCGGGCGAGCGGCTCGCACCGCTGACAGCCGGCGACCTCCTCGCGAAGCACCGCAAGCAACTCGATCTGTGGCCCACCAGTCGCGGCGCCCGGCACTGCCGCAGCAGCCGTCCGAGCACCGGCCACGGTCGCCGCCGACTTCTTTCTGGCCCGTTTGGGAAGATCGCAAACGCCTGCATCGGCAAGACTCTCCAGCCGCTGCTTCAAGCTACGAGGACTGGAGTTGCCAGGCCGTGGACCCGTGTTGCCGGCATTGACTGCCATGGAATCCGTCCCTGATTGAAACAGTCGGTTTGAGCAGTCGTTCAGAGGGCTCGGCGGAAGCGTTTCGGAGCCCGCCCTTTGCCGAGTAAGGCACCTGCCGACGGCTTCTTCGGCTCCCCGACTCCAGGCTCACCCGCCGCCCCATTGGAAAGGCTGGCGACGGCAGCGGCCAAGCCGCTCTCGCCCACGCCCACCCGCGGCAGTTCCGTTTTGGGACGACGCTCAAAAGCCTCAAAGCCGGGGATCTCATCCCGTTTGAGGAGTCGCTCGATCCGCATCTCAATCCGCGTGAGCTGCGGCCCCTCCTCAGGGCTGACGAACGTGTAGGCAATCCCCTCTCGACCCATCCGGCCCGTGCGGCCCACCCGGTGGACATAGTCATCGCAGAACTCTGGGATATCGTAATTGATGATGTGCGATACGCCCGTCACGTCGATGCCACGGCCGACCACGTCGGTGGCCACGAGGACGCGGACGATGCCTTCGCGAAACTGTTTCATCGCCCGATCGCGGGCCCCCTGCGCCAGATCACCGTGGATGCACGACACCTCGTCCGGATGACTATCCCGTCCACGGTTGCGGTGCCGTGACAGGCGTTCAAAAATCTTGTCGGTACCCCGCTTTGTGCGGCAGAAAACGATTACCTGACGGGGGTTTTCCCGCTCGAGTAGCTTCTCGAGCAGATCAAACTTTCGCACTGGCTCGACTGTAAAATAAAACTGTTCGATGGTTTCGACGGCCAGTTCGTTGACTGAGAAGTCAAGAATCTCTGGGTTCCGCATATAGCGGGTAGCGAGTTTGGCTACCGTTGGCGGCACCGTGGCCGAGAGCAGGAGCGTCTGACGGCTCTCCGGACAGCGGCGGAGAATCTTTTCAATGTCGGGGCGAAACCCAATGTCGAGCATGCGGTCCGCCTCATCGAGCGTCACAATTTCAAGCGACGACATCGAAATCGTTCCACGGCTCATATGATCGAGCACGCGGCCCGGCGTGCCAACGACCACTCCTGGATGCTTTGCGAGTTTGTCGATCTGCCCTTTGATCGGCTTGCCTCCGTAGACAGCCACGCAGTGGATCCCGGAGCCGTGGGCGAGTTTCTCAAACTCATCTCGCACCTGTACCGCTAGTTCCCGGGTTGGCACAAGCACGAGCGCCCGCGGGCCACCATGACGTTCCGACTTTAGAATCCGCTCGAGAATCGGAAGCACAAACGATGCTGTTTTGCCGGTGCCCGTGCGGGCCTGACCGAGCAGGTCCATGCCGGTCAACGCCCGCGGTATCAGGCCGGCCTGCACCGGAGTGGGCGTCGTGTAGCCGGCCCGCTCGACAGCGGCCATCGTGGCCGGCGAAAGGCCCATCGTTTGAAAGCTTCCGACCGCATTGCCCAAATCACTCCGGACGGTATCCGCCGGCTCCGCCGGCCAAACACCACTGTCGTTCACAGCCACTCGTAATCCTCTTTTGAAATTCTCACAGGCCGCGCACAGAACCCCAACATGAAGCGGTAAACGACCGGATTTAACCTCTTAAAGCTACCACGGCGACCCGCATCCGGCAAACACGTCGCCAGCAGCCCCCACAGGAATCCGGAGAGCCGGGATCGGCTGAAGCTTGACGAGCGTCGGAATTTCGCCCTGCCAGGTCTGAACCACCAACACAGCCCCAATGGCGAAAGTCCTCGCGAAGGAGATTTCTGCCGGCCCGGCGCTGCCCTGCCAGAGCGGCTAGCAACACCTTGGACAAGTTAGAAAACTTATCCCACGAAAGACAGAAGACAGCGTCGCAAGTCTGCGACACGAGCACCAGCAAACAGTGTTTGCCAAGCGAAAATGGCCTGGAGGGCCATGTTTCGCGTGAAGACGAAAAACTTATTCCACTCGCGGGTTCAATAAAGTTTAGCGGTCGAAGATCTTGCGGATAGCCCAGAACGTCGCGGCCCGCCCGGCCCGCGCAATCGACCGCGTGAGCGGAATGTTCTTCGGGCAGACAGCCACGCAATTCTGGGCGTTGCCGCACATCTGGATCCCGCCCTGCGATGTGAGAGCCGCCAGCCGCTCGTCGGCGTTCATCTTGCCGGTCGGATGGCCGTTGAACAGCATCGCTTGGCTGATTGCGTGAGCGCCGATAAAGCCCACATCAAAGGCAGCCTTGCGCCGGGAATCAAAGTCTTCCGCTGTCTCGTCATCGCGGCGAACTACTTCAATCTTGGTAAATTGCGGGCAGGCCTCCAGGCAGCAACCGCAGCTCATGCAGGTGGAGAGCGGGTAGGCATCCTCCTGATCCTCTGGCGCGATCCGTGGGCCGGGACCGTTGTCGAAAGAACCGTCGACGGGGATCCAGGCCTTCACCCGCTCGAGCGAATGAAAGAGTCTCGCCCGATCGACCTTCAGGTCGCGGACCACTGGAAACTTCGACATTGGCCGGAGTTCGATCTCGTCAGCCGATTCCGCGAGGAGTTTGTCCACCAGCGATGAGCATGCCATGCGGGTGCGGCCGTTGATGACCATCGTGCAGGAGCCACAGACCTCCTCCAAGCAGTTGCAGTCCCAAGCCACCGGCGCGACGCGTCGGCCATCACTCGAGGTGGCCTTGATTGCGATCTGCTGCAAGACGCTGATGACATTCATGTTGTCGACGTAGGGAATCTCATACCGTTCCCAGTAGCTCTCCTCGCCGGGCGCGTCCTGCCTCAGGACTCGAACGCGGACAAGCCGCGGTGCTGCGACCTCAGGCCCACGGCGAACGTCGTCGTCTGCCGAATGCGGGTGTTGCCGGGAAGCATTTTGCTCAGACTCGGAAAATTCAACAGCTCTGATCATCGTTGGGGTCTCCTCCGCACACGAACAGACAAAAACATCATGACTGAATGACTAACCCGCCGCGCCAACCGTGGCGGTCTGCCGGGGTGCAGCACCAGCGGCCACAGCACCAGCGGTTGCTCCCCGCTTCTTCCACACCTCCTCGATCACCTCCGCTCCGACGAGGCCATAGAGCCGCGGCCGCGGCGGCATGAGGGATGTGTCGATATCCTGATACGAAATCTCCGGCTCGCCGTCCGCTCCCTGCTTTGCGATCGTAGACTTCAGCCACTTCTGCGTATTCGCCTCGAATCGGTCGCACCACTGCTCGGCCTCGCGAAACTTCTCCACCGGATCCGTGGCGTGGATTCCCGGCATCGCAAAATCGGGCTTGTAGTGAGCCCCACGACACTCATCGCGCTGAAGGGCGCCCTTGAGGATTAACTTTGCCATCGGGAACATGTCACCAAGCGACTTGGTGAAGACGACGTTTTGGTTGGTCCAATTCCCCGAATCGGAGACCGCGCACCGCCGCCACCGCTCCTCGAGTTCGCAGACCTCTGCATAGGCTGCGATCAGTTGCTCGTTGCGGCGGACCACCGTGGCCACGCGGGTCATGAGGCTGCCCAATTGCTGATGAAGATCGTAGGGATTTTCATTGCCCGCCGTTCGCGCAAGCAGCGATCTGTGCCGCTCCTCTTCGCGCCGCAGGCTCGCGTCAAACAGCCGCGACGGCTCCTCGCTCGCCTTTCTGCCAGCGGCCTCGGAGCCGGCAATCACGCCCGAAGCGCAGAATAGGCCGCTAAAAATACAGGAGAGCAGCGAATTCGCACCGAGCCGGTTGGCACCGTGATACTGATAATCGCATTCGCCGATCGCATACATTCCAGGAATGTTTGTCTGCTGGTTCCGCGGCGATCCCTCCACAAGCCCGCCTGTGCTACTCTTCTCGTAGTCGACCCACAGCCCACCCATGGAGTAGTGGACGGCCGGAAAAATCTTCATCGGTACGACCCGTGGATCGACCCCCTGAAACTTTTCGTAGATCTCAAGGATGCCACCGAGTTTGCGGTCGAGCGTCTCCCGAGGAATGTGCGTGAGGTCGAGGTAGACGCACAGCCGATCCTTTTCGACCGACAAGCCTTCGGTCGTACAGATATCGAAAATCTCACGGGTGGCGATATCGCGGGGCACGAGATTGCCATACTTCGGATAGCGCTCCTCGAGAAAGTAGCTCCGCTCCGACTCCGGTATGTCACGGGGATCGCGCGGATCATGAGGAGTCTTGGGCACCCAAACACGGCCCCCCTCACCACGGGCGCTCTCGCTCATCAGCCGGAGTTTGTCCGCCCCTGGAATGGCGGTCGGGTGCACCTGAATGAATTCGCCATTTCCGTACCACGCACCAGCCTTATACGCCCGACTCACGGCGCTGCCCGTACAGACCATTGACATCGTTGAACGACCGTAGATGAGGCCGTTACCGCCGGTGGCCAAAATGACGGCATCCGCCTGAAAGGCACGGAACTGCATTGTCACAAGATCTTGGCAGATCGCTCCGCGGCAGCGACCTGCGTCATCGAGCACTGGCTCGAGAAAATCCCAAAACTCCCACTTCTTGACCTTTCCATCCACTTCCCAGCGGCGGACCTGTTCGTCAAGTGCATAGAGAAGTTGTTGACCGGTGGTGGCGCCGGCGAAGGCTGTCCGCTTAAACAGCGTGCCACCGAACCGCCGTTGGTCACGAAAGCCCTCGGGAGTTCGATTAAAGGGCACGCCCAACCGGTCCATAAGATCTACAATTCGCGGAGCCCAGTCGGCCATTTCCTTCACCGGGGGCTGGTGCTGCAGGAAGTCTCCACCGTAAACGGTATCGTCGAAGTGCTTCCATTCGTTGTCCCCCTGCTGCCTCGTCAGCGAATTCACGCTATTGATGCCCCCCTGGGCGCAGACGCTGTGTGAACGCTTCACCGGCACGAGGCTGACAAGATCAACAATCGCACCAATTTCGGCCAGCCGCATGGTGGCAGAGAGCCCTGCCAATCCGCCACCGACTACGAGGACTCTGGGTTGTGCCATGCTACTGCGGCTCCTTGCTCGATCTGGTTGTTTGATCAGGATCCTGACGGTCCATGCGCCGCCGGCAGAATTGGCGCATGGGCTGGTTCCAGGCCGGCACGAACGGCCGGCGGCAGGGGCTGCTCGCCTTCCAGCATGCGTTTCACATCTTCCATTCTGTTTTCAATTGACCGGGCCTGTTCAACGTCGACCGTTCGCAGCGTGCCGATCGCGCCAAGGCTAGCAGCGGCCAGCATCACGCCCATTGCAGCGCTGATCCAATTGGCCCGCCGCATCGCGGCCGGACTGGTCCAGAGGCCCCAGGTGATACCGATGGTCCAGAGCCCATTGGAGAAGTGAAACACCGTCGACAACACACCGATGCAGTAAAGAATCGAAATCAACAACGGCCTGATAGCGACCGCTGCCGAACTGGTCGCATGATGCGGATCGAACTTTCCGCCGCCAAACGGGGCTCCCATCCAATGCAACTGCGTGAGGTGCCAAATGATGAACACAAAGGCAATCATTCCTGTCGCCCGCTGGAGCGTATACCGGACGTTCCCAACATACGCGTAGGAGCCAACGTTTGGCATGCCGTTGGCGATGATCACAAAGCCCACCACGGCATGAAACAGCATGGGTAGAAAAATGAACACCCATTCAATCGGCACCAACAGCGGCCCGAGCGAGTGAATTAAGTCCACCCGCGACTGAAAGGTTCCCGGGCCAGCCATCACCGATGAGTTGGTCAACAGATGCACCACCAGGAAGGCGCCGACTGGCACGAGGCCCGCCAGCGAAAAGAGCCTGTAGATCAGAAACTGGTTTCTGGAAAAAAATGACGGGGAGGGGTCGGTCACAGTTATGCTCTGCCTTTGTAGAGTTCAAGGGTCGACTGATCAGTCGAAGCCTCTGGCGGGAAGGCCGCCAGGCTCCCACGCCTCTCAAGAGTATAGATTTGTCGAGAACTGCGGCAACGGCGGCTCGGCATTTGGCGTCTGTTTGATCCGATTTTATACTCCGTTGCTGTGATCCGTCTGGTGCCGGAGGGCCATTGGTGCCGAATTCAGTCCCAGTTTCCGAACACCCGTTCCCGCTCGGGCCGGGCAATGCCGCAGCCGTGCTGGAGCACCTTCCAGATGGCGTGGCGCTCGTGCTCGCCGACAACACCATCACGTGGTCCAATGCCCGTCTCGCGGGCTGGTGCGGCAAGCCCACGCTGCAGGGCCTCAACTTTTTTGAAGCCCTCGACAGCCCTGAAATTCTCGGCCCCGATACCCAGCCATTTCGTACGGCCATCGAGACCGGCCGTACCACAACCACGACGCTCCGCACGCTCGAAAACCGCTACTTCCACCTCCAGGTCGCAGCCGGCGTTATCGACCGAGCCACTGCTGTGGCCGTGGCCGCCATGCGGGATGTCACGCACACGATCCTTGAGCAGCAGAAGTTGGCCGCCATCCATCAGGCGGGACAGAAGCTCGCGGACCTCGAACCGGCTGAACTTGCCGACATGACCATTGAGGAGCGGATCGATCTGCTCAAAAGCAACATCCTTCACTACTCGAAGGATTTACTGCAATTCGATGTCGTGGAAATTCGGCTGCTCGATCGGCAGACGGGCAGGTTGGAGCCGCTGCTTGCAGTCGGTATGCAGCCGGAGGCCGAGGCCCGAATACTCCACGCCCGTCCCGAATCCAACGGTGTGACCGGCTACGTGGCCGCCACTGGCCACAGCTATTTCTGCAATGACACCACGAAGGATCCGCTCTATCTGGAAGGCTGTAAGGGGGCGAAAAGTTCACTCACAGTGCCCCTCACGCTGCATGAGCAGGTGATCGGCACCTTTAATGTCGAAAGCCCAGAACCGGGTGGTTTTTCCAATACTGACTTACGGTTTCTCGAAATTTTCTCTCGGGACGTCGCAGCCGCCCTCAACACGCTGGAACTCCTCGTTGCCGAGAAAGCCTCGACCGCAGCCGAGAGCATCGAGGCTATTCATGGCGCGGTGGCGCTGCCTGTCGACGATATCCTCAATGAAGCCGTGAGTGTCATGGAGCGCTATATCGGCCACGATGCTGACGTGGTCGAACGGCTGCAGCGGATTCTCCGCAATGCTCGTGACATAAAGCAGGTGATTCAGAAGGTGGGCGAACAGTTGACTCCGAGTTCGGCCCATGCCCATCGCCGGCAGGGTGACCGCCACCCGGCGCTGGCAGGCCGTCGCATCCTGGTCACAGACGCCGACGAACAGGTGCGGGCGGCGGCGCATGCTTTGCTCGAACGGTATGGCTGCACAGTGGAGACTGCCCGCGATGGAGCCGAGGCGGCCTCGATGGTGCGGGCCTGCGGTGCCGAGGCCTACGACGTGATCATCGCCGACATCCGCCTGCCCGATATGAGCGGCTACGAGCTGTTTGTCCGACTGCGGGAATTCCGCGCTGCTGTGCCGCTCGTGCTCATGACCGGATTCGGATACGACCCGGGCCACTCAATCGTGAAGGCTCGGCAGGCGGGCATCGATCTGGTGCTTTTCAAGCCGTTTCGTGTCGACCAACTGCTCGACACTGTGGAGAAGGTGCTCGCCCGCGCCCCAGCCCTTGCGTTGCCCATGAGCGGTGTCTAGGCCAATTTCAAGCCGTTCTTTCGGAAAAGACCTTTTATGCGGCCGGCACCGCTTCTCTGCGAAAGGCAGCACTGGGCTCGGCCTTCCCAAAACACTCTCAATGTCAATGACTTTGGCGAGCTGAGGGAGCTGCGCTGTCTCCTTCTTCGGACATGCCCTTGACCCCGCTTCTCCCACCCCGCTACTTCTCTCCCCGCGAAGAGACGCCCTGCGGACAGGAAGAAGCATCCATGGCACGAGCGAATAACCTTCTAACGAACCACTCCGCCCTCCCAGCCCCCTCGCGTCGGAGAGGCGTTGCGGGGGGCTCGGCGGTGTTTTGCCTGATCGCCTTGCTCGGTATCCGCAGTGAGCCACATGGCCTCTCCGCGGCAGAGCAGGCCGTGGAAGAGTTGCCACCCGCACCGGCGACTGCCGAAGGTGAGGTTGCCCGGCGAATCATGGAAGACGCGATCAGCCGGTCGGCAGAGAACGGCCGTGTTCAGGCGGGCCGCACGCCGCCTTCGGCTGCGGCAGCCGCCACTATTCCCGATGACCTCCTGATTGCCAGAATCTCGGCGGAAGTCGCGGCCAAGCAACTCGAGGCCAGACGCACTGCGCAGCGGTCCCCCGCCGATGCTCTCAACCTGCTCGACGAGGCGGCAGCAAAGCTGGCCAACCCAGCGGTGCCTGAAAAGGTGAAGACACAGCTGCAGCAGCGACTCGAGCGGTCGCGGCGCGAGATCGAGGAATCAACAGGCAAGCGTCGCAATGAACTGGAGATGGAACGGAAAAGCGAGCTGGTCGAAGCCCGCATCGACCGTGAACGGTCCCAGAAGGTTGAGGTCGATCAGCGGCTGGCCATGCTCGTCGAGGAATACAACGCCCTCATCGACTCCCAGCGGTTTCCCGAGGCGGAGGCAGTCGCCAAGAAGGCCGGCCAACTCGCCCCTGACAATCCAATCGTGCGGCAACTCCTCTCGCAGAGCCGCGTCATCCGCCGGCTCGATACCCAGAAGTCGATCGAGGGGGAGAAGCGGCAGGGATTTCTCGATGTCGTCGAAGATACTGAACGTTCCTCCGCGCCGTTCGTCGGCCCAATCGCATTTCCAACCACGCACGACTGGGAAGACCTGACGAAGAACCGCTCCCGTCTGCAGGCCGAGGGGCGCTCGCGAGCGAGCCCCGCAGAGTTGCAGATCCAAAAACGCTTGAGCATCAAGGTGAAGGCGTCGCACCGCGATCAGCCGCTCTCGGCAGTCCTCGCCGATCTGGCGAAGCAGGCTGATGTGCCGATTCATCTCGACATGGTCGGCCTCGAGCAGGAGGCCGTCCGCAGCGATACTTCCGTGACCATTTCACTGGACCAGACGATCTCACTCAAAAGCGCCCTCAAGTTGTTACTCGAACCTCTCCATCTCGACTATGTCGTCAAGGATGAGGTGCTCAAGGTGACAAGCCCGCGACTGGTGAAGGGGGAGGTCTACAGCATCTCGTATCCCGTTGCCGACCTTGTGATCCCGATCCCGAATTTCTCTTCCGACGGCTTGGGTATCACCGGGGCGCTTCGTGACGGCTACTCCCGGCTCAATCCAGCCAACAGCGCATCGGTCCAATTTGGACCGCCGCCGGCGGGCATCAACGGTGTCAGCCAGGCCGGCGGCAATGCCGGGGTCGATCCGGCCTCACTCGCACAGTTTCAGGCGGGGGGTAATTCTCCGGCCATGGGATCGAACCCATCTCTTCCCTTCGGTGCGCCGGCGGGCGGCGGCAGTCAGGCTGACTTCCAGTCCCTTATCGACCTCATTCAAAATACGGTGGCTCCGCAGACCTGGAACACGGTCGGTGGCCAGGGTGCCGTCCAGCCATTTGCCACCAACCTCAGCATTGTGGTGAGCCAGACGCAGGAGGTACACGAGGAGATCGTCGATCTTCTCGACCAACTCCGGCGGCTGCAGGACTTGCAGGTGACCATTGAGGTCCGATTCATCCGCTTAAACGACACGTTTTTCGAACGGATTGGCGTCGACTTCGACTTCAACATCCAAACCGGCGTCAGTCAGCCACTGAACATGACTGCGATTCCCACGCAGACCAACGGTTCACAGAACCCCTCTTCGCTCGGTCTTCAGAGCTCAGCGGGCGGTCGGAGCCAGGTTATCGGCCTCAACAACTCCGGGAATCCGGGCGTGGCTACCGCGGCTGGCGGAGTTGGAGGGGCTGGCGGAACTGGAG
>Ga0194043_1002055_pt1 | contig 11209 bp, 6 predicted proteins | sample JunL4415m_MetaG_FD_161274 | JGI IMG/M metagenome (GOLD analysis project Ga0194043, IMG submission 161274) | Anoxic zone freshwater microbial communities from boreal shield lake in IISD Experimental Lakes Area, Ontario, Canada - Jun2016-L442-15m | ecosystem: Environmental > Aquatic > Freshwater >...
CACCGGGCCGCTCGTGGGATTCACGGCCAGTGACATCAGGCGACTCGGTCGCGCGCTGCGCGCCGAGCGCAAGGAGTCGGGCGTCGCGGTGCCGGGTTCCGACGAACTCATCCGCGAACTCATCGTCGGCGTGCCCGCACTGTCGCCATTCGCTCCTGACGATCCGCTCGCGCAGGCCACCGGCCGGCTGCGGATCCTGCTGGCCGAGGTGAACCGCCAGATGGAGGCCGGGGCGTCGCCGGAGGACATCCTCTGGACGGTGTGGACGGGCGGCAGTGCGCCGCACGGGTGGCCTCAGCGCCTGCGGTCCGCCGCACTCGAGGGCTCACGACCGGCCAACCACGACCTCGATGCCGTCATGGCGCTGTTCGACACTGCGGAGCGGCTCAGCGGCCGCTACCCGGGCTTCCTTGGCGTGCGGATGTTCGTCGACTCATTGAAGGACCAGCAGATTCCCGCGGAGCCGGTGGCCGATCGCGGCACCACCGCCGACGCGGTTCGGGTGCTCACCGCGCACCGCGCCAAGGGCCTGGAGTGGGACGAGGTGTGGGTAGTCGGGCTCGAGGAGGGGGTCTGGCCCGATCTTCGGTCGCGGGGCTCGACCCTTCGGGTGGAGGAGCTGACCGCCACCGGCGTCGGCCCCGGTCCGCGCTCGGGCGACCTGCTCGAGGAGGAGCGCCGCCTGTTCTACGTCGCCTGTACGAGGGCGCGCACGCACCTGCACGTGTCCGCGATCGACTCGGCCGACCAGGGCGGCGACCGACCCAGCCGCTTCCTCGACGACCTCGCGGGGGCCGGGTTCGTTGCCGCGCGTGTCAGCGGGCGACCTGCCCATACGGTCTCCCTCACTGGGCTGGTCTCCGAACTGCGCGCGTTCGCCGCCGATCCGCGTGCGACGCCCACGCTCCGCGATGCGGCCCGTACGCGGCTCGCACTGCTCAGTGCTCAGCGCGACGACGACGGCCGTCCGCTCGTGCCACTCGCCGACCCGGCGCGATGGTGGGGACTGGCCGAGCTCACCGACGGACCGCGGCCGGTACGCGATCCCGACAAGCCCATCTCGCTCAGTGGCTCCGGGCTCGACGGCATCCTGGCCTGCCCGATGAAGTGGTTCCTTGAGCACGAGGCGCATGCCGAGACCGCGCGCGGGACGGCCACCAGCTTCGGCAGCGTCGTGCACGCCGTCGCAGACTTCGTCGCCAAGGGCGACATCCCCGAGAACCTCGACGACATGGACGCGCAGGTCGACCGCATCTGGGGCGAGCTGCGGTTCGAGGCCCGTTGGCAGTCCGTCGCCGAACGCCGGGAGGCGCGTGCGGCTCTTGGGCGCTTCCTGGAGTACCACGTGCGGCGCGATCGCGAGCTCGTCGACACCGAGGCGTCAGTCGGCACCGAGCTCGTCGTCCCGCTCCCCGGCGGAGGCGACGACACCGTCAAGCTCCGCGGCTTCATCGACCGCGTCGAACGCGACGACGAGGGCCGGCTCGTGCCGATCGACCTGAAGAACATGCGTCGCGGTGTACCCGACAAGGAGATCCCCGATCACGGGCAGCTCGGTGTCTACCAGCTGATCCTGCGGGAGGCCGGCCTGCGGTCGAAGTCGAGCGAGGTCGTCGACGACGTTGACGCTGTGCCCGTCGCGGGCGGTGCAGAGGTGGGCGGTGCCGCACTGGTGCAGTTGCGAGTGCCGGCGGCCAAAGGCAGCGTCGATCCGAAGGTGCAGTTCCAGGATCCGCTAGACGGCGAGTCTCCGACCTGGGTGGAGCAAAGACTCGGTGCCGCCGCACAGGTGCTGCGCTCGGAGTCGTTCCCCGCCACCTTGGGGTCTTCCTGCCGGTTCTGCTCGTACGCCACCTCCTGCCCGGCGAAGCCGGAAGGCGAGCAGGTGGTCACGTGAGCACTCGCGCACTGAGCAAGAACGCCCTCGACTCGCTCTTGGGCTTCACCCTCACCGAGCAGCAGTGGGCAGCGGTGTCGGCCGAGCTCGAGCCCGCCGTGATCGTCGCCGGAGCCGGCTCGGGCAAGACGACGTCGATGGCCGCGCGCGTGGCTTGGCTCGTCGGCAGCGGCTACGTTGCTCCCGACGGCGTTCTCGGACTCACGTTCACCACCAAGGCCGCGGGGCAGTTGCTGGCGGCGATGCGCGATCGCGTCGCCGCCCTGGTCGCGGCAGGTGTGCTGGCCGACGCCGACGATGAGGGCAACCCCATCGGAGACCCGCAGGTGTTCACCTACCACGCATTCTGCGCGCGCATCGTCGCCGAGCACGGCATCCGGCTCGGCCGCGAGCCGGTGGCCACGATGCTCACTGACGGCGCCCGTCAGCAGCTCGCATATCGGGTCGTGTGCCGTTCAGCGCTGCCGTTGTTCGAGTTCGGACGCGGTCCCGTCGACATCTCCAACGACCTGTTGAGCCTGGACGACGAGCTCACCGAGCTGGCCATCACCCCGGCCGAACTCCGCGACTTCGACGACGACATGGTCCGGATGCTGCGCAGCGCCGACCGTCTCCAGGCGATCGGTCGTCAGATGCAGGACACCTCGGGGCTGCGCATGGTGCTGGCCGACCTTGTCGAGGAGTGGCGCAACGAGAAGGCCACGCGCGAGGTCGTGGACTTCGCCGACCAGATCCGGCTCGCCGGCGAGGTCGTAGCCCAGTACCCCGACGTCGTGGCCGACCTCCGCACGCGCTTCCCCGTCGTCCTTCTCGACGAGTACCAGGACACCTCGATCGCGCAGCGGATACTGCTGCAGACCGTGTTCGGCGACGGTCACGCCGTCATGGCCGTCGGCGATCCGTGCCAGGCGATCTACGGCTGGCGCGGTGCCAGTGTCGACAACATCGAGCACTTTCCCGTGCACTTCCCGTTCGGTGCCGACAGCCGTCCCGCAGCGCGCTTCGCGCTGTCGGAGAACCGCCGGTCGGGGCCCAACATCCTCGAGGTCGCCAACCGGGCGTCCGAACACCTGCGCTCCGTGCATACCGGAGTGCAGCCGCTGACGTCGGCCGACACGGGCCACGGCACAGGTGCCGTCGCCTGCGCCCTGTTCACGACTTACGCCGACGAGATCGCCTGGCTGGTGCAGGAGATCCAGGCAACGCATGCCGGTGGCGCCGAATGGTCGCAGGTGGCCGTCCTCGCCGCCACAGGCCGCGACCTCGTCAACGTCGATCTCGCACTGCGCCGGGCGGGCGTCCCGACGCAACTGCTCGGTGCGTCGGCGCTCCTCGCCCAGCCGGCGATCGTCGAACTGCGCGCGATGCTCGAGGTCGTCCACGACCCGACGGCGAACGCAGCGTTCGTTCGACTGGCCACCGGCCCCCGCTGGCGAATCGGCGTGCGTGACCTCGCCGCTCTCGGGGCGCGCGGCGCGGCCCTGTCCGGCGGGCGGCACCGCTCGGGGCAGGAGGACATCGACTCCGCGCTCGACGACGCCGTGGCCGGAAGCGACACCGTTGAGTCGGTGTCGTTGACCGAGGCCCTCGAGGAGATTGGCGATCCGGCGAACTACTCCCCGGAGGCGGTGGCGCGGTTCGCCGCGATGGCCGACGAGCTGCGCCGGCTGCGCAGCCATGTGGGGGAGCCGCTGACCGACCTCGTGCTGCGAGTCATGCGCACGAGCGGCCTGGAGGTGGAGGCCGCGCTCGGGCCGCCAGAGATGGCCGCCCAGCAGCAGCATGCACTGGCAGCGTTCCTCGACCTCGCTGCCGAGTTCACCGATCTCGACGGCCGCATGACACTGGGCGCCTTCCTCGGGCGGCTGCGCGACGCCCAGCGCTTCGACATCTCCATCGACCTCGACGTCACCGGCCCCGCCGACGCGGTGCAGTTGCTCACCATCCACAAGGCCAAGGGGCTGGAGTTCGGCTACGTGTTCGTGCCCTTCGTCGCGAAGGGTGCGTTCCCAGGTGGGCGGAACCGCTCGCTGTGGCCCACGAGTGCGAGCACGGTGCCCTGGCCGTTGCGCGACGACTGCACCGACGAGCTCGGCGACTACCCGCCCGGCGGGGAAGCGCCCAGGGCAATGGACCACAGGGCCTACAAGCTGGTGCTGCACGCGGTCACCGAGCTGGAGAACGAGCGGCTTGCGTACGTCGCGTTCACGCGCGCCCAGCGCGGCCTGACGGTGTCGGCGCACTGGTGGGGTCCTTCGCAGTCGACCCGCCGTGGTCCGGACGCCTTCCTCACCCTGGTGCATGAGGCCTGCCTGGACGGTGTCGGCGAGGTCGTCCACTGGGCCGACGCCCCTGCCGACGACGACGCCAACCCGCAGGGTGAGGAGTGGTCAGCACCAGTGGCCTGGCCAGCGCTCGTATCTGCCGAGCGCGTCGCCGCCCTGACGGACGCGGCTGCCGCCGTCTTGACCCCGAATGCGCACCAGCAGGAGCTCCCGGGCATGGGCGCCGGCGCCTCGCCCAGCGGTGTCGGTGCCGCTGCAGCCGAGACCGTCGCCCGTTGGGACGTCCTCGCGGCCGCGCTCGTCGATGAAGAGCGGAGCCGGCACGCGCGCGTGCGCGTCGTCCCGCTGCCTTCGAGTGTCTCGGCCAGCCTGCTCATGCACGCCCTCGCCGACCCCGAGACGGTCGCCAAGGAACTGGCCCGGCCGATGCCCCGACCGCCCGCACCTGCGGCCCGCCGAGGCACCGACTTCCACGCCTGGGTCGAGACGCGGTTCGGCCAGCAGTCGCTGCTCGACCCCGACGACCTGCCGGGTTCAGCCGACCAGGAGATCGGATCCGACGAGGCGCTCGCTGCCCTGAAGGAGGCCTTCGTCAGCGGCCCGTGGAGCAATCGCGACCCGATCGCGGTCGAGGTGCCGTTCTCCCTGCTCGTCGGCGGCCGCGTTGTCAACGGGCGGATCGACGCGGTCTTCGACACGGACGGTCGTCACGACGTCATCGACTGGAAGACCGGCTCGTCGCGGTCGGTCGACCCCATGCAGTTGGCCATCTACCGGCTCGCGTGGTCGCAGCTCTCCGGCGTCCCGGTCGATCGCGTCGACGCCGCATTCGTCATGGTGGCCACCGGCGAGGTACTTCGGCCCGACACCACCGAGTCCGTGGCGCGACTGATAGCGCTCTGATCCCTAGCCGGCCGCCGGCGGTGGTTCGGTCGAGAACGGATCGGTGCTGGACGTGGGCACGTCGATGGGCTGCGCACTGTCGGCGTCCGGCTTCGTCTCGGCGATCGCCTCGCCAGCCTCCTCCGTCGGCTTGCGGCGTGCACCGACGAGGCTGCGCATCCACTCGCGTGCTGGCTCCTCCACGAAGCGCCACATCAGCCACGCGATGATGAGAGCGCCCGCAACGAGCGCGATGACTCCGACGGCGTAGACCGGTCCGCTGCTGACGTGGATCGCCCTCATGGCTGCGCGCCACAGGCCGAACCACACCAGGTGCGTCATGTACAGCGAGTACGAGATGAAGCCGCCCAGTACGAGCGCCTTGGTGGACAGGAAGCGGCTCAGGCCGCGCCGCGACAGGGCGAGCGAGCCGATCCAGGCGATGAGTACCGGGACGAGCAATAGGTGGAAGAACGGCGGCAACGGCTCGGCGTCGCCGGTCAGGTCCAGTTGCGGAGGCTGCGCGGCGGGCAGGTTGCCCAGGAAGATCGCGCCGGCGATGACGACGATCGGCAGCAGGACCGCCAGGACCGAGGCACTGCGCTCCACCTGCGGCGACGCTGGCTCGGACAGCTTGTCGCCGGGCAGGAAGCGGATGACGAACAGGTAGGTGATCGCGCCTGCGGTGAACTCCGTCAGAATGCGGTACGTCGAGCCCCAGTGGTCGGTGTAGTACGGGTCCGTCGTCGACAGTCCGTAGATGACCAGCGGCGTAAGTGCGAGGACCCACGCGAAGCCCAGCAGCCACGTCGGGAGCCGCTTGTAGAAGAACCACAGCAGCAGGACGAGCAACGGGAACAGCAGGTACGCCAGCCACTCCATCGACAGTGACCACGCCACGAAGTTCCAGCCGCGCTGCGGCTCCGGTCCCCACTCCTGCACGAGCAGCAGGTTCTTCAGCAGGTCGACGGGGTTGAGCCAGTCGCGATCGAGCGTGTCGCCGGTCACCTTCGCCTGCGCGACCACCGCACCGCCCGCGACGAAGATCATCACCAGGTGCACAGGGTAGATGCGGGCCAGGCGCAGCCACCAGAAGTCGAGCGCGCCGCGCCACTTCAGCGCTGGTCCGAGCCGGCGCAGATACGTGTGCGTGAGGATGAAGCCGGAGAGCGCGAAGAACAGGTCGACGCCGAGGCGACCCACCCGCAGCACGTCGCCCACGCCCGGGATGGCGAGCACGTGCAGGGCCGCGAGGGGGATCTGCAGGTGGTATAGCAGGACCCAGGCGGCCGCGACGAAGCGGATGCCGGTCAGCTGCCGGATGAAGACGTTCAACGAGTTCCCTTGCCGTCGACGATTGCGGTCATCGTGTCATGGACCCGCGTCCCGTCACGGTTAGGCTCACGGGCGTGGACGCCGACCGGATGCTGCTGACGAACCTCGTCCTTGCGCGCGGCGTCGTCGATAGGGCCGCCGAGCGCCGCACCGACGCGCAGTGGCAGGCCGTCCGACGTGCCGATCCGCGCTCTAGGGTCCTGCGCGTGTCCGACGGGTCGGCGTGGGTGCAGACATTCGGCCCCGACTCAGCCGAGCTCGCGCTCGAGTCGGCCGCAGATGTCGATGCTGAGGCTGAACTGACGTTCCTCGGAGTCGACCACGACGATGTCGCCTACTTCGCCGAGCACGTCGGCTGGCCGCACGACCTCGAGGGCGACGCGCAGTGGGCGGACCTGCGGCAGGTGGGCGCGCGGCTGAACCCGCGCGACGCCGGGCTCATGGTCACGGCGGTAGCGCTCGACAACTGGCTGCGCACGCACACCCGCTGTCCGCGCTGCGGTGCGCCGACGGAGTTCAACGCCGCGGGCTGGTCGCGACGCTGTCCCGACGACGGCAGCGATCACTTCCCGCGCACCGACCCGGCAGTGATCATGCTCGTGCGCGACCGCGACGACCGGGCGCTGCTCGGCCGCCAGCAGCGGTGGGCGCCGGGCTGGTTCTCCACCTTGGCGGGCTTCGTCGAGTCAGGGGAGTCGGCCGAGGCCGCGTTGCGTCGCGAGGTGTTCGAGGAGGCGGGGATCGTCATCGCGAGCGGTCCTGACGACATCGCCTACCTGGGCAGCCAGCCGTGGCCCTTCCCGTGTTCCTTGATGCTCGGCTACCACGCCTGGACCGACGATCCCGAGATCACCGTCGACGGCGAGGAGATCGCCGAGGCGCACTGGTTCACCCGTGATGAGCTTGCGGCCGCGTGCGAGAGCGGCGAGGTCCGGCTGCCGCCGACGGTGTCGATCGCCCGGCGGCTCGTCGAGCGCTGGTACGGCAGCGAGCTGCCCGGCGACTGGTCGCGCGAGATCCCCGTCCCGCCCCGCTAGCGATCCCTCGCCAGCGCTGGGCTCCATCGGGGGCAGCGGGTTAGAGGGCGGCGATCTTCTCCTTGACCTGCATGATCGACGGGTTCGTCAACGCCGTGCCGTCCGCGAACACGACGGTTGGGACGGTCTGGTTGCCGCCGTTGACGGATTCGACCAGGGCGGCGGCCTCGGGATCGTTCTCGATGTCGATCTCCTCGAAGGCGATGCCCTCGCGACCGAGCTGGGCCTTGAGCCGCTGGCAGTAGCCGCACCACACCGTCGTGTACATCTGCATGGGCACAGACGCTACCGTGCCTGCCATGCCGCTGCTCAATGCCGAAGACGCCCTGGCGGGCCTCGACGACGAGCAGCGGGCGGTCGCCGAAGCCCTCGAGGGACCGGTGGTCGTCCTGGCCGGCGCGGGCACCGGCAAGACGCGAGCCATCACCCATCGCATCGCCTACGGGGTCGCCACGGGCGCCCACGACCCCCGCCGCACGCTGGCCGTGACGTTCACGACGAGGGCGGCCGGCGAGATGCGCAGCCGACTGCGCTCGCTCGGGGTCGAGGGTGCGCAGGTGCGTACCTTCCACGCGGCAGCCCTGCGCCAACTGCGCTACTTCTGGCCGAAGCTGAGCGGCGGCACCTTCCCCGAACTGCTCCCGAGCAAGGCGCGCGTCGTTGCCGAGGCGGCGCGTCGATGCGGGCTGCCGACGGACGCCGCGAGCGTGCGCGACCTGAGCGCAGACCTCGAGTGGGCGAAGGTCAACTTCCTGTACGGGCCGGCGCTTGCCGAGCAGGCGGCGCGAGTGTCCCGGACGTTGTCGGGCGACGGGCCCGTCGTGGCCGCCGCCCTCACGGCCTACGAGCAGATCAAGACCGACCGCGGACTGCTCGACTTCGAGGATGTTCTGCTGGTGACGGCCGGCGCACTCGCCGAGCGGCCCGACATCGCCGACGCGGTCCGTCAGACGTACCGGTGGTTCACGGTCGACGAGTACCAGGACGTCAATCCGCTGCAGCAGCGCCTCCTCGAGCTCTGGCTGGGGGACCGCGACGACGTCTGCGTCGTCGGCGACCCTCATCAGACGATCTACACGTTCACCGGTGCCACCCCGCGATACCTCGAGACCTTCCGCATGACGTACCCGGAGGCCACCGAGGTCCGGCTCGTGCGGTGTTACCGCTGCACGCCGGAGATCGTCGCGCTGGCCAACGGGGTCATCGCCAAGGCGCCCTCCGACGCACGGGCACCGACCGCCCCGCTCGTGCTGCGCTCGCAGCGGCCCGCGGGTCCGGTTCCCGTTGTCACCGCGTACGCCGATGACGTGGAGGAGGCCAACAGCGTCGCCCGTCGCGCGCGCGACTACCTCGCCGAAGGCGTTGCCGCACGTGACATCGGCGTGCTCTTCCGCATCAACGCTCAATCGGAGGTGCTTGAGGAGGCGTTCGCCGAGGCAGGCGTGCCGGTCGTGCTGCGGGGCACGGAGCGCTTCTTCGATCGTCCCGAGGTCCGCGAGGCGGTCACCCGGCTGCGCGGCGCTGCGCGCAGTGGCGCAGACATGGGCGCACTCGGCGAGGAGGTGCGGGCTGTCCTCTCCGCGGCCGGCTGGTCTGCCGAGGCACCGCGCACCACCGGCGCAGTGCGCGAGCGGTGGGAGTCGCTCTCGGCATTGACCACGCTCGCGGACGAACTGGCAGAGGGGCTCGGTGACTCGCTGTCCGCTTTCGTCGTTGAACTGGATGCGCGAGCCGAGGTGCAGCACGCGCCGGTCGCCGACGGCGTGACGCTCGCCTCCATGCACGCGGCCAAGGGCTTGGAGTGGAAGGTCGTCTTCGTCGTCGGCTGCAGCGAGGGACTGCTCCCGCTCCAGCACGCTGAGACCCCGGCGCAGATCGAGGAGGAGCGTCGGCTTGCCTACGTGGCGATCACCCGCGCTGCCGACGCACTGCACGTGTCCTGGGCCAGGGCGCGGCAGCCGGGGGGTCGAGGCCATCGATCGGTGAGCCCGTTCCTAATCGACGCCGGGGCCGTCCCGGCCGGTGATGCGAGGGGCTCGGTGCAGCGCGGCAGGGGCAAGGCCAAGGGGGAGCGGTCGCGCAAGGGCCCGGCTCGTTGCCGGGTGTGCCGCAAGGGCCTGGTCACCGCGGAGGAGCGGACGCTCGGGCGATGCAGGTCTTGTCCGTCGAACCTCAACGAGGACCTGCTCGAGGCCCTGCGCGAGTGGCGGCTGGCGGAGTCGCGTGAACGGGGCGTGCCCGCGTACGTGGTCTTCACGGACGTGACCCTCGTCGCGATCGCCGAGCAGCAGCCGACGGACGACGACGCGCTCATGGAGATCCCCGGCATCGGGCCCAAGAAGCTCGACGCCTATGGGCCGTCGGTGCTGGACCTGGTGTCACGCCACGCCGGGTGAGCGGGGCTGGGGACGCCCCCTGAGCGGATCGGGGCAGATGAGGTGACAATGGGCGCATGCCGGAGATCCCGAAGAACGCCATCACGCGAAGCGTGAAGATGGCGTCGCTTCCGGCGACCTATGCCGGTCGCACCGCCTGGGGGTTCGGCAAGCGCATCGGCGGGAAGCCGGCTGAGGTAGTGACGGCCGAACTGCAGGCCCGCACGGCCGAGCAGATGTTCCGGGTGCTGGGTGAACTCAAGGGCGGCGCCATGAAGATGGGGCAGGCCATGAGCATCTTCGAGGCAGCGATGCCCGAGGAGATGGCCGGGCCCTATCGCGCGGCGCTGACGAAGCTCCAGGAGGCCGCCCCGCCGCTGCCGGCCGAGTCGATCCACACCATCCTCGCCGACGAGTTGGGCACGGATTGGCGGTCGCGCTTCTCGGAGTTCAACGACACCCCTGCCGCCGCGGCATCGATCGGTCAGGTGCACAAGGCGGTCTGGCACGACGGACGCGTGGTCGCGGTCAAGGTGCAGTACCCCGGCGCCGACAAGGCGTTCATCTCCGACCTGAACCAGATGACCCGCATGGGCAAGCTGTTCTCGTCCATGGTGCCTGGCATTGACGTCAAGGACCTCGTCGACGAACTGAAGGCACGGGCGATCGAGGAGCTGGACTACCTGCGCGAGTCGCGCAACCAGCGGGCGTTCGCCGCGGCGTTCGAGGGCGACCCGGAGTACGTCATCCCGCACGTCCTGGCCGGTGCTCCGCACGTCCTGGTGTCCGAGTGGGTCGACGGGCGGCCGATGTCCGACATCATCGCCAACGGCACGCAGGAGGAGCGCGACCGCACGGGTGAGCTCTACGAGCGCTTCCTGTTAGCCGGTCCCGCTCGTGCGGGCCTGCTGCACTCCGATCCGCACCCCGGCAACTTCCGCGTCACGCCGGAGGGCAAGTTCTGCGTGCTCGACTTCGGAGCGGTGGCCGAACTGCCGGACGGCCTGCCGCTGGCGATGGGCACGCTGTTGCGGATCGCCCTGTCCGGCGATGCGCAGACCGTCGCCGACGGACTCCGCGATGAAGGCTTCATCCGGCCGGGCACCGAGGTCGATCCCGAGCAGGTGCTGAACTACCTCGACCCGTTCGTCGAGCCGGCGCGCCACGAGACGTTCCACTTCAGTCGCGCGTGGATGCGCGGCCAGTTCACGCGCATGCAGGACGTCCGCAACCCCGACTTCACGATCGGCATGAAGCTCAACCTGCCGCCGTCCTACGCCCTCATCCACCGCGTGTGGCTGGGCAGCATCGGGGTCCTGTGCCAGCTTGACGCGACAGTGCCGATGCGTGCCGAGCTCGAGACGTGGGTCCCCGGGTTCGTTCCGCAGGACTGACACC
>Ga0194043_1002064_pt1 | contig 11179 bp, 8 predicted proteins | sample JunL4415m_MetaG_FD_161274 | JGI IMG/M metagenome (GOLD analysis project Ga0194043, IMG submission 161274) | Anoxic zone freshwater microbial communities from boreal shield lake in IISD Experimental Lakes Area, Ontario, Canada - Jun2016-L442-15m | ecosystem: Environmental > Aquatic > Freshwater >...
TTGCTGCAGGATGCAGACAGGAAGCATTACATTATCCGGATAATTATAATATTATAAAGGAAGGCTTTAAAAGCGATAATATTGATAAATATACAAGGCTTCTTAAAGATATTATCGAAAACAGGATTTATTTAAATAAAGGCATTAATTATGAAATAGCGCTGGACAGAATTATTCTTGGACTTGTCCGGCCTTAAATACATGTGAGGTGAATCTGATATGGCAACAATGATAGGAGTTATTTTCCGTAAAAACGGGAATGTGCATTATTTTGACGCTGGGGAAATTGAACTTGTAATGAATGACAAGGTTATCTGCCGGCTTGAGGATGTTGTGGAAATAGGGGAGATAATAACTAATCCCAACAAAAATGCCGCAGCTGATACTGCTCTTTCCACAAAAAAGATTATAAGGAAGGCTACTTACTATGATATTTCAGTTGATGAATTAAATAATTCAAAAGAGGCCGAAGGTTATAAAAAATTTGAAGACCTGTCCAAAAAATACGATCTTCCAATGAAGCTTGTGGATGTTCATATCGTTTTTGACAAGAGCAAGATGATATTTTATTTTACTTCGGAAAAAAGGGTTGATTTCAGGGAGATGGTTAAAGAGCTTGCGGCTCACTTTAAGATGAGGATAGAGCTGAGGCAAATCGGAGTAAGAGATGAAGCAAAAATAGTCGGAGGTCTTGGTCCGTGCGGTTTAAATCTTTGCTGCAAAAGTTTCCTGACCGATTTTGAGTCAATTTCAATAAAAATGGCAAAAGACCAGAATCTGCCACTAAATCCACTCAAGATTTCAGGTATTTGCGGCAGGCTGATGTGCTGCCTGAAATATGAATATGACTGCTATAAAGAATTTATAGATAAGGTCCCTGAAAGAGGGACTCCGGTAAAATGCGCTCAGGGTAAAGGCATAATATATGGCTATGAGCCTTTAAAATCACAGGTAATAGTGGAACTGGAAAATAATACAAGGGTCAGCATACCTTTCTGCCAGATTGAGATTGATTCCGATAGAGAGTCTACGACAAGGAAAATAGCGGAGACGGAAGAAAATCCTGAAATTGCAGACGTAGTTGATTATCTCGACTGATTTCTTTATTATGTTTTTTTATTTTTATTTTTTTAAAAAAATGATCAAGCGTATGCCGATGTAGCTCAATTGGTAGAGCAACTCATTCGTAATGAGTAGGTTATCGGTTCAATTCCGGTCATCGGCTCCAGAATAAATTTTTTTTAATATTTAACAGGAGAAATATTGTCAGTTAATTTTTTAAAGGAAAAGTTCCTAAAAGAACTTAAAGGTTTTATTGCGGAGGCGGTAAAAGACCGCGAATTGTCTGATGTGGATTTTGCAGGGTTTTTTAAGTCTATAAAGCTGGAAGAACCAAAAAATAAAGAATTCGGCGATCTTTCAACAAATGCTGCAATGGTTTTATCTTCAGTTTTTAAAAAAAAGCCCATGGATCTTGCCGAAGAGATAAAAGGGAGGATATTTGCACACTGGGATATGCTTGAGAGTGCGCAAGTCGTCAGCCCCGGCTTTATTAATTTTAATATAAAAGACAGTGCAGTTTTCCAAAACCTGACCAATATCTTTATTGAAGGGCAGGATTTTGGGAAGAATAAAAGCGGCAGCGGTAAAAAAATTCAGATAGAATATGTAAGCTCTAATCCTACCGGCAGTCTGCATATAGGACATGGCCGATGGGGCGTTATGGGAGATGTCCTCTCGTCAGTTTATGAAGCAAACGGATACGACATTGTGCGGGAATATTATGTTAATGATTATGGAACCCAGACCAAGATTTTTGCAGAATGCGTCAAGTCGCTCTATCTCAAAAAAGCAGGACTTGAATTTCCTTACCCGGCAGATGGCTATCCCGAGGCAACAATTGGTGTTGTGGCGCAAAAGCTTTTTGATGATTATGGAGATAAATTTATTCTTGACTCAGGTAAAATTCTTACTGATGACGCAGCAATAGAGAAAATTGCAGTTGATATTATGCTCTCTTCCATAAAAAATACACTGTTATCAATCGGAGTGGAATTTGACTGCTGGTTTACAGAGAGCTCACTCTATAAAAATAATAATTTCGAAAAAACAATTAGTTTTTTAAAGGTTAACGATCTTTCATATGAGAAAGATGGCGCACTGTGGTTTAAGTCAACAAATTATGGTGACGACAAAGACAGGGTTATAATCAGAAGTGATGGCAACCCCACATATTTTGCTTCTGATATCATGTACCTTATAAACAAGAAAGAGAGAAATTTTGATTCTCTTATATATATTTTAGGTGCCGATCATCATGGCTATATTTCAAGACTTAAAGCAATTGGAAAGTCAATAGGCATGGCTGCCGATACTGTAAACATAATTATAGGCCAGCTTGTACGCCTTGTTGAAGGGAAAGATGTGCTTAAAATGTCAAGACGCAAGGGCAGAGGCATGACGCTCGATGATCTTGCCGGCGAAGTCGGAAAAGATGCTGTCCGTTATTTCTTTTCGATGAATTCCTTTGATACGCATATGGATTTTGATGTCAGCCTTGCCAAAAAGAAATCAAGTGCCAATCCTGTTTTTTATGTTCAATATGCCCATGCAAGAATTGAGAGCTTAATTAGAAAATTAAGTGAGGCAGCTCCTGAAAATATGGATCAAAAACAAATCGATGAAATAAGTAATTCTGGCAGCAGCCTTTACCTGCAATTATTAAAAGATCCGGGGGAAATGGAATTTAAAAATAAAAGCGAGAGAAATCTTGCCTGGATTTTGTCCATATTTCCGGATGTTATCTTTGATGCATGCAAAAATAATTCACCTCATTTTCTAACGCAGTATTTATACAGACTGTCATCCGAGTTTCATTATTTTTATAAACACAATATAATAATTGGTAAAAACAGAGCAAATATAAGAAGGCTGGTGCTTGTGGCGGCAGCCAGAATTGTCCTGAGAAACGGTCTTTCTGTTTTGGGAATATCAGCACCCCAAAAAATGTAATTTTAAATATATTTTTTGTCTTTTTATATAATTTTTAAAAGAAAGGAATCAGATAATTATGCTTCTTCCAATAACTTCCAAAACAAACAGTGAAAACCATCTTGAGATTAATGGGATAGATTTTGCTTTGCTGGTCAAAAAATACGGAACCCCTCTATACGTATACGATATTGAAACAATAAAGCATCAGTGCCGGCAGTATATAAGTAATTTTAATTTCGAGGGAATAAAAACGAGTATAATTTATGCTTCAAAAGCATTTAACTGCATTCCGATGTGCGCTCTTGTAAAAAAAGAAGGATTTTCAATAGATGTTTCTACAGGCGGCGAGCTTTTCATCGCCCTAAAAAGCGGTTTTGAACCTGAAAATATATATTTTCACGGAAACAACAAGTCCGAAGAGGAAATAGAATACGGCATTAAAAGCAATGTGGGGTGTTTTATTGTTGATAATTTTGAAGAGCTTGATCTGCTAGACAGTGCTGCTGGCATAAATCATAAGGTTCAGGATATTTTACTCAGAATAACACCGGGAATACATGCCTCAACTCATGAATATATACAAACGGGCAATGAAAAGTCAAAATTTGGGTTCGGGCTGTCCGGAGGCGTGGCGATGGAAGCAGTAAAAAAAGCATTTTCATTAAAAAATTTAAAGCTTCGCGGGATACATTCTCATATAGGATCACAGATATTTAATGTGGAGCCTTATGAAAAATTAATCGGAGTCCAGCTTAAATTTCTTGCTGAGGTAAAGAAAAATTTTGGAGTCACACCTGACTGGATAAACATAGGCGGAGGTCTTGGCGTAAAATATACGCCAGGTGACAATCCGACCAGCATAGAGGATTTTGCAATTCTCATTAAAAATGCTCTAAAGAAGTATTCGGATAAATATAACGTTAAAATAAAGAGGCTGATGCTGGAACCGGGAAGATCTATTGCAGGAAATGCCGGAGTATCAATATATAAAGTAGGGGTCGTAAAAGAAATACCGGGTGTCCATAATTATATCGCAGTAGATGGCGGAATGAGTGACAATATCAGACCGGTATTATATGGTGCAGTATACACCCCCTTTATAGTAAACAGAATGAGCGAAACAGAAGAAAATAATGACAAAACAAACTGGAAAAAATATACTATTGTAGGAAAACACTGTGAAAGTGGAGATATTTTAGTTGAAGAGGCGTTTCTTCCGGAAGTAAAAAAAGGCGATTTTATTGCACTTGCCACCGCAGGAGCTTACTGTTATTCCATGTCCAGTAATTATAATGGAGTTCCAAGACCAGCTATTGCTGCTGTTGAAAATAATGAAGCCGGTATCTGGATTGAGCGTGAAAGTTATAAAGATCTTATAAAAGGCCAGGTGATTTAAATGCAGGAAGATACAATTTTTAGAAATGATGAGGAAACAGTTAATATCGGAATAATCGGTCTTGGCTATATCGGAAGCGGTGTTTTTAAGCTGATTGAGAGCCAGAAAGAATATATTGCCCATAAAACCGGCAAGACTATAAAAATAAAAAGAGTTGCAGACAAAGACATAAAAGTCAGGGCTGCAAAATTCTCTCCAGAACTAAGAGAAGGCACAATATTTTCAGACAATCCGGAAGATATAATAAATGATCCGGATATAGATATAGTTGTAGAGCTTGTTGGCGGAATTGATTCTGCCTACAAGTTTGTCATGGATTCCCTGAACAAAGGGAAGTATGTTGTAACTGCAAACAAGGATCTGATTGCAAACAAGGGTGAAAGCCTTTTTGCCGCTGCAGCCAAAAATAATGTCGACATTCTTTTTGAGGCAAGTGTTGGAGGAGGGATACCGATAATTGGTCCGATGAAATCATCTCTTGCGGCAAATAATTTCACTAAGATAGTAGGTATAGTAAACGGGACCACAAATTATATTCTGACCAGGATGCAAAGGGAGAATTTAAGTTTTGACGATGCATTGAAAGTTGCGCAGGATCTCGGCTATGCAGAAAAAGTAAATCCTGCAGCAGATATAGAAGGAAATGATGCAGCGTGCAAACTTGCGATACTCTGCTCGATCGCTTTTAACTCCAGAATCAGCTTTAATGAAGTCTATAAGGAAGGCATTAAAAAAATAACACTTGAAGACATCAGCCATGCCGGGGATCTGGGCTATGTAATTAAACTTCTTGCAATTGGAAGCGATGAGGGCGGTTCAATATGCGCCAGGGTTCACCCTGCATTAATTCCAAAGGAGCATATCCTGGCATCAATAAGCTATGCAAATAATGCAGTTTATCTTTATGGCAATTTTGTCGGGGAAGTTATGAGCTATGGACAGGGCGCAGGAGACAGACCAACAGCCAGCTCTGTGGTTGGCGACATTATCCAGATTGCGCGAAACCTAAATAGAGAAAATAAAAAACCTGTTTTTGGCTGCACCTGCTTTATAGACAAGCCCATTAAGCCAATAGATGAAATGGAAAACAAATTTTATGCACTTATGGAAGTTAAAGACAAACCAGGCGTACTCGCAAAAATAGCAGAAGTTTTTGGCCGCAACAGTGTTTCCATTGAATCCATGATTCAAAAGCAGACAGGTGAAAGCGGCTCAGCAAAGCTGGTCTTTATAACACATAAAGTTCCCAATAAACATATGTTTAAGTCAGTAAGCGAGATATTAGATCTAGATTCCGTAAAAAAGGTTTTAAACATAATAAGGGTTGAAGATCTGCAGTAAGCCAGGTTTTATTTTAATTTGAAAAGTATTGTAAATATTGTGAATTTAAGCTGCAATTTACATCTACAAACAATTCATGCAGCTGCTGCTGTTAATTTTTTGAATATGGAATCTTTTTAGATCCATGTCTATATAACTTTTAAATGCATTAGTGTTTTTCATAAACTGTTTCTGATGTATTATTTTCAAAGTAGGTTATTTAAATAATATTAACATATGCTCCTGCCATAAAATAAAATTTTTATATCAGCAATTTATATTTGAAAAATGAGAGGACAATAAGACATGGATAATTTTGAATTTTATATTCCAACCAGGATTGTATTTGGAGTTGGCACACTGGATACAGTTGGTGCAAATGTAAGACTTTATGGGAAAAAAGTAATGCTCGCTTCTTATGACAAATCTCTGCTGCAAAATATAGGTATTTATGAAAAAATAACAGATTCCCTTAAAAATGCAGGCGTAGAGATAATAGAATTTTATGGCATTAAATCAAACCCTGTAATTACACACGTAAATAAAGGTGCTGCTCTGGTAAAAAAAGAAAAAGTTGATGTAATTCTTGCAGTTGGCGGCGGAAGTGTTATTGACGAATGCAAGGCTATTTCAGCGGCTGCATTTTATGACGGGGATGCATGGGATTTCTTTAATGGTTCTGCTGAAGTCGGGGAAACTATTCCGCTTGTAACTGTTTTAACCATACCAGCTACAAGCTCAGAAATGAATTCCGGCGCAGTAATTACAAACGAAGAAACAAAGCATAAATCTGGTTTCTTCAATCCTGCATTTTTCCCCAAAGTATCTATTTTGGATCCTTCCGTGACTTATTCGCTAAGTCAGAAACTTACTGCTTTTTCTGCTTCCGATATTATGTCACACCTTCTTGAAGGTTATCTTACCCACAAAGAAGAATGGGTGCCTATACAAGACGGGCTAATGGAGACACTTATGAAAGCAGTTATTAAGAGTACAGACAGAATAAATATCAATCCGAATGATCTGGATGCAAGATCGACTTTAATGTGGGCAGGCTCGCTGGCCTGGAACGGTTTGCCTGTTGCCGGAGTTGGTGCCATAGGCTTTCCTATGCATATGATTGAGCATGCTTTAAGTGCAATCTATGATATACACCATGGAGCAGGTATGGCAGTAATAATGCCTGGCTGGATGAAATATGACTGCAGCCTTCACAATAAAAGATATATTCTTTTTGCCAGGAATGTTTTTGGCATAAAGGAGGAAAATGACATCAAAGCATCCGAAGAAGGAATAGAAGCTTTTCGCAAATGGCTGATTGAAAAAGGAGCACCAGTCTCCTTTAAGTCCGCTGGCCTTCCGACTTCTGAACTGGACAAGCTTGCAGAAGACGTTATTGTAACTGCACATGCATGGGGAATGGAAGACTGGTATTCCAAAGAAACAATCATAGAAATCTTTAAGACTTGTGCGGAGTAGACATGAAAGGATATAATATCGAGCCTATTTATGGCACTGAATCAACAGCAGGGGAAACTCCTGTCTGGGATGCAGAGAAAAAAGTGCTGTATTGGATAGATTTTATTGATAAAAAAATCAACCGTCTTGATCCTGTCACTAATAAAGTCAAAAACATGGATGTAAAAACCAAAGTGGGTACTGTGGTGCTTAGAGAGAACGGGGGGCTTCTTACCGCTACGGGAACCGGTTTTAATTTCATGGATCCTGATTCGGGAGAAATGGAGATAATATCAAACCCGGAAGCTGACCGACCAAACAACAGATTCAATGATGGAAAATGTGACTGCCAGGGAAGATTGTGGATAAGCACAGTTTCACAGAATTTTGATAATGGCTGTGCCACAATGGAGCCACTGGGGAGATTTTATTGTCTTGATACTGACTTAAAAACCAGGACAATATTAGACAGTGTAATACAGTTAAACGGCATAGTCTGGTCCCTGGACAATAGCAAAATGTATATTGTAGATACCTGCGCCTTCGAAATATTACAATTTGATTTCGATGCCGGGAAGGGGCAGATAAGCAACAGAAAAACCGCCATTAAGATTCCTGAAAAATTCGGCTATCCTGACGGTATGTGCATGGATGCAGAAGGGAAATTGTGGCTGGCTCACTGGGGTGGTTATCAGCTTTCGAGATGGGATGCTGACAACGGAGGACTAATTGAAAAAATTCCAGTGCCTGCTCCGAATGTCACCTGCTGTGCCTTTGGCGATCCTGAGTTGGATGCACTTTATATTACAACCGCCAGCCTTGGAATGAGTAGCGAAGATAAAAAAAGATTCCCTGATGCTGGTAAATTATTTAAATTAAAACCTGGTGTTAAAGGTCAAAACCCCTATAGGTTTAAGGCAGGGTCAAATTAAAAGCAGATAAATAAAGATGTAAAAACAATACCGGTAAAAACATAAAATTATCAAGTGCACAAAATTATTTTTTGCTATTATTAAATAAAAAAATTTCCATGGAGTTAAAATGATTGAAAAATACTTGGCAGGAATAGATATTGGGACAACAGGAGCTAAGGTTGCAATCTTTAATTTAAAAGGAGATATTCTCTCCAGCGGGTACAGAGAGTATGTTTGTGTTTACCCAAAACCAGGATGGGTTGAGCAGGATTTGAAGATAATGCTAAGATCGGCTTTAGAGGCTTCCAGAGAATGTATGGAAAAAACTAATATTAAAAATACTGAAATAGCCGCAGTGTCACTCTCAACCCAAAGAAGCTGTACTATTTTTGCTGATATAGACGGAAACGAAATAATGCCTATGATTTCCTGGCAGGACGGAAGATCATCTAATGAAGCAGAGCTTATAAAGAATGCAATAGGTGCTGATGACTATTATAAAATTACAGGCTTGCCTATTGGGACTACATGGGTTTTGACAAAGATTTTATGGCTCCAAAAAAATGAACCCCAAAAATGGAAAAAAGTTTCCAGAGTTCTTCAATTACAGGATTATTTCTTAAAAAAGTTAGGCTCAAAAGATTTTGCAGTAGACATACCTGATGCGGCAATGTTTGGTTTATGGGAAACAGATAAATTTAAATGGAGCGAAGATATACTAAAATGTTTCAATCTTAATTCATCAATTTTTTCCAGTCCTGTCCCTTCCGGAACAATAGTAGGCAAAATTTCTAAAAGTATATCTGAACTTTCAGGACTGGCTGAAGGAACACCGCTTTGCGTGGGAGCAGGAGATCAAAACAGCGCTGTTATTGGTGCAGGGGTAATTAAAGACGGGCAGATGTCTGTATCTATAGGAACAGGAGGCATTGCAATTACTTTTTTAAATAAACCCTTTAGGGATCCAAATAAAATGAATATGATTACTAACCATGCAATTAATGGCAAATGGCAAATGGAAGGTCTTCAGAATGGAGCAGCCGGAGTCTTTAGATGGTTTAGAGATGAAATAGCTTTTTATGAAAAGAAAGAAGCGCAAAAAGAAAACAAAAATGTTTATGAAATACTGGATAAATACATAGAAAAAACTCCTCCGGGGTCTAAGGGTTTATTATTTCTTCCTTTTTTCGCAGGATCAGCAGCACCAAGATGGAACTCCAAAGCAAGAGGGACAATAATAGGTTTAACTTTTGCGCATGATAAGGAATGCCTGGCAAGATGTTTTATTGAAGGCATTACTCTTGAAATGAAGGATATTGTCAACTCAATAATAAAATCCGGAATTAAAATAGAATCAGTCAAGCTAATTGGGGGTGCTGCCAAATCAGATATTTGGAATAAAATTCAAGCAGATATGTATAAGATAGACGTGTCCACTCTAAAAATTTCAGATGCCGCAATTTTAGGTGCTGCTATTTTTGCCGGAGTTGGAATAAAAGCTTTTAGCTCTATTGAAGCAGGTGTGGAGAAAATGATTAATATAGATAAAACTTTTACGCCTGGAGAAAATGCCAAAATATATGACAGAATGTATGAAATTTATTGCAAAGCTTATGAAAGTTTAAGCGAAAGTGAAGTTTTTAATATGGTTTCAGACCTTCAAACAGAAGACTGATAGAAATATTTTATTTTAAGCCCATATAATTTACTATGCCAAAAACCTGGATTCTCATTTCCGGGCAGGCTCCCGGATGTTGCATTCTGACTTAAAAATATTCATTATAAATTATTGCCTGCCTTCGGGCGTGTTTATTTGAACTTTTTATAATATAATAATAAAACATCAAAAATTGTTTTTCTGAAACTGAGCGCGGGGAAGTTTCTGCAACAGCTTTAAAAAGATTTTTTTATTAAAAAAATAAAAAATTTAAAAAAATGGAAGAACAAAAAAAAAGAAGAATGAGTGGCGGCGCTATCGCCGGTATAGTTCTCGGGTCTCTTGCCGTCCTGTGTCTTTTTACCAGCTGTGCGTTTGGTGCAGGTATTTTTTTAGGAGCCGCAGTAAGAGGGAAAGATTTCTCAACTTCTGATGCAATTTATCAGATAGATTTTAAAGGCGAAATATCAAACAGTGAAGCCGGTACTCTTTTGTCTGCAGGAGGAGTCACCATAGAGAATTTTACTGCACAGCTTGATGCTGCAGTAAAAAATAATTACGTAAAAGTTATTTTAATCCGGATGGACAGCCCAGGAGGCATAGCATCATCGTCCCAGGAAATGTATGAAGAATTAAAAAAAGTTGAAAAGCCTGTGCTCGTCTCTGTAAGCAGTATGTGTGCTTCGGGCGCTTTTTATGTTTCGTGCGCCGCCGACAAAATCATGGCCAATAAAACTTCAGAGATAGGAAGTATCGGAGTTATAATGCAGGTGCCAAATCTCGAAGGGTTATATGACAAGCTGGGCATAAAATATACAACCATCAAACAGGGCAAATACAAAGATGCAGGCAGCACAGACAGAGAGCTTACTGAGGAAGAAAAAGCTTTGCTTGAAGATCAGACAAGGCAGATCTATGAATTATTTATAGCAGATGTTGCAGAGGGTAGAAAACTGGATGTATCAAAAGTAAGAGAAATTGCAACCGGATGGGTTTACCTTGGAGAGGATGCCAAAAAACTCGGCCTCATAGATGAGATTGGTACTTACAGCGACGCAGTAAAAGAAGCATCCAAAATGGGCGGTATCACAGGAGAACCTAGAATTATAAAAGGGAGTGAGCAGAATATTTTTGATATTTTATCAGGGGGTACAGGCCTTATTTCAGGCTTGAAGGATCTTGTATTATTAAAAAATGCCCTTAGCAGCGGAAGCATCAGCCCGGGCGGATACAATATAAAGTAAAACATTAATCTGAACCGTCAGCCAGCCTGGCACTAAAAAGACAGGATGTATTTTTTTAAAAATGCGCCTCATTAATTTCTGGTCAATAATTAGCTAAATCATCTGACTTAAAAAAATTCCAGGATTAATTAATTTCTGGTCAATAATGGGCATAACTTCCAAACTTATAAAAATTTTAAGCATGGTCTAAGTAAAT
>Ga0194043_1002065_pt1 | contig 11175 bp, 6 predicted proteins | sample JunL4415m_MetaG_FD_161274 | JGI IMG/M metagenome (GOLD analysis project Ga0194043, IMG submission 161274) | Anoxic zone freshwater microbial communities from boreal shield lake in IISD Experimental Lakes Area, Ontario, Canada - Jun2016-L442-15m | ecosystem: Environmental > Aquatic > Freshwater >...
TCACAATCATTGGTGTTCGCTCGCACTTGGCATGGTGCGACGTGCTCTTGGGTCGGCTCAGCGACGGAGAGGCGACTGCCCGCGCGGTGATCGCGGACGCATCGGACAAGGGGTGGACTTCGCTGCTGCAACTTCGACCGGCCTACATTGCGCTGGCGACTAGTCGGATGCTTCAGGGGGACACGTCGGAAGCGGTACAGGCAGTGGCTAGCGGCCTAGCGGCTGACGTCGGAGGCGTCGAGTTGTGGCCAACCATCGCGCTGCGTTTGACAAAGGCGTCGGTGGCAGTGTCGCGGAACCGCCCGCGCGCCGCTGCGGCGGCCCTTTCCCATACCGTGTCACGGGAGCGAGACTGGTCCTCGTCCCCACTGCTGGCAGACATGGCAGTCCGTGCTTGGACCGATCAGAACCTGCTGGTTAGTGGTGCGATCCTCGCCGTGGGTACGGGTCGGTCTGGGTTGGAGTTGGACTATCGGTCGGCGACCTTCTGGTCCAGTCGGGCTCGGAGCGACTTTGCCCGCGGCGATCTCGCGGCCGCGGAGCGGAGCGCAGCCAACGTTCCCGACCAGCCGGAATCGGACGATCTCGCGGATTTGCTCGCCAGCATTGAGGCTTGGCTTGTACGGGCATTGGTCGCCGATGGCAACCGGCACCCGCGCGAAGCTATTGAGGCCATCGGCAGGGCGCTGGAGTTGGCACGGGCGCAGTCGCTAGTTCGGCCGTTCCTGGTGACGGGGTCGGAGCGGACCGTGGACTTGCTCCGGCGCATCGGGATGGGTTCGGAACGGCCCGACGAGTTCGTCGCCCGTGTGCTCGCGCTGTCAAGCCCGCGACAGTTCAATGGACCAGAGCCTGAGCCGCTGATTGAACCGCTGACCGAACGGGAACTGGCCGTACTGGGTGAGCTCTCGACCATGAAGAGCAACGCCGAGATCGCTTCGGAGTTCTACGTCTCGATCAACACGGTCAAAGCCCACCTGAAGAACCTGTATCGCAAACTGGACGTGCGGAGTCGGCGGGAAGCGGTCAGACGCGGCCGCGAGCTCGGGCTCCTTCGTTGATCACAGACCAGGTATGGTCCTACGAGTTGGGCGGGTCCAGGATCAGGTCCACGACCAGGGCGGTCCATCCCGTCTGGTGCATCGCTCCCAGACCGGCTCCGTTGTCGCCGTGGAAATACTCGAAGAACAGCAGGTTGTCCTTCCAGGCGGGGTCTTCTTGGAGCAGTGCTGTTCCCCCGTAGACCGGGCGTCGGCCATCGGATTGGGGCAGCCAAATGCTGACCAGTCGATCGGCGAGGTCTTGGGCGATCTGGCCGAAGGTTTGCTCGTGGCCCGAGCCGGTCGGATACTCGAGGGTGAAGTCGTCCCCAAGGAACTGCTGAAGTCGGCCGAACTGGCGTATCGCCAGATAGTTGATCGGGAACCAGACCGGACCGCGCCAGTTGGAGTTGCCGCCAAACATGGCGGTCGTGGATTCGGCAGGTTGGTAGTCGATGTCTGCCCCGGGTACTCCCGCAACCGAGTAAGGCTGACCCTGATAGCGCTTGGAAACCGCTCGCAGCCCGTGTGGGGAAAGGAACGCTGCCTCGTCGAAGAAATCCCGCAGGGTCAACCGAAGCTCGTCTGGGTTCAAGACCGAGACGAGCACCTGTCGATCGTCGCCCTGCTCATGCACCCGGCCGAGCATACTTCCGCCCTGCTGCGACCAGTTTCGCCGGATTCGCGCGAACCGCTTGCCAAGCAGGTCAGCGGATTCGGCATCCCGCTGCGGTAGGCCAATGGCCGGAAGCAGTGGGATCAGTCCGGCAATGGTACGCACCTTGATGGCGGTCGCCTCGCCGTTCTGCAATACCAGTCGGTCGTAGAAGAAGCCGTCCTCCTCGTCGAACAGGCTCTGCCGCTCAAGGGCGCGGGAGATTTGCAGGAACTGTTCCAGAAACTTGATGACCATGTCTTGGTAGACATCGTTCTCTTTGGCCAGTTCGGTCGCGATGAAGAGCATGGACAGTGCGTAGTAGGCCATCCAGGCGGTTCCGTCGGCCTGTTCCAGCTTCGCGCCTTCGGGTAGGTTCGAGCGGTCGATCGGGCTGATGTTGTCCAAGCCCAGGAACCCGCCGCTGAAGACGTTGTCTCCATCGGCATCCTCACGGTTGAGCCACCAGGTGTAGTTGATCAGCAGTTTCTGAAAGATGCGCTCGAGGAACTCACGGTCCGTGCCGCCGTCGATCAGGAACACCCGTAGGGCAGCCATGACATGCACGGGCGGATTGACGTCGTCGAAGTTCCACTCGTACGCGGGCAGCGCCCCGTTGGGGTGCTGAAACCACTCACGCAGCACGACCAGCAGTTGGTACTTGGCGAATGCGGGGTCGAGATGGGCCCAGGCGATGGCATGGAACCCCAGATCCCAGGCGGCGAACCATGGGTACTCCCAGGGGTCGGGCATGGCCAGCACATCGAACGAGTCAAGGTGTCGCCAGTTGTGGTTGCGACCGTTCCGACGTGCCCGGCTGGGCCGTGGCTTGCCCGGGTCCCCATCGAGCCAGCGGGCCACGTTGTAGGGATACATCTGCTTGCTCCACACCAGCCCCGCTGCTGCCTGGCGCAAGATTCGCAACTGCTCCGAGGTCGCGCCGTCAGGGGCGAGTTGGTCGTAGAACTCGTCCGCGTCGGCCTCACGGGCGGCCAGCACTTGATCGAAGGCGCTCTGAGCCCAGGCCGGATCCGAAGCATTCGTGCTCGACTCGTGGATCGGCTCGGGGCCTGGCCCGGCTGTCGCTTCTGTGGTTGGCAAGTGAAGTCGCAGTCGAAGCTCGGCCTGCTGGCCGGCTGGAACGCTGAGCCGGTAGCGCAGCGCCGCCTTGGTGCCGAAGTTGTCAGGATTGACCGTGGCAGAGCCCGAGACGACATGGTCGTTGATGCCGTCCTTCGGGAACGCCGTCGTGGGTTCGGTCCCGAAGATGCGTGGCGCGTTTGTCTCGTTCTCGCAGAAGAGAGCCTGTGGGAGCGCGCCGTCCGGACCCGGGGCGCCGACTAGCCGGTAGCCGGCTAGAGCATGGTCAGTCACCGTCAAGGCGCTGCCATCGTCCAAAGTGCTGCCATCTGCCTCGATGCGGGGACGCGGATTGTCCTCGCCCCAGCTCCAGGTATTTCGGAACCACAGGGTCGGCAGGACCTCTAGTGTCGCTTCCTGTGCGCCATGGTTCGCCACCACGATGCGCACGGCGATGTCGGTTGGTGAGGCCTTCGCGTAGGTGACGTCGACAGACCAGTACTTGTTGTCGTCGAAGACGCCAGTGTCTAGCAGCTCCAACTCCGGATCGTGCAAACCACGGCCGTGATGCACGAGTTGCTCGTAGGGGAACGCCTCCTGCGGGTAGTGGTAACGCCAGTGCAGCAGTGCATGGCTGGGCAGTCCCTCCAAGTACCACCAGTACTCTTTGGCGTCCTCGCCGTGGTTGCCCTCAGGGCCGGTCAGCCCGAACATTCGCTCCTTGAGGATCGGGTCCTTGCCGTTCCACAGGGCTAGCGCGAAACACAGTCCGTGGCGAATATCCGAGATCCCGGCCATGCCGTCTTCGTTCCACCGGTACGCCCGCGAACGTGCATGATCATGCGGGAAGTAGCTCCAGGCATCGCCGCCGGCGGAGTAGTCCTCCCGGACCGTTCCCCAGGCACGCTCACTCAGGTAGGGCCCCCACTCATACCACGGGTTGGCGGTGAACAGATCCGCCTCGGCTGCGCCGGTCGCCTGTGCCAGACGGTCGTGCTCGACGCTCACGGGCCGACCAGAATCGCGTGCGACAACATGCCGCCAGAGATCACCCGCGCATCGAACCCGTTCTGGAGCAGGCAGCGGGTCGCTGTGTAGGCCCGCTGACCGGAGCGGCACAGGACGAGGATCTCGCGGTCGCGGGGCAGTTCCGCCAGCCGCGAACGCAACTGACTGATGGGGATATTGACCGCGCCCGGAACCTGTTCCACCGCCAGTTCGATCGGCTCCCGGACATCGAGTACGAAGGCGTCGGTGGTGTCCTGCCACTGGGCGATCGGCATATCCCCGCGCATCACTCCGGCCGCGACCATGCCGGCGAAGTTGATCGGGTCCTTGGCGCTGCCGAAGGGCGGCGCGTAGCACAGCTCCGCTTCCTCCAAGTCGTACACGCTCGCCCCGAGTTGGATCGCCAGGGCAAGATCGCCGATGCGCTTGTCCACCCCGTCCTCGCCGACTGCTTGTGCCCCGAGCAGGCGTCCGTCGGACTTGCGGAACAGCACTTTCATGGCGATCGGTTTGGCGCCTGGGTAATACCCGGCGTGCGAGTTGGGGTAGAGGTAGACCTTCTCGTAATCGTCATCTCCGACCCGTTTGAGCGTCTTCTCGCTGGCGCCGGTCCAGGCCACAGCTGCACCGAACAGTTCGATGATCGAGGTGCCCTGCGTGCCCCGGAAGCGCGAGTCGCGCCCGGCGATGACGTCGGCCGCAATCCGGGCCTGCCGGTTCGCTGGACCAGCCAGGGCGATCAGGCTCCATTGTCCAGTGACGAAGTCCTTGACCTCCACCACGTCGCCAACGGCGAAGATGTCCGGGTCGCTGGTGCGCATGTGCTCGTCAACCCGGATACCGCCGAGTTCCCCGAGCTCGATCCCGGCCAGCTTGGCCAAAGTGGTGTCGGGTCGCACTCCGAGGGCCAAGATGACCAGGTCCGCCGGGTAGCTGGCCCCCGACTGGGTCGCCACGCTCAGGGTTCCGTCCTGTTGCTGTGCGAATGAAGCCACCCCGTCGCCGAGGACCACGTGGACGCCGTGGGCCTGCAGGTAGTCCTTGACGAGGTTGCCGTACTCAGGGTCGAGCGGGGTCAGGACTTGGTCGGCCAGCTCCACGATGGTGACCTCAAAGCCGCGTTCGACTAGGTTCTCGGCCATCTCAAGGCCGATGAATCCGCCCCCGACCACCACCGCGTGGCGCTGCGGTCGCACGGTCTGGAAACCCGAGTACTTCTCCATCCCGGCCAGGAAGCTCGTGCCCCGTTCGATCCATTGCCGGATTTCCCTGGCATCGGGCACCGTACGCACCTGGAAGATTCCCGGCAGGTCGATGCCCGGGATCGGAGGATGGACCGAGGCTGCCCCCGGTGACAGCACCAGGGTGTCGTAGGACTCGGTGCTCACCTCGTTGGTCGCGACATTGCGCAGCGCTACGGTCTTGGCCGGTGAATCGATCCCGACCACCTCGCATCCCGTCCGGCAGTCGACCGCGAAGTGCCCCCGGAAGACCTGCTCGTTAGCGACCAGCAGGTCCGACTCGTGTTCGATCACACCACCGACGTGATAGGGAAGGCCGCAGTTCGCGTAGGACACGTAGGGTCCGCGTTCGACCATGATGATCTCGGCACTTTCGTCGAGTCGACGCAATCGCGCCGCGCACGACGCTCCGCCAGCCACACCTCCGACAATGATCACCTTCATCGATTCACTCTCCTTCGATCCAGGGCGCATACCAACCGCCGTGCTCGGCGACAAGCGCATCGGCTGCCGCAGGACCCCAACTTCCGCGCTCGTAGGTCTGAACCGGCGGTGGCGCGTCGAGCAGTGGCTGCATGATCCGCCAGGTCTGCTCCACTTGGTCCTGCCGGGTGAAGCGCGCATCGTCGCCGGTCAGGGCCGCGCTCAGCAGCACCTCGTAAGGTGTTGCACCCTCGCCACCGGCTTCTTTGAACTCAACGTCGAACAGGATCGGCGCGGCACGGCGAGATTCCGCCCGGCGGGCATCGAGCATCATCCGGACGCCGGTCGACGGGCCGAGCCTGATTACCAGCTGGTTGGGTTCCGGACGTCGCTCCAGGGCTGCGAAGCCAAGCTTGGGAGGGTGCTTGAATACCAGGCGCAACTCGGTCTGCGTTGCTGGCAGTCCTTTGCCGGTCCGGATGAAGAACGGCACCCCGGACCAGCGCCAGTTGTCGATTTGCAGGCGCAACGCGGCGTACGTCTCGGTAGTCGAGTCCGGCGCCACTCCGTCGGTGTCGAGATAGCCGTTGTACTGCCCACGAACATAATGGGCGGGGTCGGCCTCCGGCATCGCTCGAAAGACTGACGCCATGGCGTTCTTGATGGTCACCGGATCACCGCCTGCGGGCGGTTCCATCGCGGCCACCGCCACCACTTGCATGAGGTGGTTGACAACCACGTCGCGCAGGGCACCGACGGGCTCGTAGAACCGACCCCGACCCTCGACTCCGAAGTCCTCGGCCATGGTGATCTGGACGCATTCGATGTGGTTGCTGTTCCAGATCGGCTCAAGCATTCGGTTGGCGAAGCGCAGGTAAAGGATCTCGTCGAGTCCCATCTTGCCCAGATAGTGATCAATCCGGAACAGCGCCGACTCATCAATGTGCTGGTGGAGTTCGTCGGCCAAGGCTCGCGCGGACTCCCGATCGTGACCGAACGGCTTTTCGACAACGATTCGGGCGTTTGTCGCTAATCCGGCACCTGCTAGCCCCGCGACCACCATGGCAAACAGTGACGGTGGGATCTCCAGGTAGAACACCGGTGCGGTGGCGTCCCCGATGGCGAGGCGCACACGCTGGTAGGTCGATGCATCCGCGAAATCGCCTTGGACGTAGGACAATCGGTCGGCCAGGCGCTCGAAGACAACCGCGTCGATGTGCTCACCTGCGGCCGCTATCGAGTCTCTGGCGCGCTGGACAAGGTGGGGAAGTGTCCAGTCATCAACGGCCACGCCCACGATCGGACACGACAGCAGGCCTCGTTGTTCTAGCCGGTAGAGCGAGCGGAACGTCATCACCCGGGCCAGATCACCGGTGATGCCGAAGATCACTAACACGTCGGCGACGTTCTTCTCCTCGGATACGTTTGGCACGTTGAGATCGACCCCACTCCCTGTTACAACTGAACCTAGGTGAGCCGACCACTTGGCGCATTACCCTTCGGGGGTGATAGTCCACGCCACCCGCGGCGGGTGATGCGTCGTGGGTCGGTGCCATTATGATCAGCGCGAGCGAATTCGACCAACTCAAAGCGAAGGCCCTCACCTGACCGAACTTGGCGCTGCGAAGGAATCCCGTCGCGGTGAACGTCGCCTGCCGATGGCATTGGCCGTGCTCACTGCGGCGGGCTTGTATCTGCTCATTCCGGCGGAGTTCCGGGTCTGGGAGCCACTGCTCGTTATCTACCCTGCCTTCTTGCTGGTGCTGCTCGCCGCGCTGATCCTCGGCGATCCGGGACGCATCGACCGCGACAAACGTTGGCTGCGGGTTACCACCGGAGTCATGGTCGCGATCATCACGGCGGCCACGGCGGCCGCGGCCGTTCGGCTTGTGGTCGGGATTCTGACGGGGGCACAGTTCGCCAGCCCCCTGCAGCTGCTGGCGACCGGTGCCATCGTCTGGACGACCAACATCATCGCCTTTGCCCTCTGGTACTGGCTGATTGACCGCGGTGGCCCGGCGGCTCGGGCGAACGGGACCGCCGACTCGCTGGCTGCGTTTCGTTTCCCGGAACAGGACATTGCCGGCCTCGGCGATGCCGGTTGGTACCCCCAGTTCATCGACTACCTCGCCGTGTCGTTCAACACTGCCACCGCCTTTAGCCCCACCGACGTATCTGCCATCCGGCACTGGTCGAAGTTGTGGTTGATCGCCGAGTCGGCGATCTCCATGACGCTGGCCATCCTGGTGGTCGCCCGAGCGGTCAATATTCTGTAACCGGAGCCCCACGATCGCCGGGACCACCCGTAGCGGGTGATGACCACCGGGACCGCGGCGGGCACTGTGTATTCATCTGTGCCATGGATGGAGACGAATGACAAAAGAGAAGAAAGCAAAGGGTTCACTTCGGTTCGAGCAACCGAAGCAAGCTCTGCACCTCACCCCGGCGCAACGCGCCGCTGTGGGGAGGGCGGCGCGGGCTCAGGTTCCACGGTCGAGTCAGGCGGTTTTCGATCCGCCGGCCAACCGTCCGGATCCAGTGGCTCTGCTGGAGTCACAAGCCGCCACCCGAGTTCCTGAACTCGTTCCCATCCGGTATGGCCGGATGCTCGTCTCGCCGTTCACGTTCTACCGGGGAGCCGCGCTGATCATGGCTTCGGACCTGGCGGCAACCCCGGACTCGGGCTTGCACGTGCAGGCCTGTGGCGATGCGCATCTGTCCAACTTCGGAGTGTTCGGCTCCCCGGAGCGGTCGTTGGTTTTCGATATCAACGATTTCGATGAGACCAATCCCGGGCCGTGGGAGTGGGACGTCAAACGGTTGGTGGCAAGCCTGGAGGTGGCTGCGCGGTCCCGCGAGTTCACCGATGCCGAGCGCAGACGAGTACTGCTGGAGTGCGCGAAAGGCTATCGCACCACGATGGCGACGTTCGCTGCGATGCGAAACCTGGACGTCTGGTACGCCCGCTTCGACATTGAGGCGCACCTGGCAGCGATCGCCAAGAGCGTCGACGCCAAGTACGCCAAGAAGGCCAGCAAGAACATCGCGAAGGCGTGCACCAAGGACTCCATGCAGGCTTTGCAGAAGTTCACTGAGATGGTGGACGGCAAACGCAGGATTGTCAGCCAGCCTCCTCTGATCGTTCGAATCGAGGATCTGGTTGCGGGGACGTCCCGCCAGGTCTCGGACATCGATGAGGAAGTTCGGTCGATCATCCGCGGCTACCGCAGGACGCTGCAGTCCGATCGCCGCCAGTTGCTGGAGGAGTTCGACTACGTTGATTTGGCACGCAAAGTCGTCGGGGTGGGCAGCGTCGGAACTCGGGCATGGATGGCTTTGTTCCTTGGCCGCGATGGCGGCGACCCACTGTTCCTGCAGGTCAAAGAGGCTCAGGAGTCGGTTCTGGAGGCCTACGTGGGCAGGAGTCAGTACAAGAACTCCGGCGAACGTGTCGTCGCCGGTCAGCGCTTGATGCAGTCCTCTAGCGACATCTTCCTCGGGTGGCACCGCATTACTGGACTCGATGAAGTGAAGCGGGACTTCTACCTGCGGCAGTTGCGCGACTGGAAGGGCTCCGCCGAGGTGGACACGATGGACCCAAAGGCCCTGACGGTCTACGGGCGGATGTGTGCGTGGACGTTGGCGAAGGCCCACGCGCGCTCCGGCGACCGGATTGCCATCTCCGCTTACCTCGGCAAAGGCGATGCGTTCGACCGGGCCATTGCCGACTTCGGGACTGCCTACGCCGACCAAAACGAGAAGGACTACACCGCGTTGTCCGAGGCCGTTGCAAGCGGCCGGATTGTCGCTCAACCGGGCTACTAGCAGACGCCGCTGCCATCGGGGAGCGGATCGTTATCTAAGGAAGGGAACACCACAATGGGATTGCGAGACAGGGTTCAGGAGCGTCGGGGCCCCGAGGCGATTCGGTACCAGATGCGCGAGAAGCTGATGTCGATCGGCGATGACTCGTGGATCGAGGATTCCAACGGGCAGCGGGCATTCAAGGTCGACGGCAAGGCGGTCCGGGTCCGCGACACGTTCATCCTCAAGGACATGTCCGGTCAGGAAGTCGCCAAGATCCAAGAGCGCATGGCTCGGGTGCGCGACACCATGGAGATCGAGCGGCCCAATGGTAATGCGACCGTGAAGAAGGCCATGGTCGGGATTCGGGATCGCTTCTCGATCAGTGTCGATGGTGGCGCAGACCTGAAGGCCCACGGCAATCTGGTCGACCACGAGTACACGATTGAGCGCGACGGCAACACCGTTGCGACCGTCTCGAAGAAGTGGTTCCGGGTGCGGGACACCTATGGCGTTGAGATCGCCCTAGGCGAGGACGTTTCGCTTCTGCTAGCCATCACGGTGTGCATCGACAGTCTGACTACTCCCTGACCTTCGCCGTGCTGTAGGGTGCGGCGCTCTTGGGGTTGCCTCACGTGCTCTGGGGTGCGCCTCCGGATCGGCGGCGGGCGATCAGCTTCCCGAGCTCCCACCCGACAAACAGCAGCACGGCCGGTGTCGCCCCGATCAACCACTGCTCGCCGGTCAAGGTGGAGGTTCCGAGCAGGGGCGGCAGGAAGCTGCCCTCCGCGATCAGGATGGCCAGGATGATCTCGGCCGCCGCCGTGATGTTGAGGGTGCTGTTGTCGAAGGTCTGGACCTTCAGGATCGATGCCGTCTGGTCGCGGGACTCGAATGCAGCGATCACGAGCATCAGCGAGAACGCCACCAGGCCCATCGTGCTGGCGACCTCAGCTTTGTCGTATCGGTGTTCTCCGAACACGATCAGTAGGTTGATGGCCACGGACATGAACAGTCCGGCAAGTCCTACGGTCAAGATGACGGCTGGGTTCATGATCTTGGCGGATCGCGGTCGCGGCAGTCGTTTCATCAGGCCCGGGGTCTCTTTGTCTAGGCCGAGGGCGATGCCGACAGGGGCGGTGATCAGGAAGTTGATCCACAGAATCTGAACGGCAGAGAAGGGTTGGCCACCGGCTATGTTGAGCAGGCTCGCCATCAGGAACGTCACCACGTAGGTGACCAGCGCGACCAGCATGAAGCGGATGTACTTGAGCATGTTGTCGTAGAGTTTGCGGCCCTCGGACACGGCGCGCACGATGGTGGCGAAGTTGTCGTCGGTGAGGATCATTTTGCCGGCGTTCTTGGCGACCTGTGTGCCGGTTCCCATCGCGATGCCGATGTCGGCGGCTTTGATCGCCGGAGCGTCATTGACCCCGTCCCCGGTCATAGCTACCACGTCGCCCTTCTTGAGCAGGGTTTGGACCATCAGCACCTTGTGCTCGGGAGACACCCGCCCGACAACACCTATGTCGTCAATGCGATCAAGTCGCTCGGTCTCGGACAACGCCGCGAAGTCGGCACCGAGAATGGCCTCCCCAGGAATGCCCAACTGCTTGGCGATCGCGGCGCCAGTGACCACGTCGTCACCCGTGACCATCCGCACCCGGACGTTGGCGTCCTGGGCGGATCGGACCGCTTCCTTGGACTCGGCCCGCGGCGGATCGACCATCCCGACCATCGCTGTGAGCCGCAGGTCCTGAACCATGGACAGCAGGTCACCCTTGGGGTCGAAATCCTTTGGGTCGATGTCCTTCATGGCCGCAGCCATAATGCGCAGCCCCTTGCCGCCGAGACGGGCCTGCTCCTGGCTTGCCCGGGCATTTTGCTGCTCGCCCCACGGGACGCTTTGGCCCTTAGCCAGGGC
>Ga0194043_1002068_pt1 | contig 11165 bp, 11 predicted proteins | sample JunL4415m_MetaG_FD_161274 | JGI IMG/M metagenome (GOLD analysis project Ga0194043, IMG submission 161274) | Anoxic zone freshwater microbial communities from boreal shield lake in IISD Experimental Lakes Area, Ontario, Canada - Jun2016-L442-15m | ecosystem: Environmental > Aquatic > Freshwater >...
GTGCCTTCAACTCGGGCTATGACCGGCAGAGGCATGCCCCGCTGATTAATGGCCCTGATGACGCCTCTGGCTAAGACATCACATCGAAGTATCCCACCAAAAATATTTATGAAAACTACCTTCACTCTCTGGTCGTCAAGTAGTATGCTCATGGCATCCGCTACTACATTCTCACTCGCACCGCCTCCCACGTCCAGAAAGTTGGCCGGAGCACCCCCGTGGAGCGCAATGAGGTCCAGTGTCGCCATCGCCAAGCCCGCACCGTTCACAATGCATCCGATGTCACCAACGAGTTTGACGTAGCTAAGCCCGTCTTTTCGAGCGGAAAGTTCCAGGGAATCTTCCTGAGACCTGTCACGGAGAGTTTCCATTTCCGGATGGCGGAAAAGAGCATGATCGTCAAGGTTTATCTTGGCATCCAAGGCCAAGACACGGTCTCGGGAAATTACGAGAGGGTTGATTTCGGCCAAAGTGCAATCATACCCGACAAAAACATCGTATAGGACAGAGATTATTCTTGTAAGCTGTCCGGCAATAATCTTGTTATCGGAAATTCTATAAGCCAAACCTCTTGACTGGTAAGGCGTAAGCCCGCTCAATGGGTGAACACTCACCGTAAATATCTTCTCCGGGGATTCCCGAGCCAGTTTCTCGATCTCCACTCCTCCTTCCGGACTTGCCATAATGGTTACTTTGCCGGTATCCCGGTCCAGAATAACCCCCAGGTAAATCTCCCGATCAATGGGCAAGACTTCTTCCACCAACAGCGCACTTACCGGCTTCCCTTCAGGACCAGTCTGGTTTGTCACGAGTCTTGACTCCAAAATCCTTCTTGCGACTCCACGGATGTCGTCATCCATAGAAAGGACTGCCACCCCGCCCGCCTTGCCTCGTCCTCCAGAATGAACTTGAGCTTTGAGGACAATTCTGTCGGTGTCCAACCCTCTTGCAGCAATAAGGGCTTCGAGAGGGTCGAAGCATACCGAACCCTTAGGAATGGCCACCCCGCGGTCGGCTAACATTTGTTTGGATTGGTACTCGTGAAGGTTCATTACGCCCACCCTCCGATGACTTAAAACATTCTGTCATCCCGCTGTCTGAGCCGGCTATCGACCCATAGAGGTTGCTCTGCAAAGGCGATTGGACAAGGTTTTTGATTCGGCAGGGACAGAAGTTCAATTTTACCCACACCAGCCCATGTTTGCAAGATAATTTGGATGTGTCAAAACCTAAGGATGGCGACACATGTAGCCCGAAGTCTCGGGGTGCTGAATAACAAGGTCGTTTACTTGGGTGGAGTGCTATATCACGGATCTCCTGATAACGGACCCTGGAGCACCTGGAGTACGGCCTACTCGGGATGTGGACGGTCATAGTTGAGATTGCCTCGAAGACGGAATCCTCGTGAGCCATGGGGTTCCGAGAAGATGCCACCGAGGGTGCTCCGATATGCCGTTTGAGAGTAGACGAAGTTACAGTCGATGTCATGCCTACGACCAAGGATGTTCTGGGTCTTTCCAATGATTGGCACGTCCCGCCATGGCTTTATGGCCTTTGGAATGGGCGTTAAACCCCAAACTGGGTATACCACTCGTTGAAGCACAGGATGAGCCAAATCTTGTGAGCGTGATCCGCGCGACCTCGCTGGTGTTCCGCCCAAAGCTCAGCCACAAAATCCCTTTGAAAAAAACTGTGTGAAAAATCGAATAATCGCTCCTCAGCCCACTTCTTGAGATTACTCTTGAAACGGGCACCGAGAGGAATCTGGAATCCATACTTGGAACGCTTAATTATAGGCTTTGGGATCCGGCCGTCTGCAACATCCCGTAGGATTCTCTTTGTGGTCATGCCTCTGATTTTGAAACTGAGGGGCATCCTGCATGCCAGATCCACCAATCTATAGTCCAGGAGAGGGCATCGCACTTCCAGCCCATGTGCCATGCTCATTCTGTCAACCTTCGTCAGAATGTCCTCGGCGAGATACGTTTGCATGTCGGTGAACATCATGTGAGTGACTGGGTCAAGGCCTAACCATTCTCTGGCAGTCATGATTACAGGGTCTTGCTCAAGCCGGTAATCAATTCCCGTGAGACGAGAGACCTCGCCGGCTGAGAATGTTCCCGGAACCAACGCAAGAGAATTCCGTCTTATTCGAGATGAGGCACGAAGGAACAGTTTGAGCTTCTTGATAAAACTCGTTCCATAATAATCCGTGGTCTCAGGCAAGAAACCGACCAAAGGCTCAATAATTCTTTCTCTGACCGCGTGGGGGATGAGATCGTATGCCAATTGAAAGCGACGGGCCAGATATCGTTCATAACCGCCGAAAAGCTCGTCTCCTCCGTCTCCGGAGAGCGCAACGGTGACTTTCTGCCGGGTCAGTTGACACAACCTCCATGTCGGGACCGCTGAGGAGTCCCCGAAAGGTTCCCCAAAATGGCGTACGAGCTTACCGAAAACCTCTTCCACATCATATTCCGACAAAAAATCCCGGTGGTCCGTGCCGAGAAAATTCGCAGCCATTCCTGACCACCGCGACTCATCATGGCTGGTTTTCGGAAAAGATATGCTGAATGTGTTGACCTTGCTACTAGTCTCCTTGCACATGAAGGAAGTTACGAGCGTTGAGTCGATCCCGCCACTGAGGAATGCGCCCAACGGGACATCGGAAACAAGTCGCATCCTGACCGAGTCTTCCAGCAATTTCTCAAGATTAGCCTTGGTTTCAGAATAATCTCGAATGTTCTCTGTTGCTGAATGTTGCCAGTACCTCCGGACGATCAAGCCGCTTTCGTCAAACATAGCCGTATGAGCTGCGGGTAGCTTGTATACATCCCGAAAAATGGTGTGAGGCGCAGGGATAAAATCGTAGATTAGGTACTCGAACAGCGCCTGCTCGGAGAGGTTGCGCATCACCATAACATCTTTCAGTAACGAGAAAAGTTCAGAGGAAAAGCTCAATCGGCTGCCGTGCCGAAAATAGTACAGGGGCTTCTTGCCTAGTCGGTCTCTTGCCAGAAACAACCTTCTGCGGGCTTCGTCCCAAATTGCAAAGCTGAACATGCCGTTGATCTCGCCAAGCATGGCTTCCTGCTTCTCAAGATAGAGTTGCAGAAGAATCTCAGTGTCGGAGCGGGTCTTGAACTCACAGCCTTTTCCTTCCAGCCGCTCCCGTAATTCCCGAAAGTTGTAGATCTCCCCATTGAAAACAAGCGCGGTGGAACCGTCCTGAGAGAGCATGGGCTGTCCAGCAGAGTCGGAAAGGTCTAGTATGGACAGTCTTCGGTGCCCTAGAACACAGCGATCAAACGAGCATATTCCCTCGGCATCCGGACCTCTGTGACTCATGCTGAGGGTCATTTCCCGCACTGTCTGCATGGACGGTCGGCCCGCAAAATCAATTATTCCGCAAATGCCGCACATTGTTATTATTTCGCCTTTCCTTCCGCAGCTATCGCGCGCGTCGCGGAACAAGAATCAGACATACATAACACAGCCCAATGCTTTGGGCGGTTTCCCAGAAGGTTTGCCAACGAAACCGATATGGACATAATATATTTGTTCTTCTTGACATTTATTTAGTTTTATGAAAGTTGTCTCTCGCCTCTGGCACGTAACGTGCTGCGGTTAGGTAACCTTGATTGGTTTGGCCTTAGGAGTTTCGTCATGATTCAAGTGAGATGCCCCGAATGCGGATTTCTCCAAACTCTCTCTGAAGAGAGATTCTTAACCATATCCGAAGATTTTCTCAACTGTCCGCATTGCCATGCTCGTGTTCCTAAAAAGTGGGCCCCTGCGGAAAGCGATTCAGTACCGGAGGAGGCTCGTCACAAGATACTTGCATTTTCCAGCAGGATTTTGAACGGGGGAGATGTCGGCCGCCAGGTTGTCTATGCGCTCGAATCTCTCGTGCGCCACCACGGGGCTCTGGAATCCAGTAACAAGGCTCTTGGAATGGGATATGCCGGTCTTGGAGACGCGAAGAAAGCCGAGGAGTTCCTGGTGCAGGCTCATGGTGAGACACCGGAAGACCTTGAAGTACGGCGTTGCCTTACGAAGGTCTTATTGGCCGGGGGGAAATTTGGAGAGGCTCTCGAACTCGGAAGATCAGTCATGGATTCGGTGGGGGCCGGCGTTTGGGATGAGGATGTGGCTCAGACGGCCCAGGCTCTCATTGGATTGGGACAGGCCGACGAAGCTCGCAACTTAATGGAAGCATATCCGGACCTCGATCCCCGCAATCCAACGGTAAAGAAGACTCGAAAACTTTTGCATCAAGGTTCGGCTACGGGATTCGGATCACTGTTCGGGTCAAAAAATCCCATACATAAACTTCTGGGCGGTGCAGGCAAAGAGCGCCTAAAGGCACTTACCCACCGGGCCAGAAACTTCATGAGCCCACATAAGGCTACATCTACCTCGGGCAAGGGTTCCTTGGCCCTCGGGGAGTGGAACGAGACTACAAGAGTTGAAGTCCGCAAAACTGAGTGTCCGGAAACCCGCAAAGCCGCCCTCGAATGCTGGATTTATACTCAAAGCTCCGAAATTCCCAGATGGGATCATGTCAGGGAAAGCCTGGCTAAACAGTATGGACGGAAGGTTGACAAGGACCGAGCGTTCAAGTTCCTGGAACCGTTAATCGAGAAAAATGATTTGACAATTGACTATATTGCCAAAGTTGAAGCCACGGATCTGTTTTGCTATCCTGAAGACCTAATCCCTCAGAATTCGAGGGGTCTGACTGATGAAGACAGAGAAAATCTTATGAAAGCCGAAATGATAGTTCGCATAAGGCTTTCTCACGCAGAGTCTCCCATTGCAAATGGTCTGATATTCATGACAAAGTTTGTTGAGGCTGTGCGAGCCTTGATAGGCGGTGTGGTTCAGGATGCCGCGTCTCATATTCTATGGGGAACGGAAGAATGGAAAAATCATGTGCGGAATCCCGAAAAAAACCTCTTGGAATCACAGGTCAACATCCAAATTCTCGAAGAGGGGAAAGCCGTCTGGATTCACACTCACGGGATGCAGAAGCTCGGCTTACCTGATCTGGAACTGGAGGGAATTCCGAATGAGATGGCTTTCTCAGCGAAAAAATTCATGCTCATGGTCGCTGCCGCTCTTGTGGACATTCCGGACAGTAGTTTGAAAGGCAATGCCCCTGTGGCCATACCTGCTACGTCATTCATGCTAAATTTGAAAATGCAGGCGCCGGACGACGAAGGTCATTTCCCGGGGGGAAGCATCAGAATCATACCTTTTGTGCGAGGACAGGATCCCCATGCTGGGAATTGCGCTGTAGGGGCTTTGACAGCTTTCCGGTCCTATTTTCCTCAGAACGGAGGCTCTAAGGTTTCGACCGGCGATAAACGAGTTCCTGAAGAGCAGGAGTCTCTAAGAGACCAGTTTCTGAGTGCCCACAACAAGGCACGTCACAATTTGCTTGTTTTTAAGAAAAGCTTTCGTAACTGTCGCGAGATGGACAAGAGTGTCCATGCTGTGAAAGTTGGGTTTGTTGGTCGAGACGGTCAGTACGAGTGGATGTGGGTTGCGCTTGACATCTGGAGAGGCCGTGCTTTGGAAGGATCTCTTGAGAACTCCCCTGTTTTGAGGAACGACCTCCACAAGGGAAGCCGTGTTCATTTCAGCGACACTGATATTTTTGACTGGGCCATCGTGAGCCGAGGAAACATCCTCGACGGCGCTTTCACTGAAAAGGTCGGAACGGCATCTGGGGTCAAGTCTTGAAATATTAGTTCAAATTCATGGAAGGCAGGCCCAAAATAGTGATATTGACATAATTGTTACATTTATGGCTTGTTCTCTGATTTCCTGGGTGGATAGCTTGAGGTCGGGCAGGTACCCGACGCAATTTGCGGGCAGATGAACCACAAAGCGCAAAACGCCAACGCCTGGACTCCATAAGGCGGTGCACTTCATCGAGCAGGGGCGGCGTTTTCTGGATTTCATCGAGCACAATTCAAGCCCCCCTCGGACGGTGGCCGATGATGGCCTCGAGTCGATGGGGATCGCGGGAAAGTTCCAGATACAGGGAGGCGTCAAGCAGGTCCAGGCGCAGGGCCTCCGGGAGAACCTTCCGAAGCATGGTGCTCTTACCGACTCCGCGGGGTCCAAACAAGAAAAAGGAGCGATTGTGGGGCACTTCAGGAGGCGGGGAATATAATCAGTTCGCTCGGGGTTCATGCTTTGTGACTTCTATACTGTCATTTTGCATTGTATTTTTACATTATAAACAGCATTCTGCAAGACATCGTTCAGAAGGATTGAATATGGCCAATGGCCGCATTCTCCGCAAAATTTGAACTGTGGGGGATTGGGGGCGGAGCAACTCGGACATGCCAGGGTCAGCTCAGTGCCGCACTCCCCGCAGAATTTCATCCCTGCTGGGTTTTCAAATTGGCATTTCCGACATTTCATGGTTTCCCTCGCTGGAATGTTGAGAAAGGGCCGACGGTAGAAGTCTTAGTATGTGAAGATAAGCAAAGTGAACAACACTGATTTACACGAATACTAACTGCGGATAAGGCTCGAAACATCCAACAAATGCTACAGTTATGCTATTTTCTGCAACGAATTAACAAAATCTCGTCCTGACATGGCCACAGGCAACGACTTGCCATCCTGTTCGTAGAGCAGGATGGTTTCTTCGATTATCTCGCATAACTCTGCGAATACACTCTTGGGGTCTGAGCCATGGCAGCCTCCGTAAAACAATTCAGGGCAGCTACCGATAAAACAACTGTCCTCCTCAGACCACTCTACTATCTTTAGATACTTGTCGCCTTTGCTCATCTTTTGGACTCCTCAATCGCCAGGCGGACCGCTCTTTCCTGGTAGCGCAGGGCATCGTCGCCAACGTTTCCTGAAACCGTAACCGGCTTACGGACTTGTGGATGGACAAAGTTCCGATGGCCACTTTTTCCACCCCTATCCGTGAATCCGGCTTTCTCCAGATCACCTATTATGTCGCGCACTTTTCGCGGCAATCAAACTCCTCTTCGCATAACAATCATTGTAAGGTTTGCAAACAATACCCATTTGGGAATTTATTTTCAATAATGACACGCTCAAGAAACATATAGAGCCTTCCGGTAGCTCAGTTTGGCAATCCGGGCATTTCATCGGACTCCTCCTCTCAGACGAGGTACGATCAGGTGCCTTGTCTCACTCGTTCCAGTTGCTCCAGGTCCCACTCCAAATCCACCTCTTGGAACATGGTTTCGGCTTTCTCCAGGTATTCCGTTGGGGCGCACCCACACGAGCCTCATACTCAGGGCTCAGAGCCTTGACCAGGTGATGGATCTCCAGGGCTGCACGGACGGCTCGTGTCGGGTCGTCTTCGTGGGAGCGGGGTATACCAAAGAACGCAAGAACACCGTCACCCATCACCCGCTCTATGAAGCCCTCGTACTTGGATACGATATGTTTGACCCCACTGAAAATACGTCCGGTGATCTCTTTCACCTGCTCGGGGTCGAGCTTTTCCGTCATGGCTGTGTAGCCGGTTAAATCCGAGAACAGGGCGGTCACTTGTTTTCGCTCAGGCTCAGGTGTGAGGCGTGGCGCGATTGTTTGTTTAGGTTTGGGCTCGGCACCTGTTCCGGTGAATTGGAGCGTCGTTCCGCACTCATCGCACAATTTCATGCCCGCTGGATTCTCGAATCGGCATTTCCGGCATTTCATGGTGTCCCTCGCCGGAATGGTAAGAAATGGCCGTATGCAGAAGTCTTAGTCTGTGAGGAAACACAACGTGATGGAATGAAGGATGATTATCCAGAACGCCTGATAGTGCTGACCTAGTCTAATAGGGAGAGCCGCTTTTGTCAATCAGCTATTTGATCAACCACGGGAGAGAGTCCTTTTTATTGATTACCTGCTAAACTGCCGATTTGCTGAGGGCACTTGGTACCCTAGCCCTTCGTTTTCGTTGCTTTCTTTAGGTTTTTGTAGTATATTATCATTGTTAAAGCCATGATTTATAATTTGGCAACTTGTAAGCCGGCGATTATTGTGCCGGCTGACAAAGGGAAAACTGCCTTATGGAAAGATCTTTCCCAGCGCCTGCCTCCTCTCCTCAACAAACGTCTCTCAATAGCGGACCGTATCAGTTTGTCATTTTTCGTCTCGATAACCGGAGGTTTGGCCTAAGGCTGTCTGTTGTAGAACGAGTAATAAGAGCCGTCGAAATTACCCCTCTACCCAACGCACCGGAAGTCATACACGGCCTGGTCAACATGCAAGGGGAAATAATTTATGTCGTAAATACCAGGAAAGCCTTGGGTTTACCGGATCGCGAAATCGATTTGAGCGACCAGTTCATAATAGCTCGTGCATCAGGTCGATTTGTGGCTCTCATAACTGATGAAGTCAGTGGGGTAAAAGAATTCCGTGGCAACGAAATTAAAGTAACGGAAGATTTGTCTTCTCATTCCTGGTGCATCTACGGGTTTGCCAAGACAGAAGACGATGTCATTGTTATCCTTGATCTTGATTGCATGCTTTCGAGGGATCTGATCGCGGTCGTTGATGGGCGTGTTGGCGGCAGCAATGCGAGATTATGACATGGTTAAGGATATTTCCGATGATGATTTGATTCAATTCAGCCGGTTTCTGGTACAAAGGATAGGGCTTGAGTTCAATGAAAGGAGGCTGCCCGAACTCCGGAGGGGTATTAAACGAGCCGCCATCGATTTCGGCTTGGAGGACATTCATTCCTGTGTTAATTGGCTAGTCTCCGCACCGCTGACCAGAGATCGCATCGAAACCCTCGCATCATACCTCACGATAGGGGAAACCTACTTTTTCAGAGACGACAAAATCTTTAAAGTCCTGGAAGAACACATTCTTCCCGACTTAATTAGAACTGCACGCTCCGGCCATAGGATTTTGAGGATATGGAGTGCCGGGTGTTCTACAGGAGAGGAGCCGTACTCCTTATCGATCCTTCTTCGCAGAATAATTCCCGACTTTCATGATTGGAACATAACCATTCTAGCAACCGACATCAATGCTGCTTTCCTCAAGAAAGCGTCCGAAGGCATTTACACTGAATGGTCATTTCGTGGAAGTCCACAGTGGCTAACAGAACAATACTTCTCAAAGACCAAGAAAGGACAATATAGATTGATATCGGAAATCAGGCATTCCGTCCGGTTCGCATACCACAATTTGGCGGAAGATCCATATCCGTCGTTGCTGAATAACACTAATGCCATGAACATCATCTTCTGCCGAAACGTCCTGATGTATTTCGGAAGCGAGTTCCGAAAGAAAGTTATTGAGAAGTTTTCCTCTTGCCTGGTTGAAGGAGGATGGCTCCTGGTGAGCCCGGCGGAGACTCCACTAGTCGAGCATCACTGCCTTCAGACGGTAAGCGCCTTCGAGACCATCATCCACAGAAAAACGGGATTTAGCGCTGGGTTGACACCATTGCCCGAAAACCTTGTTACCTATCTGTCAACACCTTTGAGCAATCCAGAACTTCCCCTGGACATTTCTGATCAACCGGTCGTTCAACTCGAGGACCACTCTGATGAACATGCGGTCGAGTCCTTTGAGACGCCTCCGGCGTATTCTGAACGGCTCTTTACTTACGAAGAGGCGCTGGAGTTGTACAATCAAGGCCGTTACGCTGATGTCACGGCCAAAGTACCTGCAACGATTTCGGGCTTGTCGTCGGGCAATCGTGATGTGGCAGGGTTCGCCGCTTTGCTTGCCAGGGCCTATGCCAACCAGGGCTTCCTTTCCGAGGCTCAACTCTGGTGTAGCAAAGCTACCATGGGAGACAAATTAAATCCTCGACATCACTATCTGTTTGCCACAATCCTTCAAGAACGTGGGGAAAATGAAGAAGCTATGAAGTCTCTCCAGCGTGCAATATATCTCGATCAGGATTTTGTGATCGCACACTTTGCACTAGCAAATCTCGCACGTAGCCTGAACAGATCCGAAAAATCGCGTAAGCATTTCCAAAATGTTCTCAGGCTGTTGGAACAGTACCAAGACGAACAAGTCTTGCCGGAAGCGGAGGGAATGACCGCCGGGCGGCTCAAGGAAATAGTTCGCTCGATGGCCGATGAGGTGTGATGCCTGATTATCCAGCTTGGTTGGCGGCAGTGAAGAAGTCCCTTGGGAGATCAATCCGCCTGGCCGCCACGTGGTGAGAAAGGAAATCACACTCGAACAGCGAGCCGACCAATAATGAGAATAGTCAAGGTCACGTGATGAACGACAAGAATAAAATTCTTAAACAGAGAGCCAAAGCCTTGGCACGGGCAAGTGAGACCAAAGTGTCTGCACTGGCCGGTGTGGAATTCTTAGAGTTCGGTCTCGCCCATGAAAAATACGCCATTGAGGCCTGTCATGTGCGCGAAGTATATCCTCTCAAACGAATAACACCGGTTCCCTGTACACCGCCTTTTGTTCTCGGTATTATCAACCTGCGCGGGCAGATTTGTTCCGTCATCGACATTAAGAAACTAATTGGCCTACCTCACACGGCAACATCCGAATCCAGCAAGGTGATCGTGGTTTTCAACGACAAGATGGAGGTAGGTATTTTAGCTGACGATGTGGTGGGAGTACGGAAGTTTCTGCTATCTGAAATTAAGGACGATCTTTCTTCTCACAAAGCAAAAGAAGAGTATCTCAGCGGCGTCACCGTGGAAAGAGTTGGGATTCTCGACATCGGCAAGCTCTTGGGAGACGACAGCGTGGTTGTCTACGAAGAAGTTGATTAGTGAGAGCCCGTTCGGGGTCCTTTTGCATTCGTAAATAGGAGCATCAAGAATGCGCAGCTACATGGCGAGAAGTCTTATGACAAAACTCATCGGCTTGCTGCTGCTGACATCAGCGGTTCCAACGATAGTCGTGGGAACCTTCGCATTTGTCAGCGGCAGATCGGCTCTTGAAAAGACAATTTTGGGGAAACTCTCTTTCGCAATAGAAACGAGAAAGGCCGAAATTAGCAGGTATCTTGAGAGGACGATTGAGGAAGTGGCATTTCTTGCCCATACTTCGTCTGCACGTATGGCTGTCGAAAAACTGAGGGTTCCTCCGGATCAAAGTAGCGGTTCGGAGAAGAAGCCTGATCGCGATTCCCAGGACTACGGGAAGACCTACGCAGAAATAACCCTGTCTTTTAA
>Ga0194043_1002069_pt1 | contig 11163 bp, 8 predicted proteins | sample JunL4415m_MetaG_FD_161274 | JGI IMG/M metagenome (GOLD analysis project Ga0194043, IMG submission 161274) | Anoxic zone freshwater microbial communities from boreal shield lake in IISD Experimental Lakes Area, Ontario, Canada - Jun2016-L442-15m | ecosystem: Environmental > Aquatic > Freshwater >...
TTGTAAGGTGTTCCGGCTTCTGGTGAGGTGCGTGTCCCTCCTGCGAAAGCCAGACGGCGATACGGCACAGGCACTACTTTTGAGGGAGCCAATGGAGATGCAAAGCAAGCACATCAAACCCCGGTCCGATGCACTAGTTTTTTTCGGAGCCGCCGGCGATTTGGCCTACAAGAAAATTTTTCCGGCTCTGCAGGCCATGGCCTGCCGGGGCGGCCTTGATTTTCCGGTGATTGGTGTGGCTCGATCGGGAACGGATCTCAACCAACTCCTCGCCAGAGCCAAGGCAAGTGTGACGGAATACGGCGGCCTCGATCCGGTGGGCTTTGAAGTGCTCTCCAGCCGCCTCCGATGTGTCTCTGGGGACTACGGCGATCCATCCACATTTGAAAAGTTGAAGGCCGAACTCGGAAGTGCCCGTCGCCCCGTCCATTACCTGGCGATTCCCCCGAGCCTCTTTGCCAACGTGGTGAGCCAACTGCATCGCTCCGGCTGCGCACAGGATGCCCGCGTGGTTGTGGAAAAACCATTTGGACGGGATTTGGAATCGGCCAGAGAGCTCAACCGGGTGTTGCGGGAGGTGTTCCCCGAGGAGAGTATTTTTCGAATCGACCACTATCTGGGGAAAGAGGCGGTCCAAAATATTTTGTACTTCCGGTTTGCCAACGCCTTTCTGGAGCCGATCCTCAACCGCCACTACGTAGAGAACGTGCAGATCACGATGGCCGAAAATTTCGGAATCAAGGGCCGCGGAAAGTTTTATGACGAAACGGGCATCATTCGAGACGTCATTCAAAACCATCTGCTCCAGGTGGTGAGTTATCTGGCGATGGAACCGCCGTCGAGCACCTACGCAGAAGCAATTCGCGACGAGCAGGCCAAAGTGCTGCGCACTGTACGGCCGATGGACAATGACAACATGGTGCGGGGCCAATTTCGCGGCTATCTGGACGAACCCGGCGTGGCCGAGCAGTCGTTCATGGGCACCTATGCGGCATTACGGCTGTGGGTCGATTCGTGGCGTTGGGAAGGCGTGCCTTTTTTTGTGCGGGCTGGCAAGTCGCTTGCCAAAACCGTTACGGAAGTGACGATCCAATTCAAGCAGTCGCCGCAGGTTGTATTTTCTGAGACGTCGCCAGGGGTTGGCAACTACGTTCGCTTCCGGCTGAGTCCCGTGGTGGCCATTGCGCTCGGGGCCAGGGCCAAACGGCCCGGCGAGGGGATGAGCGGAGTGCCCGTAGAATTATCGGTGGTCGACGGTGGCCGAAGCGGATTGGCCAAGCCGATGGATGCCTACGAGCGATTGCTCGGCGACGCGATTGCCGGTGATACCACGCTGTTTGCCCGGCAGGATGTGGTGGATGCCGCGTGGGCGATCGTGGATCCTGTGATCCACAGCCACAGTTCGCTCTATCCGTACGAGCCTGGCACATGGGGGCCGGTCGAAGCCGATCGCCTGGTGTCGGACGTAGGCGGCTGGAAAAATCCAATCGACTAGACACATGCCCGGGAGCCCCGGGCCATCAAAACCTTTGCCCCCCTTCGATTGTCCCAAACCCAAAACACCCCTGGAGATTTCTGTGAATAAGCCCCGCACGATCAAAGTGATTGGTCCGGTCGTTGAACTCGACGGCGACGAGATGACTCGCATCCTTTGGCATTCCATCAAGGAGCAGTTGATCCTGCCTTACCTCGACATCGACCTGAGGCTCTATGACCTCTCCATCGAGAATCGCGATGCTACCTCGGACCAGGTCACGATCGACGCGGCCAACGCCATCAAGGAACACGGAGTGGGCGTGAAGTGTGCGACGATCACTCCAGACGAGGGCCGCGTCAAGGAGTTTGGCTTGAAGTCGATGTGGAAGAGCCCCAACGGCACGATTCGCAACATTTTAGGCGGCGTGATTTTTCGCGAGCCGATCATCATCAGCAACATCCCTCGCCTGGTGCCTGGCTGGACAAAGCCAATTGTGGTTGGCCGTCACGCCTTCGGCGACCAATACAGGGCCACCGATGTGAAGATTCCCGGCAAGGGCTCGCTCACGCTCACGTTTACGCCCTCGGACGGTTCGGCTCCGATGGAATTCAACGTCTTTGATTTCCCTTCTGCTGGCGTGGCGATGGCGATGTACAATCTCGACGATTCGATTCGGGACTTTGCCAGAGCAAGTTTTCGCTACGGTCTCGCGCGACAATACCCGGTTTATCTGTCGACGAAAAATACGATTCTGAAAGTGTACGACGGCCGGTTCAAAGACATCTTTCAGGAAATCTTCGACTCCGAGTTCAAGCGGGAGTTCGATGCCAATGGCATCACCTACGAGCACCGCCTCATCGATGACATGGTGGCCTCGGCTCTCAAGTGGGAGGGAGGTTATGTGTGGGCCTGCAAAAACTACGATGGCGATGTGCAGAGTGACATCGTGGCACAGGGCTTTGGATCACTCGGCCTGATGACCAGCGTGTTGATGACACCCGATGGCAGAATCGTCGAAGCTGAAGCCGCTCACGGCACGGTCACGCGGCACTACCGCCAGCACCAACAAGGAAAGCAGACGTCAACCAATCCGATTGCCTCGATCTTCGCGTGGACGCGAGGCCTCTCGCACCGCGGCAAACTCGACAACACGCCGGCGGTCACTTCGTTTGCCGAAACACTGGAGCGAGTCTGCATCGAAACGGTCGAGCAGGGTAAGATGACCAAAGACATGGCTGTTCTCATTGGCCCCACGCAACCCTCTCTCAACACTCAGGATTTTCTCGCGGCGATCGATGAAAATATGCGCCGTTGCCAAGGCAGTGGCGCCTGACGGCATGGCTGCATGGCTGGCCTGCTCCGTTGGATCTCAAAACGCAGGACTCCGCGTTGGGGCATGCCGTTTTCCCGCGTTGCAGCCGCACCCGCTGGCGAGACCTGGCTGCGATGGCTACGCTCTTAGGAGACTCCGACCCGTTTTTACTCTCCGAAGGTTGCTCGTCCGGGCCCGCACCAGCTGTGCTTTGGAGGGTCGGCACTGGCAGAAGGATTTTCAATGGCCAAAGGCAAGAGAAAGCTCGAAGTAATTCACCTCGTGTGCGAGGAGACGGGCGACCGCAACTACACACTGCGCCGAAAGAGTGGCGGTGAAAAGCTGAAGGTGAAAAAGTATTCACCTCGCCTTCGCAAGCACACGCTCCACAACGAAAAGAAGAAATAAGTCGCAGCCCGATCGTGACGTTGGGGCAGGCGATTGTTTCCGTGGGTGTGCGTGAGACTGTAAGCCTCATGGCTCACATGGCGGCCTCGCCAGCACGATTCGCACATCGGCTACGTTGGTGCCGCTGGGGCCTGTGCGAATCAATCCGCCCACGGCGTTGAGAAGCGGGTAGGCATCGCATCGCATGGCAGCACTGGTCACGTCCAGATCGTGGGCGATCGCGAGGGATGCAATGGCCGCGTCGCTATAGCCGCCTGCAGCATCGGTTGGCCCATCCTCGCCATCGGTGCCCACGCTGGCAATCAAGAGTCCTTCGGGCCATGGGCCGCCCGAACTGGCTATGCAATCCATCGCGGCGATCACCGTCTGCTGGTTGCGGCCGCCGGTGCCGTGGTCCGCAGGCACCTGCACCGTGGCTTCGCCCCCCTCGATAATCGCCAGCGGTCGACGCCCATCGCGGGCGGCCTGCCAGAGGCCGACTGCTTCCAGGGCTAGTCGCCAGCCAATCGTTTCGGCTTCCACCGAAGCCTTGGCAGCGTCCGGATCATGCCCGCCCCGATCTTGGATCGTGTAACCCCGATCTTGGATCGTGTAACCCCGACCAATCGCTTCGGCGGTAGCAGCCTGCACAGCCGTTTCATTGGAGCCGATGAGAAGATGGCTCACCCGACAGCCAGACGCCGTTGTCCACGATCCATCGGCCGAGGCCGCCTTCTGGCTCCCGCCAACATCTGGCGCTGCAGTGGCTTCGGATTCAATCCATCGCACAAACTGCGAGGCCACACCGGCAGCCACAACCCGGTAGCGATTCAAAATGGCGAACGCTTCTCGAGCGGGGCTTGGAATCGGCATGCAGGGTCCAGATGCGATCACATCCAACCGATCGCCCACAACATCCGACAGCACAAGCACCACCAAACGCCCAGCATGGCAAGCCCTCGCGAAGCCTCCCGCTTTCACCGTGCTGGCCGCCTGGCGCACCGTGTTGAGTTCTTGGATCGTTGCGCCTGCTGCTGATAAAAAATTGGTCACCGCGATTGTGTCTTCGAGTGACACCCCCTCTCGCGGCGCAACCAGCAACGCGGAGCCGCCCCCGGTGACCACCGCAATGGCAAGGTCGTTGGACCCGAGCGTCGAGAGCATTGAGATCATTTCTTGCGTTGCGGCAACGGCCAACGCGGTTGGGATATTTGCGCCTGCGGGCCGGGTCTCGCGGCAATGGATGTGTGAAAGCGGTACCGCAGAGCCCTCAGGCACACTCACCACACCAGTGGTGCGATGCCGATCCAGCCGCTGACGGCCGAGGAGTTGCTCCACGCCCGAGGCCATCTGCGCTGCGGCCTTGCCAGCGCCGACAACGCTGACCCGATCGATCGAATCCAGCCTGACGGGCGGATTGAGCGACCGGCCATCGAAGAGAAGTTCATCTGCTGGATGGCCCCGCTTGCCAATCGCAAGCCTCTTTTCCAGCAGAACAGTTGGCAGAACAGCAGCAATCGCGGCCGTCCAGATCGCCTGTGCATCGCGGCGGAGGGCGTCGGTGCGAGATGGCGTCGGACCCATCATGTTTCCTGCGAGGGCGTAAAGTTCTTGGGGTCAAACCGGGACAAGTCGATGCCACCCCGAGATTCCTCTTCGAGAAGTTTCACTCGGCTTTCGATCCGATCCAGCCGTCGGGCAATCGCTGCTGGCGTTTCGGTGTTCGGAGTGAGTGGTGCAGGGCGAGGCACGCTGGGGTAGCCCAACTGTCGCTCCAAGGCCGCAAAGAAAAAGAGGGGATCCTTGCCTCGGTTGGCCCTCGCGATGCGGCCCTCCTTCTCACCGAAGAGGAGGGCGCGATCGGGCTTGGCTTCTTCGCGGCCCGCGAGCAGTGCATCCCGCCGCCCAAGACGCCAGTATTCCGGGCTTCGCACAAAGACGAGGTCAGCTAAGTCGATAAAACCCACTTGTCGCGACACCGTATGAATCCATATTTTCCACGCTTCGTCGAAAAGTGAGTCGTCGGCAACGGCGGCAAGGCCGTGCGTATAGTCGAGCCGATTCCGCGACAGGCATTCAAAACGATAGAAGAAGAGGCCCTGCGGCGATACGTTTTCTGCGCGGTAACTGGCTTCACGTTCCAGCATTGAAAGCGCCGTGCGCATATCGAAGCGGCCTTCATCGTGCTCCGCTTGCGCCATGACAAACGTTTGAAACGCGCTGAAGTAGTGCGGCAGCCGTGCCATGGCCGTCGAGAGTGTACCGACGAGCTTGAGTTCCCCTACGAGGTAGTCGATCGCCATCGGCAGCTTTGAGGTGGCCAGCACCTCCTGGCTAATCGCCACGAGAGCCTCCTGGGCTGCGATGCCAGCGGCGATCCGTTCCGCAAAAACCCGAAACAGGTAGGCCTGCTCTATGTATTCCTCACGGTCCAGCATCAGAAACCTCTTTGCATGAAAAAACCGGTGCAGCGGCAGAAGTGACTCGGCGAGAGGCGGTCCCATCCTATAACGTATAGTCGAGAGTCGTGCCGCACGAGCCTTTCAAGCAACTGGCCTACGCGGGAAAGCCTTGCACAGAACGTTTGGTCTTGCAGAAAGAAGTTTTCATGTCCGATCGTTTTTCCTCTATTGAATCCGCTGTGGCGGCCATCCGCCGGGGCGACGTGGTGATTGTTGTAGATGCCGAGGATCGTGAAAACGAGGGGGATTTTGTCTGCGCTGCCGACAAGGTATCCCCAGCCATTGTGAACTTCATGATCCGCCACGGTCGCGGGCAGGTGTGCATGCCAATCCTGCCCGACATGGCCCACCGGCTTGAACTGCCGATGATGGTGGAAACAAATTCTGCGCCTCTTGGCACAGCGTTTACCGTGCCTGTTGATCACATAACGGCGAGAACGGGGATCACCGCCGGCGAACGCTCCACCACCATTTCCGCGATTCTGGATCCGGCCAGCAAGCCAACAGACTTTGTCCGGCCCGGCCATCTCTTTCCGTTGGTGGCCAAAGAAGGTGGCGTGTTGAGGCGAGCCGGACACACCGAGGCGGCGGTCGATTTGGCCAGAATGGCCGAACTCTCCCCAGCTGGCGTGCTGTGTGAAATTCTCAACGATTCGGGTAATCGCGCCGATCGTGATGCGCTCTTTGTGCTGGCCAAAGAACACTCACTCGAAATCATCTCGATTGAGCAGTTGATCCGCTACCGTCGCACGCGAGAGAAGCTCGTCTATCGGATTGCCGAAGCCGACTTGCCGACTCGCTGGGGGCCGTTTCGCGTGATCGCCTACGGCGTAAAGTTTGAGGCACAGCAACCGATCGTGCTCGTGGCAGGCGATGTCGAGAAGGCATGTGACCCACTCGTGCGACTGCATTCGTCCTGCTTTACCGGCGACCTCCTTGGCAGCCTCCGCTGCGACTGCGGCGATCAATTGCACATGGCGCTCGACATGATCGGTCGCGAAGGGGCTGGAGTGCTCGTCTATTTGCCTCAGGAAGGAAGGGGAATCGGACTGGTGGAGAAGATCCGGGCCTACCAACTCCAAGACCAGGGGCTCGACACGGTGGAGGCCAATCTGGCTCTGGGCTACCAAGCCGACTCCCGAGACTACGGCGTTGGCATCCAACTGCTCAAAGACTTGGGACTGCGTCGCGTGCGGTTGCTGACGAATAATCCGAAAAAGACAGATGCCTTCATCTACGGCGGCTTTGATTTAGAAGTCGTGGATCAGGTGCCCATTGTGCCCCCTGTGCATGAATTTAACGAACGCTACCTCGCTACCAAACGAGAAAAAATGGGGCATCATTTTCCGGAGTGAGTGGCGACGGCCATCAGCGACATCCTCGTTGGCAGCGGGCAAAGCCCCGACATGGCAGGTTTCTGGCCGCACAACACGTTTCTTCCAAACGACTTGCGCCCCCATTGGTGTGTTTTGCTTTCCTTGGCCGCTGTTCTGTGGAATACTATGTCTAGAATGTGTTTCTCTGTGGCACCGTCCGGCCCAACCTCGTGCCCCTCACCGACCAATCGCCATTGTTTCTAGCGAGCGCGAATGTCTCTCTATAGCAAGCGGTCCGACGCCCGATGGCAACATGCTTTCTGGATGGGTTTGATCGGGTTTTTCCTCGCCATGATGCCCTCGGCTTGGGCTGAAGAGTCGCAGCGGTCAGCCACGGTGGCATCTGGTGCTCCGGGTGTACCGCTGAGCTTTAACCGGGACATCCGGCCGATTCTGGTCGAGAACTGTTTCGCGTGTCACGGGGCCGATAGCGCCAGCCGCAAGGCCGACCTGCGTTTGGATCGCCGCGAGGATGCCATCGAGCACGGGGCCATTGTGCCGGGCGATGTGGATTCGACTGTAATCCTCGACCGGATCTACTCCGACGACCCCGAAGAAGTGATGCCGCCGCCGAGCTTGAAGAAGGTTCTGAGTGCCGCTCAAAAAGAAATCCTCAAGCGGTGGGTGGCCGAAGGGGCCGAGTACGAGCCGCACTGGTCGTTTATTCCCCCCGCGCGACCGGAGTTGCCGGTTGTCAAAAATGAATCGTGGGTACAGAATCCAATCGACAGATTTATTCTGGCGAGGCTTGAGGCCGAGGGGCTCTCGCCAGCGTCCCAAGCCGATCGCCGCACGCTGGCACGCCGTGTCTCTCTCGACTTGACGGGCCTGCCACCAGAGCCATCCCTCGTCGACTCCTTTCTCAACGACACGCAAGCCAATGCATATGAACGCTTCGTGGACAGGCTCTTGGCCAGCCTCGAATGGGGCGAGCACCGCGGCCGGCAGTGGCTCGACTACGCCCGCTACGCCGACACGAACGGCATCCACATCGACAACTACCGGGAGATATGGACGTATCGGCAGTGGGTCGTCAATGCCTTCAACAGCAACATGCCATTTGATCAGTTTACGATCCTTCAACTTGCTGGCGACCTCGTGCAAAACCACGGCGCAACCAACACGCCGGAACAGGCTCTGAATAACCAAGTCGCCAGCGGATTTAACCGCTGCAATATGACCACGAGCGAAGGCGGCGCGATCGACGAGGAATATCTCGTGCTCTACACGCGAGATCGCACGGAGACGACCTCGGCAGTATGGATGGGCCTCACGACGGGTTGTGCGGTCTGCCACGATCACAAGTTTGATCCCATCTCGCAAAAAGAGTTTTATCAACTCTCTGCGTTCTTTAATAACACGACGCAAAATGCGATGGATGGCAACACCCACGACACGCCCCCGATTCTGCCTGTGCCAAGGCCCCAAGACATCGTTCGATTTGCGTCGCTCGAGAAGGAAATGCCGGTCGCCAAGGCGGCTGTTGAGGCGCGCAAAGAGAAGGCGAAGCCCGACTTTGAGGCTTGGATCAAGCAGGCCACTCCCGGTTCGATTGCCGCATCGCTGCCTCAAGATTCACCGCTGGTTGAATTGCCGCTGAGCGAAGCACAGGCCTCTTTTGCGCGGGTGAAGGTGATTGGGAAGCAGAGCGATCTGCCACTGACTGCTGCAACAACCTGGCAGGAAGGCCCGAACCGTATGCCTGCGTTGCTGCTGGCCGGCAAAGCTGGCGAACTTGCCAACAGCGGCGACTTTGAGCACGACCAAGCGTTCAGCGCAACGTTTTGGCTGAAGGTGCCGGCCAACGATTCGGGCTTTGCCGTACTGGCGCGGATGGACGATGCCGCAAGCCACCGTGGGTGGGATATCTACGTGCAAGGCCGACGCGTCAGCATGCATATCGTGCATGCGTGGCCCGACATCGCGATCAAAGTAACGGCCACCGATCAACTGAAGCCCGATACGTGGACGCTCGTGTCGGTCACGTGTGATGGCTCGGGCACGGCCGAGGGTGTGAAAATCTCCTACGACGGAAAACAACAAAATTCAAACGTAGAAAAAAACACGTTGCAAAAAAACACGATCCGCACGTTGGTGCCGCTCACGATCGGAAGCCGCTCGCCTGGATCGCCAGCCCACGGCGTGGGTCTAGCTGGCCTTTCGCTCTGGGGCCGCAACCTCTCCCCCGCCGAGATCGAAGGGCTGATGCGATCGCAGTCGCTTTTGAATATCGTCGTGCTGCCGGCCGACGAACGGCCGAAGGCCGCTGAGGGTCTCTACGACTGGTGGCTTCTGGCCAACGACGAGCCTTTCAAAAGTGCTCAAGCAAAGGCCTCGTCACTTGAGTCTGAACGGGCCGAGATTAAAAAGCGTGGCACGATCGCCCACGTGATGAAGGAAAAGAACGAGATGCCGAAGGCCTTTGTGCTCAGTCGCGGCGACTACGACAAGCGTCAGGACGAAGTACAGCCCAACACTCCGGCAATCTTGCCACAATTTCCCGAGTCATCCCCGCGGAATCGGCTGGGGTTGGCGCAGTGGCTGCTGCTGGCAGATCACCCGCTCACTGCCCGAGTGACGGTGAATCGCTTTTGGCAGGAAGTCTTTGGCACGGGGTTGGTGCGATCCAGCGGCGATTTCGGGATCACTGGCGAACTGCCCAGCCACCCAGAACTGCTCGACTGGCTGGCCGTTGAGTTTCGGGAAAGCGGCTGGGACATACAAAAACTCTTCAAGCTGATGGTCACCAGCGCAGCCTACCGCCAACAGGCTGGGGTTGCTCCAGAAAAGCTGGCCAAGGATAGCGCCAACCGTTTGCTTTCCAGAGGTCCTCGTTTTCGGATGGATGCAGAGATGGTCCGCGACTGTGCCCTTGCTGCCAGCGGCCTGCTTGTGAAACAGATCGGTGGTCCCAGCGTGAAACCCTATCAGCCCGATGGCGTGTGGGAGGCCGTCTCCATGGGCGGCAACACCAACAAGTACAGCCGCGACAAGGGAGAAGGCCTCTACCGCCGCAGTATGTATTGGTTTTGGAAGCGATCGGCACCGCCTGCCTCGATGGATATCTTCAACGCGCCGTCTCGCGAGGCCTGCACGGTTAAGCGGGAGCGCACCAACACGCCGCTGCAGGCACTGGTGACGTTAAATGATCCGCAGTTTATCGAGGCGGCCCGGGCATTGGCCGATCACGCACTGGAAATGGGTGGTGAGTCCCCCGAATCCAAGATCGAGTTCATCTCCGAAAGGTTGCTGGCCCGCTCGCTTGTGCCGGATGAAATGTCGATTGTGAAGCAGTCTCTCGACGACTTAACCGCTTGGTATCTTGCGCATCCCGACGACGCCAAGCAGCTCGTCGGTGTTGGGGATTCAAAGCCTCGCACCGCCGACCTCGTGCAATTGGCCAGCTGGACGATGCTTGCCAACGAACTGATGAACCTCGATGAAAACCTGTGCAAATGAGGAGGAGCCCATGAATCCGATCGACGAAATTGGGCTGAATCTCACCCGCAGGCGTTTCTTTGAACGAGGCAGTCACCTCCTCGGCGGGGCGGCGTTGGCCTCGCTGTTGCCGCAGTCCCTGGCTTTGGGAAGCACGTCGGCCCCGGCCATGGGTCCACACTTCGCGCCCAAGGCCAAGCACGTGATCTACTTGCACATGGTGGGTGGACCGCCGCAGCAGGACATGTACGACTACAAGCCGGCCATGAACGACTGGTACGACAAAGACCTGCCCGAGAGCATTCGCAACGGCCAACGTCTAACGACGATGACGTCGGGTCAAAAGCGGTTTCCGATCGCGCCGACCAAATATAAGTTTGCCCAACACGGCAAGAGCGGGATGTGGGTGAGCGAACTCTTGCCGCATACGTCAAAAATGGTCGATCAGATGTGCTTCATTCGCTCGATGCATACCGAGGCGATCAATCATGAACCCGCGATCACGTACATGCAGACTGGCAACCAGATCTCAGGCCGGCCGTGCCTGGGCGCGTGGGCCAGCTACGGCTTGGGCAGCCTGAATCAGGATCTGCCTACGTTTGTTGTGCTCGTGGCACGACCCACCAACACCGAGCAGGTGCAGGCCATCGGCGCACGGCTCTGGTCTAGCGGCTATCTGCCAGGCGAACACGCCGCGGTGAGCTTCCGCAG
>Ga0194043_1002070_pt1 | contig 11162 bp, 8 predicted proteins | sample JunL4415m_MetaG_FD_161274 | JGI IMG/M metagenome (GOLD analysis project Ga0194043, IMG submission 161274) | Anoxic zone freshwater microbial communities from boreal shield lake in IISD Experimental Lakes Area, Ontario, Canada - Jun2016-L442-15m | ecosystem: Environmental > Aquatic > Freshwater >...
CATGATGCAGCCAGGCGCGATGCAGCCAGGCGCGATGCAGCCAGGCATGATGCAGCCAGGCATGATGCAGCCAGGCGCGATGCAGCCAGGCATGGTGCCTAATTTTGGCGCCGAGCCGCTGGAGGTCTTTCCGGGCCAGGAGCCCTATGTCGTCGTCGACGTGGATGCCGAAGAGACTCAGACCGGCCGCCTCATGATCGGTGCGGGCGTTAACTCCAATGCCGGGCTCGTCGGCAACATCGTCGTCGACGAGCAGAATTTTGACATCACCCGTCTGCCGCAGAGTTGGGACGACATCCGTAACGGCACCGCCTTTCGTGGTGCCGGCCAGCGGTTTCGACTCGAAGCCGCGCCCGGCACGCAGTTGCAGCGTTACACGGCCACGTTCCAAGAGCCGTACCTCTTCGACACCCGGATCGGGCTCTCGACAAGCGCCTCCTACTACACCCGGTATTTCTACGACTGGGCGGAAGGACGTGTCGGTGGCCGCGTCGGCCTGGGCTACCAGTTTGCCTTTGCCCCCGACCTGTCGGTCAACACCGCGTTTCGCGGTGAAAGCGTCGATATTTACAACCCACGAGTCTTTGCCCCCGCCATTCAAAGCATGCTCGGCAGGAACGCCGTCTACGGCTTCAGCGGTGGCCTCGTCCACGACACCCGCGACAGCCCGTTCTTACCAACGCAGGGTCACTTGGCGACGTTTGAGTTCGAACAGGTGATCGGCACCTACGTCTATCCGCGTGGCATCCTCGAGGGTCGGCAGTATTTCCTGCTCAACGAGCGGCCCGATGGTTCGGGCCGGCATGTGCTCTCCGTGGGCTCGGTACTCGGCATGTCGGGTCCCAACACGCCCGCCTACGACAACTTCTTTGCGGGTGGCTACAACACGTTGCGTGGCTTCGTGTTTCGCGGGGCGAGTCCGCGGCAGAATGGGGCCATCATCGGCGGTCCGTTCGAGTGGCTCAACACCGTCGAATACATGTTTCCAATCACGGCAACCGATGCGCTCCGCGGAGTTGTCTTCACCGACTTCGGTACCGTCGAGTCGAATGTGACGATGAAAAATATGCGTGTATCGCCGGGCTTCGGCCTGCGAATCAGCCTGCCAGCGATGGGGCCAGCGCCGATCGCCCTCGATTTTGCCTTCCCGGTCGTTTACGCCTCCGACGACAGCAAACAACTCTTCAGCTTCTTCGTGGGCTTCGCCCGCTAGCGGCCCGCTCCGAGACTCTTTGTCTATGCCCGCCACGTCAACCACGCCCGAGCGGATTCTCGTCGTGGGAAACGGCTTTCTGGGCGACACCGTCCTGGGCATTCCTTTCTTTCGTAACCTCCGGCGTCGGTTTCCGCAGGCCGAGATCGACGTGCTCGTTCCGCCAGGTGCGGCAACTGTGCTGGCCGAATGCCCCTACAATGACGCTCTCATCGCCTGGCCGCAGCCGCCGCGGCCGCAGTGGTTCATGCCCGCGGCCTTGGCGGCCCTCCTCGGCCGCGCAGCCTGGCTACGTTCACGAGAGTATTCACGTGCCTACCTCTTCAAGCGATCCTTCTCAAGCGGCCTGCTGGTCTGGCTGGCCGGGATTCCCTGGCGGGTTGGCCATGCGGCGGAGGCCCGCAGCGGCCTGTTGTCGCGAGCGGTGCGGCCGCAGCGGGGCCGCCATCAGGTGGAGTCTTACCTCGATCTCCTCCGCGACGACGGCATCGACGTCGACGATGGACACAATGAAAACTGGGTGACCGAGCAGGATCGGCTTGCGATCAACCGCCTGCTGGAAGATCTGCCCGCCGGACGGCCACGCGTGTTTCTAGCGGTGCGATCCACCAATGGGCGGAAGCATTGGCCCATCGAACGCTGGGCAGCAGTGATCAACTGGCTGGTCGAGAAGAGGGGCTGCGAGATCTTCTTCTGTGGCGGCCCGGACGACATCGCCCTGCACCAAGAAATCATCAGCCAGCTTGATCAGCGTGTCGCCGCCCGCGTTCACGATCATTCGGTCAGAGTGCGGCTGCGGCAGGTGGGTGCGCTGCTCTCGCGCATGGATCTCTGCATGGGGGTCGATAGCGGACTGCCGCACATCGCCGCCTCGCACGGGGTGCCCCTGGTAGTCCTTTTTGGCCCGACCGATCCCAGGCAATGGCACCCTTGGAAAACGGCCAGCGTCGTCATTCAGGGAGCTGCCGGAGCGGCGTCGGTCCCGCGATCGATGCTCGATATCAGTGTCGAGGAAGTGATCGCCGGCGCAACGCGGTTGTTGGGTACGGAAATCCCCGCCGCGTTGCTGGCACAGCCCAAGCAGGTCTTGGCTCGTCCGCTCAGCCACTGTCTCCCGGTGTCGTGAATGCCGCCGCCGCGGCGGTGCCGGCAATGAAGCCGCTCGCCCAGGCCCACTGGAAATTGAAGCCGCCGATACGGCCGTCGACATCGAGCGCCTCGCCAGCAAAGTGAAGCCCCGGACAAAGGCGGCTCTCCATCGTATGGAGGCGAATTTCAGAGAGCGGCACACCACCGGCAGTCGCCTCTGCGATCGTGAAGCCGCGATCGCCGGTGATATCCAGCGGCGTGGCGGTGAGCAGTTGCACAAGCCTCTTTCTCGCCTCGCGGGGCAGGTCGCCTGTGCCGGGTGCGCCGGCGAGTTCGCAGAGCTGTCGGGCAAGCCGGTCGGGCAGGTGCTCGCGAAGTATGCTGAGCGTGCCACGACCACGTGCTGCCAGCAGCAGTGCATCGACGTCTTGAGCGGTCTTCCCTGGGAGCCAGTTGATCGTGAGCCGTGGCGGCGGACCGCCCACCGTCGTCGCGCGATCGCGTTCGATGAGCCAGTGGCGACTGATGTCGAGAACGGCCGGTCCGGTGAGGCCGAAGTGGGCGCAGAGCGTGCTGCCGGTGAACGCCTTGATCCGTTTGCCGGTGGCGGAGGCGAGGATCATTTCTGTTGCCAGCGTAAGGCCGGAGAATTCCGTGATCCAGTGGCCTGACGGCAAGAGCAACGGCACAAGCGCCGGCACGAGTGGCTGCGTGAGCGAGTGACCGAGAGAAGTGGCAATCGCATGTCCGCCGCCGTCGGAGCCCGATTTGGGCAGCGACTTACCGCCGGTGCAGAGGATCACCCGCGACGCCCGGAAGTCGCCGGCCGACGTCATCAGCAGAAAGCCGGCAGAGTCGCGGGCGATCGCTTCGACCCGGGCGGGATGCATGAGCTCGGCACCGCCACCGGTCGCCTCGCGGAGAAGTGCATCCAGCACGGTTCGCGCTGAGTCGGTGACGGGAAAGAGTTTGCCAGTGTCCTCGCGTTTTAAATCCACGCCCGCTTGAGTGAAGAACTTCACCGTGTCGTCGACGGTGAAGCGGCCGAGCACCTTGCGGATGGCGGGCGCTGTGCTGCCCGCGTAGTCAGTCTCGGTCACCTGCCAGTGGGTGACGTTACAGCGGCCGCCGCCGGCCACGAGGATCTTGGCGCCGAGTTTGCGGGCGCCATCCAACGCCAGAATCGAAAGTGGCGTAGCCCGCTCCTGAGCGGCGCGGCCCGCCCAGATCGCCGCGAAGAGCCCGGCGGCGCCGGACCCGACGATGGCCAGATCGACCCTGCGCTCGGGGGCTGCCTGGAGGTCAGAAACGGTGGTAGTATCGTCGATCATGCGGATGAGGGCTGGTGGCTGGACCCGGAGCGGGAACGACACCAAAATAACCTCGTTCCTCTGGGGAATCTTCCATGGCAGGCTGTCAAATGCCCAACTGCGTTCCACTGGCGGTGTTGTCTACCGTTCTCTGTCTGGTTTCGGGACTGCCGGCCGCCGCCGCGGATTGGCCGCAGTGGGGCGGTGGCCAATTCCGTAACCTCGTCGCCCATGAAGCGGGGCTGCCGGCCACATTTCATCCGGGGAAGAAGAAGCGGGACCGGATGGGATTCGATCCGGGGACGTCGAAGAACGTCCGCTGGATGGTCCGCCTTGGCAGCGAGAACTACTCCTGTCCTGTGGTCGCTGGCGGCCGGGTCTACATCGGCACCAACGACGAGGATCTCAACGACGAGCGTTTTCGGCCGACAAACGGTGGCGTGCTGATGTGCCTCGACGAGCAGACGGGTGACCTTGTCTGGCGACTGGTCGTACCGCGACTGGAGATTGATCGCGCGAAGGTAAGCGAAGATTTTGACGATATGAACCTCGGTATCTGCTCAACGGCGACCGTCGATGGCAATCGCGTCTACCTGGTGACCAACCGCTGCGAGGTGGTCTGCCTCGATGTGGCCGGCATGGCCAACGGCAACGACGGCCCCTTCAATGCCGAGGCCACGTTCTCTGTGCCGGAAGGAGCGAAGCCCGTGGAGCCGGGGCCACGCGATGCCGACATTCTCTGGCGGTTTGACATGATCCGCGACCTCCCTGTGTTTCCACACGACGCGGCAAACTGTTCGATCCTCGTGGTGGAAGACCAGCTCTATGTTGGCACGGCCAATGGCGTCTATGACGGCAAGGTGGTGCTGCCAAAGGCGGCATCGCTCATCGTGCTCGACAAGCAGACCGGTACGTTGCTGGCGCGGGACGACGGGCGGGTCAGCGCGAATGTCTTCCACGGTCAGTGGTCGTCGCCGACGCTAGCCGACGTGAAGGGCCGTCGACAGGTTGTCTTTGGTGGAGGCGACGGCCGCTGTCACAGCTTCGAACCGCTGCCGCGGGACGCGGTTGCGGGCGACACACCGGCAATGCTGAAGGAGACCTGGTCGTTTGACTGCAATCCGCCCGGCTATCGGGAGCGAGGGGGCGTCAAGATCGACTACTGGTCGCTCGTGCGAGGCGGTCCGCGCACGCTGGACGCCGATGGCATGCTTGTCAGCCCCAATGAGGTCATTGGATCACCGGTGATCGCGGGCAACCGGATCTACGTGGGGATCGGTCAGGATCCGGTGCATGGTCCCGGACGCGGCGCGCTCTCTTGCATCGCGATTGATGGCCAGGGCGACATCACCAAGAGCGGACGGATCTGGCAATACACCGGCATCGGCCGGGCGCTCTCGACGGTGGCGGTGGCTGACGGCCTCGTCTACGCGGCCGAGTATGCGGGCAAGGTGCATTGCCTCGACGCGGCCACGGGCCGGCTGCACTGGGTGCATGACACCCGCGAGGAGATCTGGTCGAGCACGTTCGTGGCCGACGGCAAGCTCTGGATCGGCACGCGGAAGTCGCTCGTGGTGTTGGCCACGGGGCCGGAGAGAAAAGTGCTAGCTGAGATCAAGCTGGGTACGCCGGTCTGGTCGATTCCGTGCACCGCCAATAAGACGCTCTTCGTGGCATCGCAGCGAAATCTCTGGGCCGTCGAGGACCAGGGCGAAATGCCATAGGGACAAATAAAACCGCTCGTCGAGCTTCAGCCGCTCCCAGCTCTCCGGATTCCCTTCCTCGTGAAGGTGCGTTGTAAGAGCTTGCCTGTCCCTCTGATCGCAAGGCAGCTCTGCTCTCACCACCGGTGGTGCACGAGTGGCCGGATGGCGTCGTCGTAGATCTCCTGCACGCCGGCGAGTGTCTCGGGGGAGAGGGCGGGGAGGTCGGCGGCGCGAGCGTTATCGATCACCTGGACTGGCCGCCGCCCGCCGGGTATCACGCTGGTCACAGCCGGAAACGACAGGATCCACTGGAGCGCAAACTGCGCGAGCGTGGTGCCTGGCGGTACAAGCGGCCGCAGCCGATCCACGGCGGTCAGACCCGTGTCGTAGTCCACACCAGAGAAGGTTTCCCCCTTGTCGAAGCCCGCACCGTCGCGGTTAAAGGCACGGTGGTCGTCGGCGGGAAACTCTGTCGCTGGCGTGAACTTACCGCTGAGCAGACCGCTGGCCAGCGGCACCCGCGCGATCACCGCGACCTGACGCTTGAGGGCCTTCGCAAAGAAGAGCTCTGCGGGCCGCAGCCGAAAAGCGTTGAAGATGATCTGTACCGACTGCAGATGCGGATATTCGATCGCCTTCAGCGCCTCCTCGACCCGCTCGACGCTCACGCCGTAGTAGTGGATCTTGCCGACAGCCACGAGGTTGTCAAGACACTCAAACACCTCTGGCCGGTAGTAGACGTCAGTCGGTGGGCAGTGCAATTGCAGGAGATCGAGCCGGTCGGTCTCGAGGTTTTTGAGACTGCGGTCGATGAAGGCTGTGAGGTTCGCAGCGTTGTAGCCGTCGGCTGTGTGGGGATTGAGCCGACGGCCCGCCTTTGTGGCGACAGAGAAGGGCTCCTGCCGTTCGCGGCGGAGCCGAGCGATGAGCCGTTCGCTGAGGCCGTCGCCGTAGACGTCGGCGGTGTCGAAGAAGTTGATGCCGCAGTCGAGGGCCGTGTGGAGCGCGGCCATCGATTCTGATTCATCGGCGCCGCCCCACTGCCCGCCGCCGATACCCCAAGCGCCGAAGCCAATCTCGGAAACCTGCCAGCCTGTTTTTCCAAACGCGCGTGTGTTCATAGTGCAGCACAGTCTGCGGCAAGGTCTTTCGGACCGCAAGCCGTCTGGCCGGGCGTGGGCGCGGCCGTAGAATGCCAGTCGTATGAATGAGTCGCCATGGTCTTCTCTGCCGCTCTGGGTCCGTGACCGTCGGGCATGGCCGCTGGCCGTCGTCGGGCTCGTCCTCGTGGCGAGCGGCATGGCCCACGTGGGCGTTTGGGCCATGCTCGGTGGACCCTGGGAGGGGTCGGTCTCCTGGCGGAAGCCGATCCTGTTTGGGATTTCGACGGGGCTGACTGGCCTCTCGCTGGGTTGGGCCTGGTCGCAGCTTCCGTGGCGGCGGGGCGATGGTTGGCTGGCGGTGAGTGCCGCGGTGGCGATGCTCATCGAGGTTGCAGTCATCGACCTGCAATGCTGGCGGGGTGTGGCAAGTCACTTCAACCGCTCCACGCCGCTCGATGCTTTCCTGTCCGACGTGACGGGCGTGCTGATTCTCTGGGTGATGCTGATCGCCGTTGACCTGACCGTGCGGGTCTTCCGGCAACCGATCGCGCTGCCTGCCGACATGCTGCTGGCCGTCCGCGCAGGCCTCGTGCTCTTGGTGATCTCGTGCGGGCTGGGCATCTGGGTGAGCATCAATGGTGGCCTGCGGCAGGCCGCTGGCCTCGAGCCCGATCGATATGGCGTGGCGGGTGTGCCGAAATTTCCGCACGGCATAGTGATCCACAGCCTGCAGTGGCTGCCCATGATCGCGTGGGCCGCGCGGCAGACCGGCATTGCCGTAGCACGGCGGTGGTGGCTGGTGACCACGGCGACCGTTGGTACAGTTTTCTTAGGCGTCTACGCCCTCCTGCAGACGCTTGAGGGTCGGACCCGGTTTGATACCACGCCGGCGACCGCGGCGGTGCTGGCCGCTGCCCTCGCCGGCCTTTTCGGGCCTGTTGTCATGATCTTTCTGGCAGTGGTGCGGGAGTATACGCTCGGACGCGTACCACCTCATGATTGCCGCCCCTCAACGGAGCAGCCCCCATCATGACAATGAACCATGCCGGATCCGCAGCGATCGGGAAAAGACTCCTGACACCTTTTTTCCTTCAATCTTTACCATTGCGGGTGCACAGCGCTTGGTAGACATTCAAATCGATGCTGTCGGAGATAAACTCGCAGTGACCATCGGCAAAGACGACGCTGGCACCGCCCAGATGCTGGCTCGATATGTCACCAAAATGCATCTCATCGGACTTCCCATTGGGAGGATGGTGACCATGTGATACGGCTCTTGCGATAGACTCGCACTTACCCGCAAACATACCGATCCAGAGGCTGCCGCCCATCCCTGAATCGCGTTCTCCCACCATGATTGTCTTGCTCAGGCCATCGGTAACGTGACGAAACGGCATCTGGCTGTTGGCATAGAACATCCCGTTGCCGTCATACGGCTCGGCAACTTCGCCTGCCGCGGCCTCCCAGCCGTTGGATCCAAACATGCCTAGGTAATTCGTTCGCGAGAGGATATCAGCACTGGGATTGGCATCCACCGCGTCGTGCTCGCAGGCGCCTCCCTCATCGCCCACGGCGAACGTCGGCGTTCCGGCAGCGGTGTCGGACGGGCAGAGAAACCCAGGGATGACCTTGCTCCACACAGCCGGCGTCGCTGAAATAGAACCCGTGATCACAATCTGCCGAGCGATATTCTCTTCCTCCATACAGGGAAGAATCCGTGACGCCCAGCCCCAGCCGACGCCAGTCTCAGCACTTCCGGAGGGCAGCTTTGCTTCGCAGAGCCAGCCCTCTGGCAGTCGATTGCGGGTATTGTGGTAGTTGTGCAGGGCGAGGCCAGTCTGCTTGAGGTTGTTTGTGCACTGGGCCCGACGGGCCGCCTCGCGGGCGGCCTGCACGGCGGGCAAGAGCAGGCCGAGGAGTGTGCCAATGATCGCGATCACGACCAACAGCTCGACCAGCGTGAATCCGGGACGGGGGCTTTTCATAACGTTGGCTCCAGGCGCAGAAAGAAATACCAAGCAAGAAAGTCAGAGCGAGTGGCCTACTTGCAACTCCTTTGCATATACTACCGGCGGGCCCGCCCGTGTCAAGCATCGGGCCGCAGGGGTGGTTTAAGCCGCACATTCCCACCTGTTTGCCAGCCCCTCATCCAGACACGCTGTCCCGGACGAAAGCACTGCTGTGGATTGTGGGGTCTGTCAGTAGCTAGCCGTGGAGTCTGTTCTGTGCCTATCACCCGTCCTGCCGTGTCTGTGCTCGCCCTCTTTGGCCTCGCCCTCGTCGCCGCGATAGTGTCGGCAACTGACGTGCGGGCCGCCCAGATGGCTGAGTCAACCGTGGTGACCGAGTCGATGGGGCCAGCAGCAACGCCAGCCGGCGAGTGCGGATGCCGTGGCGTGCAGCAGCCGCCCTGGCACGGCACTGTGCGGGACGGTCAGTGCGGCGTGCAACAGCCGCACTGCCGGGGGTCGAACGTCTACCAGGCGCACCCCTTTCAGCAGCTGCACAGTCGTCCGACGGGCTGCGTGACGTTGCCGCCGTGTCTGCCGCGGCTCCACGCCCTGTGTCGGGAGGGCTATCTGCCTTCACCCATTCCGCCGAGGCAGCCCCGCTGCCACCAGTGCGGCGCGGCGATCGAGGGCGGCTTCTAGAGCGATTCGTGGTCCGGCCGGAAAGTATCTGCCGGCCGGACCCGTGGGATTGTGTCTGATCAGGCCTCTTCCCCTCAGGTGCCGCGTGCGAGCAACAGCGCCGTGGCGACGACCGCGATGCCCAAAATATCAATGATCGCGCCGCTGGCCATCATCGATCGCAGTGGAATCCGGCCGGAGCCGTAGACCAGCGCGTTGCACGGTGTGCTGACTGGCATCATGAAGCCCAGACTCGACGCGAATGTCGCTGCCAGCGCCGCCATCAGCGGATCAACGCCGGTGGCCCGGGCCAGGGCTATGACCACCGGCACGACCATATTCGCACTAGCCGTGTTGCTGGTGAACTCACTCGTGACCACGGCGACGACCACCGCCATCACGATCAGCACTGGGCCACTCCACTCGCCCGCAGGAATCCAGCCCGTGATCGACTGGCCGATATGCCCGGCGAGCCCCGTTGAAAAGCAAAGCTCTCCCAGAGCCATGCCGCCGCCGTAGAGCAGCACGATGTCCCAGTCGATCTTGGCCTCCCGCCACTCAAGTGCCCGCCGTCGCCCCCCCTCCGGCCGCAGGTCGCCAGGCAGAAGCAAGAGCAGGATTGCGCCGATGAGCGCCACTATTCCCTCCGGCAGCCGCTTTCCCAGCCAGATGCAGAGCGGGTGTGATGCGCCCAGCAGGACGAGCAGCACACCGGGCAGCACCCAAAGTGTCACGGTGATGGCAAAGGCCGCTGCGACCGATTTCTGGCCGACAGTCCACGCTCCCAGCCGGTTCCGCTGGGCAGCGACATAGCGGTCTACGCCTTCAAGCCGGTCGACTCCCGCGGGAAACATCCAGACGAGTACCGCGACGGCGATCGTTGTCATGACAGCAACCAGGGGCACGCCGATCGCGCACCAGCCGAGAAACGACACTCTGACGCCAACCTGGTCGCGAATAAAGCCCAGGCCGATCAGGTTGGGGGGTGTGCCGATCGGTGTGGCGAGTCCGCCGATCGATGCCGCGAATGCGACACAGAGATAGAGGCTTGTGGCAAACGCCGGCGCCGGCGGGTTGCCATGCTCACGAGAAGCGGACTCTACCGCAACGAGAATCCCCGACACGATCGCCATCATCATGGCGGCCGTGACGGTGTTGGAGATGAAGCCGCTGATGAGGACGCAGACGAGCGCCACGGCCGCCAGGATCCGTGGCGGCCGGCCACCGATCCCGGGCACGGAGAGCACGCCGTAGGCGAGCCGGCGGTCGAGACCATGGAGCCGGATCGCCTCGGCGAGCACAAACGACCCGATGAAGAGGAAGATCAGGGGATCGGCGAAGGGCCGAAACACTTCCTTTGCCGGCGCCACGCCCGCGACCACGCAGGCCACCGCCCCCAAGAGCGCTGTGACCGCAAGCGGCAGGGCCTCTGTCACCCAGAGCACGATGACGAGCAGGAGAATCGGCGCGAGCGCCACGGCTTCGGGTGAGAGCGGCATGAGGATAACGTACCGCAGCGAGAACCCAGAACTGAGAACCCAGAACCGAGAACCAAGAACTGAGAACCAAGAACCGAGAGCGACGTGGTTCGTGAAATCAGTAGGTCTTGCCGAGCGCGGCCTGGGCAGCGGCCAGCCGGGCAACCGGCAGGCGGAACGGCGAGCAACTCACGTAGTCGAGCCCGATGTGGTGGCAGAAGACCACCGAGTGGGGCTCGCCGCCATGCTCGCCACAGATGCCGAGCTTAATGTTCTTCCGCGTCTTACGGCCCCGCTCCACAGCGATCTGCATCAGCTGACCCACGCCTGAGGTGTCGATCGAAGCGAAGGGATTCGCTTTCACGATGCCCAGCTCTGCGTAATGCGGCAAGAATGTGGCCGAGTCATCGCGGCTCATCCCGAGGCAGGTTTGTGTCAGGTCGTTTGTGCCGAAGCTGAAGAACTCCGCCGTCTCGGCGATCTCGTCGGCGGTGAGAGCGCCCCGCGGGATCTCGATCATCGTGCCGACGAGATACTTGATCTTCTCGCCGGTCTCCTTCTGCACCTCGGCGGCCACCCGATGGACGATCTCCACCTGGTTGTCGAGTTCCTTCTTAAATCCGACGAGCGGAA
>Ga0194043_1002071_pt1 | contig 11159 bp, 11 predicted proteins | sample JunL4415m_MetaG_FD_161274 | JGI IMG/M metagenome (GOLD analysis project Ga0194043, IMG submission 161274) | Anoxic zone freshwater microbial communities from boreal shield lake in IISD Experimental Lakes Area, Ontario, Canada - Jun2016-L442-15m | ecosystem: Environmental > Aquatic > Freshwater >...
ATCTATAAGAATTCAATATCTGCCCATACACTTTAATTAGGTAGACCTTGGGAGAGAAGGTTTTCGATATGAGTGCATCTGTTGCTCGCATGAGCATTGCCCTTAGAACTAACTTCTTTTTTCTTGGGGTGTTAATCGGTGGCTGGTCCACGCGTATCCCTGAAGTAAAGACGGCATTGAAGTTAAATGATGCAACGCTGGGTCGCTCCCTTATGGGGGCAACGGTTGGAATTCTGATCAGCTCCCAGGTAATTGGCTGGCTCATGCGCGAGTTTGGGGCTAAGAAAACTTTCTACTTAGGCGCCCTGGTCTTTCCAATTGGGTATTTGTGCATTGCATTTGCACCCAATGCCTACTTTATTTTTCTGGGCATTACTTTGTTTTGTTTGGGATATACATTTTTAGATAACCCCATGACCATGATTACTCAGGATTTAGAGAAGATTGCAGATCGCAAGTTTTTATCTGGCTTCCATGCATATTGGTGCATGGGAACTTTAGTGGCGGCATTCTTTGGTTCCTTCTTAATTGGACGAGTTCCCTATCAAATTCACTTAACGGGCTTAGCCATTCTTAGTTTTACAGTTCTGGTTCTATCTGGCAGAACGCTTGAAGCTCAAGAAAAAGGTGGCGTGAAAACTGAAAAGATTAAATTTCCTTGGTTTGGTAAAAGTACTGGATTTATCTGGGCAATTGGCTTTGGAATGCTGTGTGCCAACAGCGCCGAGTTTGGGGCAACAGACTGGTCGGCATTGTTCTTGCGCGATGTTCTAGCAATTACCGGGCAGTTCTATGTTGGTGCCTATATGGCATTTGAAATTGGAATGATTGTCAGCCGTTTATCAGGTGATAAGTACATACATCGCTATGGCCCAGAAAAAGTAATTAGGGCATGTGGATACGTTGGATCGGTGTTGTGGTTAGTAACGATGTTTGTTGGCGTTGAAATAAGCCATGGCAATAAAGTCTTGGCCTATTTTGTGATTTTGTTGGGATATTTAATTGCAGGGTTAGGCGTTGGGCCTATTTATCCATCGCTGATTACTGTGGTGGGGCGCATGCAAGGCGTTGAAACGTCGGTGGCTTTTGCCAGATGTGGCTTGATTGCTTTGGTGGGATTTGCAGTGGTTCCGGGCTTAATTGGTTTTATCTCAGATATGTCATCGCTAAAAATTGGAATGTTGCTGCCCATCACACTGCTGGGAGTAGCGGGGTATATGTCGCGCGTAGCTCGACGGACCAGCGTTAACGTTCACTGAGATCACGCTTAAAGCCTCCCATTTCGTTACAAACTTGTTACAGGAATCCTGGATTAGGGCTATTGCCATGGCCTGGGGGTCTCCCTAGTATTTGAACGTTCAAATTCAATGAAATAAGGGGGAAGTATGAAGAAGGCTCCAATCGGGGTGTCGTTATTGGCACTTGCTTTAACGCTCTCACTCGCGCCTCAAGCTAGCGCTGCTGATGCGGTCACCACAATTTCAGTTTCTACATGGGGTTCTTCCCCATCTGAAACAGCAGCCCTGACAGATGCTGTTGCAACATTTCAATCACGATATCCACTCATTAAGGTGGATCTAATTGTCGATAACGACCATGGCGCTCAGATGGCTGCTCGATTTGCCTCTAAGACTCCAAACGATGTTTTCTATCTAGATGCAGGTGTTGCTCAAGATTGGGCTGCACAGGGAGTGCTACTTGATCTCACTCCATCAATCACAGCTAGCAGCTTTAGTTTGGCTCCATTTAATGCAAGTTACCTCAAGCCATTCCAAAGTGGAGGAAAGCTATTCGGTTTGCCAAAAGATGCTAACCCATTAGTTCTTGAAGGTAACAAGGGACTTATGGCAGCAGCTGGAATCAAGTCTTTGCCAAAGTCAATTGCAGAGTTTGCAACTCAGTCAAAGGCACTTATGGCTAAGGGAATTGTTCCAATGTGTGTTGATGCAGACATCAACCGTCTAGGTGCATATTTCGTAGCATTTGGTGGCGGAATTGCTTCAAGTTCAAATTCTTCTTTGCTTTCGTCAGCAGGCTCTAAAGCTGGTCTTGAATGGGCAATGAACAATTACAAGACTGGCGTTTTCAAAACTCCTGCACAGCTTTCAGCTGGTTGGGCTGGAGAAGCATTTGGAAAAGCTAAATGCGCATTCACAATGGAAGGTGCTTGGCTAGATCCATATATCAAGGATTCTTTCCCTGGCGTCTACAGCCAATTGGTAAAGGGTCCACTTCCTACTGCAAAGCATGCTGGTTCATTAGCTTTCACCGCAGCATATGCAATTGGTAAAGATTCACCACATCCAAAGGAAGCATGGACTTTCATTTCATACATGACAGGTGCTCGAGGAATGACTGTGTGGACATCATATGGTGTTGCTATTCCTTCTCGATCAGATGTTGCAACTCCAATCGGATATGAAGTCAATGGAACTGTGGCAAAGCTAGCAACAACTGTTACAACTCCAGCATTTAAGGGCTGGGGCGATGTAGTTGGTGCATTCAATAACGAAGCCAAGAAGCAGATTCAGAATAAGAACTTCGATGTTAAGAAAGCAACTGCAGCAATTATCGCCGCTGCAGAAGCTGCTTGGCCTAAGGGGTAAGTTCCTCAGAAAATACGCAGGTTCAGGTGCTCTTCGACCTGAATCGGCGTACTTCTAGACAAGAGTAAGAGTTGATTCCGCGAAGGGGGTGGAATCAACTCTTACTCTTAGTCATTACAACGGCGGTAAAAAACAATCAAAAGGGGAGGCTATGCAATTTACTAAACACAAAGGCCTCCGATTGAGTCGAAAACAATCAGAGAATGCAGTGGCATACGGATTTGTAACAATTCCCATGGCTCTATTTCTTTTTTTGAGCGTAGGTATTTTTATTTATGCTATCTATATTTCAACTTTTGACTGGGGCATCATGGGTCCTACAAAGAGTGTGGGATTAGATAATTACCGCAAAGCATTCTCAGACCCCATCTTTTTAAAGGCGATAAAGAACTCGGTTAAATACGCCGTACTCGTGGTACCGATACAAAGTGCATTGGGCTTGTACCTCGCATTGCTTGTAAATTCTAAGATCAAGGGGAGTAAGTTTTTTCGGTCGGCTTTCTACTTTCCCTCCATAGCAAGTAGTGCGGCAATCACTACGCTCTTTATCTTTCTTATGGCACCTGATGGTGTCTTTAACAGTGTCTTGCGATTCTTTGGAATTAATACCAGCAATCTTTTTAATCAAGGCGCTTGGCTATCAGACTCTCGTACTGCGCTGTACTCCATTATTGGCTTAAATGCTTGGACTACCAGCGGAACAATGATGCTTTTCTATCTTGCCAATTTACAGACCGTTGATTCGCAATTCGCTGAAGCAGCAGTAATGGATGGTGCAAGTCGCCGACAAGTTTTTTGGTATATAACCATGCCTTTGTTGAAACCAGCGCATTTGTTTGTAGTTGCAACCGGAATGATCGGTGCACTACAACTCTATGATCAAGCGATTTTGGCTGGTGGGGCCGATGGCAGCCCAGATTATTCGCTGATGACAATGGTCCTCTATATTTACAACGCCTGCTTTAGGAAATTTGAATTTGGCTATGCAAGTGCTATCGGTGTCATTCTTTTTGTCATCATCTTTAGCTTGACCGTCCTCCAGAAAACGTTATTTGGTTCGGCCGCCTGGAAAGGTGAGAACTAATGAGCAAATTCCGCAGATATGGCTTTTACTCACTTCTAATTTTTTACTCAGTTTTAACTATCGTGCCATTTTTGTGGTCATTGAGTACATCCTTCAAACCATCGGATGAGGTTTATCAAAGAAACTTAGTTCCAAATGCGCCAACAATGAAGGCCTATTCCACGGTTTTTGGAAAGATTCAACCTAACTTTCAAACACTATTTGCTAACTCACTCTTTATCGCCTGCGTTGTCGTTATCTTGCATCTGGTTTTTGCCGCATTAGCAGGATATGCCTTTGCAAGATTGAGGTTTCCAGGCCGTGACCTCCTATTTTTTGTAGTTCTTGGTTGCATGATGATTCCTGATCAACTGCGATTAGTCCCGATGTATCAACTGCTGGTGAAAATGGGCCTTATTAATACGGGCCCAAGCAACTACTTGGCGATTTTTTTAATCAAAGCTATTAGCGCGGCAGATGTATTCCTTATGAGACAGTATTTCCTGACTATTCCTAAAGAAATGGAAGATGCCGCAAAGATTGACGGGGCGGGACCGTTTCAGCTCTTTGCGCGAGTGATGTTGCCTAGTGCCGCGCCAGTTTTAGCGACGGTAGCGATTTTAACTTTCCAAGGAACATGGAATGACTTGTTCTGGCCGTCCATTGTTTTACAAAGTCCTGCGCACTGGACTCTTCCTTTTGGAATATTGCAGTTCAAAGGTCAATTCTCAACAGATTGGCCGCCAATTATGGCTTTAGTTGTTCTATCTACAGTTCCAATCCTTGCCCTATACACATTTGGTCAGCGTTACATCATTAACGTCCAATTAGCATCGTCGTCGAAGGGATGAGCATGCAAACCAGAAAAGCTCATAGCGATTCAAGCATCCTTCGCGCAGTATTAACTAAGGCTTGGGATCTCAATGTGAAAGCTATTCCAACATCGATAGTGTGGGCAGTTTCTTTAATGTTTATTTTTCAATCATCTAGCTTGCTGACTCGTCTGGTATGTGGAGTTATTTGCTCAGTTGTTTCTCTTTTTAACTGCACGATAGTGAAGTTTTCGCAGAAGCACATCAAGCCATTACAACTTATCAAAGCCCCTCAGTTCCAAAAATTCGCATCTATGAACGTCTTAGTGGGAATCTTGTTTGTCTTTGCGCTAAGCAACCTGCTCAATCTCCAATCTCCAATTATTTGGATTTCAGTTAGTCTTAAATCAACTGCGCTTAGTCTGTTTATCGCTTGGATGGGGTTGATGCTTATCGTTAATCCACTGTTTGTTTGCCAAGCAAGGACCCAGGAATCACATTCAGTTTCACAGATATTCATGGTCTATGTGAAGAGAAACAAAAAGGCAGTAGCCCTAACAGGTGTCATTGTGTTGGCATGTGCACCGCTCATTTTTGTATTTATTTCGCTTTCGCTGACCTTAACTCAGGGACTGACTGTAATTACGTTCGAGGAAATGCAGAGGATCGAAGTCTAAATGGACCAATTAAAAGCCGGCGAGACGACAGTTAACTATGAAGTCATTTTGCAAGAAAATGATCCTGCCCTCAATCCTGCCAATAGGCCACCTATTAGTGAAGCAATAGAAATGATTCTTGGCACCGCCAATGGTTTTGAAGTTCCATTTGCAGCAGTACCTTTAGGAGTTCACAAGGATTTACCGGAACAAAATCTTTATAAGTGTCTATTTGGTCGCGATTCACTGCTCATTGCAGATCTACTCATTAGCGCTAAGCCACATTTACGATTAAATGTTATTCAGGCTCTTGCTCTTGACCAGGGAGCCACATTTGATACAAAAAGTGAGGAGGAGCCAGGTCGAATTGCCCATGAAGTTCGCACGAAGGATGATCCAGTTGCACAGAAACTTACAAAAGAAGGCGATTGGAAATTCCCATACTTTGGATCAGTCGATGCAACTTTGATTTGGATGAATCAAATTCATTTTGTAGTGAAGAGCGATCCTTCAGTTCTAGATATTGTTATTGGCGGTATCACCTTATGGGCGCGATTTATTGCTGCAACATCGTGGGTGTTAGCTCGCCTTGATACACCGTCGGGATTCATTGAATCGAATCGAGCAAATCCCAAAGGTATTGCAAATCAAATGTGGAAAGACTCTGGCGATTCCTATATGCATTCCAACGGCATCCTGGCACGAGGAGATTCAACTGCGTCAGTTGAGACAGTTGGTGAAACCTATGATGCACTGATGGCTGCGGTAGCGATTCAGGAATTGAAACCAAGTACGAATTGGCCGCTTTCAACATCAGAACTAAGTAAATTAGCGCGTCGCCTACAACTCTCTCTTATTGCACATTTTTGGATGGGGGATAGTTTCGCCCTTGGGCTTGAGAGAGGTTCTGATGGGTCAATAAATAAATTTGAATCATTGGCAAGTAACCAGGGTCGACTTCTAGATTCAGATGTTCTTTCCGGTAATGAATTCAATGAGTACCGCAAAGCAATTGCGGCGGCAATGACTGATAGTTCAATTCTGGGAGAGAGTGGTTTACGGACGCTTTCCAATGCCCATGTCTCTTATAGACCTGGGGGCTATCACACAGGATCTGCTTGGCCAGTTGATGGCGTTTTAACGGCTCGTGGACTACAGCGACAGGGATTTACTAAAGAGTCGCTGCATGTCCAAAATAAAATTAAGAAGGCAATTGAATCTTCAGGGGGATACCCTGAGTTTTTCCGCGGTGATTGGCCAGAAGGAGACCTGATCAATCGTTTTATTCAGGATGTACAATTTGTAGATGAAAGAGGAGTACGTGCAAATACGAATCGAATTGCACAACCACCTCAAATTATCCAAGGCTGGACTGTCGCAGCTTATTCATGGTTATCGAGTCAAAGTTGATTGCGCAAAACTAAGAAACCAGAACTTAGGGAACTAATAGATGAATAAATCAAGAACTTCTATTATTTCAGTGGCACGTGAAGCCGGTGTGTCACTTCAGACCGTATCTAATGTGCTTAACTTTCCAGAGAGAGTAAAACCTGAAACAGCTAAGAAAGTCTTAAAAGCAATTGACAAACTTAATTACACACCAAATTTGTCAGCGCGCCGCTTGAGATCGAGAAAATCGTCATCTATTGCTGTACGAGTTGATTCTAATGCCCCAATTGGCAAAGGATCAGATGGTTTGTATTCTGGCTACATTCAAGATGAATTTGTGTATGAACTCGTACGAGCCTCTGAGATGCGTGGAATTAAAGTTTTCACATACACATGTGAACTTGGTGAAAATGAAGTAGAGAAATTATCAAAGCTTATGGATTCAGGTGATGTGGATGGCTTTATTTTAACATCAACAGTTGAAGCAGATCCGAGGCTTAAATACTTACTCGATAGAAATGTTCCATTTTTGAGCTTCGGGCGACCATGGGGAAGTTCAACTGAATTCGCTAATTCATATCCATGGATCGATGTTGACGGAGCAAGTGGAACTAGGGATGCAACAAAAATGTTTTGGGAGCTTGGTCATCGTAGAATTGGATTCCTTGGATGGAAAACGAATAATTCTCATCCAACTACACCTAAAAGCGTGGCTCATGATCGCCTACTCGGTTGGTCCCACGCCTATAGCCAATTAACAGGTGTTAAAACTAAAAATTCTAATCGTGTGATGTGTGAACTAGGTGATGAAACTATTGCTAGCGCTCGTGCATCGACAGCAAGATTATTGGCCCGACACCCTGACTTAGAAGCACTCGTCTGCACTAGCGATACTTTAGCCCTGGGCGCCCAAATGGAGCTCGCTCACTTGAAAAAATCGATTCCAGTTTCTGGGTTTGATAATAGCCCTACATCTAAAGTCTTTAATTTCTCATCTCTGGATCAAAATATTTCTGAGGTCGCATCACTTGCTTTAAAGGTACTTATGGGCGAAGAGGGAAATTCCATTCGTAAAATTAGCTCGCCTAAACAGATTAGCGAACCAAATTTGATTATTCCGCCCAGATTGGTAGTTCGCTAATTTTTACTACGAAGTTCCCAGGAGACCGAATACACTAAATCCATGAATGGCTCATTAGCGCTAGTTGGATCAGGTGAATATTTGCCGGCAATGGCTGCTTTTGAGAAATCTTTAATTGATGATGGAGTTAAAAACAACAAGAAGCCGGTTTATGTTCAAATTCCAACGGCTGCCGGGCGCGAAAGTGATGATCGTTTAGATTTCTGGAAGCAGCTGGGCAAAACTCAAGCCGATCTGCTCGGCGTGGAATCTATCTATTTGCCTATCTATACCCGCGATGATGCATTCAAAGCCGAACATGTGGAGGCGATTTCAAATAGTGCGCTGATGTATATGTCTGGGGGAGATCCGCATTATTTGTCAGAGGTTTTAATTGACACCCCAGTGTGGGCGGCGATGCAGGAAAACTGGCGCACGGGTGCATCCCTTGCTGGGTGCAGTGCAGGTGCGATGGTGTTGAGTACGCATATTCCTAATTTCCGTTTACTGAAAAAAGCTCCCAGTGCAGGTTTAAATCTACTTCCAGAGATTCGCGTGATTCCACATTTTAATAAGTTCTTTAAATGGATCCCTGAAAGTGCGGCCAAAGTTTTGCTGCATGTGCCCGATGATTCGATACTTATTGGTGTTGATGAGTTAACTGCCATAGTAAAGCGCAGCGGAAATGAGCACTGGGTTGTAGTGGGGGAAGCAAAAGTGCATGTATTAAAGGGTTTGCCGGATGCCCAATTAGTCGATGGGGATGAAATTACTTTCACCCGCAAGTAGGCGTCCAGGAGTTCACTTTCAATTCGCTTAATATTTAGGCTATGGGGCTTTTTTCGTAACCTTTGTGTTTAAGACTGCGCCCAGCATCTTCCATGGTGCTTCATTCGAGGGATGAAGCAGGGTTGGGGTTGATACCTTCACCCCAACACTGCGTCCCCTTGGTAAGGCAAAGTTTGCAGAGAGTTTAGATTTCAACTGCATATTGTTTGTTCATTCGTAACCTTGCAACTAAAGGATGCGTGTATGAACAAATTAACCTCAGGCAAGGCGCTCAAGCGCACAATCGCAGTTCTCATCGCTGGCTCATTGGCACTTGCTTTTGCAAGCACCGCGAGCAACCAAGCTAATGCTGCTCAAGCATTCAAGTACAGCATCGCCCTGACAGGGGATATGCCATATGACGCTAAGGGCGTTAACCAAGTTCCTAACGTAATTGCATCAATTAATGCAGCGCGCGTTGATCTGACTCTCTTTGATGGCGACACAATGAGCGGTAAGGGTGACAAGTGCACCGACGAGGCATATGCCCGTATCAAGTCAGATTTCTTCGACAAGTTTGCTAAGCCAATCTTTTACTCAGTTGGCGATAACGAATGGGTTGACTGCGACCGCGCAGTAAAGGGTGGTTATGACCCAAATAATCGTTTAGCGCTAGTTCGCTCAACTTATTTCCAAAAGGCCGATGGCAGCTACATCAACTTGGGAACTCCAAGCAGCCGCATCACAGTATTACATGATGCTAAGTACCCAGAAATGCAGATGTTTAGCCTCAAGGGAATTACTTACATTTTGCCTCACGTGCCAGGTTCTGCAAATAACTCTGCAGTAGCCCAGCCAGCATTTAAGACGTACAACGATAAGACAACCGATGGTGATGACGTTGAATACAAGGCACGCGATGCAGCAAACGTTGCTTGGATCAATAAGGGCTTTGCCAAGGCGCAAGCCGATGGATCAGTGGGTGTAATCGTTGTTGTTCAGGCCAACATGGACTGGGAAGGCTATGCACGTGATGCAGCTGCGCCAAACAATGAAAACACTGCAGCTTTTGCAAACGTGAAGCAGGCGTTGTTAACAAATACCATTAAGTTCAAGAAGCCAGTTTTGCTACAAAATGGCGATGAGCATTGGTACCAAGTTGATATGCCAATGAATGAAACCGCTGGAAAGCTTGTTGAAAAAGACAAGGGTTCAATGGTTGAGAACTTCACACGAGTTCAGACATTTGGTTCAGGATTTAACCACTGGGTTGAATTAATTATTGATCCACGTGCTGAAAACCTATGGACTTTTAAGGTACACATCATTGCTGCAAACAATGACGTTCACACCCCACTAGCTCCGTAATTGAAATAGCAAAAGCCCCCTTGCAATAACTGCGAGGGGGCTTTTGCTTGTAATTATTTGCGAGGAGCCAGAGCGACAAAGATTACAATGACAAAAAAAGTGATGATAAATACTGCCCAAGACTTAAGTTTCTCTTTCATGATGCCTTCTTAGTACTTTCGCGGTGAAGAAGTTCATCGAATTTCTCGATGGCACGGCGAGAGCGTGAAAAAGCAGCACGTTCGTTGTGTTCTAGTTGGCCGTTGCTTTCATCGCCTTGCAGGCGATTGAGGTTTGCAGACAAATTAAATGATGAATGTGACAGATCCATAGGGTAATAGTGACGTGGGCAGGTATCCGACGCGGGTGGGTCAGGTTAATTGCAGGTGAGGATTAAGTGAAAACTTCGCACTCGGTGCGGAGTGCTGACACCCCACGTGGTGTTTGTGTGCCAACAGACATTGATTATTAAGGCTTTCACATGGCTCTCACATGGTGCAAGCAGATTTGATCGTGGGCGATCCGATAGTTTGAGTCATGGTACGATTTCTTGTACCACTCAAGAAAGGCTGTACATCATGGCTATCACCGCATCTCAGGCACGCGCACAGTTATTTCCACTGATCGAGCAAGTCAATGACGACATGAAGCCAGTGGTTATAACCTCCAAGGCCGGAAACGCCGTTCTTATTTCGCAGAGTGAATATGAGTCAATGATCGAAACTGCTTACTTGCTCTCAACTCCTGCAAATCGTGAATGGCTACTTGAATCACTTGCCCAGGCCGATCGCGGTGAATTAATGCCTTTGGAGCTTCCGATACAAGCGGCCACGCCTTCAGCGAAAGCTACGAAAAAGCGGAAGTAAGTTAGTCGTGGCTAAAAATAAATTGAGTTCGGTTTTGATGACCGAGCGCGCCAATCAGGATTTACAGTACTGGGCACACAGTGGCAATGCTAAAAAGATTGAGCGAATTAACACCCTGATACAGAGCGCCTTGATGGACCCGCTTCAAGGGATAGGCGTTCCTGAACAATTGCGATTTCAAGACGAGGCAATTTATTCACGCCGGATTGATAAGACACATAGATTGGTTTATCGAGTACAGGGCAAAGCGCTTGTCATTATTTCTGCACGCTTTCATTACGAGAAGTAGAGGTTTCAAATGGCAATTAGGGGCGGCAGGGATTAGATTTCGCGGATGCTCGGGGGAATCAATAACGCAATGTTTTTTCAAGGTTTTGGCGGGTTCCTGGGGCTAGCGATTTTGGTTGTGTTCCTCAGGTGGGCATTTCCTACTAAGAAAGATCCCGATATCAAGAAACGGCGCAAAGAGCTCAAGAAGTCTTTGCGGGAGTTAAAGCGGAAGTAAATCTTTAGCTGATTTTCAAGCAATAAA
>Ga0194043_1002073_pt1 | contig 11154 bp, 12 predicted proteins | sample JunL4415m_MetaG_FD_161274 | JGI IMG/M metagenome (GOLD analysis project Ga0194043, IMG submission 161274) | Anoxic zone freshwater microbial communities from boreal shield lake in IISD Experimental Lakes Area, Ontario, Canada - Jun2016-L442-15m | ecosystem: Environmental > Aquatic > Freshwater >...
TACGGCCTCATCTGTTTCTAATGCTGTTAGTCGTATTTTGGATAGTTTTACTAGTTTTGACCAAGAAAGAGTGCGTGATCAATTATCCACAGCGCTTAAAGGGATTGTTTGTCAAAAAATCTTGCCAAAAATCGGTGGAGGAGTGATAGTTGTTAATGAAATTATGATAGCCAATGAAGCCATTGTTTCAATAATTGCCAATGGTAATGTGTCGCAAATAGACAATATTATCCAAACTTCACGTAGAGATGGTATGATTTCTTTTGACCAGGCTTTGGCTGAATTGGTGCATCAGCATAAGATTTCCAATGAAGACGCTATGGACAATGCCATCAACAAAAAAACTTTGGAAAAAATGATTTCTTCAAAAGAATAATTAATAAATATGTCAGTTTATTCTTATAAAGCTAAAAATAAAAGAGGCCAATTAATTGAAGGTATAGTTGATGCCTCTAGTGAAGATGCTGTTTCCAATATGCTTCATGAGAAGGAATTGGCTATTATTAATATTGGCAAAAGGGAACAGGCTAATGCCGAGGAATACAAATTTAATTTTTTGCGTCGGGTAAAAAACAAGGAATTAGTGGTTTTTTTTAGACAAATGGCTGTCATGATTAATGCTAATTTACCGATTGTCAAAATTTTGCGTATTTTGGTGCGTCAAACATCTGATAAAAATTTAAAAAGCATAATTGCTCATGTGGCCGATGAAGTTGATGGCGGTGCCAAATTATCAGAGGCCATGGGTGAATTTCATGACACTTTTTCTGATTTTTATGTAAATATGATCCGTTCTGGTGAGACATCAGGACGACTTAGTGAAGTCATGGATTATTTGGCCAGTCAGCAAGAGAGTGATTACGAACTTCAATCCAAAGTTCGTGGCGCCATGATTTATCCGATTTTTATTTTAGCTGGTTTGGCACTGGTAGGCGGAATTGTGATGGTTTTTGTCATTCCTCAAATCACCAGTGTGCTCAAAGAGTCTGGCGTGGTTTTGCCTTGGTCAACTCAGGCGCTTATCTGGACGGCTGAATTTTTGAAAAATTTTTGGTGGGCTATAATTTTATCGTTGGCTTTATTATCGGTTATAATTAATTTTTATGTGCATACACCTTCTGGTCGTTATGCGTTTGATGTGTTCAAGCTAAAAATTCCGATTTTTGGCAAGATTTTTAAAAATATTTATATTGTAAGACTTATGCGGAGTTTTTCTACTTTGCTTAAGGGTGGTGTGCCAGTAAGTCGGGCCCTAGAAGTGGTACGTGATGTTGTTGGTAGTCGGGTGTATGAAGATATTTTGACCAGAACAATTGCCAATGTGGACGAAGGCAATCCCATTGCCGAAAGTTTGTCTGATAGTAAACATATTCCAGTGCTGGTGTCGCAAATGATCAGTGTGGGTGAGGAAAGTGGCAAATTGGAAGAGGTAGTAGAAAAAATTACGGATTTTTATGATCGGGAGATTGATAATAGTGTACGAAATTTGTCAGTGCTTATTGAGCCCATAGTCATGATTTTCTTGGGTTTGGCGGTTGGTTTTTTTGTGGCGGCCGTGATTTTGCCCATGTGGCAATTATCAGCTGCTATGTAAGTTTTCCACTGTTGCGTTTTTGAATTTTTTGCTATAATTAAACCAAGTAAATAAAAAAGGTCGATAAATTTATTTGCCAAAATAGAAATATTTTGTCTACTCGAGTAAACAAAAAACAAAAAAAACAAAGCCAGGCCCCCGATCAGGACTTGGCAGACAAAATTTAAATTTTAATTAACAAATAATCTTCAATAATTATGAAAAAACAGCAAGGTTTTACCTTAATTGAACTTTTGATCGTTATTGCTATCATTGGTTTATTGTCTTCTTTGGCTGTGGTCTCTTTGTCCGGCGCCAGAAACAAAGCCTATGATGCTCAAATCAAAAGCGATCTCGCTCAAGTCAGAACCAGTTTGGAAATGTCAGCTTCTGATAATGGCGGTAGTTATGCTGCATGGACTATGCCAGCCAATATTAACGCCCCGGCTTGTTCTGGTACTAAATATGTGGCTAGTACTACTGCTATTGGATTTAGAGTTTATGGTCAGTTGTGTGCTAATACGGCTCAATATTTTTGTATTGATGGCAATGGCAATGTCACTACCACGTCAGCTGTTCCGACTGCTGGTGCAGAAACTTGTTTATAAATTTAAGTTGTTTCAAAATCCCCTCGGCCTTGGTTGAGGGGATTTTTGTTTATAAGTATTTTTGTGCTATAATATAGTCATAAAAATAATAATTTTTGTTTGTTTATGACCATGAGGACGCGTTTCAAAATCAGCGTTTATTTTCTATTGTTTGTCATGGCTAGCACCGGATTGGGTTTTTTGATGTGGTATAATAGTGTACAAATTCGTGATTATAAGCGCTTGTCTGACATGACTGATATTCAATCTCGTCTAAATATTTATTTTTTGCACTACAGCAGTTATCAGGTTGATGGCTGTTCCAGTGGTTTGATAGTCAGTGATTGCAAAGGCAGTGCTGACAGGCCTTCATTTTTAGGCGGAATTACTGATCAACTTGGTGGTAATTACGCTTATGTTTTTTCGGCTTTGAGTCAAAATGACTATAAAGTAAGTTTTGTTTTAGAAACCAAAGTTGGTGGTTTTGCGCCTGGCCGTTATTTTTTGACTCCCAGTGGAATTAGTGATAAATAAATGCTGTTTTATTTTTTTATTTTTATTTTCGGGCTGATTATTGGCAGTTTTTTGAATGTGGTGATTTTGAGATTAAATAACGGCGAGAAAATTTCCGGGTCTCGTTCGCATTGCCCGCATTGTCAAAAAGTTTTGAGTCCGCATGAATTGTGGCCGGTTATTAGTTTTATTTTACAAAAAGGCAAGTGTAAAAATTGTAAAGCAAAAATTTCCTGGCAATATCCGTTGGTTGAACTTTCTACTGCTTTATTGTTTATTTTGGTGTCATACGTGTATTGGGGCAATATTGGCATTGATTTTTTGAGTGATTCTTGGCAGTCATATTTGCCATGGCTGAGAAATTTATTTTTTGTGTGTGTGCTGGTAGTTATTTTTGTTTATGATTTGCGATGGCAATTAATTTTGGATAAAGTGACTTTGCCGGCCATGGCTATAGCTTTGATTGTTAATTTGTGGCTTGGTTATGGCTTTAAAAATTTATTGCTGGGTATGTTGGTGGCCGGAGGATTTTTTTTGGCACAATTTTTAATTTCTGGCGGTCGCTGGATTGGCGGGGGAGATATTCGCATGGGAGCACTCATAGGTCTGATGCTTGGTTGGCCAAACACATTAGTGGCCTTGTTTCTGTCGTATGTTATTGGCGCGTTTTTTGGCGTATGTCTGATGATTTTGGCTCACAAAGATGGCCAGACCAAAGTGGCTTTTGGATCGTTTCTGGCTGTTGGCACGATTATTGCTCTTTTGTGGGGCACACAAATTATGAACAAATTTTGGGCGATATAATTTTATGAAAAAAATAAAAAATAATTTTGGTTTTACTTTGGCGGAAATGATGGTGGTAATAGCTATTACCGGTATTTTATCCAGTATGGCGTTGATAAATTTTCGCACCAACGAAAAACAACGTCAGTTGCGAGATTCAGCACTGCTAGTCACCGACGGTTTTAAACGTTTGCAAAGTATGGCTTTGTCCGGTGATATGGTGGGTGGTGCTATGCCTATTAGTTATAATTTTTATCTTAACCCTGCTGATTGCAGTCAATACATTTTACGCGCCAAGCTTGATGAAGCAAATTATATTGCAATCGGTCAAACTGTAAAATTAATAAATTCCAATATTAAAGATTGTTCTAATATTGGAGAAGTAGAAATTTATCCTCCACGAGCCAATATGGAATTTTTAAATTTTCCATCGTATGATGAAATTTCTTTAGTTGTTGAATATAATGGTGATGGCTCATCTGCTCGTACGGTTAAGATAAACAAAGTTTCTGGTAGAGTTGATTTGGGCGCGCAAATGGCTAATCCTTAAAAAATATGAGATCCCTGGTCGAGCCAGGGATGACAAAAAACATGAAAAATATTTTAAAAGACAATTCAGGTCAAACATTAATAGAGCTACTCACGGCTATTGGTATTATTAGTATTGGTCTTTTTAGTGTTTGGAATTTATTTTTGTCCAATTTTTCTGGTGAGCAATCGGCTCGTGATCGTGTGGTTGGTTCAAATTTGGCGCGCGAAGGCATGGAAGTGGTCAGAAATATACGAGACACTAATTGGCTAAAAGTGGATGTTAATGATAGCGCTTGCGGTCTTGCCAGTGATGAATTGTGTCAGTGGGATGATGGTTTGACTGGTGGAAATACAGCTGTGATTGGTAATATTGTAGTTAAGAGTGATTTAAATTTGATTTATAAAAACGGCGAAGCTTTGATAGCTTCCATTGACGATCCTATGGCCAAGATTTATTTGAATGCTGATGGTTTTTTTAATAATGATGCTACCGGTTCAAGCACACCTTTTAGTAGAATAATAAAATTACAAAATATTTGTTGTCTTGATGCGACCGCTGATTTAAAATGTGATAATACTAATTTTGTCACTTCAACTGTTAGTGGCTGTCCAGTAGATTGGCTGAAAATCGGTATGGATGTGGAATGCATAGTCGCTTGGAATATTTCGGGACGAACAGAAAGTATCAAAGCTCAAGATCAACTTTTTAATTGGCGTTAATTTATGTTAAAAATATTTAAAAAAGCCTGCCTGACTGGTAGGCAGGTAAAAAAACAAAACGGCTTTACTTTGGCGGAGATGATGGTGACAATGAGTGTTTTTGCCATCACTTCCGTGATGTTATCCGGCATTTTTGTTAATATTAGCCATATACAAAAAAATACGGAAAATTTTCAACGTTTACAAAACGATGGCCGTTATATGATTGAAAAATTGGCGCGTGAAATTCGCGGACGTGAATTGCGTTATCCCGCTAATATGACGAATTATTTATTTTTTGAAAAAGATGAAAACGGACAAATAGTTTTGGTTTGTTTTGATTCTACTAATAAGCTTTTGAAATATTATGTCACTGGTCAGGATAATGAGGCCACAGTTGAAAATTGCAAAAGTTATGGTGCTGATCTTAATGCTGGTGATGTTGAAATTGATGATGTTAAATTTTTAGTTTATCCGCAAATCGCTGACAAGTGGGGTACAGCGCCGACAGTTAATGCCCAACCGCGTGTCACCGTGATGCTTAATTTAAAAAACAAAACAGACAACCCTGTTTTTCAAAGGCAATTATCCATTCAAACGACAATTTCAGGTAAGGTTTATAAGCGTTAAAAAGCCATGATTAAAAAAATAAAACAATTTAAAAAAAATCAGGACGGTGTGGTGCTTATAATCACCATGGTAATGATGGCAGTACTACTAGCTACGGCTATTAGTTTTGCTGTTTTTATTATTTCCGATATTAGGCAGGCGCGAAGTGTGGACAATGCTGTGGTCGCTTATTATGCAGCTGATGCCGGTTTGGAACGCAGTTTGTATTTGCTTAGAAAAAAAGAAGTCGGCATTGATGATCTTAAAAATTTATCAGGTTCAACTTTTTCAGCTGGCAGTACATGGACTTTGGCGTCTTCTACGAGTTATGAGCCGACTTTTTTTCGTCAGCGGTTGCAAAATGGCCAAAGCGTAAAATTATTTTTTTCTGATCGTGAGACCAGTAAAGCTAAAAGCTTGCAACTCAGCTGGTCGACTCCGAATCTTTCCAATGCCAGGTTACAAGTGTCTTTTACTCAGCTTACACCAAGTGAAAATAATGGTGTTTATGTTTATTATAATGATATAAATAATATTTTGCTTTCAGACACTTCTCATGATGGTCCGATTTGTTATAATTTTAAAAATAGTGACAGTCAAAATGTTCCTTGGCAAAAAAAGGTTGATTATTTAGTGGAAATTAAAGTTATTGGCAGTGGCAATGGAGATGAAGTTGATAATTTAATAGTCAAAGCCTATAACAAGGATTGCCACGCTTCAGATTATGAGGCTTCTTATAATTATTCGGCTATCAGTAATCTCACTCTGCGTTCAGTTGGTTCTTATGGCGGTAGCAGTCAGGCAATAGTCGCTCAAGTTATGCCACGCGATCCATTGGCTGGTTTGTTGGGTTTTGTGTTATTTTCTGAAAATGAAATTTTTAAAGGATACTAAATGGTGTCATCCTGGGCTTGACCTGGGATCCCAACTAAAAAACATGAGATTCCTGCTTACGCAGGAATGACAGATAAATGAATAAAACTGAATCTAAAATTAGAATTGAAAAGTTAAAAAAACAAATGCGTGAAATTGATCACGCTTATTATGTTTTGGATCGTCCAATTGTTTCTGATGCAGTGCGTGATTCTCTTAAAGATGAATTGGAAAAATTAGAAAATCAATATCCTGAATTTATTACTGCAGATTCACCCACCCAAAGAATTGGTGGTAAAGCTCTGGGCAAGTTTGCCAAATATCGGCACAAAATTCCCAAATGGTCTTTTGATGATATGTTTTCTTTTGATGAAGTTTTAGAATTTGATAAAAAGACCAAAAGATTTTTGGGGCTAGCCGAGAATGAAAATTTGGAATATTTTTGTGAATTAAAAATTGACGGACTGAACATGTCTTTTATTTATGAAGACGGTTCACTTGTTCGCGCGGTGACACGCGGTGATGGCGAAGTGGGGGAGACCGTCACACATACTGCGCGCACTATTGGCAGTGTGCCACTGTTGATTAAAAAGAATTTAGACATAGAAGTAGGCGGTGAAGTTTTTATGTCCAAAGCAACGCTGGAAAAAATAAATAAAGAACAGGCCAAAAAAGGTGAAGCGCCTTTTGCCAATCCTAGAAACGCGGCCGCCGGCACAGTGCGTCAGCTTGATCCGAAAATTGCAGCCGAGCGTGATTTGGATACTTTTATGTGGATGATTTATGAGCCGGAAAAATTCGGTCTAAAAACCCAAGAAGCAATCATGTTAGAAATGAAAAATTTGGGATTTAAAATTAATGAACATTACAAAAAGATTTCTAAAATTGAAGCAGTAAAAGAATATTTTGAACATTGGCATAAACAAAGAAATAAATTGCCTTACGAAATAGATGGCATTGTTATTAAAGTTAATGATTTGGATTTGCAAGCCAGGCTGGGTCGGACAGCCAAGCATGTGCGTTGGGCCACGGCTTATAAATTTCCGGCCGAGCAAGTGACGACCGTGGTAGAAAATATTGAAGTACAAGTCGGCCGTACGGGCGTGCTTACTCCTGTGGCGCATTTGCGTCCAGTGGCACTGGCTGGTTCAATTGTCAAACGCGCCACTCTTCACAATCAAGACGAAGTGGACAGACTTGATGTACGAATAGGTGATACGGTAGTACTACAAAAAGCCGGTGATATTATTCCAGATATTGTAAAAGTTTTGCCAAAAATGCGCACCGGCAAAGAAAAAAAATTTAAAATTCCAGAGCATTGTCCGATTTGCGGTTCAAAAGTCAAACAGCCTGTTGGCGAAGTAGCCTATTATTGTGACAACAAAAATTGTTATGCTCAGCAGATTGAACGCATTATTCATTTTGTGTCCAAGGGTGCTTTTGATATTGCCGGATTGGGGCCAAAAATTTTGGAGCAATTACAAAAAGCAGATTTAATAAAAAATCCAGCTGATTTATTTTTACTCACCGAGGAAGATTTAAAACCTTTGGAAAGATTTGCGGAAAAATCAGCGCAGAATTTAGTGGTCGCCATACAAAAAAGTAAAAAAATATTTTTGGCCAAATTTATTTATGGCTTGGGTATCAGGCATGTCGGAGAAGAAACCGCTTTACTTTTAGCAAAAAAAATATTTTTAAATAAAAGTGAAAATACAAATCCGAAAAAATTATTAGAAATAATTGAATCAATTAGTTTGGAAGAATTGCAAGAGATAAAAGAAATTGGTGACAAGGTGGCTGGCAGTATCAAAGAATGGTTTTCTGATTTGACCAATCAAAAATTAATTAATGAACTGGACAAGGTTGGTATTGAACTTATTTTGCCAGAAAAAAAAGTTGGTAATAATAAATTGCAAGGATTGACTTTCGTGTTGACCGGTGAACTTGAAAATTTTTCTAGAGATACAGCTAAAGCCAGGATCAGGGAAGCGGGTGGAGAAGTGTCTTCTAGTGTAAGTCGCAAAACAAGTTATGTGGTGACTGGAGTTAATGCCGGTTCCAAATATGACAAGGCCAAAGAATTGGGGGTAAAAATAATTAGTGAACAAGAATTTGAAAAGTTGCTGCAAAAATAAGTCAGCCTTGCCAAAAAATACATAAAATGCTAAAATTTTTTTATCAAAAATTACTTATAAGCATATGAAATTATCCATTCAAGAAGTAGAACATATTGCCAGTTTGGCTCGGTTGGAATTGACCGCGCAAGAAAAAGAGCAGTATAGTGGACAGCTATCAGCCATTTTGGATTATGTTGATAAAATGGCGACCGTGGACACTACTGGCGTAGAAGAAACTTCACAAGTGACCGGACTGATTAATATTGAGAGAGAAGATCAGATTATTGAATCGGGGATTGCCGATGAATTAGTATCGGTCGCGCCACAAAATGGCGATGGCTTTGTAAAAATTCCGAAAATTTTTGAAAATAAATAATATGGATTTAAATAAACTATCACTGCTTGAAGCATTCAAAGGACTACGCGAAAAAGAATTTTCCAGCGTAGAATTAACCAAAGATTGTTTAAAACAAATTAAAAAACTTGATAATAAAGTCAAAGCTTTTTTGACTGTTGATGAAGAAGGCGCAATGAGCCAAGCCAAGCTGGCTGATGTTAAAATAAAAAAAGGAGATGGAATTTCTCCGTTAGCAGGTATTCCTGTTTCGGTCAAAGATTTATTTTGTACGCGCGGACTTCGTACCACAGCTGCTTCTAAAATTTTGGAAAATTATATCCCGCCATTTGACGCCACTGCGATTGCCAAATTAAAAAATAATGATGCGGTTATTGTCGGCAAAACTAATTTGGATGAATTTGCCATGGGCGGTTCAACGGAAAATTCCGCGTATGGCCCTACTCACAATCCGTGGGATTTGGATCGAGTGCCAGGAGGCACATCCGGTGGTTCCACTGCTTCGGTTTCGGCTGATATGTGTATCTATTCTTTGGGTACGGATACGGGTGGTTCTATTCGCCAACCAGCCTCATTTTGTGGGGTCTCAGGGCTCAAAGTGAGCTATGGGCGCGTTTCACGCTATGGGGTGGTGGCAGACGCCTCTTCTCTTGATACCATAGGTCCTATCGCCAAAAACGTGGCAGATTTGGCCCTAATTTTGGGTTATATTGCCGGTCAGGATTCAAAAGATTCAACCACTCCACCTATAAAAGTGGCTGATTATAGCGCAGAAATAAACAAGGATTTAAAAGGTTTAAAAATTGGTTTACCTAAAGAATATTTTATAGAAGGAATGCATGCTGGCGTGCATGACGCAGTGATGATGGCTGTCAAAAAATTTGAAGAACTTGGTGCTGAAGTGATTGATATTTCTTTGCCCATGACTGATTCGGCGCTCGCCTCTTATTATATTATTCAACCGGCAGAAGTGTCTTCAAATTTGGCTCGTTATGATGGCATTAGATATGGTTTATCCAAACGCGAAAGCGATTTACAAAAAATATATTTGGATAGTCGCTCACAAGGGTTTGGCCGTGAAGCCAAACGTCGTATTATGATTGGCACCTATGCTTTGTCGGCAGGTTATTATGATGCGTATTACAAACAAGCCATGAAAATTCGCACCTTGGTAAAAAATGATTTTGATAAGGCTTTTGAAAAGGTTGATGTGATTATGACGCCAGTGGCACCAACTCCTGCATATAAAATTGGAGAAAAAATTACCGATCCATTGGCTATGTATTTGGAAGATGTGTTTACAGTGCCTGCCTCGCTGGCTGGTATTTGCGGGTTGTCTGTTCCGGTTGGATTTGCTGAGGGGTTGCCGGTTGGTTTGCAAATACTTGGTAAGAGATTTAATGAAGAAACAATTTTGCGGGCTGGACATCAATATCAATTGAATACAGATTGGCATAAATCAAAACCAATATTGGATTAAATTATTTATAATGACAAAAAAAATATCCAAGAAAAAATTAACAGTTGTTATTTTTGTCGCCCTGGTAATAATAGGATTGTTGTCTATTTTGCTCATTAAACAAAATTTGAAATTTCAAGAACAAACAAGATTAGCTATAGAGTCGTTTGATTTTTTATCAAATAAAAGCATTCAAGAAGTAAGTTATGTTGAAAGCAAATCTTCTTCTTCTTCTTCTTCTTCTAATTTAGATATAATTCCAACAGCAACGAGTTCGCAAATTATTTATGAAGATGAAGGTGATCCGTTAGCAGACGTTATTGGGGTTAATACTTTTTTAGAAAAAAAAGATTCAAAAGTTTGTTTTGAAGGTAATAAGCCAGTAGTTTTTCTTTTTTCCACCACTAATTGTCCGCATTGCCAGTGGATCAAGGCTTTGTTTGATTCAGTTGTAAAAAAATATTCTGGGCGTATTTCGGCTTATCATTGGCAATTGGAAACAGGGGATAACACTTTGACTAAAGTTGTTGAAAAAGAATTGCCATATGAACATATGGCGATTTACCAGCGTTTCAGTCCTGAGGGTTATGTGCCAGTTTTTGTCTTCGGTTGTAAGTATTATCGTATTGGCAATGGGTATGAAGGTAAGATTGATGGTTTAAAAAAAGAACAAAAAGAATTTGAGATTATTATTGATGCGCTATTGAAGAAATAAATAAATATGGAGAGGTCGCATAGAAATTAGCATAAGTCATGGAGAGGTCGCATAGTGGCCGAGTGCGCTCGCTTGGAAAGCGAGTATACCGCAAGGTATCGGGGGTTCGAATCCCCCTCTCTCCGCCAAAATTCGGAATTCAAATTTCCGCCAAAAATATGGTCGGCGCGAAGCGCCGTCTGTTCTGAATTCCCCCCAAAAAATCCTGAATCTGAAAGGGTTAGCCACGCTCCGCGTGGCTCAAAAAGTACGGTTCGAGCTTCAATAATAAAGTTCGAACCGACTTTTTTGAATAAATGAAGTTTCTCTTCATTTATTCCCTCGTTTGCCAATTCTATAT
>Ga0194043_1002074_pt1 | contig 11151 bp, 7 predicted proteins | sample JunL4415m_MetaG_FD_161274 | JGI IMG/M metagenome (GOLD analysis project Ga0194043, IMG submission 161274) | Anoxic zone freshwater microbial communities from boreal shield lake in IISD Experimental Lakes Area, Ontario, Canada - Jun2016-L442-15m | ecosystem: Environmental > Aquatic > Freshwater >...
AAAAGATAGGAGAAATATTAATAGAAAACAGCTATATTTCAGAACAGGAATTCAAAGAGTTTCTTGCTATACAAAAAGGGTATAAACAAATAAATCTGGTAAAGATCTCCAGCGATATAGATATAAGCGCTTCAAACCTGTTAACAAAAGAATATGCTATGAAAGCCAAGGTATTTCCTTTTAAATTTGAATCGGACAGACTGGCAATCGCAACGATTGATCCCCTTGACATATATTTAAATGATGAGATAAGAATGCTTACGAGCTATGAAGTTGAGCCATATATTTCCACAAAAAAAGATATCGAAGCAGCAATAAAAACATATATGTCTGATGAATACAGCCTTCAGGAAGTTGAAGAAATAACAAAAGACATTGATTTTTCGATAGATGAAGATATTGACGAAGAAATAGGAGTTCAAAAAAATCCACTGGTCAGACTTGCAAATCAAATTGTTTTAAAAGCTATTACAATGCGTGCAAGTGATATTCACGTGGAACCTCAGGAAAAATTTTGTTCAATCAGATTCAGAATAGACGGAATTTTGCAGGAAATAAAAAAAGTTCCTAAAACTGTTCAAAGACTATTAATTTCAAGATATAAAATTATGGGGGGTATGGATATCACCGAAACCAGACTTCCTCAGGATGGAAGAAGTTCCTTTAGCTATCACAACAGAACTATAGACTTAAGATTTGCAAGTCTTCCCACAGTTTATGGTGAAAATATTTCAATAAGAATTTTAAACCGCGAAGAAAGCATATTTGATATTGAGAAACTCGGAATAAAAAAAGAGGAACTCGATTCATATCTAAAAGTAATAAGCCAGCCTTACGGATCAGTAATAATTACAGGGCCTACCGGTTCTGGCAAGACATCAACACTTTACGCAAGCCTGAATTATATATCTTCCCCAGAGCGTAAGATATACACTATTGAAGACCCTGTAGAATATAAGTTTTCTCAAATAATGCAAATTCAGGTGAATCAAAAAATAGGAATGAGTTTTGCCGCCGGCTTGCGGGCAATGATGAGAAGCGATCCGGATATAATTATGCTTGGAGAAATAAGGGATTTTGAATCAGCAAAGATCGCTGTAGAAGCTTCCATTACGGGCCACCTTGTTTTAACAACTCTCCATACAAATGACGCTCCTTCTACTATAGCCAGATTATTTGAAATGGGAGTTGAGCCTTATATGATATCATCAGCTCTAAAGTGTGTTGTTGCTCAAAGACTCTTAAGAAGGCTTTGCCCTTTTTGCAAGGAGAAGGCTGATACTTCCAATACAGTTTTACCTGAAGGCGTAGACAGAATGATAGCCGGTAAAACAGTTTTTACAAAAAAAGGGTGCCAAAGATGTAATAAATCGGGTTATATGGGAAGAATAGGAATTTTTTCGATTATGGTTGTAACTGCAGAGATTAGAAAAATGATTCTTGGTAAAGCTGGTTCAGACGAAATAGAAGCTATAGCCAAAAAAGACGGGATGAGAACTCTTATTGAAGTAGCAGCCGAAAAAGTTTCAGAAGGCATTACTTCTTTTGAAGAAATGTACAGGGTGGTTTTTTAAAAAATGAGTAGTAAAAATTTCGTTCATCTTCATGTTCATAGTGAATATTCTTTGCTCGATGGTGCTGTCCGCATAAAAGATCTTGTAAAAAAAGCTGCCGAATTGGAAATGCCTGCTGTAGCACTTACAGATCATGGTGCAATGTATGGAATAATAGAGTTCTATAATTGTGCAAAAAAAGCTGGAATAAAACCTTTGCTTGGGTGCGAAGTTTACATTGCTCCTAATGGCAGATTTGAAAAACAGGCAAGGAAAAATAATGATCAGGATTATTTTTATCATCTGACTCTGCTTGCAGAAAACGAAAAAGGTTACAAGAATTTAATGAAACTTGCAAGTCTGGGGTTTCTTGAAGGTTTTTATTACAAACCCAGAGTCGACAAGGAGTTGTTAAGAGAGTATAGGGAAGGTCTTATAGCACTGAGCGGCTGCATAAAGGGAGAGGTAGCAAGAATGTTTCAGAGTGGCAAGGCCGAAAAAGCCATGAGCTCTCTGGATGAATATGTCGATATTTTCGGTAAAGACAATTTTTTTCTTGAAATTCAGGATTCAGGTATCCCTGAGCAGGTTTCTGTAAACAAAAATCTGCTTGAGCTTTCTTTATCCAAAAAAATCCCAATGGTTGGCACAAATGATGTTCACTATTTAAATAAAGAGGACAGTCATTTTCATGATATTCTTCTTTGCATCCAGACAGGTTCAACCATAAATGAAGTAAAAAGATTAAAATTTTCAACAGAAGAATATTATTTAAAAGATTACAATCAAATGTCAGATGTTTTCAAAAATTTCCCTGGTGCTATTGAAAATACACTTGAAATAGCTCAAAGATGTAATGTTGATCTTAAATTTGATCTTGATCTTATCCCACCCTTTTCGGTTCCCGATACTTACAATAAAGATACCTATCTTGAAAAACTTTGCATTGATGGAATAAAAAATAAATACCCCAATATTACAGATGAAATAAGTTCAAGGCTGGCAAAAGAACTTGAAGTAATTAAAAAAATGGGGTTTTCGGAATATTTTTTAATTGTCTGGGATTTTGTTAAGTTTGCAAAAGAAAAAGATATCAGAGTGGGTCCCGGAAGAGGAAGCGCAGCAGGCAGTATAGTCTCTTATCTTCTGGATATTACGGAAATAGAGCCGATTAAATACGGTCTTCTTTTTGAGAGATTTTTAAATGAATCAAGAAAAAGCATGCCTGATATTGATATAGATTTTTGTTATGAGAAAAGAAACGAAGTAATTAAATATGTAACCCAAAAATATGGATCCAGAAATGTTGCACAGCTCATTACTTTTGGAAGGATGGCCGCCAAACAGGCAATCAGAGATGCAGGGAGAGTTCTTGAATTTCCCTATTCCGAAGTCGACAAAATAGCAAAAATGATTCCCGGTGAATTAAATATTACTATTGATTCATCAATAGCCAAAGTTCCTGAGCTAAGAGCAATATATACTGAAAATAAAAAAATTAAAGAAATTATAGACACAGCAAAATGGCTTGAAGGGATGGTAAGGCAGGCCTCAACACATGCAGCCGGTATAGTTATATCATCTGAAGAACTATATAACTATACTCCTATCAAAAAAGAATCAGGAGAAGATATAGTAACCCAATATGAAATGGAGCATATCCAGTCCATCGGGTTGCTAAAGATGGATTTTCTGGGTTTAAAAACACTGTCACTGATAGATAAAGCAATTTTTTTGATAGAAAAAGTAAAAAATATCAAAATAAACGTAAATACATTAAACCTGGATGATAAAAAAACTTTTGAGATGCTAAGCAGGGGAGAATGTCTTGGTGTTTTTCAGCTTGAAAGCTCGGGAATGAGAGATCTTGTATTAAAAATGAAGCCCAGCAGGTTTGAAGATCTTATAGCTCTTCTTGCGCTGTACAGGCCGGGACCTCTTCAAAGCGGTATGGTAAATGATTATATTGAAAACAAGAACAGCGGCAAGAAAATTAATTATGATCACCAAAGTCTTGAGGATATATTAAAAAGCACGTATGGAATGATTCTTTATCAGGAGCAGGTAATGCAGATAGCTTCAGTTTTTGCAGGTTTTACTATGCCTGAAGCTGACATACTCAGAGGGGCTATAAGTAAAAAAAAGAAAGAGCTTCTTGAAGAACAGCGGTTAAAATTTACTAATGGTGCTGCTGAGCTAGGAAATGACAAAGTAATTGCCGAAAAGTTATTTGATCTTATAAATTATTTTGCTCAGTATGGTTTTAATAAATCCCACAGTGCAGCTTATGCGATGATATCCTATCAGACTGCTTTTTTAAAAGCCAATTTCCCTGTTGAATTTATGGCTGCACTTCTAAGCATAAGAATGGGAAGCCAGGAAAAAGTTTCATTATACATAAACGAATGCAGGAGAATGAACATTTTTGTTTTGCCTCCGGATATTAATGACAGCTACAGCGATTTTACAGTTTTTGATAACAGCATAAGATTCGGACTTTCTGCTATAAAAAATGTTGGGATTAATGTAATAGAAGAGATACGGATAGAAAGAAAGTCAAATGGTATATTTAATGATTTTTACGATTTCTGCCTAAGAATTGATAATAGTGTTTTAAATAAAAAAACAATTGAAAGTCTCATCAAAGGTGGAGCTTTTGATACTTTAAATCATTCCAGAAAGTTTTTGCTTGAAAATTTTGAAAAAATAACTGAAATATCACAAAAAATTAAAAAGGACAGGATTGCTGGTCAGTTCTCATTGTTTGATAATGGTCCCGATAACACATATCTGGATTATAAAAATGAGTTTTCAGAAATAAATGAATACAAAGATGAGTTCATCCCAACAGATCTGCTTAATTTCGAGAAGGAAATGCTGGGCCTTTATATAACCAGTCATCCACTGAACGAGTATGAATCAGCCTTGCTAAAAGTAACATCAATTTCAGATCTTGCCGATAAAGAAGATAATTCTGTCCATACCATAGGGGGAATAGTTACAAGAATAAAATCAGTTTATACAAAAAAAAATCAGATAATGTATTATGTGGGTCTGGAAGATAAAACCGGAAGTCTTGAGATAGTTGTTTTTCCGAATGCAGTTGAGGAATATCGGCAAATTATTGTCACTGACAGTATACTGCAGATAACTGGAAGGCTTGATAAAAAGGAGATTAGAACAGGTTTTGGTGGCAGAGGAAGTGATTTTCAAACTCAGCCTGATGATAACAGTACCAGTTTTGGGGATTTGGAAAGCAAAGAGCAGGGTGAAAGCGAAGCAGAGGAAACAAATCAAAGCGAAGAGATAAGGAAAAATTTTACTTTAAAAATAGTTGCTCAAAAAATAGAGCTTTTAAAAAAAGTTAAAGTTAAAGTTAAACAAGAAGCTTATAGTGTTGAAACAGATGAGAATGAATTAAAAGCGCTAAATTATTCCAGCAATGATTCCAATAATGGAAGTGCTGGCCCAGCTTCGGAAAACTATATTAAAACTGATAAAAATGAAATTATATTAAAAGTCAAAAAAGATTTGTTTACAAACGCATTTATTGATGAACTTCATGAAATAATAAATGAAAGCAAAGGAAATACCAAATTAAATGTTCAGGTTTTTAAAACAACTGATAATTTAAAAATAATAGTAGAAAAAAATTTTTACCTTCCTGAAAGTTTTAATGTTGAATATTCAAGAGAATTTTCTGAAAAAATAGAAAAAAGATTTGGCGGGAAAATATTAATAGAGTAAATACCCTCATTTATTTATAATATTGACTCCCTTTAAAATTAAGAGTTAATATATTAAATTTTTTAATTATCGATATAATAGAAAAAAGAATTTATATTGGTAATATCGCTCCAAAAGGATGAAAATCCATAAGATAGTGAGTATTTGAATAAAGCAGGCAATATTATTTAAATGTCAGGCAGCTAGCAGGCAGACCATAAGCCATAAGAGCCGGAATAAATAAGTCCAGTTTACAGAGAAAAGAACGATATAGTATTGTAAACCGGGAACTTATTAGGAAAACTAGCGGTAAAATTATAAAATATTGAATATTTTTTTTAAAAAACATGTTTGAAAATAATAATAATTTAAATGAAAAACTTCCCACAGGCTTCAGAGATATTTTTCCTGTTGAATCTGAGGAAAGAAATAATATAAGGGCTGTAATAAAAAAGGAATTTGAACTTTGGGGATATGGCGAAGTTAAAACTCCTGTGGTTGAGTTCACTAAAAATATTTCTGCCGGAGTTGGTAAAAACTGGAAAAACAAGCTTATAAATTTTTTCGATTTTGACGGCAGCCTGGTTTCCTTAAGAACGGATATGACTGTTCCGATAGCAAGATTTACAGGTATGCGTATTAAAGAGAACCAGCTTCCTGTCAGATTTTGTTATTTTGCCAATTCATTTAGAAGGTCAGGGCTTCAAAAAGGAGAAAAAAGAGAATATAACCAGGCCGGACTTGAATTTATCGGTTCAAATTCATATATGTGTGATGTTGAAACCCTTATTATTATTGTAAATATATTAAATAATCTGGTTAATGATAATTTTCTTATTGGCCTTGGGGATGTCTGTATTACTGAAGCGCTGTATAGCTGGCTTAACTTAAATGATGAGGGAAGAGAACACATAAGGGAAAATTTAATAAACAGAAATTATGTGGCCATAAAAGAATACTTGTCTAAAATTGACAGAGTAAAAGCTGATATTTTTCTTAATCTCATCAAGCCGGAAAAAGATATTGAAAAAATAATTTTAATTTTAAAAGATATTAAAGATAGTGCAGTCTCGCAAAGTTCCCTTAATCTAAAAAAAGTTTATGAAGTGTTAAAAGAGCTTGATATAAGCAGGTACTTTATAATTGATCTGGGAATTTTGAGAGATTTTGATTATTACACAGGGCTTATTTTTGAAGCTTACTCGTCCAACATAAATGCAATTCTAGGAAGCGGCGGCAGGTATGACAGACTTATAGGAAAATTCGGACTTGATGCTGCTGCAACTGGATTTGCTCTGGATATTGACATACTTCATAAATCAATGAAAGAATCTAATCTTTCAGTCTTTGATAACAAACGGAGATTAATACTGGGCTGCGAAAGCAATGATTACGTTAAGCTGCTAAAATACTCAGATAAAATAAGAAAAGAAAATATCATTACTGAAATAATGTTTGATAAATCAGCTGATATTGATACAGCAGCAAAAACAAAAAAATTTGATTTTATCGGTATCATTAATGATAAGTTTGAAATGATTTGCATTACTGATTTAAAGAATAATAAAATAAACAGAATTAATCTGGAAGAATCAATAAAATACTTTAAAAATGAAGCAGACAATTAAAATAGCAATCCCTAAAGGGTATTTGCTTGAAAGCACAATAATATTATTGGAAAAAGCCGGCTATGACATTTCGTGCTTTTCTGAGGACAACAGAAAACTTTTTTTATTTTCAGAAAAAGACGACATAAAATATATAATTACCAGGCCGATGGATGTTCCTGTATATATTGAGAGCGGAGCATGTGACCTTGGTTTTGTAGGTAAAGATGTTTTACTTGAGACGGAAAGTAATGTTTTTGAGCTTCTTGACCTTAAGGACGGCTGTTGCAGACTAATAATTGCCACTAAAAATGACTGTATTGAAAAAGTCAAAAAGCACTATGAGCATTTTGGAGTTATCAGGGTGGCAACCAAATATACCAACATTACAAGAAAGTATTTTGAAAAAAAAGGCATGCAGGTTGAAATTATCAAACTATATGGGTCAGTTGAACTTGCCCCCATACTTGGAATTGCTGATGAGATTCTGGATATAACTGCTACAGGCAAAACCATGGTTGAAAATGATCTTGTAGAAATGGAGACAGTAGCACTGTCCACAACAAGACTGGTTGCAAATGAGGTAAGCTACAGAGTAAAAAATGAAACAATTGAAAACTTTATAAACAGCCTGAGGAAAGTTATAAATTAAATAATGGACAGAGAAGCCAAAATAATTAGAAAAACCAAAGAAACAAATATTGTACTTGATTTTAAGATTGACGGGAGCGGATTATCAGAAATAAAAACACCTGTTTATTTTTTTAATCATTTAATGGAAAGCTTTATAAGGCATGGAAGTTTCGATTTAAAGCTTACTGCAGACGGTGATACAGAAACAGGATCACACCACCTTGTTGAGGATATCGGTATTTGTCTTGGCAAGGCTTTAGGCGAGGCGCTTGCTGATAAGAATTCCATTGAAAGATTTGGTTTTGCGATAATTCCCATGGATGAAACTGAAATTACAGTTTCTATTGATTTATGCGGAAGATCCTATCTTAAATATGATGTAGATTTGCCATATGAAAATATTGAGAATTTTGAAACAGCAATAATGGAAGATTTTTTCAGAGCAGTAGCAAGCAATGCATTTATAACTCTTCACATAACCAGGAATTCCGGATTAAATTCCCACCACATTCTGGAAGCAGTGTTTAAGTCGTTTGCCATAGCACTTAAAAACGCATGCAGGCTCACAGATTCAGGAAAGATACCTTCCACCAAGGGTTTGCTGTAAAATAATCTTATTTAAATACGAGGGAAATAATCATGAATGAAAAATATATTGCAATTATAGATTACAATGCAGGCAATATAAAAAGCGTATACAATGCTTTTCAAAAAATAGGGGCACTAATAAAAGTAACAAACAGCCCAAAGGTCATAAGGAATGCCAGAGCCATTGTTTTGCCAGGTGTGGGGGCTTTTGGCGATTCAATGAATAATCTTGAGGTTTTTAAATTAACTGATCTTATAAGGCGCGAGATAAAGGTAAAACCTTTCCTGGGTATTTGCCTTGGACTTCAGCTGCTATTCGAATACAGCACCGAAAAAGAACACAATGAGGGGCTTGGAATATTTAAAGGCTATGTTGAAAAAATTCCCGAAGGAGTAAAAATACCGCATATTGGATGGAATCAGTTAAAAATTTTAAAAAAAGAAAGTAAAATTTTTAGAGATATAAATGATGGAGAAAATTTTTATTTTGTCCATTCTTTTAGTGCTGTTTGTGAAAACACTTCAATTATAAGCTGTGCAACTGATTATGGGATAGAGCTGACTGCCGGTATTGAAAAAGATAATATTTATGCTCTCCAGTTCCATCCAGAAAAAAGCAGCCTCAAAGGCTTAAAAATACTGGAAAATTTTCTGGAAATTGTAGAGGAAGAAGGTTAAATGGAGATAATACCTGCAATAGACATAATTGGTGGCGCCTGTGTGCGGCTTTATAAAGGCGACTATGAAAGAAAAATAAAATATTCTGACAATCCTGTTGAAGTTGCCGGCAAATGGATGGAGTATGGAGCAAAATGGATTCATCTTATAGATCTTGATGGTGCTAGAACGGGCTTACCTCAGAATCTTGGAATAGTTTCAAAAATAAAGGAAAAATATAATGCTTTAATTGAATACGGCGGAGGGATAAGAAGTCTGGAAACACTGCAGGACGCATTGGCAGCCGGTGTCGATAAAATAATAATAGGCACAAAGGCAATAGAAAATCCTGAGTCTCTTAAAGAATATTATGCCAAAAGTAAAGGTAAAATTATAATAAGCCTTGATTTTGGAAAAGAAAACAAGGTTTATAAAAATGGCTGGCTTTCTGATTCAGATATGGATTTGTTTGATTTGGCAAAAAAAATAAAAGATACGGGCATAAATGAAGTTATTATTACTGATATTTCAAGGGATGGAACTCTTGAAGGTATTAATATTGAAGTAATTAAAGAATTTTTAATAAAAACCCATCTTAAGATTTATGTTGCAGGAGGAGTTTCCGGCATAAATGACATAAAATATCTAAAGGCAATTGAAAGTTATGGAATAAAAGGTGTAATAATCGGCAAAGCTTTATATGAGGAAAAAATATATTTAAAAGAAGCTTTAAAAATTGGATAAACTGATTTGACATCATATTTTAATAAATATTGAAAATATAGTAGGGAATTGGAACTGAGCTCAAAAAGTCGATCCTGTATCATATTTTTAAAATATTGAAAACATTTAAGGGGACTATTAGTACCGAGTGCAAAATAGTATAACAATATAATATTTCTAAAAAATAATAAAAATAGTAAAAAAAATTAAAAAAATGATCACAAAAAGAATAATTCCCTGTCTTGATGTAAACAAGGGCCGTGTTGTCAAAGGAGTCGGTTTTGTCAACCTTAGAGACGCCGGCGATCCCGTTGAGCTTGCAGCATATTATGACAGAGAGGGTGCTGATGAGATAGTTTTCCTTGATATAACTGCCTCTCATGAAAGAAGGAAAACTGTTATAGAGCTTGCTGGCAAGGCAGCGGAAAAAGTATTTATTCCATACACGATAGGCGGGGGCATAAACAGAACTGATGATATCAGGGAGATATTAAAAAAAGGTGCTGACAAGATATCAATAAATTCATCTGCAGTTGAAAATCCAAACCTGATAGAAGAAGGAGCGAGGTTTTTCGGAAATCAGTGCATCGTTGTTGCAATAGATGCCAAAAAAACTTCCAGTGCAAATTGGGAGGTTTATATTCATGGCGGGAGGACACCTACAGGGCTGGATGCTGTGGAGTGGGCAAAAAAGGCAGAAAGATTAGGTGCCGGTGAAATACTGCTGACCAGTATGGATAAGGACGGAACAAAAGATGGTTATGATATTGACCTTACTTATGCTGTAGCATCGTGTATCAATATTCCAGTCATTGCTTCAGGAGGAGCTGGCAGACTTGAGCACCTGAGAGACGTAATAAAGCTTGCGGGCGCAGATGCTGTCCTGGTTGCATCAATTTTCCACTACGGAGAATTTTCTGTAAGGCAGGCAAAAGAGTATTTAAAAAGTGAAGGCATAAATATGAGACTTTAAAGGCAAGCCATCTTTGATAAACAAAATGTTTATTTAATGAAAGTATTTTATATAAAATAAAATTTGTGTGGCATATACCTGATTAAATTTTTCGCTGATGCCAGTTTCTTAATCAAAAAAAACAAGCCAGGGTTTTTGCAGGCTTCAAGAGTATTTATAATATAAATAAGATACCTTATAAAAATATATAAACTGTTAAATTTTTTAAAATAGACGAAAAAAGGAAAGCCTGAAAAAATGAATGATGAAAATCTAAATTCATACGAAGAGAAAAGTGATTTAAAAAATAAAATGTTAATTCCTGCAATTATTCAGGATTATAAAACAGGCGAAGTTCTTATGCTGGCATATATGAATAGCGAGTCATTAGATAAAAGTATAAAAACCGGCCTGACCTGGTTCTGGAGCCGCCAGAGGCAAAAACTCTGGAACAAAGGGGAAACTTCAGGAAACTTCCAGCTAATTAAAAACATCTACTATGACTGTGACAAGGATACTCTGCTGATAAAAGTTGAGCAAACCGGTTCTGCCTGTCATACGGGAAACAGATCATGCTTTTTTGAAGAATTAAAGATACCAGGTACCAGTGAATCCTCAACTGAAAATATTTTAAAAACAGAGCTGAATTTCGCAAAATATTCAGGCAGTGATATTCAAAGAAGCAGTGATAAAAATATATCAATATTTCTTG
>Ga0194043_1002078_pt1 | contig 11139 bp, 14 predicted proteins | sample JunL4415m_MetaG_FD_161274 | JGI IMG/M metagenome (GOLD analysis project Ga0194043, IMG submission 161274) | Anoxic zone freshwater microbial communities from boreal shield lake in IISD Experimental Lakes Area, Ontario, Canada - Jun2016-L442-15m | ecosystem: Environmental > Aquatic > Freshwater >...
GCTGCAAGCCCCGCAGACTTGGCTCCAAGCAAAAAATGGATCACCATCAACCAGCAGCCCAAGTGGTCCCTAGGTCGTGGCAACTAGGTGGTCCCATGCTCGTGGCTAGCGACATGAATCGGTTCACCAGATGCCCACCAAAGCCTGCTGGGATCGTCGTCCCGAATTTGAATCTCAGCGAGCTTGCCACAACGGGAGGCGAACTCTTGCTCAGATCATCCGAGCCGTTCGCTAAGGGATCGCGAAGAAATAGCACGGTTTGATTACGTCGTGTCGGTGGGGTGCAGAGTGTAGTTTCAGTCGCCGTGTAGTTTCAGTCGCCGTGGAATTTGTGTCGTGTCATGGGCAGGGTGGCGATGTCTTTGGTTGTGTAGCTGACGCCGAGGGGGTAGCTGGCGGTGTCCAGGACGGCGCGTACGGTCAGTCCGGTTTCGGTGGTGGTGTTGGCGATCAACTCGACAACGACGTGGTGGCTGGTCAGCGGTCGGCCTCGCTGGTTCATGGTGATTTGGGAGAACAGTCGGTGTTCGATTTTTTCCATTTCGATGTGCCCGGCGGTAGGTGGCAGACCGTGATGTGGAGGCCGGTGTCGGCGGCGAAGGGGGCTAGTTCCATTTTCCAGGCCCGTACTCGCGAGCCGTTGGAGCCGCCCCCGTCGGCGCAGATTAACAGTCGGTCGGCCTTCGGGTAGCGCGGTTTGCCGATGGTGTCCCACCATGTACGTATCGTTGCCACGGCGAACGCTGAGGTGTCATGGTCGGTGCCCACCGATACCCAGCCGGTGTTGGCGGACACGTCGTAGATTCCATACGGGATGGCTTTGCCCAGGTCGGGGTCGGGGAAGTCGTAGACGTTGAAATGTTCGGGCGTGCTGGCCGGTTGGTGTTCGCGGCCGACGTTCTTGAAGTCTCCCACGAGTTCTTTCTTCTTTGTATCGACCGAAATCACCGGCTGACCCGCACCGATGTGTTCGCCGACTTGCTCGGCCAGGTAGGCGAACTGGGCGTCGCGGTCCTCGTGCTGGCGCCCCTCAAACATCTTCGCGTTGCCCTGCAGGCTGAACCCCAAACGGCGCAGCATGGCAGCCACCGTCCGGTCCGAGACCGGATGACCCATCTCGGTCAGCGCCCCCGCCAGGTTCCGGGTCGACTTGGTCGTCCACACCAGCAACGACATGGGATCCCCGCGCGTTTCCGGGTCGACCAACTCTTTCAAACGAGCCAAGATCTGCGGATCCTTGTCGGCCAACTTCTTACGCCCACCTCCCGGGGCGCGAACCCGCGGAGCAGGTTCCGGTTCCCCGCGCAGTTCCCGTACCCCCCGGGCCACCGTGTCCGGATGCGCCCCCGTAGCCATAGCCAGCACCTTGACCCCACCGCGGCCCAACTCGCTGGCCTCGGCCCCCAACCACAAGCGGCGCTGACGCTCATTCAAATGCGGGCGCAACACCGCGAACCGACGTCCCAACGACTCCGAGACCTGCTCGCTAACACCCATGCCACAAATCTAAGGCAACACAACACTAAAACCTAGGTTATTTCTTCGCGACCTCTAAGCCAAGTAGCTGCAGCGCCGAAACAACGATGAAAGCGACGAACACGATAGCGGCAGAGCGTTTCACACACTGACCAAACCACAGTCAGGCTGGACACGCGAATTTTCTGTTGGTGGTGTGCGGTTCGGTCCGCGTCGCTGCCCCGAATGCTTGAACCGCGGGAGTGGATCCGAATCACCGCACTCCAGGTGTTTAGGATGCAAATCCGGTAGGTTCGACCTAGCGCTGCGGACACAAGCAGATGAACGGCGGTACAACGGTCTCCGACAGTCCCGCCCTGGCCAGGAGGTGTCGTGGATATTGGTGTGAACGTTAAGGTTCTCGCTTCGAGGCATCTGTCGACGGATGACTTCCGACGCGCGACCCCCGTGCTATCCGACGGTCCAGTACGACCGCTACCTCCTCTTGAGAGTCTCAAGAACGCGCCAAAGGTTCCGGCGCCCACTGATGCGAGTCCTTACCCGTTCGAGAATCTGGCATTTGAAGGGGGTGGGGTGAAGGGCTACGCCTACATCGGTGCCATTCAAGTACTCGAAGAGGCCGGGATCTACCCCGATCAGGTTCGTCGAGTGGCCGGTACGAGTGTCGGAAGCATGATTGCGATGATGGCAGCGCTCGGTTGCGATAGCTCATACATGCTTTCCAAAACCCCGAAGGACCTGCAGGGCTTGGTGATGGACTGTTCGGGAGGGAAGGCCGGCTCGATTCTGCACGCAGCCTTGACACGCGGGTTGCACCCCGGTAACAGAGTCTTCGACTTCATCGGGGAGGTACTTGAGGACGTCACCGGCAGCGCGGACATTACCTTCGCGCAACTTCTGCAACGCTACGGGCGGGAACTGTGCGTGCCAGTGACCAATGTGACTCGAATGACGACTGAGTATTGCCACCCGAAGACCACGCCGAACATGTCGGTTCGGGTGGGGGTTCGAATGTCGATGTCCCTGCCCGTTCTGTTGCAGCCCGTGCTCTTGACCAAGGCGAGTCAAGAGTCAGCTGACCCGCCCGAGGTCTATGTAGATGGCGGGCTTCTGTGCAACAACCCAACGCATGCCTTTGATGGGTGGTGGCTGTCGATGACGCCTCAGGACGCTTTCCTTCGCCGCTTGCAACCGCTTGCCGACGCCCACGATCATTATCCGCGGTCCGAACGGTTCAGCCCCAGCAATCCGAAGACCCTGGGATTCACTGTCTTTGCCTCATCGGACACCGACATCACTCGCGATTGGGTGCGCGCTGGTGGTGAGCCCCCGAGACGACCCAAAACTCCCGCGGCCTTGCGATGCAATGCACTCGAGCGCCAGAAGGACAAGCAATCTCGGCTGAATGCACCCTTGCAGCACCTGATGGGCGTGATCGATGACTTCGATGTGGATCGCGATGGCCGTATCGACCAGGCAGAGCTCAAGGCAATGATCGACAGTGGCGGAATGAGCGACTCTGAGCTGCTGTCTATCTTCGGCACGGTGAACGCTAACGAGATCTACGAGGCTCTTGATCAAGACAGTGTCGGTACCATCGAATATGGGGAGCTGCTGTCCTTCCTGGAGTCACATGACGTCGACGTGACAACGCAGTTGGTCGGCTTTCCCGCCCGAGCGCCAAAGACATCGATCGAGTTCTTGCTGAACATGCTGGAGGCGATGACGCGCGACCTGACTCAGGCTAACCACAATCCGCTGGACGCGGCTCGGACAGTACCGATCAACACCGATTATGTGGGAACCCAAACCTTCGACCTGGAACAGGCCGATCTTGATTTCTTGGTTGAAGTCGCTCGGCGATCGACCAAAGCGTTCCTGATTGAGTTCGACGCACTAGCTCGCTCCACATCGGAGTCCGCCGTTAGGATTCCGTCCGACCAAGTGAGCGCGGAGCACCCCGAGTAAAGGGCGGGGTGGCAAGCAGATTCAGTTCCACTTGATGCCGGGGGTGGCAATGACGATCGGTCGCTTGATCTCGGCTGCGCTGAAATTGACCGGAGGCACCGTGCCCACGGTGACGGCATAGACGTTCTGACCTTCGGGAATGTTTGAAACCGTGAAGGGGAATCGGCACTGGGTGTTCCTTCCAGTCTGACCGTTCACGGAATAGGTGGTTCCTGTCAATACGTTGGTTCCTCCTCCGACCTTCCCGGTTCCCAGGACCTGGCCCGCGTCTCCACGAATAACCACGTCATCGCCGGTCTTCACGTAAGCGGCGTCGCATTGCTGACCGAGAACCCTTTCGCTCACCTCGGCCCCACATGATCCGTAGCCGGTGACCGTGAAGGTCTGAGCGGAGGGGATGACGACCCGCACGCGGTAAGAATCGACAGGACTGACCCAGCAGCGCAGACCGGTGCAGCGACTCCAAGCCATTTCATGATCTCGACCCTACAGGGTGGCGCAGCTGTCTTGCGATGGGCCGAAGCTTGTCGTAAACCTTCAGCGACGGGCCTCGAACGTGATCATTGCGGCCCTGAGTTGTCGCTGGTCCCAGTGCGCGAATCCGTGATCGCGGGCCATGTTTTCCAGCTCGGCGGCTCGTCACCAGGGGACGTGGAAAACGATCCGCTGGTTGGATATGTCGCGCAGTTGAGTGGGCAATTCTTGACCTCAGTGGGCGATATTTCATCGTCTTCGTGGTCTTCCAGCGCGTTCAGAAAGCGGTCTGACCCTCTGGGATGCTCTGGAGAAGGCACTGTAATAGCCACGGGAGGCCGTTGATACGTTCTGGTTGTTCTGTGGGTAGGGTCGGACTCCCAGAACCTTAGAACCGAGATCGAAAATCATGAACTGGGTCCGGTTTGTGATCTCCGAAACGCAACCTATTGGCGCGCTGGTGAGTGCGGATAACATGGACGGTTGTCTCGATGTGGACCTGCGTTCGCTATTCGTGGGCGGCGTTGTGGAGTGCGACATCGAGGGCCATGAGGTCTATCTCGCAGATGTTCCTTGACGCGATCTGTCGGATTCGCCTAGCACTGATTTGTGCTCCTTTCCTGCTGCGAAGCCAGTCTTTGAAATTCTCGTACCTGTTGTACCAATCCAAGGATCTCTGTTCAGCCTCGAACTGCTTCATCAAGGCGTCCCACGACGTGGCGTCGGGAACGAATTCGGTCACGGGAAGCAGCCAGATCACGTCCGGTACCGGCAGTGCGACGACATCAACTCGGTCGAGCCGTCCCGAGTCGATGAGTCATGTGCAGCATCTCGCAGGAAAATGGATTCCCAGCCTCCGGCGCTAAAGTGCTTCTCCGCGAGGCTTCTGGCCGCTTTTGGCCCATCGCTCCGGAATGCGACCTTCACCTGATCCCAATATGCGTGCGCACTGGAGCCAAGACCGTCGATCAGAACAACGAGCCGCGCATCACTGAATTCGGCAAGCAGTGGTCCACCGAGTGACGGAGCCGTGCCCTTGACACCGCCCGTTTCCACCCTCCGTGAAAACCCACCCGCGCGTGATCAATTCCTTGATGACGCTTCGCATTTGCTTGTTCGGTGCGTCGCTCGCCGAAAGCCGTTTCCTCGAGTCTGGGGGCACCGCTCAGCCACCATTGCGGCTGAGCGTGAGCCAACTGAACCTTTGCTAACACACGGGTTACTGTGCGGGGACACTGCGCGCGCCACCGAGGTGCGCCGAGGCGGTCAGGCCGGTCCACCGCAAGAAACGGCTGGGCGGATGCGGTCAACGGCTCACTGGATTTGCCTCGCATTCACCCAGTCGCCGCCAGTGACCAAATCCTGGACGGCCAGCAGTGGCTTGAACGCGTCAGCTGCCACGTACAGCCAACACTGAACGCGCTCCCCACTTTCGCTGATGACGGCAGTGAACTCTCGACGCAGGTAGAAGTCGTTTCTCGTCCCATAGGGCACGAAGGATTCCAACGCGTCAATCTCGTCGCGGATGTCATCACCGGGACCAGCGGACAACCAGTACAACTCCACCACGACATGGCAATCGTTCTGCTCCGTCGCCATCGGCAGACCACCCAAATCGTAGACAGCGACACCGCTGATCCTGGCCATCTCGACACGCAACACCTCAGGGCCGGACAGAACGCGTTGGTTTCCTTCGCCGCGCCGGAGTGTTCCGTAGACCGCAACCGGCAGCCGCGTCCACAGGTCGCAACCCTCATCGGCGTCATCGGCACCACTCAATGGGTCACGAACTCCCTGAAAGCGGCCAGGTCTTCGCGGCTGAGTACGCCGGTCAGCCCGGCTATACCTGGTGCTGGCCAATGTTCGGGGAGCCAGCGCCAGCCTTCGGCCTCGGGCGGCCCATCACCCTCAGCACCTACCAACGCCGGTATACCGTTGGGGAACCGGCCAACAAGGAACGGTTCACCCGTGACGGGCGAGACGGCTGGCGCTCGCCACGGCGGAACACCCAAGTAGGTCAAAGGAATCTTCCAAACCGGGACGTACGGGACCGAAACCGTTGCTTGGGTGAGCCTCACGAGTTGGTAGAAGACCGGTCTGCCTTCAACGCGGTCAAGAATCGCTCCGAGTTCCACAGGAACGATCAGCACCGAGCACGGCTCGGCATTGCCGCGCTGGCCGACCAACGTGAACGGTGCCCCTACCGGTCGCCTCGGAGTCCGGCGGCTTCCCAAGCCCCCGCGGCCGGTCCAAGCCCTGGCGACGTTCGTCATCGTTCCGTTGAACACCGCAACCCCATCAGCCAGCGAACCCAACCTGCTACGCAATCGGGTCGGGTTTCGGAGCGCCCCGGAGACCAGCAACGGCTGATGATTTGACCCGGCAAACCCGGAACGCCAATCGGATACGTATGACCGCTTCTCGTCGTCAAGGACGTAGCCACGACCGTTCCAGACCACACCAATCAGGTTGCCGTTGGAGAACACGTACGGATTTGGATGCGGCGCGCCGGGATACTCACTCATTGGTATCGCCGACTTTGGTGAGCTTGAAGACACTGACTGACCCTCGCGATGTGTTCAACGAGTCCCGATACTCAGCAGCATCGGTGTAATCGTCGAACAACCAAATGGCGGGTGGTTCGTCGCGAATCCAATCCTCGGCGACAACCGCGTATTCAGGCGTCATCGGGCTTCCTCATCAACGAACGCGTGAAGAAAAGTGAGCGCTACGTTGGTGACGACATCCGGTGATGGGTGGCAGAACGCGGCTTGCGCACGGACAATCCCATGTCCGTCAAATGCGATCACTAGGACAACGTTGTCTTCCCGGCAGAGGCGAACCGCCGGTTCACGCCGACCGATATTGATGTCGAAACCATTCCAGTCGTTGTCGGTGAGTCGAAGGGACGCCGGGGCAACCATCGGGTGGCCGGTCAGACGAGCGGACAAGGTTCGCCGAACCGTCTCCACTACGGTTTCGGTGCCAGTCACATGCTCCGTGTTCCGCACAGACACTGTCCTACCATCGACGTCCGACATGCAGTGATCTTCGGGAGAAGGTGACCTTGGTGACACGGTGGCCGGGGTCACCCACTACTCGTGACCTACCGCCTACGGCCGGTTCGGGACCCGCGATGTTGCACACAACACGCGACCACGGCGAAATACCGCCACAAACCCGTTTGGCGAGCCACCTGTAATCCCGGACCGCGACAACCGAAGCACGAACCCAACCGCCAGTGGGTATCGTCCGGAGCGTGAGCGACGACAGCAGGTTCCGGAGGGCACCTATCAACGCCCGCGAACACGGTGTTGAGGAAGGCGGCAGCATCAAGAAGCTACCGTCCGGACGGTTCCGCGCTCAATTCCCCCGACGCATCGACCCGGGAGAACACAACAGTCACGCCGACGGAACCACCTACGCAACGAAGGAGGAGGCGCAGACGGCTCTGAAGGCGATGCTCACCTTGCACGCCGTGCATCCTGAACGGTTCGGTTTCATCAATGACGACGAACCGGAGGCGGAACCGGACACACGCACAGTCGCCATCGCAACCCAAGAATTCCTCGACGAACGGCACGGCTTAGCACCGAAAACAAAAGGCGAATACGAGTCCATCCGCCGCGTCGTTGTCTGCAACGAGCAGTACGGCATCGGCGACAGAATCATCTCGGAACTGAAACCAAGTGATTTGACGACGTGGCGGGACTCGACACTCTGCAAAGCGAAGGTCACACCCGCCCAAACTGCGTACGCGTGGAGATTCCTCCAATCTGCTCTCTCGTGGGCGGTGGAGAAAGACAGGTTGCCGACTAACCCAGCGAAAGCAACAGGGACGAAACGACGCACCCAGGAGGACACGGCGCGGGAAGTTACACCTTCACGCATACCCGTTCCCACGTGGCAGGAAGAGATGGACCTCGCGGTCGCGGTGGGAGAGGAATCACGCAGGTTGCTCATGCTGCTGCTGATGCGTGGCGGCTGCAGGTTCACCGAGGGAGCCTCCATTCCGCCGGACAACATTGAACCGAAGTTGAGTCGGATCTACCTCGAATACCAGTGGCGCAAAGGCAAAGGCCAGCCGTGGGTGAAACGACCGCTGAAGAACGGTCACCCGCGCTACATGTGGGTACCCCAGCAGCTTCTTGAACGCATAGTCGACTACTTGGAAAACCGCTGGACGCCCCCAGTTGAAGATCGCAAATCAGTTTTGTTCCCGTACGTCGGGATTACGGGAGAGCGACCAGTGCGCGGCGGCTCCGGAGTGTGGACCCCTTCCGAATGGCGGAAGCAAGTCATGGTGCCTGCAAGAACAATCGCGGGCTTGCCAACGATGCGCACGAAGGACCTGCGAATGAGCGCTGCTTCCAATTTCGCTGACGCTGGGTTCACGGACCCCCAAGTTCAAGAAATGGTGGGGCATCTTCCAGGGTCCAGCGTGACCGGCCGTCACTACGTTCGCCCCATCTCTGACACTCACGATGAGAAACGCGCTGAGATTCGCAACAACACAAGATTCTCGCAGGAGGAACGCCTCAGATTCCTGTGGGATGCGTGGGTTGAAGCATGTGGCGACCCGTTCGCAGGTTTCCCCTCAGTTACTATCAGCGATGAATAGGCTCTCCGTTCCGCACTCGTTCCGCACATCAAGTCAAGAAGCGCGGAACGGAAGTGCGGAACGGAAAGCCAAGAATGATGTTAGAACCGCTCGAAAATCTGCGTTTCCGCAGGTCAGAGGTGGGTTTCGACAAGCACGCCGACGTGGCGCAACTGGTAGCGCACCCGACTTGTAATCGGGCGGTTAGGGGTTCAAGTCCCCTCGTCGGCCCTGATCAACAACGCGAAAGCGTTGTGGCAACAGGCTTTTCGGCTCCCGCACCAGGTGAGCGCCGCCAATTCGCCTGGAGAATCATGCGCGGCTCCGTTGAGCCCGGTGGGTCCGTCAAGTGCGGTAGTTGCTAGTCATCCTGTAAGGGGTGAAGTCACCCAGGGCAGGGGCAGACCAGACGACGCGAATCCGCAGGTGCTTGCCGTATGTCCGAATTCTAAGCGCACCTCTCTTGCAGTAGCGAGAACCGTTGTGGTATTTGGTTGCCGAGGTTGCTGTGGTACTGCCGTTCGTCTTCTTGCAGTACAGGCTATAGACACGCAGACCACTGCGCAGGGCCGCTGCAACTGAGATGCCCACCGTCTGGCCGGCATTCGTCTTGCACGCGGGTTTGGCGAGCCGCTTCGTGCCAAATCGCGGTATCGATTTGGTGCCGCCAGGCGTGATGCAACTGCCAGCCGGGGTCTGGGCAATGGGCCGGGGTGCGGCGGTGCCGCTCAGTGCAAGCGCGTCGGACGGGTTTGCTCCACCGGAGTAGGCGATGGTCAGCGAACCGCCGGTCAGTGCGCCAGCCACCGCCGGTGTCCACGCCAGCCCCACCGTGCAAGTCCCACCAGCGGCGATGGGGGTTGCGACAGCGCAAGTACCCCCGGTCACCATCACCCCGGCTCCCGCAGGGGTAATCGCCAAGGGCATCGCTGCGTCGATACCGGCGTTGGTCACCGTCACAGTCAGGTTCGACGGTGTTCCAATAGTGGCCACACCGAAAACCCCGGATGAAAACGCCAATGGCCCCAGCAACTGCTGAGCCGCCCCCATCCAAAAAGGCCCAACGCGAGTGACGCCACGCTGGTCGGTGCCATTCGGGCCGATCGCCGCCTGACCAATGGAGGTCGGTACAACACCAATCAACACACTTCCCGCACCCGGGAGCATCGTTTGCGTCCCGCTGGGGTTGCCGTTGACAGCCAGCGGGCCCAGACTCATTTGCGCCAGCGACGCCGCGGTATTGGACGGGTCCATGAAGCCGCATGACGCATCACCAGTACGGGTCGCGTTGTAGATGGGGACAACAGGACCCGGATTGACATTGCCGCAGGAGTTGCCCGACGAGCTGGCGATCACCGAACCCACCGACGTGAAGTTGTTGGGGGCTCCTGAACCGCGAATATTGGCACCACTGGGTGCCGAGTTGTTTACGATCGTGGCGAACTTCAGGACCGTAGTGCTGACTGCGTAGATTCCACCTCCACCTGTGGCAGCGGTGTTGCCGCTGATAGTGGAGTTGGTCACCGTCAGCGCGCCGCCTGGAAAAACGCCGCCACCAACGGTCACGGTGGCAGTGTTGCCGCTGATGGTGGAGCCAGTCACCGTCACCGGGGCCGTTGAGAAGACACCACCACCACCACTATTGGCAGCAGTGTTGTTACTGATGGTGGAGCCAGTCACCGTCACCGCGCCGCTTGCAAAGACACCACCAGCAGAACCAGAAGTAGCGGTGTTGTTGCTGATGGTGGAATTCGTCACCGTCACCGCGCCGCTTGAACAAATACCACCAACACCTTTTCCGGTGTTGCCGCTGATGGTGGAGCCAGTCACCGTGACCGTGCCCACTGAGTAGACACCACCACCAGGACCATCAGGAACGGTGTTGCCGCTGATGGTGGAGTTAGTCACCGTCAGCGTGCCGAACACGTAAACACCACCACCACCAGATGCAGCGCCAGTAACAGTGTTGCCGCTGATGGTGGAGTTGGTCACCGTCAGTGCGCCGTTAATAACACGAACACCACCACCACCACCGCCACCACTATTGCCCCCGGTGATGGAGATGCCAGATACCTCAACGACTGCAGCGCCCGCGTTCGCTGTCAGGATCGTCCCAGTGTTGTTACCGCTAAGGGTTGTGGCCCCCGCTCCTTGACCATGCAGCACCAGGGGGTCAGTTCTATCCCAGGTCAACCCGCCAGCCAATGGGAAAGTGCCGGTGTTGAAGTTCACGGTCATCGTCCCGCCACCCGCGCACCCTGCCGCAAGCAGCGACTGAAGGCTGGCCTGATCAGTGAAGTCGGTGCTCTGGTTCTTGACGCAGTCGGCTGCCAGGGCGGGCGAGGCAGCCACCCCCGCCAGGCTTGCGGCAACCATGCCAGCGGCCAGCGAAACTGTTACGAACCCGAGTACACCCGCATGTGGCATCTCGTCCAACTCCCGACAACCCATCGACCAGTTATCCGACGAAAGCCCCTTGGCGGCGAGTTGCCGACCACCCGCTTCCACTCCAAGTCTAACAACTCGACGATGCTCGGGCAAAGACTCGTTCGACCTAGGGCGGTAGCCACAACAGGCCCGCGACCCGACAGAAGCAAGGTAACGACAAACTGGGCCTATTC
>Ga0194043_1002081_pt1 | contig 11126 bp, 9 predicted proteins | sample JunL4415m_MetaG_FD_161274 | JGI IMG/M metagenome (GOLD analysis project Ga0194043, IMG submission 161274) | Anoxic zone freshwater microbial communities from boreal shield lake in IISD Experimental Lakes Area, Ontario, Canada - Jun2016-L442-15m | ecosystem: Environmental > Aquatic > Freshwater >...
GTCGGCGGTCGTTAGCCAATTAAAGCCGCCCTCAGGACGCGCCGCAGCAACCGCCGTTCGCCCTGCCGCAACGCCGGCGACGACCGCGGACGGCGGATACAGTCTTCGTCCGATCACGCCAACTGCCGTGCCAGCCCTTGCTGAGCCCGACTGGGGCGACAGTGAACTCGGAGACGCTATCGATAGTCCTTCGGCTATCTTTTCGGCAGCGGCCAAACAGCCGCGCTCGAGTCAGACAACCTTGTCCACGCCGAGCAAGTCGATGTCAGCGCTAGCCGCCTACCGTTTGTTTTTTAGCCTCCTGTCGCGGGTGACGACATGGATCAGCCAAGCCAGCTACACGTTGTCGTTCGTCCTTATTATCCTGGCTCTTGCCAGCGGGATGGCAGGTAATCATACGGTCGCCGCATGGGCAACAATCGCGATCATTGTCCTCAATCTCATTGGTATATCCGGAGACATCGCCAGCCTCCTGACGCTCTCGTACCAGAAAAATCCAATCCGAGGCACGCTCTTCCTGGTGCCGCCGTTTACGCTTTATTATCTCTGGACTGACTGGTATCGATATCGTGGGACGGTCCGGCGGATGAGGACTCCGCTGGTAACACTCGCCGTGGTTGTTGCAGCATATCTCTTTGTGCCCTGGCTCCGCGGAGGCATCGAGGGCGAGGGTCTCCTCGCCGGTCTGGTTACACGCACTGTCGGCACCATCGAAAAGGATCTCGGCCGCCCACAGGGCACCCTCGACGAGGGACTGAAGAAAGCGCGGGCTTGGTTACACGATGTGCCGTTGCCAGATCCCTCGTCTCTGCCGGGCTTCTCCGGCTCGAAAAAGCCTCTACCCGACAGGGCACCGTGAGGCCGAGTTTCCGGCTGGCGTTCCCTTCGACCTGGGCCGCCTCAATCGCAACAAGGATTCACCGATGCACGCAGCCAACGACCAGCCCAACCGCCGAAACGAGCCGACATCCCAGGATAGTGACGACATCGACATCGAACTTGCAGCGGATAGCGCTGCGGTGAATTCGCCGAATTCTGCCATCATGACGGCAAAGCTGCGGTCGGGGCTGGCAATCATCGCTGGATTTCTAGCTGTCTTCCACCTGGCGTTCGCTCTCATCAAGTTGACCGGGCCCGCAGCGTTGTCTGACGCGCCATTGCGGCCGCTGCTAGTCCGGGCGGCGGTGGCGGGGCTGACGTTTGCGTTTTTGCGATCGTCGCTGCGGCTCAGCCGACTCCAGTTGGGGTTTGTGGAGGCATTTCTCTTCGGCTTTGAGATGCTCTTAACGCTGATTTGGCAGTACACAGCGGGCGTCGAACTCATCGACCGCCGTGATCTGATCGATGCTGTTGTCATCCAGAAGAATGGCGTGATTCGAATACTCTTCCTGATTGTCTCAAGCGGCATCTTTCTGCCGCGGAGCCCGGCGGCAACGGCACGGATCACAGTGACGATGGCCGCCGCCCTGATTTTCTGCCACGGCGTTGTGCTGCACCACGCCGACACCGAGGACCTCAACATGGACCACGTTGCTAATCACCAGATCGTCATGGCCAATGCTCTTTTTCTCATTCTGGGTGTATCGCTTGCGACGCTTGCTGCCTGGGTGCTGCGGGGTCGAGACGATGATGACGATGACCAAGAAGGCTCCGATCGCGTGGGGCCTTACCGGCTCATTCGCAAGCTCGACGAGGGTGGGAGCGGCGAGGTCTACCTCGCAGAACACGAGCTTCTCAAGCGACCCTGCGCTCTGAAGTTTGTCCGGTCTGGCGATGCGGCAGCAGTGGCCAGGTTTGACCGGGAAGTGCTGGCGGCGGCGCGGCTCTCGCACCCCAACACGATCGCTATTTTCGATTCCGGACACACCGCCGACGGCAGCCCATACTGCGCGATGGAATACCTTCCGGGCCTCTGTGTCGCCGACATCGTGCAGAGTTCTGGACCGATGCCTGCCTCGCGGGCAGTGCATATCGGCCGCCAGGTCTGCGGTGCCCTCGCCGAGGCCCACCGGCTCCGCCTCGTCCACCGCGATTTGAGCCCTGCAAACGTCTTTCTTTCGGTTCTCGGTGGCCGCTGCGACGTGGCGAAGGTGCTCGATTTCGGTGCCGTCACAGATCGTGGGGCGGCCGCAAACCTGGATGCGACTACTGCGGATAACATCGCCGGCACTCCCGAATACATCGCCCCCGAGCAGGCCGTTGCAGGTCGCGCCGTCGATGGCAGGGCCGACATCTACGGGCTGGGCGCACTGCTCTATTTTATGGTCACCGGCAAGCCGCCCTTCAATCGTGATACGCCGGCCGATGTCTTGCGGGCCCACGTATCGGAGCCGGTGAAGCCGCCCCGAGAGCAGACTGCAAGCGTGCCGGCCGACCTTGAGGCCGTAATTCTGCGCTGCCTCGCCAAGCGGCCCGAAGATCGCTATCCCGACGCGCGGGCTGTGGGGGCCGCCCTCGGGGCCTGCGGCTGCGCGGCCGATTGGGACGAGGCCAGCGCAGAAGCCTGGTGGGTGGCGCAGGCCGATGGGCCAACTCTAAAAATAAATACGTAAGACTGTGAGACGGTTTCCTTGGGAGTCGAACGATGGAAGTGCAACGGCTACTGAAGGCCACCGTCCAATTTAAGGGCAGCGATCTTCACGTGCAGGTGGGCAGCCCGCCGACGGTGCGAGTCGATGGCACGATGGTCGCCATCAATGCCCCACCGGTGACGGCGGAAGACCTGCGTCAACTCGTTCACCAATTGGCAGACGAGTCGCAGCTACAGCGGCTGGAGAGTGATCGCAGCTGCGACTTCTCCCACGATATTCCAGATGTCGCCCGGTTTCGGATCAACGTCTTCTACGAGAAGGGTAGCCTCTGCCTCGTGGCCCGCTCCATTCCGCTGCGGATCAAGACGTTTGCCGATCTCGCGCTGCCGACTGTGCTCGAGGACATCGCGGAGGAGCAGCGCGGACTCGTGCTGGTGACGGGCACAACAGGCAGCGGTAAAAGCACGACCCTGGCGGCGATGATCGACCACCTCAACCGCACCAAGCGGCTGCGGATCGTGACAATTGAGGATCCGATCGAATTCGTCCACACATCGCAGAAGAGCCTTGTCGCGCAGCGCGAGGTCGGCCGCGACACGCCGAGCTTTACAGAATCGTTACGGCGAGCCCTGCGTCAGGATCCCGACGTCCTGCTCGTCGGTGAACTACGGGATGCTGAGACGATGCGGATCGCGCTGCAAGCCGCCGACACCGGCCATCTGGTGTTTAGCACGGTTCATACCACCAACGCGTCGTTCACCATGCAGCGGATCATCGCCATGTTCCCACCCGATGAGCGGGAATTACTGCAGACGGAGCTGGCAACAAACCTTGCGGCGGTTGTGAGCCAGCGGCTGGCGGTGAGCAAGCAGAAGGAGCAAGGACGCGTTCCCGTTTTGGAGATCATGCGAAACTCAGCAGTTGTGAGCAAGGCGATCCTCGAAGGACGAATTTCGAGCCTGCCACAGGCGATCGCCAACCGCGAGAATGGCATGCAACTCTTCGACCAGCATCTCGCCACGCTCTACAACTCGAACCAGATCAGTGGCACGGAGGCCCTCCGCCTGGCAACAAACCCCGACGCGGTCGCGCTGGCAATGCGTGGCTTAAGCACACTCGACACAGCATCAGGCCTCGTCAACTAAAAAGAAGAAGGTGGCGGCCACCAGATCTGGGGAATCTGGGGAGAGTGGTGGGTCGCCCAAATTGAGTGCCAGGCACCGTTTTGACCTCGTCTGACACCTGCGGTGGCGGTAGTCTCCCGGCCAGCTTTTCGCGACAGGGAGCCTTCTGATGAGCCGCGCAGTTCGAGTCGATCGACGCACGTTCCTCCGCTGCGGCCTGGCGCCGCTGCCCGTGGCCGCAGTGCTCGCCGGCAGTGGCTGCCGCAGCTTGCAGTTTGCTCGCGTGATGATGCCCGGTGAAAAGGGCATGGCCGGCAGCCACCAGGCGGTCCAAGAGACATTCACACCACGTGTCAACGACGCTGTCGCAAAACTCCTCGCCAGGCACGTTGACTCAGTCGTGCAGCAGGTCGCCTACGAGGAAGGTGCCGAGCCACTGCCCCCGCCAATGCGGCGGGTCTGCTTCGTAGGCGTTGAAAACAAGAGCGCTCAGGAGATCGGCGACTTTCAAGAACAGATCTACGAGGCTATCGATCGTCGGATCCTCGAGTCGAGCATTTTCCAGTCGGTTAACCGCCGGTTCGTCGACGCTGGCCTTCGCGACACCCGCCTGCGGCCCGACCAACTGCTCGCCCCCGAGCACATGCGAACCTTCGCCGGCCACATGGAGCAGCAGGGCCAGCCGATCGACCATCTGCTCTATGCCACGATCACCTCCGGCACGACCCAGCAGAAGCACGACTACGTGCTCACCCTCGAGCTCGTCGAGGTGGGCACCGGCAACTACGACAAGCAGTCAGCCGAACTCAGTAAGGGCTCCCATCACAGCCGCCTGGGTCGGTGGCGGGCGACCACTCCGCTGGCGCGATGATGCGGCTGCTGCACGCAAGACTCATAGCGGCTTGGCCGGGGCCTACAGCCTGCAAGTGGCCGATCAAAAGCGGCAGATCGTGTCCGCTGCCCTGCAGCCCGACTTCCGCTCGGGGACGATCTCCCTGCCAGGGCCACGGCCGGCAGCCATTCCACCCGCGGCCATGGCGTCGTTCACATCGATGCGCTCGTCGGCCACGGGCCATTGAAGGCAGAGGTGGAAGAGGTCCCCACGAGCACAGCGCTCTTGATCGCTGCTTGATCCTGAGCACGCAGCTGGGAACGACGCTGCCTTCGAGAATCGCGCCGAACAACGGCCTGAAACACGATCGTGAGCGACGGCGTCTGATGAATAAAGTCAAAGATACAGGCTGGCACGATCTGCAAGGGCTCAAGCACGTCCGCTTCCTGCGAACGTTGCTCGTACCGCTTCGCGGTATCGGCACGGAGCACGACAAGGCTGGTAACCGTGAACTGTTTATGGATCAGTACGTGCACGCTGTGATCGCGACGTAGGTATTTTTATCAGCCAGATCTATCGGCAACTGTGGCTCGTCGTCGCCACCTAATAGCGACGCAGCGCTGCGGCGTTGAGAGTCAGGTTGGTAGCGCAGCATTCGACACCGCGAGTCGGGAGCTTGCATGGCCGCTACCGTTTCGGCAGTGCGTTGCCACAGGCGGTAGGACTACGCATTGGACAAGTTAAAAAACTTATCCCACGGGGGGCAGCACGTGCTGTGCCGCTGACAAGACCATGGCGTTGCCGCGATCGGTCTTATCGGAAAGCCCGCGGGAGTCGATCATGAAAATAGGCTCAGACCTTTTCGAGCATGGTGACGAGCCGGCGGGTGCGGTTGGTGAGTTCGTCAAACCGGCCCTCGGCCAGCGTGGCAGCATCGACCAGATGTGAGCCCATGCCGACGCAGTGCGCGCCGGCGGCAAACCAGGCCTTGAGATTGGCTTCGTCAAGCGTCACACCGCCTGAAGGCATGAGTTTGAGCCAGCCGCAGGGGCCGCGAACGCCCTTGATGAAGGTAGGACCGCCGAGCGCGTCGGCCGGAAACACCTTCATCACAGCGGCGCCGAGTTTGTGGGCGCGGATCATCTCGGTAACCGTACCTGTGCCGGGGCACCAGAAGAGGTCCTGCTCCCTGCAGTAGCCGCCCACCTCCTCATCGAGGTTTGGCGCCACCAGAAACGCGGCGCCGGCGGCGTGAAACGCCTCGGCCTGCTGCCGATCGATGATCGTGCCGGCGGCCAACAGCATGTCGGGGAGGACCGTGGCCGCCTCCGCGACCAGCGTACGAAAGACTTCAAGCGCCCCCGCCGAGCGGTTGGTAAACTCAACGATGCGGATACCGCCCGCATGCAATGCCCTGAGTGTCTTCAGGGCCGTGGCGGCATCCCCGCAGTTGAAGAGCGGCAATGCTTTCTGCGTGGCCAGACGCTCCGCAATTTCGTCCTTGCCAAATGTTTTCATGATCGACTTCCTACCGATATTTTACCTGGACGTTCGCAGGCGTGACAGCGCCAGACTGATGCGGCGGTGGAGCCCCGTCGATCTGGGGCCGCCAAGGCCTTCTTTGTACCGGATCGCCATCACGCCTCATCGAGCGTCGTAAAGACGGCGATCATCGCCGCAGCCTGTGCCGTGCTGATGCGCTGCGTCCGCCGAGTCGCACGGGCGACGCACGTTGTCAGTAGCACCTGCGAATCGATGGCCGCGAGCCCCCGATACCGCCGTGCCGTGGCCGGCCCCACGGCCCGCACGGCATCCGACACCGCCAGGAGCTCCGCCTCGGAGATGGCATGCCGTGGCGGTGAGCCATCCGCCGCCACGACCTCGCCCCACGGCGGCCGCACGATCTCGACATGACCGCCGTCGAGCAGCGGCCGCATGAGGCGCTTGAAAAACATCAGGATCAGTACGCCGCAGTGAATTCCGTCGGCATCCGGGTCCATGAGCAGAAGTACGCGGGCATAGCGCAGCTTTGCCAGATCAAATGCGGTGCCGCAGCCTGCGCCGAGGCTCTCCGTCAGGGCGGTAAAGAGCGGCTGCGCGGCCAGCCTCTTTTCCGTGGCCTTGAGGGCATTGAGCGGCTTGCCCTGCATCGGCAGCACCGCCTGCGTGAGTGGATCGCGGACCCGACTCACGGCCAGCGCCGCCGAATCTCCCTCCACCACAAACAGCTCCGAATCCGCACCGTACCGGCTGCAGTCGTCGAGTTTCACTGGCCCAGGGCGAAATAATCTGGCCATCAGCGACCGTTGCAAACAAGGGCCGGCTGGCCGGTGCGGGCCGATTCATAACAGGCCTCCACGATCGCCACCGCCTTGCGGCCCTCGAGCCCGTCGAGCGCGGGCGCGTGGCCAGCCTTGAGCGCATCGATAAAGTCGGCGAAGTTGCGGGTGTGCAAGGAGGAGTTAATCGCCATCGGATCGGCTGCGCCCCCCGATGAACTGCTCGCCCCACCAAGCCGCTCCCGCGTCGCCGCATCGACGGCCGACTCCTCGCGAAACCGCCAGGTGGTGAGCTGCTCCTCGAGAATCTCCGCCGTGCCGTCGCGGCCGCCGAAGAGAAACCGGCGGAGCTGGCCCGGATAGAGGCTCGTAGCCGCGAGCAGCTGACCGAGTGCACCGTTTTTGAACCTCAGGATCGCCACGCAGGTGTCCTCCACCTCAAGCCGCGTTCTGTCGTGCGACCGCACCGCTGAAAATGCGGCGACGCTTTCGACCGGGTTCTCCCCCGAGGCAAGCCCCGGCATCGTGGCACCGACGATCCACTGGAGAGCGTCGACCCCATGAATCGACTGGTTCATCACCGCACCGCCACCGTCGAGCGTCTTCGTGCCCTGCCAGCGGCCCGGACCGTAGTAGCCATCGTCACGCCACCAGGGCACGTAGCTGGCCGCGATCGCGAGTTGGCCGAATCGGCCTGCCGCGGCCGCCTGGTGCACCGTCTGCACCACAGGATTGAACCGCTGCGGAAAGATAGCGCCAAGCGTGATGCCCGCCTGCCGGGTCGCGGCCAAGATCTCGTCGATACGAGCCAGCGAGATCTCAAGCGGCTTCTCGCAGATCACGTGCACGCCGTGGCGGGCGGCAGCAAGCACCGCGTCGAGATGGGCTCCCGAGGGTGTTGCCACGGTGACAAAATCGGGCCGCTCCTTGGCGAGCATGGCATCGGTGTCGCCATACCATCTGCAGTCGAATTCCTTCGCAAACGCCTGCCCCTTCCCCTCCGTGCGGCACGTCGCCGCCACAAGTTCCACGCCTTCGATTGCGTTCAGCGCCCGCGCGTGCATTCCTGCGATCGCTCCGATCCCGATGATGGCCGCCCGCATCGCCTGATCCTTTCGCCTTTACCCTGGCTTCGCTTTTTCGAGTACCTAGGATTTCTCACCTACAGATTTTCAGCCATGATACACGCTTCCGCGATTCATCGGCATGGTGCTCTTAGGCGGCGATATCTTATGGGAGTTTTTTCATGATGGCTGGCCCCTCACCGATAACGCTCTGCCGAACTTCCGCGATCGCCCTCCTCTCATGCTGCTGGGTGGGTTTGGCTGCGGGAGCGGCTGAGCCACGGAGCGTGGCTCTCAGGCAGGATGACCACGGCGTGACGGTCGAGGCTGCTGGCAGGCCATTTGCCTCATACGTTGTCGACGAGTCGAACAAGCCCTATCTCTGGCCTGTGTTTGGCCCGACCGGTAAGGCGATGACACGGGCTTATCCGATGCAGGACATCCCTGAGGAGCCGGCCGCCCAGCGGGATCATCCGCATCATCGCGGCCTGACGTTTGGCCACGAAAATATCGCCGACACTGATACCTGGCACGACCGATCAACTTTTGAGTCCGACAATAAGAATCACCACCGGGTGGCGGGCCTCGGCAGGATCGTCCATCGCGAGTTTTCTAAACTGGAAAGCAATGGTGATCGGGCGGTGATTGAGGAGAACTGCGACCATGTCGATTCGGCCGGCAAGCCGGTACTCGTAGAGCGTCGACGGCTGACGTTTCGGGCCGACGAAGCCACGCGGTGCATTGATATCGATCAAGAGTTTTCGCCAGTCTCAGGCAGCGGCCCGTTGCAGTTGGGCGACAACAAAGACGCTGGTCTCCTCGTGCGGGTGCCCACGACGATGGCAGTCGACTCCAAGCAGGGCGGGCGGATCGTGAACAGCGAGGGGCAGGTCAACCAAGATGCCTGGAGCCAACCGGCCCGGTGGTGCGACTACCACGGCCCTGTTGCGGGAGAGCTTCTTGGCATCGCGTTTCTCAACCATCCGGCCAGTTACCGCCATCCCACGCGGTGGCATGTCCGCACCTATGGACTCTTCGCCGCGAATCCTTTCGCACAGCGTGGCTACGACCCCGCCCTGACCGACGCCGCAACGACGCTTGGCTCCGGCGAGACGCTCAGACTTCACCACCGAATCCTGCTCCACAGCGGCGACGAGGCGGCGGGTGGCGTCGCCGCGGCCTGGCAGGCGTACGCCCGCGAGACACCAAAGCCATTGTCAGCGGCGCGATAGGCAACGACTCTCGTGGAGGGGATTACTATCGTGTCCGCTTGGGTGGGATACGTTTTCCAACTTGGCCGTGTTCGGCAAGTTGGAAAACTCGCCTCCACGGGGGGACAGTAAGCCCGCCACTCGCCATCAGGCCCGGGCTGTGGCGATCAACTGCGATAGCAGCGGCAGCAACTGCTTCTTCCGGCTTACAACGTTTTTGAGCGTGTAAAGATTCCGATCGAGCCGCGGATAGTTGATCTCCTCCCAGGCCTCTGATTCCTGCGAGAGGAGCAGCAGCGATCCGTTGCTCACGACATCGGTCACCAAAAGCGCTGAGAATTCGAGCCGGTTGCGTGTGGCAAACTCCTCCAGTGCCACACGGAGTTCGTCCTTCCGCTCCCAGAAGAGATCGAAGCCGGTCTCCTCGATCTGCGAAATTGTAAATCTCACGCCGTGCTCCATGAATTCCTTACAGTCTTCGCCGATCACCTCCGCCGGCGTGCTCGATCGCAACGCTGAGCCGATCTCGAAGAACTCTTGGGCGTATTGGTCGAGATCAACCGTACACAGCCCGCGGAGCCAGGCGAGCACTTCGCGGTCGGTGTCGGTGGTCGTGGGAGACCGCAGGAAGAGCGTGTCAGAAATGATCCCCGAGGCCATGCAGAGGGCGATGCCGGGGCGGGGCTCGATCCCAGCGGATCGAAACTGCCGGGCGACCAGCGTGCAGGTCGAGCCCACCGGCTCGTTGATAAAGCGAATCGGCTGCGTCGATTTCAGACCGCCGCCCAGCCGGTGGTGATCGAGCACCTCGACGATCTCTGACTCCTCCGCCCCGCTCACGGCCTGCGCAAGTTCGTTGTGATCCACGAGCACAAGCCGGGGCTTTGGCGGATTGATGAGGTCTGACTTAAATGACAGACCGACGAGCACGCCGTCGTCGGTGACCACGGGAAATACCGGCTGCGACGACCGTTCCACGATCCCCCGCGCCTCGACCACGCTCGCCTTGCCAGAAACCGTCACGAAATCTGTGTCGACGACCGGGTCGATAAACTGCGATGACTTAATCCGCAGCGCCGTATTGATCGTGTCGAACGGACTAAGAATAACCGATACGTTACGAAGCACTGCCAGTTCCCGCAATCCGGCGGAGAGTGAGAAACCGCCGGTGATCACCAGTAACCGCACGCCATGTTCGATCGCCGGCAGTTGGATCGTGGGGCGGTCGCCGCAGACGATGACCAGCCGCTCGGCTGAAAATTTGTGCATCCTGTCGGTAAAGCCCTCGGCGCTCATCGCCCCTACCATCACGAGCAGTTCATCTCGCTGCTGCGGCGCAAGCACGTGCTGAAAGCTCCCACCCAGCACGTCGTGAATCTTCTGCAGGCAGGTGGTCACTGTCCGCATTTTGAGCGGGTCACCCTCGTCGTGGAAGAAGAGATCCATGAGTTGGAGCACCGAGAGCACGCCCACCACCCGGCGGTGATCGTCTACGACTGGAATCGCCCGCAGGTCGGCCGCCTTCATTCGCTGGTAGGCATCATGAAACGAGTCGCCAAACGACGCGGTCACAATGTCGCGACGGCAGAGGTCCTCGGCCGAGGGCCGCACGTCCATCACGATCCGCGGCGGTGCTAGGCCGGCCCGCGCGAGCACGTATTCGGTCCGCTTATTTGGCGCACCACAGCAGGCGGCAACAGCATCGGGACGAGTGGTCTGCTGCAGGAGTTCGGCGTAGGCAATGGCTGAACAGATGGCGTCGGTATCTGGATTTCGATGGCCGAAAACGAACGTGCTCATGGTGGACCGATCAGAGGGCGGGCGGGGACCAACGGAATTTCCCTAGAATAGGTCATGCCGCCTAGGCTGCGAAGGCCAACCGCTGCCGTTTGCCGCTAACCCCTAGAACGGCATAGAGCGAATCGCTCAAGGGCGACCTATCGAAGAGCCCCATTCGCACGACTTCAAGGCCGGCGGCGTTGGCCATGGAGGCCAGCGTGCGAGCTGTAAAATAGTTGACATGGTCCGGCCAGCGAAAGCCGCACCATCTCCCCCCCCGGAGCAGCCGGCCGATACAGTTGTAGT
>Ga0194043_1002082_pt1 | contig 11126 bp, 8 predicted proteins | sample JunL4415m_MetaG_FD_161274 | JGI IMG/M metagenome (GOLD analysis project Ga0194043, IMG submission 161274) | Anoxic zone freshwater microbial communities from boreal shield lake in IISD Experimental Lakes Area, Ontario, Canada - Jun2016-L442-15m | ecosystem: Environmental > Aquatic > Freshwater >...
GTACCGGTGGCTAGCGGCGGCCTCAGTCGAAATTGAGGTTCTTCATCTTGTCACGCAGGTTCTGAGAGGTGCGTGCTGCATCCTCGCCATTGTGGATGATGGTCGGCGTGATGAACACGATCATCTCGGTGCGCGTGGCGATCCCGCCTGTCGTACCGATCAACCTGCCGATCAGCGGCAGCTTGTCAGCCCCCGGAACTGTGATTCGGCTCCGATCCTCCGTGCCGTTGATCAGTCCGCCGAGCAGCACGGTCTGCTGATCGTTCACCGATACCTTGCTGTTGATCGTGCGCTGAGAGAACTGCGGATTGTCACCCACGCCGGTCCGCTTCTGGACGGCGGAGAGTTCTTGCCCGAGGTCGATCATCACGACGCCATTGGCGTTGACGCGCGGCTTCACTTTCAGAACCACGCCGGTGTGGCGGTATTCGTAGGAGTTCACCGTTTGGCCACCCTGCGTGGTCTCGGTCTGCGTCTGTATGGGCACCTGATCGCCGACCTTGATGGTGGCGGCCTCGTTCTCCATCACCAGCAGAGAGGGTGACGATACAATGCGCACGTTGGTGACCTTCGACAACGCGTCCACCACGACCTGTGGACTCTCGATGCCGCCGAGAACCACATTCATGCCAGGATATTTCGGGCTGATCACCTTGTCTCCCGTCGCCGCCTCCTTGTCGGTCAGCGCGAAACTGAAGTTGCCGCTCTGGAAATAGGCTTGCACACCATATTGCAGGGTGTCGTTCAGCGTCACCTCGGCGATCGTCGTGTTGATGAGCACCTGGGTCGAGGGCCGGTCGATCTGAGACAGTGTCGACTGAATCTCGCGGTAGTCCTTGGGCGTGGCACGAATAAGCAATGTATTGTTGGCGGGAATGGGCGTGATGCGGATGCCGGAGGTTTCCAAACCAACGCTGGCGCCATTGTTTGCCGCGTCGTTCGTCGGCGCTGTGCTTGAGGTTGTCGTCGTGTCTCCGCCCTGGTCGCCGGACTGTCCCCTGGGTGGTTGCGGCACACCGCCCATGTCATTCTGCTGTTGATCCTGTCCTTGCTGATCCTGAGTGGCCCCGCCGGAAGAAACGTCGATCGCCTGCGAATTCGGCGCCACCTCTGCGGTGGTTCCCGCTCCGGCAGAGCCTGAGCCATAGGTTGCGGTCAGGATTCTCGCCAGATCCACGGCATTGCCGTTTTGCACCGCATAGACATAGGATTTGGGTGCGTCGAGATTCTCCCGGTCAAGACGCCTGACCCAGGTGATGGCGCGCCGGACCTTTGCCTGATCATTGGCGATGATGACCATGCTGTTGATGCTTGGCACCGGGATGATCCTCAGGCCGTTGGATCCGGCATTGGCGCTGTCCTGCGCGAAGACCTTCGATACCTGTGCGGCGATGTCCTCGGCGCGACCGTTCTCGAGTGAGGCCATGCCGAAGGTCTGGTTTCTCATTGTGTCGATGTCGAAGTTCAGCACCACCTCAACCAGCGACCGGCGCTGCGAGGCGGGACCACGGATCAGGATCATGTTGCCGGCGTTCCACGCCTTTGCCGATCCGATCTGCTGCATGAACCCATCGAGCAGGTTGACCATCGCGCTCGGGCCCACATAGCGCAGTGGCACGGCACTGACACCATAGCCCGGTGAGATGTTCTTGCCATCATCCAGGTTGTTCGCGTCATTTTCCATTGCTTGCTGCAAGACGACCTTGAAGTTCCCGTCTGATTGCACGAGGGCTGCATTGACCATCTTGAGGCAGGCTTCAAAGGTATCGAGCAACTGCCTCGCGCTGAGCGCCCGGTTGCTCACCATGGTGATGTTGGCCTGCAGGTTTGGGTCGATCGTGTAGTTGTAGCCAAGCGTCTCGCCGAGGATCAGCTTGCTCGCATCGCTGACGTTCATGTCATCGACGTTGACGGTGAATTTGCCATCCTCTTTCTCGCTGACCCCGGCGGGTGGCTTTCCGCCGTCATCGTCGGCCGTGGTGCTCACGCCGGGGTAAACCTCATAGCGCGCGGCCTGGGCCGCGGGTTGCATGACCGGTCCATTCCCACGACTCGTCACCTTTTTTGGCGTCTTCGCGGTGAGATCGATCTGGTTTGTGCTGTCCAGCGAGGCGGAGGGCGCTTGGCAGCACGCCAGCAGAAGACCTGCGCCGCACAGAAGGGCATGTCTGGCGAGTCGGAAAATATTGTTTCTGGTGCCGTTGAAAAGGCCGGCCGGAGGCAAAGCGATACTCCCTGCGGCCGGGGCCAACAGCCCCGGCCGGTGAAGAAAAACCTAATGATCGATGAAGCTTATGCGTCGATTCGGTAATCAAACCCTTAATCCAGGGTTGTTATGTTCACCAAAATGAGACGACGTTAGACATGCGCCAGATCCAGAACAGGAGGATGACGGGGGCGATGAAACTGCCAAAGGGGATGTGGTCGCCCAGTTCCACCTTGCGTCCCGGAAGCATGGCCATGACGATGACCGCCGCCAGCCCGGCCAGGGCCGCTGCAAGGCAGGCCGGAGGCAGCAGAGCAGGGCCAAGCCAGGCCCCCGCGACGGCCGCGAGCTTCACATCGCCCAGCCCCAGCCCCTCAATGCCCCGCAGCCGGAACCAGATGGCGCGCAGCAGAAAGAAGCTGCCACCGGCCAGAACCGCGCCGAGCAGGCTCTCCGTAAGGCCCGCCATCCAGTCATCGGCATGGAACACCGCGATATTCGCGGCAATGCCCAGTGGAACGGCGGGATAGGACAAGGCATTGGGGATGATGAAGTGCCTGAGGTCCGTCAGCGTGATCAGCGCCATGAGCAGGGTCAGCACCCCGGTTGCAACGGCGGCTGCGGGCGGCAGCAGACGAAAGCCTGCAATCGTCACCACCGCGGCAAGGAGCAGCGCAGCCGCAATCGCCGCTCGGCTGAGCAGCGGATCATTATCGTCTGTCAAGTGTTCGTCCACGGCGGTCAACTTGAACGAGCCGCAGGAAAAAGGAAATGGCGCGCTCAGCGAAGCAGCTTGAGAGAGAGTTCAGAGTTCCGCAATCCACAGATATCTTCATGTCTTGACCCCCGAAGCCCCCACCGGCAGGACAGTTGCACGGGACTCGAATCCCGGGCGCTTGACGAGAGACAATTTTGGACAGTTCAGCACAGATCTTCGAAACCATCGCAGAGGAAATCGGTGCGCAGCCCAGGCAGGTTTTGGCCGCCGCCAGCCTGCTCGACGAGGGTGCAACCGTCCCGTTCGTCGCCCGTTACCGGAAGGAAGCGACTGGCGGTCTAGATGATACGCAGTTGCGCAAGCTGTCCGAACGCCTCGTCTATCTCCGTGAGATGGAGGATCGACGCAAGGCCATCGTCGATTCGATTCGTTCGCAGGGCAAGCTCAATGATGAACTCGCCCGCTTGCTGGCGCTCGCCAGAACCAAGTCTGAGCTCGAGGACATCTACCTCCCCTATAAGCCGAAGCGTCGCACCAAGGCGATGATCGCCCGTGAGAACGGCCTAGAGCCGCTGATCGACGCAATCCTCGCCGATCGCGCGGCAGAACCCGAAGTCCTCGCCGCCTCCTACATTTCCGAAAACGTCAAGACGGCGAAGGAGACCCTTGACGGCGCACGTGACATCCTGATGGAACGCCTCGCCGAAAATGCCACTCTGCTTGGCGAACTGCGTGCCTTCATGAAGGCAGAGGCTTTCCTCACCTCCAAGGTTGTGGTCGGCCAGGAGGAAAAGGGCGCCAAGTTCTCCGATTACTTTGACCATAAGGAGCCCTGGCGCTCCGTGCCCTCGCACCGTGCGCTCGCCATGCTGCGCGCCTCGAAAGAGGAGGTGGTGTCTCTCGATATTGCGCCCGATCCGGAAACAGGCCCGGCTCGGGCAGGTCAGTTCATCGCCAATGCCATCGGCATACGCGGCACGGCACCGGGCGACAGGTGGCTGCGCGGGGTCGCCGACTGGACATGGCGGGTCAAGCTGTCGATCACCATGATGATCGATCTCCTTGGCACTCTCCGGACCCAGGCCCAGGAGGAAGCGATTGCCGTCTTTGCGCGAAACCTCAAGGACCTTCTGCTCGCCGCTCCTGCCGGGTCGCGCGCGATCCTCGGACTCGACCCCGGCATCCGCACCGGCGTGAAGGCCGCGGTGGTCGATGCCACCGGCAAGCTGTGTGCCACCGATACGCTCTATCCCTTCCAGCCGAAAAACGACCTGCGTGGCGCGCAGGCGAGCCTGCTTCGCCTCGTCATTCAGCACGGGGTTGATCTCATCGCAATCGGCAACGGCACGGCGAGCCGTGAGACCGAGCGCTTCGTGGCCGATGCGCTGTTGCTGCTCCCGAAGGACGCAAAGGTCCCCACCAAGGTCATCGTCTCGGAAGCCGGTGCCTCAGTCTACTCGGCCTCCGAACTCGCAGCGCGCGAATTCCCCGATCTCGATGTTTCGCTGCGCGGTGCGGTCTCCATCGCCCGCCGCCTGCAGGACCCATTGGCCGAACTGGTGAAGATCGAACCCAAGTCGATCGGCGTCGGCCAGTACCAGCATGACGTCGATCAGTACCAGCTTGGCCGCTCGCTCGGGGCGGTTGTCGAGGACGCGGTCAATGCGGTCGGCGTCGACCTCAACACCGCCTCGGCACCGCTGCTCGCCTATGTCTCGGGCCTTGGCCCGGGGCTTGCCGAAGCGATTGTCGAGCACCGCCACGCCAACGGCGCCTTCACGTCACGCCAGGAATTGCTGAAAGTCACCCGCCTCGGCCCGAAGGCCTTCCAGCAGTCGGCGGGCTTCCTGAGGATCCGCGACGGCGAGGAGCCGCTCGATGCCTCGGCGGTCCACCCGGAAGCCTATGGTGTCGTTCGCAGGATCGTCGAGTCCTGTGGCCGCGACATCCGCAGCCTGATGGGCGACACCGCCAAGCTGCGGGCCCTGACGCCGCAGGATTTCGTCAGTGAGAGTTTCGGCCTGCCCACCGTGAAGGATATTCTCGCCGAACTTGAAAAGCCGGGTCGCGATCCTCGGCCCGGCTTCAAGACCGCAACCTTCACCGACGGGATCGAGACCCTCAAGGACCTCAAGCCCGGCATGCAGCTTGAAGGCACGGTCACCAACGTTGCGGCGTTTGGCGCCTTCGTCGACATCGGCGTCCACCAGGATGGACTTGTGCATGTCAGCCAACTGGCCGATCGCTTCGTGAAGGACCCGCATGAGGTGGTGAAGGCGGGCGATATTGTTCGCGTTCGCGTCGTCGAGGTGGACGTAGCGCGCAAGCGCATTGGTCTGACCATGCGCAAGGACGGCGGTGAATCAGCGCGCGATCAGCGCCTGTCGCGTGACAATCAGGCGGAGTCGAAGGGCGGCAAGCAGGTTGCCAGGTTCGGCACATCAAAGCCCGTGGAGCCGGTGCAGAGCAGCAGCCTTGGTGCGGCGCTGCTCGCTGCCATGCAGCGCAAGGGCGAGCCGCGCTGAACTCCTAGTTGAAGGCCTGCTGCTGCACGCTCCAGCCGAGTTTTGCCAGTTGCTTCTGGGCCAGCGGTGTTGCCGTTCCGGTGATCACCAGGTTCAGCGGACCGGAAATGCCCTGGGCGCGCGCCGCCTGGGTGATCGCGGTGATGGACTGGCTGGTGCTCGCCGTCCACGACAGCGCATCCATCGGGAAAACGCCGAGGAGGCCATTGTCGCGCGTCGTCGCCATCGGCAGCGGCACGCCGGCGATGGCCATGAAGCCAGTGATGGACTTCATCTTCTGCTGGTAGGAGGCCATCAGCTCAATGCGCCAGCGCATGAATTCGGCATCATCGCGGTTGGCAACCTGCGAAGCGAGGCTGAGCAGCGCATCGAGGTTCCGTAGTTTCCCCATTCCACTCAGGACGCCGGTCATCGCCGTCATGTCGGTGGGCGTGTAATTCGGATTGGCGAGCAGCGCCTCCACAATGGCGGGCGATACGCCCATTTTCAGAAGCGACTTGCGGTTCATGTCGAGAAGTTGCGCCGCCGAATAATCACGGACCATGTCGTTGAGGGTGCCTGCCGTCGAGACGTTGGAAATGATGGTGCCGGCCGCCCCGGGGATCGCGATGAATGCTCCCGTCACCACAAGTCCGCCAGCTGCCGCTGCATTCGACATCTGGTCCAGTTTCTGCTTCAGCGGCGGAAACTGCGAATAGGGGTCGACACCATAGTTGTAGGCGATCAGGCGCCGCTGCTTGGCAGCTCCTGTGATGGACTGCACCGCATTCTCCCTGCGTCTTGCCCATGTTACGGATGCCGGAGCCAATGGAATTGAAGAGATTGCCGACGCCCGATACTGTGTTCTTCACCGTATCGACCGGATTCGTCACCAGCTTGCCGGCAAATTGCACGGGCTTCAGTCCCGCTTGGACCAGTGCATCGCCGAATTCCTTTGAATCTGAAGTGCGCTCCATCGCATCGATGGCGGCGAGTTCCTTGATGCGCGTCTGCAGGCGGTGGTCGCCATGCACGACCACCGGTCCCCACGGTGTTTGCAGCGTGTAGATCCTTACATAGCCATCGCTGGGCACACTCTGGGCCACCTTGTAGCCCGGCCCCTGAACCTCCGATCCCAGCAGTGCACTGGCCTTGAAGGTGGGCGGGTTCTCGACGTCGGCAGCCCTGGCCCCGCCCGCCGCCACGGCGATGAGGAGGGCGAGTGAGGCAACCTTGAAGAGCTTGTGCATCTGAACCTCTGGCATGATGTGAGTCGCACGACGGGCGGATTAGAGCGCCTTTGGGCCCGAAAGCAACCCGCAGGCGGGTCTTGTCGTCAAATCGCTAGAAATGGTTGAGGTCCTTGGCCAGCATCACCGCCGTGGCATCATCTGCAGGCTTGAAGCGTGGATGGCGCAGGCAGTCGGGGTCGGCTGCCTCGGCTTCGCGCAAAGTGACGAGCACGCGCTCAACACCCTCAACGCTGGCATCGATCAGGCCCGCGTTGTTGTGCAGTCCATAGTGGTCGACCGCCCTGTAGTAGCCGTCGGTGCAGATCAGTATCTCAGTCGGCATGCCCAGGTCGATGATCTCCGGCATCGCCAGTGCATCACGGCTTGCCTCCAGGATCGAATAGCCATCGGGCCGGTTGCGCCGGGCGCGGCCCTGCTTCAGTTGCGGCGCGAATTCGGCCAGCAGCGCCTTGATGTCGAGGACGCCTGCGCCACGCCGCTTGCGCACCTCGCGAGTGAGCCAGTGGTCAAGCTGGTTGTTGGGCGAGGCGGCATGGATGCGCTGGCCGCCATCGCCATCGCGCGCCAGCAGGCATGAATCGCCCAGCCGCAGCGCCTGCCAGCTGTCTCCATAACGCTTCACAAGGATGAGGCAGGCCGCCGGCGGGTCATAGTCGCCCGGTAGCTCGACTGCCTCCGTTGCTGCCGAAAAGTCTGCGATAAGGCCTGAGACCAGCTCTTTCAGAATCACGCCAGGTTGCATGCTGCTTGCGGCAAGTGCCGTGAGGCGCGCATGTGCGCGGGAAACCAGCCAGCGCGCATCTGTGCCCTCGCCGAAATAGTTGCGTCCATTGATGCCGGTCACGCCATCGAATATCCATGCCGCGGAAACATCTTCGGGCGTGCCGAGCCAGCCGAAGCCATCCTCGTTCACCGCACCGCTGCCCTCGCTCACCGCGCCGATGAGCCTCAAAGCCTCACCACCTCGCCCGTCCTCACGCTGTGGTCGGCGGCCAGCACAATTCGCAGCGAATTGATGGCGTCGTGCACATGGGCATCCATGTCCCGGTTATTGCGGATCGCATCAAGGAACAGGAGTTGTTCTCTCCGGCATAATTCCTGGTGCCCCGGCTCGTCATCCATGCGGATGATGTCGTCCGGCCTTGCAAATCCGCCCTCAGCGTTCAGCAGCGCATGGTGCACGCGCAGCGCCGACGTCTTGGTATGACTGTCGACATCCGCCGACTGGGTCTTGAATTCCTCCATGGCGATGGAAACCGAGCCCCTGGGGCCAATCATGTCCTTCACGAAGAAGGCTGTCTCACTCATCATCGGGCCCCAGCCGGCTTCGTACCAGCCCACTGAGCCATCATCGAAGGTGACGTGCAGGTGCCCGTAATTATACATCTTCGCGTCGATCTCCGAGGTTAGCCGCGCACCCACGGCATGCACGCTCACCGGCTTGGCGCCGGTCACCTGGCACATCACGTCCACATAATGCACGCCGCAGTCAACGATCGGGCTGATCGAATTCATCAGATGCCGGTGCACCTGCCATTGTGCGCCGGAGGACTGCTGGTTGAGGTTCATGCGCATCACCAGCGGCTTGCCCAGCGAGCGCCCCACCTCCACGAACTTCACCCATGACGGGTGAACGCGCAGGATATAGCCGATCACCAGCTTCAGCCCCTTGTGCCTGGCCAACGCCGCGATCTGCTCGGCCTCCGCAACGGTGTCGGCCAGCGGCTTTTCGATGAACACATGCGCACCTGCTTCCAGCGCCATGCGTGCAAAGGCGGCGTGGGTGTCCGGCCATGTGTTGATCGAGACCGCATCGGGTTTCACCGCGGCAAGCGCTTCGGCAAAGTCGTTGAACTTTGGCACGCCGGGGAATTCTGCCGTCAGATCCTCCCGCTCGCCGATGTTCCGGCTGCACAGGCCGGCGATCTCGAAGCCGTCGATCGACTGATACGCACGCGCATGGCTCAGTCCCATGTTGCCGAGTCCGACGACAAGCACCCTGATGTCTTTCATCTTCCGTCAATCCATGTTGCCTTGACCGTCAAGTCTTCGCCGAGCAGCACCAGGCTGGCAAGATGCCCCGGCGCAATGCGGCCCAGCTCATGCTCACGCCGCAGGAAACTGGCCGGGTTCAGTGATGCCATGCGCAGGACCGTCGCAAGGTCGAGCCCTAGCCTATTCACGCAAAGGCGCACCGCCGCATCCATGGTGAGGTCGGAGCCGGCGAGGGTCCCGTCCGCGAGTGAGAGCCGGCCCTTGTTGCGCGTCACGGTACTGCCCAATAGCTCGAAGCGGTCGGGCCCGCCTGCCGCCGTCGGCATGGCATCGGTGATCAGCATCATGCGCGAGGCTGGCTTGGCCGCGAAGGCCACCCGCAGCGCGGCGTCATGCACATGGTGCCCGTCGGCGATGATGCCGACATAGCATTCGGGGTCGGAGAGTGCTGCGCCCACCATGCCGGGCTCCCGCCCGCTCAGCTGGCTCATGGCGTTGTAGAGATGCGTCACCGATCGCGCCCCGGCGTCCAGCGCCTGTCTTGCCTCCACAAAGCTCGCATCGGCATGCCCAAGGCTGACCATCACGCCGGCCTCTGTCAGCCGCTGCACCAGGGCTGGCCGCACGCGGTTGGGTGCCAGCGTCAGCATCACCGGGCACTGCCGCGCAAAGCCGGCGATCTCATCGGCATCGGCCTCTTCCATCTCGCGGATGAAGCGCGCCGCATGGGCTCCCTTGCGCGCCACGTCGAGGAAGGGTCCCTCGATGTGGATGCCGAGCACGCCGGGAACACCTTCTGCCATGGCGCGGGCAACACTCCCCACGGCCTTGGCGATGACCTGTGGAGCATCGGTGATCACCGTCGGCAGCATTCCCACCGTGCCAAAGCGGCGGTGGGAGGTGGCGATGGTGCGCACCGTCTCGACGCTCGGGTCATCGTTCAGCAGTGCCCCGCCGCCGCCATTCACCTGCACGTCGATGAAGCCCGGAACCAACAGCCCGCCGCCAAGGTCGCGGCGCGTGGCGCCGCCGGTCTTTGCGTCGGACACCACCTCGGTGATACGCATACCATCGATCACCACGGCGTGGTTTTCGAGGACGTGCTCGCCGGTGAAGATGCGCGCGCCGGTCAGTGCAGTGGCCATCACGTGGTCTCCGTCACTTTCTTGAGAAGGTGCGGCCGGTCCGGGTTGCGGCCAAGCGACACGGCAACGCGCTCGATTTCCAGATAGGCGGTGGCGATCATGCTCACGGGGTCGAGCAGCGGGTGACCGCTTGGTGCAAGCGGCAGCCCATCGCCCACCACGCGCACGTCCGCACCGGCGCCACGCATTTTTATGACGGCCTCCTGCGTATTGGCGCGTGCCGCATCGTCAGGCGCATAGACGAGAACGGGAAAGTCCTTGACCATCAGTTCCCACGGACCATGCATCACTTCAGCCACCGAATAGGCTTCCGCGTGAAGTGCGCAGGTTTCCTTCAGCTTCAGCGCCGTTTCCTGGGCGATGGGGAAAGACGGGCCGCGCCCGAGCACGAACAGCGAGGCAGCATCCTTCGCGAATGCCGTGAAACCGGGCCAGTTCACTCGCACCGCCTGATCCAGTGTTTCGGGCAGTCTTGCGACCGCGGCCAGCAGGGCGGCATCACCCGACCAATGCGCCACGATCGCCGCCCCCGCCACGCAGGAGGCAATGAAGCTCTTGGTAGCGGCCACGCTCTTCTCCTCGCCAGCGTGCAGGGAAAGGCAGATGTCAGCCGATCGTGCAGCGGGCGAGCCCTCTACATTTACGATGGCAACTGACAGCGCGCCTGCATCCTTCGCTGCCTGCTGCAGGGCCACGATGTCCGGGCTCTGGCCAGACTGCGAGATGGTGAGGCACAGCGCACCTTTGGCCTTCAGCCTTGCGCCATAGACGGAAACGACCGAGGCCCCCACCGAGGCACAGGGCACGCCTGTCACGATCTCACAGAGATACTTGAAATAGCCAGCCGCATTGTCGGAACTGCCGCGCGCCGAGGTCAGAACCACCGGCGGCGCCCCGCGCCGCAACCGGGCGCCGAGGTCAGCCAGGGCACGGGCATTGTGATCGAGGAAGCGTGCCGCCGCCTGCGGGGCCTCCGCCGCCTCCATGGCCATCAGGCTCATGACCAGTGCTCCGGAAGTCCCTGTCCGCGCCGCGCCATCATGATCGCGCCATCCACCGCATCGGCCTGCGGTTCGGCCAGTGCCCGCTTCACGTCAGCATCGAGATAGGGCGGGTAGACCTGCGAAAGTCCACCGAGCAGACAGATTGCCTTCGCTCCGCGTGCCAGCAGCGCACGCCCGAGATTCGAAATCGCCCCGGCCCCCTCGATCACGATCATCATGCCCTGCACGTCGCCCTGTGCGGCACATTCGAAGACAAGAGGCGCGAACTGCGCATAGTCCTTCGGCTTTGCCTGTTCCGACC
>Ga0194043_1002083_pt1 | contig 11123 bp, 9 predicted proteins | sample JunL4415m_MetaG_FD_161274 | JGI IMG/M metagenome (GOLD analysis project Ga0194043, IMG submission 161274) | Anoxic zone freshwater microbial communities from boreal shield lake in IISD Experimental Lakes Area, Ontario, Canada - Jun2016-L442-15m | ecosystem: Environmental > Aquatic > Freshwater >...
GAGTTTTGAAGAAGCGCACGAGATGCTCGCACTGGTAATGACTGGTCTCGAGGCCCCAATCGTGATTGCGGTGAATCGGTGCGACAACCACGATCGTGCTCGCGAAGTAGCTACTGCAATTGGGGCAGAACCCACGATTCAGGCCATCCCGTGTCAGTTGGTAGATCCTGTTTCAGGGCGAGAAGTTGTCGCCGAGGTTCTTGTGGCGTTGCTGCAATCCAGTGAGTGTGAGTTGATGAGCCAAGGAGTCCAGCAATGAGCATGACGCGTGAGGACGAACTCGCCCCGGAGCAGGTCTCGCTGAGGGCTGCATGGGAAGTCATCGAAGAGGCACGCGGATCGAAGATCACCGGTGAGTTGGCGATTACAACCGCGTCGTCGAAGACCATGATCTATCTCGAGTCTGGTTCGGTCTATTTCGCCGAAGCCGAAGGCGATGAAACGCTTGCGAATCGCTTGGTGGAGGCTGGCGCGATCACGACCGAGCAACTTCGCCGCGGCGCCTTGCGTCTGAACGGCGTCGAGCATCTCGGGCGACTGTTCGAACGTGACGTCACCGTTGAACGCGATGCAGTTGAGCTTGTGCTTGAGTTGATGACCGAGCATGCGCTGACCGCCGTTGCCGGCCAGGAAGTGTTGTCGGCGCAGACCACGATGTACCGCCAGCATTCATCGGGCGTGGTGCGCTGGTTTACAGCCCCGGTCGTGGTGACGGCGCCGGAAATCGTTGCCGCTGTGGTCGATGCTGACGACATCGTCGAAGAACCTATCGATGAGGTTGTCGCGGTTGAGCAAACGTCTGACGAAGTAGTTATCGATGCAGCGCCGATGCCGATCCCCACGTTGCCCCCGGCCACGCTGTTGACGCCGAATCGGCTCGCGCCGCGGCCGCCGGTAAACCGTTTGACCCAGTTGGTGTCGGCACCGTTGTCGCTCATCCCTGAGCCGCTTGACGATGAAGGCATTGAAGTCATCGACGAAGTGGTTGAGGAAGTCGTTGCCGAAACCGAAGGGGTGGTCGTAGAGCCAGAGGCCGTCGGCCCTCCGAAGGCTTCGGTTGATTCGGTGCTGCAGTCGCTCAAGCCGCTTTCGACCCTCAAGTCGTTCATGCCGATCACCTCTCGCCAGCCGATCGTCGGGCCAGAGGTGACACCGTCACCAACGTTGGTGACTTCGGAGCACGACTTGGCAGCGATGATCACCGACGCAGTGCCGCTGACCGTGCCGCATTCGACTCACTCGTCAGACGATGATCATGACGCAACCCCAATTCCTGAAGATGTTGCTGCTGCAGTGCGGCGGGCGATCGACGCCATCGAAACGGCAATGCACAAGCCACGCTCAGTGACCTCGGTGAGCTTCGGTCCGTTGCACGTGACGTCGCTTGGCCATCCACTACCGACCGCGACACCGACGCCTCCACCTCCACCGGAGCCGTTCATGATCGTCTCGCTCGATGCGTTCGGCGCAACATCAACCGGGCCGGTGCCGGTTTTCGCCAAGCCCACAGGCGCGATGGTTCATCCGATTCTGTCGTTCGGCGAGCTCAATTCTGATGGTGCGGTGTATCCGTTGCCGGTGTTGCCGCCGTTACCTCAACGCGCCCAAGATGCCCCGAGCGATCAGCGTCGAGGCGCGCTACGACGGCTCATTGCCGGAATTCGTCGCCGCTGAATCGATGGCAGTTGGTGCTTTGCGGCGCTTCGCGAAGAACTCACGCAAGATCGTGCCGCACTCGTGCTGCATCAGGCCGCTGGTGATTTCGCAGCGATGGTTCAGCCGCACATCGGCAAGCACGTTGTAGACACTGCCGCCCGCGCCTGCTTTGGGGTCGGTGGCGCCGTAGACAACACGCGGAACCCGTGAGTTCACCAACGCGCCGGCGCACATCGTGCATGGCTCGAGGGTGACGTACATGGTGCAGTTCTCAAGTCGCCAGTGGCCGATGTGGTCGGCTGCGTCTCGAATCGCGAGAACTTCGGCGTGGGCGGTGGGATCGCCGGTGAGTTCGCGCTCGTTGTGCCGAGCGGCGATCACAACGCCGTCGCGAACGATGATGGCGCCAACGGGTACGTCGTCGTGCCCAAGCGCAAGTGACGCCTGCTGCAAGGCGAAGGCCATTGCAGCGGCATCATCGGAGACCAAGTGGCCCAACATGGCGGAGGGTGTGGGATTTGAACCCACGGAGGGTTGCCCCTCACACGCTTTCCAGGCGTGCCGATTCGGCCGCTCTCGCAACCCTCCGTGCCGACGTATTCGCCAAGCAGGTGTGAGCAGGGTAGCGCCGAGCTAACCTGACCGCACCGTTCGATACCCGTTGGGTGAGGTGGCGGTCGGGTCCTGTGCAACAGCCGTCCGGGAACCAGGTCAGGACCGGAAGGTAGCAGCCTTCAACGGAACCGTCTGTGTGCCGCAGGCAGCCTGGCCGTCACCTCACTCAGCGGGTGTTTGCGTTTTCTGAGCCAGGCGGTTTGCTCGCTCGGCCAGCTTTGGTGCCCCGAGCTGTTCGGCCAGTGCAGCAAAGCCCGGCAGCGGCCCCTGCCAGCGCCAGTCGTCCACACTGTCTACGTGCAAGTTGTCGACAACGGTGGCGATCGTGCGAAACAGCAGCGCCTCCTCCATGCTGTCTTGCAACGCTGCAGCAAGTTTTGCCGCACCGCGAACCGGCGGGGTTCCCCAATCGTCGGCCGACACGGGGATTGCCTCGATGCTGCCAAAGCGGGCGAGCACACTGCTGGTGCTCTTCGCGCCCCAGCCAGCGATGCCGGGGTATCCGTCGGCCGAATCGCCCACGAGGGCGAGATAGTCGGCGATTGATGATGGCGGCACACCGAACTTCTCGGTCACGGCAGCCTCGTCGATGATCTCGTTCTTGCGGCGGTCGAACTGCACCACTCGCGTGCCGCGCACGCATTGGCCCAGATCTTTGTCGGGAGTGATGATGAGCACTTGCTCGACACGGCTATCGGCGTTGGCCAACGCAGCCGCAGACGCCAGTGCGTCGTCGGCTTCGTAGGCGATCATGCCCCACGTGGTGACTCCCATCTGGCCCAATGCCTGCTCCATCAACGGGATCTGAATGAGCAACTCTTCGGCCATACCCTCGCTGGTCTTGTAGCCAGCCCAAAGATCGTTGCGAAAGCTCTCAATCACATGATCGCTTGCCACCGCGATGTGCGTTGCGCCGTCGGCGATGAGTTGCAGGGTTGAGTTGAGCACGCCGATCGTTGCGGCATTTGGTGGGGCCGAGCTGTGCCGAGTTGCTTGCCCATAATGCTGGCGAAACAGCTCGTAGGTGCCGTCGATGAGGTGAACTTTCATGCGCTGACTCCTCGTGCCGTGTGCGGCTTTCAGGGTCCCGCCACGGGGCCACAGGCTACCGCTCGCCCTCGGTTGGGCAGATCACAGGGCGGGTAATGAATCTCTGGGAAGTTTCTCAAGATTGCGGCAAACTTGCCGATGTTTAGTACGTGGCAAGCCAACCTTCCCCCGACGAGTCGAACAAGTTCTCGAGTTTTGGGCGTCCATTGGCGCCTCCCACGCCGGCCAACGGAACAGCGATCACGTCGCTCACCTCGGCGCCAATCGCGAGCGCTGATGCGACTTCAAACGCAATTCTTGCAGCCGTCGAACACCAGCTCACCCGCTATTTCGGTGCGATGGCTGCTCGTGCCGATGCGGTTCAGCAGGCTGGCGAAGCCGGCCGTTCACAGTTGGTCACGTATTTCCAGGAACAGATCGATGTACTGCGTGGCGACCTTGAGCGGGCGCAGCAGGCAAACGAGCACTATGACCGTGCGCTGCAAGCCGCAGTCGAAGAGCGTCTCACTGAGTTCGCAGCCAATCAGCACTGGCGTTTCAGCGAAGTAGAGGGGCGCCTTGAGCGCGTCTCGGGTGACCTCATGCTCGCCGTCCCGGCGCAGATCGAAGCGGCTTCAGCGCCATTGCAGGATCGCTTCGAACGCACCACTGAGCTGATGACGAGCCGCATCGAAGAACTGCAAAAAGCTGCTCGTCGTTCCGATGAACAGTCAAACGCTCTTGTGCAGCACGTGAACGACACGTCGGCCACCTTGGCGAAGCGACTCGAAGACTCAACCCGCACGCTCAGCAGCAATCTCGACGAGCGCACGTTGGCGTTGAGTCAGCGCCTCGATGAGTCCACCGGCGCTATGCGCCAATACGTCGTTGACCAGAGTGCAAGTGTCGGTCGTCGAATCGAAGAGAACGACACTCGTGCCGTCGACCGGATGCTGGCGATGGAAGAGCGGGTCAACGAAAACACCGGCACACGCTTGGCCGCAGTTGAGGCGACCATCGGTCGTATCAGCAACGGAATCGATGAGGCGATCGTCGCGCTGTCGCAGCGTGTCATCGAACTCGAGAATCAGAACTACGACGTGATGCAGCGCATCGACGAGATGAGCGCTCACGTTGCCAAGGTAGACACCGATGCGCTCGCAGCGTTGCGCGATCAGATGTCGAGCGCCGTTGGCGAAGCGATGCTCGTACGCATCGAGCTCGAGCGGGTGAGCACGGGCACTGCCGAGCAGTTCGACAAGGTCAACATTCGCGTAGCCGAATGCGAAGCCACGCTCAGCGAGACCTTCATGGATGTGAACGCGGCAGTGCAGCTCGAACGGCTCGAAGAGATTGAGCGGGCGTTGATTGAGCTCGACCCCAACCAGTTCGTACGTAAGGAAGATCCAAATGCACTGAGTTCGCAAAGCGATGCGAACTCGGGCACCGACTCTGGTGTGAGTTCATCAGAGTCAGCGATGTCGTCGTGGTAGTTCGACGCATCACAACCCCCAATGATTTCGCAGTAGTGGAGATGAACTGATGGCCCTTTTCAAGGCAAACAAAGACTCTGGAACGCTCACTCTTGAGCCACCTGTGACGTCGCCCACCACAACCGGTCCGACCGTGGGTCAGAGCGCTGCTGAGTGTTTGCAGGTTGGGCAGATCTTGGTCGAAGCCGGACAGCTGAACGCTGATGCATTGGCTACTTGTTTGCAGATTGCCAACGGCGACCTGCTGCAGTTCGGTGACATCGCGCTCGGTCGTTTCGGCGCCGGCCGCCAAGAGATCGCTCTTGCTGTGGGCCAAGTGCTCGACATCCCCGCTGCTGACACCAAGGGCATCGCGCTCGACGCTGCGTTGGTCAACTTGCTGCCCGAAACCGTGATCCGTGCGCATCAAGTGATTCCGGTTGCGCTCGACGGCGACACGATCATTGTGTTGTCTGCTGACCCATCGCCGTATCGCCGCACCGCTGTTGAGAGTGCTGTGCAGCAGCCGCTGCGTTGGTTTGTGGGCGATCCAGCCACAGTTCGTACATTTATCGACAGCACCTTGCGTGCCGATGCCGATGTCGACCGCCTTGTGAAGGCCTTCGACATTCCCGAAGACCAGCAGCGCATGTTGGCCCAGGCTGGCGAGATCAATCTCGATGATCAAGCGCCGATCGTTCAGCTCGTGAACCGCATCGTTGGCCAGGCAATGCGCGACCGCGCTAGCGACATTCACGTCGAGCCGCTCGACGACCGGTTGCGTATTCGCTTCCGCATCGACGGCAACCTTGTTGAGGTCTTCAACATTCCGCTGGGCGTGCACGCTGCGCTCACGAGCCGCCTCAAGATCATGAGCGGTATGAACATCGTTGAGCGTCGTCGTCCTCAGGACGGCCAGTTCTCAACCTCGATCGACGGCAAAGATGTCGACGTTCGTGTTGCCAGCGTTTCAACGGTGTTCGGCGAGAAGATCGTTATGCGAATTCTCGACAAGGGTCGTTCGATGATCGGCCTCGCCGAACTGGGTTTCCCCCGTGACACCTACCTGCAGTACTCGAAGATGGTGCATGCGCCATTCGGCATGGTCATCTGCGCCGGACCAACGGGTGCCGGAAAGACCACCACGTTGTACGCCACGTTGCAGGAGATCAACTCAAGCGGCAAGAACGTGACCACGGTTGAAGATCCGGTGGAGTACATCTTCCCGGGCATCAACCAGATCCAGACCAACGAGCAGGCGGGTCTCACGTTTGCCACCGGCCTCAAAGCCATCTTGCGTCAAGACCCCGACGTGATCTTGGTTGGTGAGATCCGAGACGCGGAAACCGCTCGTATCGCCATTCAAAGCGCACTCACGGGTCACTTCGTTCTCAGCTCGTTGCACGGCACCGACAGCGTTGCTGCATTGCATCGTTTCCTCGACATGGGCATCGAGGCCTTCTTGATTGCATCATCGGTGGTTGGCGTCATCGGTCAGCGTTTGCTGCGTCGCATCTGTGACTCGTGCAAGGAGCCCTACACCCCGGGCGCCGACGAACTCGCCGTATTCCGCCAGCACAGTGGTGGCAGCGACAAGACCCAGTTCTTCCAGGGTGCTGGCTGCAACTACTGCGCAGGCACCGGATACCGCGACCGCATTGGTGTCTACGAACTGTTGCGCATCACTCCAGAACTGCGCCGCCTCATCGTTGGTTGGGCCACCACCGAAGAGCTCCGTCGTTTGGCGGTTGCGCAGGGCATGCGCACGATGCTGCGTGAAGCCATGTCGCTTGTCGAATCTGATACCACCACGATTTCCGAAGCCGTCCGCACGTTGTTTGCCAACTAGGAGTTGCTCTCATGCCTAAATTCGCTTACGCCGCAATTGACACCACGGGTAGCTCGGTCGAAGGAACCACCAAGGCCGACACGATCGGCGACGCTCGCCAGATCTTGCTTGGGCAGAATCTGTTCCCCACCAAGCTCGAAGAGCACAAGGGCTCGTTGAGCTTTGAGCTCACCGCCGAAAAAGTGAAGAAGAAAGAGTTGATGCACTTCACGCGTCAACTCGCGGTGTTCGTGAAGGCCGGTATCCCCATCACCGAGGCGCTCGAGACCATCGGCGACGAGACCGAAGATGTTGCCTTGCGTCGCACCTTGACCTCGATGGTTGACGACCTTCGCAACGGCGGCACCTTGTCGGCGGCGGCTCGTAAGCACCCTGAGGCCTTCCCGATCTATTACATGGGCATTCTCGAGTCAGCCGAACTTACGGGTCGACTCGATGAGACGCTTGAGAGCTTGGCCGGATACCTCGAACGCGAAGTTGAAGCCCGTGCGAAAGTCGTTTCGGCGCTGTCATATCCAGCGGTCGTCATGGTGCTGGCCGCCTTTACTGTTGTGGTGCTGGCCGGTTATGTGTTGCCCCAGTTCAAACCGTTGTTCGCGGAACTGCACGCTGACCTTCCGTTCGCGACGCGTGCGTTGTTGTTCGTCGCATCGCTGTTCACCGACCTGTGGTACATCCCGTTTAGCGCACTGCTGTTGACGATCTCCGCGGTGATGTGGTTGACCAAGAGCGAGAAGGGCCGCCTCTTCAAAGACAAGCTGGTGCTCAAGATTCCGGTCATCAGGGGCATTGTCGAGTACTCGATTCTCGAACGCTTCTGTCGCATTCTCGGCGCGATGATTCGCGCCGGCGTTCCACTGCCCGAGGGTTTGCGCACCACGACTGAAGCCACCAGCAATTCCGTGTTTCGTGCTCGCCTCGAGGAAGCTCAGACCGTGATGCTCGAAGGCGGCGGGTTCTCTCGCCCCTTGGCCGACACGGGCCTGTTTCCTGGTGCCGCTAAGCAGATGTTCAAAGTGGGCGAAGAGACCGGCACCTTGGACAATCAGCTCGAGATGGCCAGCATCTACTTCGACCGAGAGCTTGAGGGTCGCATCCAAAAGTTCACCGCCATGTTCGAGCCGATCATGATCGTGTTCGTTGGTCTCATCGTCGGCTTCGTTGCAGTCGCTTTGGTCTCGGCCATGTACGGCGTGCTCGACAGCATGAAGACGCAGTCGTAAGTAGGGATGCGCTAGCGATGAAGAACCAAGTCGATTCCGGGCTGCCCAAGCCAGATCGCAGCGATGGTGCCGGCGGCCAGAAACGGCCCGAAGGGCACAGCCGTCTTGCGGCCAGCGCGTCCCACCGCCATCAGCAGCACGCCAACAACCGCACCGAGCAAGAAGCCCAAGAACAGGCCCACGGCTACGAAGCCAGGGTTCAGCCAGCCGAGGTAGGCGCCGAGCAGTGGCGACAGACGAACATCGCCATCGCCCATGCCGCCTTTGCTCAGCACGTAGATCAGGGCCATGAAGCTCAAGGCGATGGCGGCGCCGAGCAGCATCATCAGCATGCGTCGCGGTTCGTGTCGAACGAGGGCAGCAATGCACAGCAGGGGAACACCCAGTGCTGCGGTGACGTAAATGATCTCGCGGGGCAGTCGTTTGGTGTGCAGGTCGATCCAGCTCAAAGCGATGAGGCCAGCGCCAAGTGCGGCGAAGGCACCGAGCTCCCAGCTCAGGTCGAACTTGATTGCAAATGCAACAAAGAGTGCCGATGTGGACAGCTCGAGCACCACTGGCTCGATGCCGATGTTCGCTTTGCAGCGCCGGCATTTGCCACGCAGAAACAGCCAACTGAAAACAGGCACGAGATCACGAGGACCGAGTTCGAGCCCGCAACCACCGCAAGCCGAGCCAGGCGCAACAACCGATGCACCGCGAGGCACGCGATCTACAACAACCGTCAAGAACGATCCGATCAGCAATCCAAAGATCGCCGTATAGGTAATAACCATGAGTCCTTCACATCGCCGCTGCAAGCGGCTCCCTTCCGGAGGTTAGCCAAATGATTCAGCCAGATCCCGCCCTTGTCACCTTGCTCGAGGCCACCGTCGCCGCAGGCGCTAGCGACTTGCACCTCAGCGTTGGTCGCCCGGCAACTGCCCGCCGCGACGGAATGCTCGTGGCTTTCGAAGGTGTCGAAGAACTCGATCCAGAGACGATTGAGCGCATCGTGATGTCACTGCTTGACGATCGCAAGCTGGCCGAGCTGCACGAGAACCATCAGGTCGACTTTTCGTTTGGTCTGCGGGGCATCGGACGCTTTCGTGCCAACGCATTCCGCCAGCGCGGTCACCTCTCGCTTGCACTCCGCGTTGTGCCATTCCGCGTGCGTTCGCTCGAAGAGCTTGGGGCCCCATGGGCGGCGACCGAGTTGCTGAACAAGCCGTACGGGCTGGTTCTTGTTGTGGGCCCAACGGGCTCGGGCAAGAGCACCACCTTGGCAGCGATGATCGATCGCATCAACGAAGAGCGGCCCTGCCACATCTTGACCATCGAAGATCCTGTGGAATATGTGCACAACCACAAGACAGCGCTGATTAACCAGCGTGAGGTTGGTACCGATGTGAACAGCTTCACCGATGGTTTGCGTAGCGCTCTGCGTGAAGACCCAGACGTGATTCTGCTTGGCGAAATGCGTGACCTCGACAGCATCTCGATCACGTTGTCGCTTGCGGAAACGGGCCACCTTGTGTTCGCAACGTTGCACACCAACGATGCGTCGCAGGCCCTTGACCGAATCGTCGACGTGTTCCCGGCCGAGCGCCGCGACCAGATCCAGATTCAGCTGGCCGGTGCGCTGCAGGGTGTGATCAGCCAGCGACTGTTGCCGGTTGAAGGTGGCGGACGTGTGGCCGCATACGAAGTGCTGCTTGGCACCGAAGCCGTTCGCAACCTCGTTCGCGAAGGCAAGAGCCGTCAGTTGCGCAACGTGATTTCTACCGCCCAGAAAGAGGGCATGCAGACCATCGAGATGGACCTCGCACGGCTTGTGGCGTCGGGTCTCATCACGATGGAGGCCGCATGTGAGATCAGTGCGTATCCAAAAGAGATCGTGGCTCACACCGCCACGGTCCGCGCTGCGCAACTGGCACAGGAAACCGTCACCGCCGGTCAGGGCGCCTCAAACGGAAACGCCGTGCTCGTGGGCGCGGCTGGCTGATTCGCCACTAACGAAACTCAGGGTTGATCATGGCTGCAAAGCATCTGCCGTACAAACTGATCGCTGGCATCACGCCATGTCCCGCGGGGTGGCTCGCGGTGCCCGCGCGCCTTGCCGGGGTCACGGTGGTTGTCGAGGACCCAATGGTCTTTCGCACCCTGCAAGACGTCGTCGATTCGCGACCAACCTTCGACGCCGCAGCAATCAACGCGCCGCTTGGATTCAATGACACTCCTGCTGGTCCACAGCGCCCGTGTGATTCAGCGGCACGGGACATGATTGGTTGGCCGCGTCGGGTTGGGGTGCGCAATATCCCAAGCCGCGCAGCGTTGCGGGCCACCAGTAAGGCCGAGGCGCGAGAGCTTGAGCCGTGGCTCACCAAAGATGATCTCAGGCGATTCCGGTGGCTCCGCGAAGCCGAGCAGACCTTTCAGCCGTTTCATCAGCGCAACTTTTTTTCGGCGAACCCCGATCTGTGTTTCGTGTTGTTGAACGAAGACAGGCCGATTAAGACATCGCCGTTTCATCAAGACGGCGTCCTCGAACGCATTGCTCTCATCCGCAACAAGTTGCCCGGCGTCGAAGACGTGATTCTGCGTGTACCGCCTAACGGCGCTGGCCAGGTTCATGTGATGCAGGCCGCAGCGTTGTTGTGGACAGCCCGCCGCGCGGTTGGCCGCGCCATCAGCCGGTTGCCACTCGATCCCACATGGGATTCTGAGGGGTTACGGATGGAGCTCGTTCGCTGATTCTGATTCGTGGGGGACTCAGTCCCAAGAATCTTCGGGCCGCTGGCTCAAGCGACGTGTGCCCGCTCAGCGTTCGTAAAGCGCCAGCGCACGGTAGACGTGCGCTCAGCCATCACGAGCACCACAGCTGCGAGACACGCCACCAGTCGCGTGATGGCTCGCACATCGTCCCACGGAATCAGCCACGGCGGCAGCAGCAACACGGCTGCGCACCACGTTGCTTTTGGCGTGATCGAGTTGGTCTCGTACAGATCCCACGCCAGCGCACCGAGCATGAAGCCGGCCGTGTAGTAGCTCCATGTGGCGGGGTCGGTGGCCATTCGTACCGCCACGGCAGCGAGTAAAACTCCGCCGTAGCGGCCGCGCCACACCACCAGCGTTGCGAGTGCGAGGGCTCCAAGCAGTTGGGCGATGCGTAACCAGCCCGGTATTGAATTGTTTGCGAGGCCGAACACGGCCAGCACCGAGTCGGGCGCCACGTTCACGGTTGGCTTCAGGGCCCGCAGTGTGTGTGGCTCGGCAATGAAGAACGGAAGCCACAAGCAT
>Ga0194043_1002084_pt1 | contig 11121 bp, 7 predicted proteins | sample JunL4415m_MetaG_FD_161274 | JGI IMG/M metagenome (GOLD analysis project Ga0194043, IMG submission 161274) | Anoxic zone freshwater microbial communities from boreal shield lake in IISD Experimental Lakes Area, Ontario, Canada - Jun2016-L442-15m | ecosystem: Environmental > Aquatic > Freshwater >...
CGCCTTCGACGCTCTGGAGCCTTTCATCGATGCTCGCACGATGGAGATCCACCACGACAAACACCACGCTGCCTATATCACGAACGTCAACAAGGCTCTGGAGGGCAATGCCCTCGGCGATCTGCCCATAGACAAGCTCATTGCCGATTTGGAAAAAGTGCCAGAGGCTATTCGTACTGCCGTTCGCAATAACGGTGGTGGGCATGCCAACCACACGATGTTTTGGGAGTCAATGGGCAAGGGCAAGGGCGGCGAACCTGCCAGTCATCTGGCCGAGGCCGTGCGGAGTGTATTCGGCGGCTTCGACAAGCTGAAAGAAGAACTCACGAAGTCGGCGATGACTCGGTTCGGCAGCGGATGGGCGTGGCTCTCGGCCGATCCAAAAGGCAAGTTGCTCATTGAAAGCACGGCCAACCAAGACAGCCCGATCATGCACGGCAACGTGCCGCTGGTGGGCGTCGATGTGTGGGAGCACGCCTATTACCTGCTCTATCAAAACCGTCGTGCCGACTACGTCAGCGCATTTTTTAACATCATCGACTGGGATACTGTCGGCAAGCGATTTGCGGCCGTGAAGAAATAGGCAGCCCCGAACGAGAGACCGTTCTGCCGGACCAAAACCCCCCGAATTGCCCAAGTGCCGGAGAGCGGCCATATGCTCTACGGCACTTGTTTTTTGCTTTTAACTTGTCTGGTGTGACGACGAAGTGTGGATCCTACCCTGGGCCGTGGTGGGGCCTCCGGATGGCGTTGACTCCGCGTGCCAAAAAAATCTATTTCCCACTCCACAAGAACCCATCGCGTGGTGGGCCACAGGCGTGCAGAGCAGTGGCGGCCGGGAGATTTTTCACATGGATATGTATCCAGAGCGTATGAACGATGGTGATCGCAGTAGTGGCAGGCGGCGCACTTCCCGCCTTTTAAAAGCCAGCCTGTCGGCTCTCCTCGTCGCGATGAGCAGTTTTGCGGCGGGCTGTCGGGGCGGTGCCACCTCATTTGCCGCACCGTCGTGGTGGTCGCTTGGCGGTACGAACCTAGCCGATGCTGCAAAGCTCACAGCCGCGCCGCCCTTCGAGGGCAAAGCTGGCGCCATTGAAAAACCATCTGTCTCAGCTACTCCCTACCCGACGACAACAACGCCGACCAGCTATGACGTTGCCGATTTGACAAAAGGATCCACTGGGGCAACACCACCGGCTCTGGTCGTCGCCGCCGAGCAGCAGCCGGTCATTTATGGAACGACTCCGCCGCCGCAGGCAGCACAGCCAGCGGCTGTGGCTGGCAACCCAATCCCGCCAAAAGTTGGCGAGGCTCAGGTGGGCCCCTACGCGAGCCTGTCCGGTCAGCCAGCCTCGAGCACTCCACCGATGGCTCCCGCAACGGCCTCTGCGCCGCTCTCTGCGCCGATGACGCAGAGCAAAGAGCCGCAGGCTGCCAGTGCAGGCAGTGCGTTTCCAGCCACAGCTGGGTACGAGCCCGCAGTGACCAGGGTGGCCGACAGTCGAGGTGCCGATCCCTACCGCTTACCTGCAGGTCCGTCGGATGCGTTGCCAGCAGATGCCGAAGCCTCTCGGTATTCCAACAGCAGCCGTTTTGGGGGCGGGCAGAACCCAGCCGTTTCTGCCGCGCCGTCAACTGTGCCATTGACGCCGATGTCAGCTCCAACTGCGCCGATAGCCTCGCCAACTGTGCCGATGGCCGTACCAACTGCACCGATGGCCGCGCCAACTGCACAGCCTGTCAGGCGTCCTGATCCGGGGTACCGGCCTGCCAGCACGTCCAGCTACCGACCCTCAGAAGCGATCTTCGTTGAGAGCGCCCCTGCGTCGCCTCCCTCGGCGGTGCGAACCGCAGCGTACGAAGTGCCTGCGCTGCCAGAGCGGTAGCAGAGGGTTTCAAACCCGTTGAAGGTCTAGGGCGGTTTACCAGCCCATGACCATATTCGACTCAATCACTTTTCGTGCGCGGTCCAGATCGTCGCCTGTCTCGTGCATGTACAGCCGAATGGCATGCAGTTTGTCGCCCGACGCCTTGGAGAGGCATTCCCTCGCCGTGCTGCACGGATTATTCAGCGTTGTGGTGAGACCCAACGCCGATTTTGAAATCACCCACGTGTCTCGCGGACGTCGGGTGAGTCGCACAACTTTTTCACCAGGATAGGCGTCTTCCACAACCGCTGCCGCGCCCTGCTCGTCGGCTGCCCACGAGATAATAATGTGGGCGAGGGTCTCAATTTCATAGAGTGGCATCGCGTTGGGTTCCTAGAGGAAATAGCGGCTCGGCAGCTGGCTTCAGATAACTGAGACCTTACGCCACATCCCCCATGGGAGTCAATTGTTGCGAGGGCGACGTGCGAACTCGGGGTGTGTGGACTACGATAGGGTGAGTTGGCTCACCGCGGAGGTGTCTTGCGATGCGTTACGACCGAAATGGTTTTCCGATTCCACCTGACTTTGGCGTGCCATACGCGGGTGTGCCCGATGCCGGTTCGCCCGATGAAGCGATGCCTCGCCGTGGCGTAGGTTCACGAAAGCGATTGGTGGTGCTGGCGATGGTGGCTGTTGGGCTGGCGGTGGTCGTGGTGCCGGAGATGATGCCCACGGTGCGGCAGATGGTCGTAGAATGGTCGCTGGAGCGGGCTGGAGCGTGCGAGGCACGCAACGACTTGGGTGGAGCGATCGCCGACATGAGCCGCGCGATCCGTTGGCACGGCGACGATGTCGACTTGCTCTGCATGCGTGCGATGCTGCGATTGGAAGACCGGGATGCCACAGGCGCCCTGATGGATGCCACGCACGCCGCTGCAATCGCTCCGACAGCGGTGCAACCGTTGCGTGTGCGGGCGCTTGTCCATGCGGTGCTGGGGCAAGGGGATGAGGCAATTGCCGATGCGGAAATGGTTGTTGCTTTAGCCGCACCGGGCGATTCAGAGACGCTCAACCACCGAGCTTATATTCGCGCCATCGTTGGCCGCGAACTGCCGGCCGCCCTTCGCGATATCGATGCGGCGATCGGATCGCTTGGCAAATCATCGCCCGAGTTGCTCGACACACGCGGGTTTCTGCTCCATCTTTTGGGCCGTCACCAAGAGGCAATCGATCAACTCAACCTAGCCATTGACGGCATGCAGCAACAGCGACGACAGTTGGGACTGCTGGCTGGACGCATGGATCGCAGTGAACTGACTCGCAGGCTGCGGGCGCTCGACCACGGCTTGGCCGTGATGCTCCAGCATAGGGCGATGGCCTGTCAGGAAGCGGGCCTCAACGAGCAGTCCAAGCAGGATTTTGAACTCGCGAGAAAGAAGGGATTCGACCCAAGTCGAGGCATCTTTTAGGAAGAGCGACCCGCCCTTTTTCCTCCGCCCTTTTTTGAGCGTGAAAAGCCGCTATACTCGATCCTGTTGCGAGGCGGTAACCCGTTGTCGCCGGAGAGTCGGTTCATGCGGCGTTGGGTTGCGTGCAAAGGCTTCCGGCTTCCCTCGGGGGTGTAGCTCAGTTGGTTAGAGCGCCAGCCTGTCACGTTGGAGGCCGCGGGTTCGAGTCCCGTCACCCTCGCTTTTCGCCTCGCCACTAGGATTGGTCTCTATGGAGCGTGTTCTGTGAGGGCCAGTCCTGTCAGTCCGTTGAAAAACTTCGTGTCTTCTGTCGGGCCGCCACGCCCGCTGGCTCTGGCGGTTCAAGTGACTGGCACCTCGCCTGACATCCGCCATCATCCGTGCGGTGTATCGTCGGCTGCGGTAGTGCATGGGTGCGGTAGCTAGGATTTTACTCGAGGTTTTCCAGCCACGCCCGGATCTCGTTTTCGTATTCGCTGGCCAGACCGCCCACAATCAGTTGACGGTGGAAGCTGGCGGCCCCCTCCTTCACCAGATCGGCATCTTCGGCGCTCAGGAATCGCCGCAAAGGATCGGCGGCGATGAGTCCTCGCAAAAAATTCATCAGCAGTTCGTTGCAGGTCACCTCTGATGGCAACAACTGTGGAAGGCGATGTACGAGCGAACGCTTTGCCTCGAGCAGATCGCGGTACGACTGCAGGCCCGCAAACGGCGGCTGGCCGGAGAGCATCTCGATGAGCACGTAGCCTAGGCTTGCCAGATCGGAACGAGGAGTTGTTTCCCTTCCCTCCAGCACCTCGGGGGCCGCATAGGCCGGTGTGCATGTGCGGTTGGGAGGGATGTCGTCAAGCTCCAAAGCCGATCCAATGTCGATGATTTTTGCGTTGCCGGTGCGTTTCACCATGATGTTTGAGCTCTTGATATCACCGTGAACGATGCCTTCGCGATGCAGTGCTGCGAGGGCCGCGAGGCATTCTCGCATGATAGCAATCGCCACTCCCGGCTTGAGACGCGACTGTTTCGGGCCCGCTGTCACGATCACGTTGTTGAGGTATGCCCATCGCTCGGGGCTCACGCTCGCACGGGTTTGTGCCAGCAGGTCGGCCGCAAGGAGGCGAGAAAGATCGTAGCCATCAATCCACTCCATCTCCATCATCCGAATCCGCCGTTGCTCCACAAAATTCTGCACATCCAAAAGGTTGTCTTGCTGGATCTGTGCCACGCGTGCCGACACCTTGGCGATACGGGCCATGCCCTCGTCGTAGAGTGCCTCTGACTCGTACCGTTCAGGGGAAAAAATCTTGAGAGCCACAGGCAGCGTGAATCCGTCGGAGCCCAGGCGGCTCGTCAAAAAGACAACGCCCTGCCCTCCTGCGCCGAGCCGTCGGACGAGGTTGTGGCCTTCGGTCCAGCTGAGGTGGCCCACCTCGAGCAGATCGCTGTACCGGGCGAGGAGTTCCTCCGGGCAGCGGCTGCCTGTTTCGCCAGAGGAGGCAATCGTAGGCCTCCCTTCTTGATAAATCGTCGTGGTCATAATGGAGGGTGCTGGAAGTGGTTGAAGGTTCCTTGATCGTGTGACACAAAGCCGCAGCGTAGCGCAACGTTTAGGCAACCGATGACGGCTCCGGAAAGCCCAGCCGCTTGTCGACTTGGTTGGAGAGTGGAGCTCCCGCAATGTACCGCTTGAGATTGTTGCAGAAAAAGTGAGTCATTGCATCGATTCGGTGTGCGGATTGTCCAGCCACGTGGGGTGTGATCAAAAGCCGAGGGGCGTTCCAGAGCCGGCTGGTCGGAGGCGGCGGCTCCTGCGGCGTGACATCCAGTGCAGCAGAATCGAGGTGGCCACTTTGGAGCGCATCGACCAAGGCGTCTTCCACGACAAGCGGGCCCCTGGCCATGTTGATGAGAATCGAGCCTCGCTTCATCAGGGCCAGAGCCTTGGCGTCGATCATGCCTCGCGACAGCGGCGTGAGTGGAACGCAAAGAAAGAGAATGTCGGCCTCGTGGAGCACCTGCGTGAGCGTGTCGGGCCCACCAAGGAATTCGACGCGTTCGGGCTTCTGAACGGGAAAAAAGTCGGTGGCTAGGATACGAACGCGAAAGGGTGAGAGCACCTCAACGAGCCTGCGGCCAACGCCCCCGAGCCCCACGATCCCCACCGTAGCACCGGTCAGATCGCGTGTGGGTCGACGCACAAACTCCTTGAGATGCTGCTGCTCGAGAAAGAGAGGCAGCCGCCGCATGCAGGCGATTGCGAGCCCGAGCGCGTGTTCGGCCACCTGATCGGCCAACACCCCAGAGGCGCTCGTCACGATGATGTCTGAATCGATCACCGACGGCACGAGGCAGTGGTCGAGGCCTGCTGCCGACGACTGAATCCAGCGGAGCCGGCCTCCGTCCACCACGTCGTTCCACCGCACCGGCACTTTTGGATGGCCGCAAAAGAGATCGGCCGAAAGAAGTTCTTCCGCCACTCGCTCCTGACCGGCATCGATGAGCGTGGCCGTTGGCACCACGGCTTGAATCTGCCGGAGGTGCTTGGATTCGACTGGATAGCAGAGGACAATGCGCATTCCTACTTTTTCGCACGTTGGGCACACAAATGGCAAGCCGGGTCGGGAGTCGCTCTGGCAGACCATCGTCGAATCCCTCGCCCAAGAAAAGCAAAAGCGATGCTGAGCCTTGCGGCAAAACGATTCCACCCAGTAAAACTCAAGCCAGAACGTTGACGGGGCTGTCAATTCCACTTGCAGTGGACGTTTTTCGTGGTTCAAATAGAATTAGCTCGTGCTAAGGGTTCGACTGAACGCTCAGCGCCCCCGAGATTCCTTTCGCCATTTTCCGGATGACGGTTTCTTTTTTTAGGCTTTGCGGTCCCACCCGATGCGTGCAACGTTTTTTGCGATCGCGGCCTTGGCCTTTCTGCGGATTGTTGTAGGGATGCATTTTGTCTTGGAGGGAACAGCTCACCTCCGCGATCCAGAGTGGTCGAGTGCGGGATTTCGCCGGGCTGCGGTGGGGCCATTGGCCCACCTCTACCGCCGCGACTTGCCTCAGACAGGCGATTGGTCGGCCACGCTCGGGGAGGTCGATCTTCGTCCCGTGGCTGAGTCGACTGATGCCTGGCAAGAGAGCGTGGTGGCGTCGTGGAAAAAGCTCCTCGATGAGCGGGGCAAGCGGGTGGCGTTGGACGAAGGCCAGAAGGCCGCCGCCGAAGAGCAACTCGCAGCCGCGACGCAAGAACTCAAAGATTATCTGGCTGGCATCGCCGATGATCTGGCTGACTACCGGCTTCAGATCCAGCGACTGGCCACGATGGAGCAGTCGCCGGGAGCCGCACAGATTCCATTTGTGCGCGATCGGGTGAGCAAAAAACGCCGCGAACTTTCTGTGCAATCTGCCGGATGGATGAACGCCGCGGCGGCTATCGGCCAGAAGCTTGCGTCGCAGTGGGACGATTCGTTGCCGCCTGCAGGCCGCCTCCTTGCTGATCGTGCCGTTAGCCCCACTGCGATCTGGCAGGCCGATCGGTTTGTAAGCTGGTCGCTGGTCACGATAGGGGCTTGTCTTGTGCTGGGGCTCTTCACGAAGTTCAACGCCCTAGGAGGCGTATGCTTTTTGGCGAGCGTTGTGGCCGCACAGCCATTTTGGGTCGGCGGAGCCCAGGCCACCTACAATCAATGGGTCGAGATAGCCGCGCTTCTGGCCCTAGCGGCATTGCCTGTCAGCGGATGGAGCGGGCTGGATTACTTCCTTCAATCTTTTTCGAAAAAATGTTTCATGAAATCAGGCTGTTGCAGCCCGAAACAATCCACGAGGTGATTCGATGAACCTGACAGAATCCCAGAAGGTAATCGGCCAAGAGAATTTTTCCGACGTGATCAACGTCACGCGGCGAGATTTTCTGACCGGCACGCTGGCCACAGGTGCTGGCCTCGGCTCGCTCTACTTCGGTTACGGGAAGAGCGTGGGCAATCCGCTTCGTGTAGGAATGCTTGGTACAGGCGATGAGGGGAGCGTGCTCTTAGGCGCCCATACACCCGACTATTTACAGGTGGTCGCGATTGCCGACATCCGTCCATACAACATCTTTCGCGCGTTCCACGGCGATGTCTCTAGCCCCAGCGCCTTGGCGGCAAGGCCTGGACTGTTGGCCAAATACAAATGGGCGACAGAAGATGCAGCTCGCAAGCAGGTGAAGGTGTACGAGGCCTACGAGGAACTCCTAGCCGATAAAAATGTCGAGGCGGTCATCATCGCCCTGCCGCTCCACCTGCACGCGGAGGCTTCGATCAAGGCCATGCGTGCCGGCAAGCACGTGCTTACAGAAAAGCTCATGGGCCACAGCGTGCACGAGTGCAAAGAGATGGGCCGAGTGGCTCGCGAGACGAAAAAAATCCTCGGCACGGGCCACCAGCGGCACTACAGCATTCTCTACGACAATGCCGTTCATACGATCGGTAAAGCCCGTCTTCTGGGCGACCTGCATTCGATCCGTGCTCAGTGGCACCGTGGGAATCTTCCCGGCAACGATAGTTGGAAGCCGGCGATGCCTGGGGATGAGTCGCTGTCCAAGCGACTGGCAGGCTGGAAGAAGGATTTGAGCAACGCCAAGCCCTCGGATATCGACTCCTTGCAGAAGAAGATCGCGCAATTGGAATCACAGGTTGCCGATGCATCGCTGGATCCCACGAAATTTGGTTATACCCAGATGACGCTGCCGGATGGTTCGTCCCGCTCGGCGTTGGAGGAATTAATCCGCTGGCGGCTATGGAATCGCACCGGTGGGGGACTTATGGCCGAACTGGGGAGCCACCAACTCGATGCCGCCGGCATTTTTGTCTCGGCGATGCACGGCGAAGGCAAGAAGGTGAAGCCGTTGACAGTGACGGCCGTCGGCAATCGCAGCCTCTTTCCGGCTGACCGCGAGATCGAAGACCACGTCTATTGCATGTTTGAGTATCCAGCCCCTGGCTACGAGGAAGACAAGCACAAGAAGATCGTCGTCACGTACTCCTCCATCAACGGCAACGGATTTGGCGAGTATGGCGAGGTGGTGATGGGCACCAAGGGCACGCTCGTGCTGGAACGCGAACAGGATGTGATGCTCTACAAGAACGCGGCGAAAGACACTCGCGTGACGGTGACAAAAGCGAAGGACGGCACTCCCACGCTGGACACCACCGAAAGCGGCGGCGGCTATGCTGCTGGCGGCAAACTCGGCGGTGACTCCGCCCCGCCCTCCCGAGGCTACACCGAGGAGATGGAGCATTGGGCGTGGTGTATCCGCAATCCTTCCCCCCAGAACCAGCCACGGTGCAAGCCCGAGGTGGCAATCGCGGATGCCGTCATTGCGTTGGTGACCAACATCGCTCTGGCAAATCCGGAGAAGCAGGCTAGGATCGAATTTCAACCCGAGTGGTTCGACATTGCCAGCGATGCAACTCCCGAAGGCGTTGTGCCCGACATCACTCGGGATCGCTACAAGGGAACCGGTTCGTTGTCCTGATACCGAGCAGACCGCCAAGGCAGTGATTTTCGAATGAGTGCCATCGTTTTTATGAATGGCACTGTCGTGTTGCCTGATCGCCTCGTGCCGGACGGCATGGTCACGTGCAGTAAAGGCAGGATCACCGCCGTCGAGAAGGCTCGGCGACGCGCGCCAGAGGGGGCGGAGATCGTGGATGCCAAGGGTGGCTACATCTCGCCTGGATTCGTCGACATCCATGTGCATGGCGGTGCTGGTGCAGACTTCATGGATGGCACTGCCGAGGCGGTGCGGACGGTGTGCTGCGCTCACGCCAAACATGGCACTACCTCGATATTTCCAACCACTACAACGGGCTCCTTTGAGCAGGTTATGGCAATGCTTCAGAGCTGCCGAGTGGTGCAGGCCAGTGGTTCAAGCGGCGCGGCCATCGCGGGAACGCATTTGTATGGGCCGTACTTTGCCGAGGATAAGGTGGGCTGCCACTCGGCAAAAGGCCGCCGCTCGCCAGAGGCCAACGAATATGCTCGGTATTTCGCCACCGGCATGGTCAAAGTGGCAACCTGTGCTGCAGAGCTACCAGGAGCAGAGGCTTTTTATCGTGCTGCTACAAAACAGCGATGTTTCATTACGTGCGGGCACTCAAACGCCAGTTGGTCTGAGATGCAGCGCGCCCTGCGAGCCGGAATGCGACACGTGGATCACTTCTGGTGTGCCATGAGTTCGGTGCCGTCGATCCGACAGCGATTCAATGTGCCGATGCAGGGCAGCATGGCGGAGTTCGTTCTGGCTCACGCAGACATGAGCACAGAAATTATCGCCGACGGCTGTCATCTCGCGCCTGAGTTGCTGGACTTCGCATTTCGCATGAAAGGGGCATCGCGGTTGCTCCTTGTCAGTGACTGCAATCGGGCGTTGGATATGCCCCCCGGAAAGTATCGCTTTGGTCCCCTCGAGGACGGCTCTTGGTTCAAAAGTGATGGCGCAGTTGGCTGGGCGTTGAACGGTAGTTTGGCCAGTTCTATCGTTGGAATGGACCGCATGGTACGGCACATGTCAAAAAATTCTTCAGCCACGCTGCCCCAAGTCATTCGAATGGCCAGCCTCACTCCAGCCGAGCGAACAGGTATCGATCGCACAACCGGCAGCCTCGAAAAAGGCAAGAGAGCCGACATCGTCGTGCTGAACAAGCACCTAGAAGCGAAGCGAACATTTGTAGGCGGCGTGGAAGTAGGCCGTTGATGCGAGTTGGTGATGCATGGGCTGCGTCAGGCCGCTAGGTCAGGCAAGGATGTCGTCGATTGGCGTGCCGTGGTCGATTGCCAACCGTTTACGGCCTGGAATCTCGAGTGCACGGGAGTCGAGTCCAAGTTGCTTCAAGATCGTGGCATGAATATCCGTGACATAATGGCGATGTTCCACAGCATGGAAACCGAGTTCGTCGGTCGCGCCGTGTACGTGCCCGCCCTTGATTCCGCCGCCGGCCATCCACACCGAGAAGGCAAAGGTGTGGTGGTCGCGACCATTGGAGCCTTGTGAGCCAGGCGTTCGCCCAAACTCTGTCGCAAAGACAACGATGGTCTCGTCGAGCAGTCCACGGCGGTCGAGATCCTCGAGCAGACCACCAATCGGCTGATCCACGGCCAGTGAATTTTCTGTGTGGTTTTGTTTGAGCCAACCGTGCGCATCCCACGCGCCCGCCCCAACGCCACCGTGCTGGATTTGGATAAACCGCACGCCCCGTTCCAGAAAACGCCTTGCTGCTAAAAGTTGAGTGCCAAAATCATGGCAGTGTGGCTTATCGAGGCCGTACAGTTTTTTGGTCTCTTCCGTTTCCTGTGAGAAATCGATCACCTCTGGAACACTGCGCTGCATGCGGAACGCCAGTTCATACGAGGCGATGCGAGCGGCCACCGCAGGATCGCTTGGATATTCAACGCTCGTCTGCCGGTTGAGCGATTCGATCAGGTCGAAGCCGATCGCCTGAGCCTCGCTCGACAAGGGACGGGCTGGCCGACCGAAGTCGAGCGGATTGTTGGGGTCGATCCGCAACGGCACCGCATCGTGGGCAGGTCCAAGGTAGAGGCCGTCTCGCTTATTCCAGTATTCCCGCGAACCGATCGAGATGAATTGCGGCAGATCGTCGTTCAGTGAGCCAAGGCCATAGTGTACCCATGCGCCGAGTGTGGGCACCTGCCCGTCGAGCACATGGCGGCCGGAGTGAAACTGCGTCTGCGCACCGTGGTTTGAATCGGTGGTATACATCGAACGCACGACGGAGATGCGATCGATATTT
>Ga0194043_1002088_pt1 | contig 11118 bp, 8 predicted proteins | sample JunL4415m_MetaG_FD_161274 | JGI IMG/M metagenome (GOLD analysis project Ga0194043, IMG submission 161274) | Anoxic zone freshwater microbial communities from boreal shield lake in IISD Experimental Lakes Area, Ontario, Canada - Jun2016-L442-15m | ecosystem: Environmental > Aquatic > Freshwater >...
ATCATCGCCATTGGAACCCGTCCCTGCGTGCAGAGAAGGGGCGTGGCACGGCAACTTCTGACACAACATATCGCTGCGCTTGCCGACAAGGGTCTGCGGCAGCTGTTCCTCGAGGTGGCCGCATCCAACACGGCTGCGCGGGGTCTCTATTCATCGCTTGGCTTCACCGAGGCCGGACGCCGCAAGGGCTACTACCAGCGCCGCGAGGGCAAAGAGGATGCCATCGTCATGCGCCGCGAACTTGCTCCATGAACAGGCTGCGGGCGTGGTGGGCGCTTCTGCTGTTCACGGCACTCACGCTACCCCTGATGCCGCTGCAGCAGTGCTTCGTGTGGTTCTGGCCGCGCATGGCACGGGTCTTCCCGATGCACTACCACCGCCTGGTGTGCCGCATCCTCGGCGTGAAGGTGGAGGTGATCGGCACGGCGCCCGAGCGAGGGCCCCTGCTCATGGCCAGCAACCATGTCAGCTGGCTCGATATCGTGGTGCTGAGTTCGGTGGCGCCCGTTTCCTTTGTGGCCAAGAGGGAAGTGGCAAGGTGGCCTTTTTTCGGCAGCCTGGCGCGGCTGCAGCGTACAGTCTTCGTCGATCGTGACCGCCGCCACGCGACGGGCGACGCGCGCGATGAAATGCAGGAGCGGCTGAAGGCGGACGACATCGTCGTGCTGTTTGCGGAGGGAACCTCGGGCGACGGGCGGAGCGTACTGCCTTTCAAGAGCGCGTTCTTCGGGGCAGCGGAGATCCCCGGTGTACTGGTTCAACCTGTGACCTTGGCCTATCGCAGCCACCGCAACCTGCCAATGAACCGTCGCCTTCTGCCCTCCTATGCCTGGTATGGCGACATGGATCTGGCACCGCACCTGCTGGGTGCGCTGCGTGCCGGACCGATCGAGGTAACCGTCATCTGCCACGCGCCGCTCCCCTTGTCTGGCGGGCTGAGCCGAAAGGCTCTGGCACACCACGCCGAAGAGGAGGTGCGACGCGGTCTCGTTCTGGCGCTTCACCATCCCGCCAAAATCCGCTAGAGGCCTCGGCCCATGGACAACGCCCCGAAGAAGGTCTTCGTCAAGACCTATGGCTGCCAGATGAATGTCTATGACAGCGAACGCATGCGCGATGTGCTCGCCCCCCTGGGCTATGCCGAGACCGTAACGCCGGAGGAGGCGGACCTCATCATCCTGAACACATGCCATATCCGCGAGAAGGCGGCCGAGAAGGTCTACTCCGAACTCGGCAAGATCCGCCGCATGAAGCGGGTTCGTGCAGAGCAGGGGGCCGAGATGCTGATCGCGGTGGCCGGCTGCGTGGCCCAGGCGGAGGGCGAGGAGATTGTGAGGCGGGCGCCCGCCGTGGACCTCGTCTTCGGCCCACAGACGTACCACCGGCTGCCACAGTTGCTGGCGCGGCGGCGCGCGGCAGGGAGGGCGGTTGTCGAAACTGAATTTCCGGCAGAGGACAAGTTCGAGGGGTTGGATGCCAAGGCGCTGCCGCGCAAGGGTGTGGCCGCCTTCCTCACGGTCCAGGAAGGCTGCGACAAGTTCTGCAGCTTCTGCGTGGTGCCCTATACAAGGGGGTCGGAATTCTCGCGGCCCATCGAGCAGGTGCTGACCGAGGCGCGGCGCATGGCAGCTCAGGGCGTGAAGGAGGTCACGCTGCTCGGGCAGAACGTCAACGCCTATCACGGGTTGGACGCAAGGGGCCTCAGCATCGGTCTTGCCGGGCTCGTGGGCGAATTGTCACGCATCGAGGGTATCGAAAGGTTGAGATACACCACGAGCCACCCGCGCGACATGACGGAAGACCTTATCGCCGCCCATGCCGAGAATCCGAGGCTGATGCCCTACCTGCATTTACCAGTGCAGTCTGGGAGCGACTCGATACTCAAAGCCATGAATCGTGGCCACACCGCGGACAGTTATCTGCGGGTCATCGAAAGGGTCCGGTCGGCGAAGCCAGATATGGCAATATCTGGCGATTTCATCGTCGGATTCCCGGGAGAGACCGACAGAGATTTCGAGTCGACACTAAGTCTTGTCCGCGATGTTGGCTATGCCAGCGCCTTTTCCTTCAAGTACTCGCCCAGGCCAGGCACGCCCGCCGCCGAAAGCGACAGGCAGGTTCCCGATGGCGAAATGTCGGCGAGGCTGCATGAGCTCCAGACGCTCATCCACGCCCAGCAGACGGCCTTCAACGCCGCGATGGTGGGGCGCACCGTACCCGTTCTGCTCGAGAAGCCGGGCAGGGATCCAGGGCAGCTGGTCGGACGATCGCCCTATCTTCAATCCGTCCATGTCCAGGCCGATCCCACCCTTATCGGAACGATCGTGGATACCCACATAACAGGTGTTGGAACCAACAGCCTTTCGGGTCATTATGCCCGGGCAGTCTAAACACGGAGAATCGAGTCCTTGAATCCGCCCGTCACTGCGGCCCAGATCGGCAGCCACACCCCCGGCTCCCGGCAAGAAGACTCGGATATTCTCACCCTCTCATTTGACGATAACCGGTTGTTATCATTGCTCTGTGGTGAGCATGATGAGAATCTTGCCGTACTTGAGCACCGGCTCAGCGTCGACATCACGCCGCGCGGCAACCGCCTCGCCGTTCGCGGCACTGATTCGGGACGAAACGCGGCACGCGACGTTCTGATGGCGCTCTACAACCGTGCCAGACGAGGTCTCGACATCACCAAGGGCGAGGTCGAAGGGGCCATTCGAATGCGTGAAGCGCAGGAAACCAATGTGCCTGGCGGCGCTATCCGCACCCGCCGCAAGCTGGTGATGCCCCGCACGCTCACCCAGGGCACCTATATCGAGGCAATCCGCAAGCATGAACTGGTCTTCGGCGTCGGCCCGGCCGGCACCGGCAAGACTTATCTCGCTGTCGCCTGCGCGGCGGAAGCGCTGATGAACGGCGAGGTGGACCGCATCGTCCTGTCTCGCCCGGCTGTCGAAGCCGGCGAACGCCTGGGCTTCCTGCCCGGGGACATGAAGGAGAAGGTCGATCCCTACCTCCGCCCGCTTTACGACGCACTCTATGACATGATGCCGGCGAGCCTCGTCGCAAAGGGCATTGCGGAGAACCAGATCGAGATCGCGCCGCTCGCCTTCATGCGCGGCCGCACACTGTCCTCCGCCTTCATCATCCTCGATGAGGCGCAGAATACGACACCACAGCAGATGAAGATGTTCCTGACCCGCCTGGGTGAAGGAAGCCGCATGGTGGTGACGGGAGACCCCACACAGGTCGACCTGCCCTCCGGTATCTCGTCGGGTCTCGCGGACGCGGTGGCGGTGCTGCAGGGGGTCCCGGGCGTTGCTTCGGTCGGCTTCAAGAATGCCGACATCGTGCGCCATGCGCTGGTAGGCCGCATCGTTGCAGCCTACGACAAGAAGGCACCAAAGCCGAAAAAATGACGGTTTCCATCGAGGTCGAGGACCAGGCGTGGCTGGCGCTTTCCGGCCTCGACGCACTTGCCCATGCCGCCATCGAAGCGGCCCTGGCAGGCGCAGAGATCGCGGGCACTGACTGCGAGGTTGCCGTGCTCTTCACCGACGACGACTCGATCACCACCATCAACGCCGAATGGCGTGGCAAGGGCAAGCCGACCAATGTCCTTTCCTTCCCGACGCCCGTCGACTTGCCCGTGCCGGACGGCGAGCCGCGCCCGCTGGGTGATATCGTGCTGGCTCATGGTGTGATCGCCCGCGAGGCCTTGGAGCAGAGCAAGACATTGCATGACCACACCACCCACCTTATTGTCCACGGCACATTGCATCTTCTGGGCTATGACCACGAAACCGATAACGAGGCCGAGGAGATGGAAGCGCTCGAGAGGCGCATTCTGAAAGGCCTGGGCATTTCCGATCCCTATGAGCGACCCTGACAATATAGGCGGCACCTCGCCCGCCGAAGCGACCCGGGAGAGCCTCTGGCAGCGCCTGAGAAGTCGATTTGGCCGCAACCGGGACGTTGGCCTGCGCGAGAGCCTGGAAGGCGCCATCGAAAGCCACGAAGCCCAGAATCCCGGCGAGACGGTGGGCGAAGAAGCAAAATCGATGATGCTTAACATCATCGAGTTCTCAGGTCTCCGGGTCGATGACGTGATGGTACCACGCGTCGATATCGTTGCGGTGGACGAAGCGGACAGCATGCAGGAGCTGCTGGCCAAGTTCATCGACGCCAATCATTCGCGAATGCCGGTCTATCGCGAAACGCTGGATGGCATTACCGGCATGATCCACGTGAAGGACTTTCTGCGCTGGATGGCGGCGCGCGGTGCGCGCAAACGCCGGGCAACGAAGACCGAAAAGCCGGAGAAGACCGAAAAGGTGCCTCCGCCGGGTCTCAACATCGCGGCCACTGCCCTGTCGACGAGCGTCAAGCAGGCAGGCCTTAACCGCGAGGTGCTGTTCGTGCCGCCCTCCATGCCTGCAACCGATCTGCTGGTGCGGATGCAGGCAAGCCGAACGCATCTGGCCATCGTCATCGATGAATATGGCGGCACCGAAGGTCTCGTCTCCATTGAGGACCTCGTCGAAGTCATCGTCGGCGATATCGCGGACGAGCACGACACCGAGGAGGGCCTTGAGGTCAAGCCGGTGGAAGAAGGCGTCTACCTCGCCGATGGGCGTGTCGACTTGGCGAAGCTCGAAGCATTGCTTGCGGTAGACCTTCTTCCGGAGGACGAGGAGGAAGAGGCGGATACGCTCGCAGGCCTTATCTTCAAGATCGCCGGGCGCGTTCCGGCGCGTGGCGAAATCATCCGCCACGAAAGCGGCCTCGAGTTCGAGATTCTCGACTCCGATCCGCGCCGCGTGAAGCGAGTGCGGATCAACGCTCAAAACGTCAACCAGCCGAATTCTGAACCAACAGCTGACAATTCGTCAGACTGAACACGAAATTTTTGACGAATTTTACAACCTCCTGTAACATCAGGCTCAGGAGGTGAGTGGATGACGTCTCGGGCGGCAACGGTGGCATTCCAGGGCATCGAGGCAGTCCCCGTCGATGTTCAGGCGCAGTTCCTGTCCGGCATGGTGGCATTCAACGTCGTGGGGCTCGGCGACAAGGCAGTGGCCGAAAGCCGGGAACGGGTGCGGGCGGCGCTTCATGCCATCGGCCTCGCGCTTCCTGGCAAGCGGCTGGTCGTCAACCTCTCGCCAGCCGACCTGCCAAAGGAGGGCAGCCACTTCGATCTTCCGATCACGCTGGCGGTGCTAGCCGCCCTCGGCATCATTGCCCAGGATTTCCTGACGCGCTACGTGGCCATGGGTGAACTGGCCCTCGACGGGGCACTTATCGGAGTTTCCGGCGTGCTGCCCGCTGCCATCGCAGCGAATGCACGAGACATGGGACTGATCTGTCCCAAGGTCTCAGGACCGGAAGCCGCATGGGCAGCGGAAGACGCTGACATACTGGCACCAGAAAATCTCATCCAGTTGATCAATCACGTGCGGGGCACACAAGTGCTGACGCGCCCGAGGCCCGCCATCGCCACCGAGACGGAGCAACTCCCCGACCTCAGGGACATCAAGGGGCAGGAAACCGGAAAACGTGCGCTGGAAGTCACCGCCGCCGGTGGTCACCACTTCCTGATGGTGGGACCGCCTGGTGCGGGAAAATCCATGCTGGCGCAGCGCCTGCCGTCCATCCTGCCACCGATGGACTCGCGCGAGATGCTGGATATCAGCATGGTCGCCTCGCTGGCGGGAGAACTGTCCAATGGCCAATTGTCCAGGCGGCGTCCGTTCCGCGCACCCCACCACTCGGCGTCCATGCCGGCACTGGTCGGCGGGGGCCTGCGTGCCAAGCCAGGCGAGATGGCGCTGGCGCACCACGGCGTGCTGTTCCTCGACGAGCTTCCCGAATTCCAGCCGCGCGTTCTCGAGTCCCTTCGCCAGCCGATGGAGACCGGCGAGACGGTGGTGGCACGGGTCAATTATCACATCACCTATCCCGCCCGGTTCCAGCTGATCGCTGCCATGAACCCCTGCAAATGCGGATTCGCAGGGCAGCCGGGCCATATCTGCCGCAACGGACCACGCTGTGCGGCGGACTACCAGGCTCGCATCTCGGGGCCACTTCTCGACCGTATGGACATCCAGATCGAACTGGCCGCCGTGAAGGCATCCGACCTCACGCTACCCCCGCCGAAGGAAGCAAGCCGGGACGTGGCGCAGCGCGTGCTGGCCGCCCGGCAGATGCAGGCGAAGCGCTTCGCCAGCCTCGGAAAACCCGGACTTCGTACCAATGCCGAAGCCGACGGAGCCTTACTGGAAGAAATCGCCAGACCCGACCCACCCGGCCTCAGCCTGCTGCGCGAGGCGGCGGATGCCATGAAGCTTTCGGCGCGTGGCTATCACCGCGTGCTCCGGGTGGCCCGCACACTTGCAGATCTCGAACGCCAAGAACAGGTGGCGCGCATCCACATCGCCGAAGCACTGAGCTACAGGCAAAAGCTTTCGGCCTTCGTCGCTGTGGCGTGAGAGAATATTAACGCATTCTTCACCATGTCTTGCCGCTCGTAAAACTTTTGAAAGCAGCGCGTGTCATGGTTTCATCCATGTACAAGAAGCACCACGCCGATCCTGGGATCTCAAAAATCATGCCCGCCCCCGCCGAAGCTGGTGCCGGCAACCTCGGTGGACTGATTGCATCGATTGCACTGATGCTGCTCTTTGCAGGAATCGGTGCGGTGGCGGTCCTGCCCTCAGTGCCACCGCTTGCGACCCTCGTGATGGCTGGAGCGGGTTTTCTTCTATCTGCTGCATTGGTCCTGGCTCAGGTCATTTGGCGCAGAGGCACAGACCGCCGGCTTGTGGAACTTGTGACGGCCGCAGAAGCCCTCCACGAAGCCAATCGCCGCGCTGAAGCCTCCAACGTCGCAAAGTCACGCTTCCTCGCCATCACCAGCCATGAAATCCGCACGCCGATGAACGGCATTCTTGGCATGATCGGCCTTCTGATGGAAACCCCACTGACGCTTGAACAGCGAAACTACGCGCGAACGGCTGACTCTTCCGCACGCGCCCTGTTATCGATCGTTGACGAACTTCTCGATGCATCCATCGCTGAACGCCAGGGGATGGAAGTTTCGGAAGAGCCTTATGACCTCGCGGCCCTGATCGAATCTGTCACTGAACTTCTTGCTCCACGAGCCCATGCCAAGGGCATCGAAATCTCAAGTTTCATCTCGATGCGCATTCCCTCACAGATACGCGGCGACGAGCGGCGGCTGCGCCAAGTTCTGCTAAACCTCTGCGGCAATGCCATCAAGTTTACACCTTCGGGTGGCGTAGGTATCAGCGCTCGACTGCATGACGACGGCAAAATCTCCATAACTGTCAGTGATTCCGGTATCGGCATGTCCGAGGATGAGCAGCAGCGCATCTTCGAAGAGTTCACGCAGGCAAATGATGAGACACGGCAACTGTTCGGTGGTACTGGCCTTGGACTGACAATCTCCCGCCGCCTCGTCGAGGCGATGGACGGAACAATCTCTGTGCGCTCCGCTCCGGGAGAAGGTTCAGCGTTCAATGTCGTCTTGCCGCTGACGGATGCGGTGCAGCCGGGATCCCATGAACTGCTGCGGCGTCGTAGTTTCATTCTGGCAGCATCGCCCTCCATCACCGCAGACCACATCCGAGAGACGCTGGAGGACAGCGGCGCGTCGGTGCAGATGATGCATTACCCGCATGAACTTCTTCGCCTGCTTGGAGATGCCGACGCCATTCCCTGCACCGCCGTTCTGTGCGACAGTGAATTTGCAGAAATCCTGCACAACTCATGGCCCCAGAGGGGCAACGTTCAAAAGCAGCGCGTCTATCTCATGCTGCGCAGCGAGGAACGGCGCCAGTTCGCTGATCTTCTGGCCAAGAACTTCTCAGGCTATCTACTGAAGCCGTTCCGCCGCCATTCGCTTTTGCGCCTGGTCACGCTGCGTGACGAGGCAGCATTCCCGGTGACCGCGCTCCAACCCCTACGCAACGTGATATCACTTCAGGCGAAGCGCCAGTTGCATGTCCTGCTCGCCGAAGACAATCCGGTAAACATCCTGCTGGCCAGCACCCTGCTCCGACGCGAGGGCTACAGCGTGGCAAACGCGAAGAACGGTGAAGAAGTACTGGAGTCCCTTTCAACGGGCAAGCGCCCGGACCTCATCATCATGGACGTCGAGATGCCCGTACTGGATGGGCTCGAGGCAACCCGTTGCATACGCCGCAACGAGGCCGACCGATCCTTGCCGCGGCTTCCCATCCTCGCACTTACCGCCAACGTTCAGCGGGAGGACATCAATGCCTGCCTTGACGCCGGGATGGACGGCTACCTCTCAAAGCCCTTTGATCGCGATGCGCTGGATGAGGCGATCAACCGTCTCATGAAGCGGCAGGTTGTCGCCTGAGGGTCTTCAGGAAACTTTCACGGCGCGGTTGTCTGTGGCAAACACTCCTCCGGGAGTGATTTACGCTGCAGACATCTACGAACATACGCGCCGAAAAAGGCGAACTGCTTTTGCGTCAAGCCAGCGGGCTTGACGAGATCGCAGCATGCCAACAGCTTCGCTACAGGGTTTTCTACGAAGAGCTGGGCGCCATCCCGACGCCCGAGATGGCAGGGCGCCGTTTGGATGGCGACAGATTTGATGCGATCTGCGATCATCTCGTGGTCGTGCGGCGGGGCGCAATGGCCGAGGGCGATACTATTCTCCTTCAGGATGGCGAATTGATCGGAACCTACCGCCTGCTGCGGCAGGAGGTCGCTGTTGCCAGCGGGGGCTTCTATACGCAGGCCGAATTTGACATTGCGCCGGTAATCGCAGCGCATCCTGACCTGCGTTTTCTCGAACTTGGCCGCTCCTGTGTTCTGAAACCCTACCGCACCAAACCAGTGGTAGAGCTTCTCTGGCAAGGCATCTGGAACTACGTTCGCGCCCACGACATGCATGTGATGCTCGGCTGCGCAAGTCTGGAGGGAATCGATCCACATCGCCATGCTCTGTCACTGAGTTTTCTTGCCGAAGCGTCAGCACCGCCAGAGTGGAATGTCCGCGCGCTACCCGAACATCGTATCGATATGCGACGCATCGCCCGGGAGAAGATCGACCAGAGGCAGGCGCTCAAACTTCTGCCGCCGCTGATCAAGGGGTACTTGAGGCTCGGATGCTATATAGGGGACGGGGCGGTGATCGACCTCCAGTTCAATACCATTGACGTGCTGATCATCCTTCCCGTTTCCACCATAAATGCGCGCTATTTCGTGCATTTCGGAGCGCCTAACGGTTGATGTCATAGGCAGCGATGGCCGCCAGGTTGAGAATTTCCGATGTCGTGGCCGACATCGCCGCGATCTGGACGGGACGGTCAAGGCCGGTGAGCAGCGGGCCTACAACGGTAACGCCTCCTAACTGCTGGAGCATCTTGGTCGAGATTGACGCCGAATGTGCGGCCGGCATCACCAGCACATTGGCAGGACCGGTAAGGCGGCAGAAGGGATAGAGCGCCATCGCCTCGCGCGATAGCGCGACGTCAGCTCCCATTTCGCCATCATATTCGAAATCGACATTGCGACGATCGAGGACACCCACGGCATCGCGCACATAGGCAGCACGCTCACCACGCGGATAGCCAAAGGTCGAGTACGACAGGAAGGCCACACGCGGCTCGTAGCCGAATCGCCGTGCGACACCGGCGGCTTCCTGCGCGATATCGGCAAGCTCCTCGGGTGAGGGCAGTTCATGAATCGATGTATCGGCAATGAACACGGTCCGCCCGCGTACAAGCGCCATGGAGACTCCGATCGGGCGGTGGCCTGGACGGTTGTCGATGGCCTGCCGAACATTGTCGAGGGCGACGGAGAAGTTACGGGTGAGGCCGGTCACCATGGCATCGGCATCTCCCATCGCCACCATGCAGGCGGCGAAGACGTTGCGGTCCTGATTCACCATGCGCTGGCAGTCGCGCAGAAGGAAGCCATTGCGTTGCAGACGCTCATAAAGGAAATTCGCATAGTCGACGTTGCGCTCGGAGATCCGGGCATTGGAGACCTCGACATTCTCGTTGAGTTCGAGTCCGCTGCTTGCCATTGTTTCCTGGATCTTCTCCTCACGCCCGATGAGGATGGCACGGCCCAATCCGGCGCTGGCATAGCTGTTGGCGGCACGAATCATGCGGTCTTCCTCGCCTTCCGCGAAGACCACTCGCTTTGGCGCCACGCGCACCTTGCCAAATACGCTCTGCAGCGTGCCGGCGATAGGATCAAGGCGGGCGGAGAGCGACTGCCTGTACTCGTCAAGATCAGCAATATGCCGGCGTGCAACGCCGCTTTCCATCGCTGCCTTGGCAACCGCCACCGGAATGGTTGAGATAAGCCGCGGATCAAACGGCACTGGAATGAGATAGTCACGGCCAAATGACGGGCGGGGTCCATGATAGGCGGCCGCCACCTCATCGGGAACATCCTCGCGGGCGAGACCCGCTAGAGCATGGGCAGCAGCGATCTTCATCTCGTCATTGATGGTTCGCGCACGCACATCCAGAGCACCACGGAAAATATAGGGAAAACCGAGTACGTTGTTGACCTGGTTCGGGTAGTCGGAGCGCCCGGTCGCCATGATCGCGTCCTCCCGCACCTGCAGCACGTCCTCGGGGGTGATCTCAGGATCGGGGTTTGCCATGGCGAAGATGATTGGGTTCGCCGCCATGCTCTTTACCATTGCGGGCGTCAGGGCGCCGGCTACTGAAAGGCCGAAGAATACATCCGCTCCATCCATGGCATCGGCCAGCGACCGTGCCTTGGTTTCGACGGCATGCGCCGATTTCCACTGGTTCATGCCTTCGGTGCGGCCCTTGTAGACGACACCCTTGGAGTCCGCGAGGATCACGTTGGCATTCGGGACGCCCAGCGACTTGATGAGCTCGACGCAGGCAATCGCAGCAGCACCTGCACCATTGCACACGATTTTAGCGGTCCTGAGGTCACGCTTCGTGAGGTGCAGAGCGTTGATGAGGCCAGCCGTGGCGATGATCGCGGTGCCGTGCTGGTCGTCATGGAAGACGGGGATATCCATCATCTCGCGCAGGCGCTGCTCGATGATGAAGCAGTCCGGTGCCTTTATAT
>Ga0194043_1002092_pt1 | contig 11104 bp, 11 predicted proteins | sample JunL4415m_MetaG_FD_161274 | JGI IMG/M metagenome (GOLD analysis project Ga0194043, IMG submission 161274) | Anoxic zone freshwater microbial communities from boreal shield lake in IISD Experimental Lakes Area, Ontario, Canada - Jun2016-L442-15m | ecosystem: Environmental > Aquatic > Freshwater >...
GGTATATTCATCGATTAGTTTCATATTATCACCCATGGTCTCAGGATACGTTTCGATTATATTGCTTAGTTTAGAATACTCCGGCAAACCCGCAAGAACATACTGTAAAACAGTGGTTTTACCCATATCATGGTGTTCTTGGGCAGTTGCAACAACGACTGTACCTTTTTTAAAAATGATATCACCTGTAAAGTCTTTATCTTCACTAGTAAGTATATTAAATAGGGTTGATTTACCAATTCCGTTACGACCGACAACTCCTACCTTTTCTCTATCATCAACACTAAATTTAATCCCACTCATTAGAATTTTGGGACCAAAACTTTTTTCGGAAATATTTATATCGGCTATCATCTGCACCAGCATAACATAACAGAGGTAGTAATGGTAGCACCACATTCACTATCTTTTTCATACAGATAATAGTAAACATTAATATATAATGATACCTATGAGTATTCGACATCAACAAGGTAAAACTGCATATTGGGTATATAATGATGACCCAAAACTTGCAACAATCGTGATGATACATGGACTTCGTGGAACACATCATGGACTAGATTTGGTCGCAAAAGAGTTAACTAATTTTAGAGTAATCGTACCTGATCTACCAGGTTTTTCTGAATCGGAACCATTTGATAAAGAACATTCGATTGATAATTACGTTGTGTGGTTAAATGAATTTATCAGTGGATTAGAATTAAGAAAAAAACCATTCTTGATGGGACATTCTTTTGGAAGCATTATAGTTAGTAGTTATGTTAGCCAATATCCAGAATCAGTAGAAAAACTAATTCTTGTTAATCCAATTGGCTCTACAGTAGTCGATAATACTAGATCAATTTCATCTAAACTAGCAATTGGTTATTATTGGTTGAGCGAAGTAACACCAGAAAAAATCGGAAATGGTATATTATCTGCAAAACCAATAGTTATGATTACTAGTTTAGCTTTGACAAAAACAAGAGACAAAAAGTTAAGAAAATGGATTCATTCTCAGCATATGAAATACTTTAGTACATATGCAAATCGTCGGACAGTTAATGAAGCATTCAAGGCATCCATAAAAAACAGTGTGCGTGATTTTGCCGCAAATATAGCAGTCCCGACTCTTGTGATTGCTGGTGAATTAGACAATATTACTCCTTTGAAAAAGCAAAAAGAACTAGTTAGTATATTCCCAAATTCTAGGATTATAGTTATAAAAAATGTTGGACACTTAACCCAGTACGAAACACCAGATGAAATCGTCAAGGCAATAACTAATTTTTTGACTTAAGATTTACAAGACTTGTATAAATTGATTCAAATCGATCTAAAGTCTTTTGAAGGTCGTGAGTATCTGCAATCATTACACTTTCTTTGCCCATTTTTTTTCTCAAATCAGGATTGGTTATAATCTTTATGATCGCAGCGGCAATTTCCTTGTCATTATCTTGTTCACACAAAAATCCATTTATGTTATTTTGACAAAGCTCTTTTAAAGGACCCGCGTCAACTGCTACAACAGGTTGGCCACTTGCCATAGCTTCGAGCATAACAATACTTTGTAATTCAGCCGGTGAAGGCATACAAAAGACAGTTCCAGTTTTATGAAGGTCGACTATTTCCTCGTCAGTGACACGACCTGTAAATGTTATATGTTTCTCTATATTTAAGCTTTTGGCTAAATCCTGTAAGTTTAATAGATCAGTACCACCACCGACAATCAATAGATGAGCTTTTTCGGTTTTTAAGATACGGTTTAATGCGTTCACTAGAACAGACACATGCTTCTCGGCATCAACTCGACCAACGAAAGTTATAATTGGTCTATCTGTCGGTAGTTTGAATTTTTCAATCACACCCTCTGGAGGTTCGCCGACCGTAAATCGACTTAAATCAATCCCATTCGATACTGGTACAAGTGGTACTGTAAGCTTTTTTGCCTCTTTTTTGAACATATCAATAGCAGATTGAGTTGGCATAGTAACAAAGTCAGCCTTTGAATGAAAACGCATTCCATATCTTTTTAGTACAAAATTAATCGGCCTTGATATCGGTGCAAGCATCTTTAAGTTATCCATTAGGTTTTCTGGGATAGCGTGATTAGTAGACACAATTGGGATATCACACTTATTTCCATATTTCATAACTGCCTGACCAATCATTAATAACATTTGAATATGAATAACGTCTGGTTCAAATTCGTTAATAATTTTCTTTACCTCACGATAGGGACTTAAGGAAATTCTAAAATTTTGATAAAACGGAAAGACAATTGTAGCCGTTCGAGCAATCTTGTAATTACCGTCAACTTCGACATATCTTTTACCAGTTTGACTAGGCGCAATGACTAAAACTTCATGACCTCGATCTGCTAGTCCACGTGCCAAGTTTCGACTAAACATCGAGACCCCATTAAAAACTGGCCAATATAAATCAGATGCAATTAATATTTTCATAGCTGTAATTATATCATATGGGATTTAACAATGTTGTTTATTTTCGATCAAGCATACCAACTTGGCCTCTTTTGGGTCTAGTTATAATTTCTTCAGGCACACCAAGACGTCTGGCGATAGTTCGAAGTGGTATTTTACTCTCGCGAGTCGTGCTTCTATTTAATAACGGTATGCGAGAAATGTCAGCGATAACTAGCGGGTCAAGATATGGGAAAAGTAGGTCTATCCCGAACTTATCACTTGTTGCTATAAGTGGCTCTAGATGTTTTGGTATTAATTGATTCCAAAAATCAGTATATATAGTTCTTCTTTCGCTTAAATCACAATCTCTCCTATGATCCCAATAACCACCAATTAATTCGTCAATGCCGTCATTAGCTAGTAGTACTTTAGGTTGAAAACGTGAAATATATTTATTATGCAAATACACATCCGTATCACCACTCTTTGACATATCTTCTAAACTTTTACTAGGATAAAGTTCTTTATATTCAACCAGTGTATCATTAATGTCTTTGTCGTCTGGAATATATTCATGATGAGTTGTGTTAAATTTTTCGGCCGCAAGACGTGCGTGAATAACGTCAGGATGATCAACAGAACCTCCCATTGTAAAGGTAATAATTTCATCTGTCGGAAAATTATTTCGAAGAAAAGCTATGGCTAATGTTGAATCTAATCCACCAGATAGGGTAGTATAGATCTTTCCGTCATTTACTAATAATGAGGCGTGACCATATCTTAAAAATGCATAGTTAATCGTACTTTCTAGACTTTCAAGTAACCATTCACTATTTTCATTCATAGGAAGTATATCCGAACTGGCAATCCTATCAAAAAGTTCACTATATTTCTCAATGATTGCTGTGGATAGTTCTGATGATTGCTGTGAAATTTCAGTTCTATTATTAATATGTTGTTCCATATTTTTCCTTATGATTAATATATGATTTTAAATAATTAATCCACTTTCGAGATGCCACCCGCCATCAGGACATTCTTCGGTAAACTTAACTGTAACTTTCGTCATTAATAGTTTCGTATCAATAGTATCGCCAGTCGCTATTTGTTTGTTTATACTATGTAAGCCACACTTGCAATGATTAATTTCGTAATCAACACCAGTATGTAATCCACCACAATGATGAACTTCATGTAGTTTCGATTCATGATGTATATGATGAAATAGATAAATTAGATTATCTTTTTTTGATTCTTTCAAATGAATTGGTATATTTTTTGACATAATCCAATCATCATTATACTACTACGTTAAATAGTTGTATATATTATAACTAAATATAAATTCATACAATCTGTTACAATAAAAACATTATGACAAATAAGAAAAAGGTTGCTAGTCATCCTAAATCCATCGTCAACCGACGAGCAAAGTTTGATTACGCGCTCGGTGATGATTTAGTAGTGGGCATTACCTTAACTGGACTTGAAACACGTGCTGCCCGAGATGGTCATGTTCAATTAAAAGGTTCTTACGTAAGCATTCGCGAAAATGAACTGTGGCTTAATAACGCAAGTTTTAGCCTTAAGATAAACGAGAAGGGGAAAATTGGAGCCCGTAGTATTGATACTTCACCACGTAAATTATTAGCTAACCGAAAACAAATTGATGACCTCTACAGCAAAAAGCAGTCAGGTATGAGCATTATTCCGCTAAAACTTCTAACTAGCGGACGTTTCATAAAAGTTGTCATTGCGCTTGGAAAAGGAAAGAAAAATTATGATAAGCGTGAAACTATGAAAAGACGTGACCAAGACCGTGATATTCAGCGTGCGATAAAGAATGTATAATTAAACTAATGAAACTATATTCATGGAATGTAAATGGTATTAGAGCGACTATCAATAAAGGTGCTCTTCAAAAGTTTATTAGTCAATATAAACCAGACATTTTATGCCTTCAGGAAACAAAAGCCAACAGAAGCCAAGTTGAAATTGACCTGCCAAATTATATTGAATATTGGAATAGTGCCGAAAGGGCAGGCTATAGTGGAACAGCTATTTTTAGCAAAACAAAACCTATATCAATATTGAACGGTTTTGTCGATAAGATTTCTGAAAAATATAGTCTTGCAAACGATTCGTATGGCGACCCTTCTGCTGAAGGTAGAGTTATATCTGCCGAGTTTGATGGTTTTTGGGTCGTAACAGTATACACACCAAACTCAAAACGAGACCTATCTCGACTAAAGCTTCGACACGAACGATGGGACCCAGCATTCTTGGAACATATAAAAGAACTCGAAGAAACAAAACCAGTTCTCGTATGTGGTGACTTTAATGTTGCACATAATGAAATTGATTTAGCAAATCCAAAACCGAATATTGGTAACGCCGGCTACACAAAAGAAGAGCGTCATGGATTTGATAATATCTTGAAAAAAGGTTTTATAGACTTGTTTCGTTTATTCCATCCAGATGAAATTGGCGCCTATACTTGGTGGACCTGGAGAGCAAACGCAAGAGCACGAAACATTGGTTGGCGTATCGACTACTGGCTTGCTAGTGAATCAATCACCGGAAAAATTACTGAGGCTAAAATATACCCTGAAATTGAAGGTTCTGACCACTGTCCAATTAGTATTTCATTTGACGAAAAGTCAGTAAAGTAGTATTGTTTTTTAGAGATTTATTCATTCTATAGGAGAGTGAGGATTTGCCATGGTCAAGCCTGACGGGGATTTTGCGATTTACGAAAGTTGTTGTGGTCGTATCGTGTTCGTACCAAAAAGTGCCATGATTGGTTTTGGCGTTAGTATCGACAAGGATGTCGTCATCGGCGAAAACGTCGAGATCGGTGACTACTCAGTTTTGAACACCGAGACCAAGATTGGCGACAATGTCGTAATCGGTGACAACACCACCATCGGTCGCAACACCCACATCGGTGACAACACCACCATCGGGAACGGTTGCACTATTGGCGAAGTTTGCGTAATCAAGCAACGCGCCACGATCGGTAACATGGTGGAAATCGGCGACGTAATACACGTCAACGATGACGCCAAAGTCCATGACTGTGTACAGATAGACGACTACGCCACGATCGGCGCAAGAGCCCTCGTCAAGTACGGTGCCGAAGTAAAGGGCGAAATCGTCATCCTCGATGACGAGGTCGTTCCAAAATATCGAAGGGTGTACGCCTATGGTGGCGTTCGCCAATCCGCAAGCTAGTCTCTCATTCCTCCTATTTATAACAATCTCTGCGCCCTGCATTCCGATTCGTGAAATAACGTCTCGTCGAACACGGGGCGCTATTTCATTTTCTGTTATTATAGAGGTAATGAACTCTCATCCTTATTGGCACCAACAAACTATCGATAAACCACTTTATCCAGATATTGAATGGTCAAAGCCTGAACAACAATCAAATCGAGGACGTTTAGGTATTATTGGAGGTAATAAACTTGGATTTATGAGTGTAGCAGCAAGCTATAACACAGCACTCAAAACTGGTGCAGGAGAGGTACGCGTACTTTTACCGGATATTCTTAGAAAATCTATCCCAGCCACAATGACAGAAGTCATATTCGGTGCAACAAACCCATCTGGTGGATTATCCCGTGACGCACTAATTGAAATGAAGACTATAGGTGATTGGGCGACAGGAGTATTACTAATAGGTGATGCTGGGCGAAATAGCGAAACATCAATTTTATACGAAGATTTTATTACTGATTACAAAGGGCCTCTTACTATTACGCGTGATGCAATCGACTTAATAAAAAATAACGATATCCAATTAGTCGATAGACCAAACACGCTGTTAGTAATGTCATTTGCTCAACTCCAAAAACTATTTCAAATTGTATATTATCCAAAAGTTCTAACATTTAGTATGCAACTGATAAACCTGGTCGAAGCAATTCATAAATTCACAATAACATACCCGATATCAATATCAGTTTTACATAAAGATACATTGTTAGTTGCAAGTGGCGGAGAAGTAACGAGTACACCATGGAGTGAACCAACAGATATATGGAACGGCAAGACAGCTACAAATACAGCCGTCTATTGGTTATGGGCTAATAATAAGATAGTTGAAAGTGCTACTACTAGTTTATTAAAATAATTAACACTAATTCAACCTTAGCTAATTATTCATTTTAAGTTTCTTAAAAAGTTCTTCTGATCCAAATGGATATAAAGCATATGATATATAATACAATCGATCTTTAAAAGATGTATAGCTTGTTGTACATATCGATATTTTAGTGTTTTTAATAACAATATAATAATTTAACCAATTTATACTATACTTCATTAACGTAGCACCTTCGATATTTCTCGGTAATGAAATTGTTCCAGGATATTCTATTGGTTGATTTGATATTTCATTCGAATAAACATTACCATCCCACTCTGGAAAGTATTTTGTAACATTTTCCGCCAACCAAAGCTTCATATTTATTCCATCGTAGTGACGTAGTAAAATAACTTCCTCGAAATATTGTTCAGGAATAAAATATTTTGTAATAGCATATTCTGATTTGTTACCTGATAAAAAGTTTATAAAATCGATATTTAGTTCATTTATATTTTGATAACTAGATTGTTTTGTGATGTTATTATCCATCCAGTTATTATATTTATTTAAAATATTTTTATTTTCATCAATCTTAACTTGTGCTATATTTTGTGTTTCAATTTTATTTTGGACTATAAGCATCGATAGCGCTATCCCAGATCCAATAATACATAGAACAGTAATAAATAAACTAGTTAATAATAATCTACGTTTTTGGCTAATTGTTTTTTCAAATCGAGAATAAATGTACTTACCAGAATATTTTATTAAAAAAATAGACACTATAAAATAAAAAATAACATACAATACAACTACTATATAAGCAATTAATAATATATTGCTATTAAATATTAGTTGGAACAATAAGATAAAAAAATTAAATAAAAAATATCCTGCTAAAAGTAGACAAAATACCGATAATAGCAACTTCAATACGTCGGTTTTCTTATCGATTAGTAACTTCATAATATTTTCATCCTTATTTTCAAATATTCAATTTGATTAAATTATTTAAAATCTTATTGAAAACACGTTATATTTGGTGGGCAGAGGGGGACTTGAACCCCCACGTCATTACTGACACTAGATTTTGAGTCTAGCGCGTCTACCGATTCCGCCATCCGCCCAAGAATATATCAATCATTAAAATACTTCACCACTACAAGTAGTAGTAACCATTAATGTATTGTACAATAGAAACAAATAGGAATCTATAGATGAAGCCAGAAGAATCTAGTAACAGTCAAGGTGGGATGTCGCTGTCACAACAGGGTCAAGTACCTAGTACCCCCCAAAATGATTCACAACACCATTCCCAAAAAGCTGCTGCTCAAATAATTAGATCACAAATAAATAACTTATTTGAAAAACAAAATAATATTACATCAAGTGAAACAAATACGAACACCTTAACTGGATTTGAAGACACTAACCCATACGAAAGAGACCATTCCGAGCATCCGACACCACAGGTAAATGAGTGGAAACAGTACCACACCGCTTGGCAAAATTATTATCAAAAATACTACGAGAGTTACTATAAACAAAATACCGAAAAGTCTAAATCAAATCATGGAACCAAAAGTAGTTCTCGTCCTCGTACGATTCCAAGAAATAGTCATAATTATTTCGCAAATAATTCTGACGTCAAATCAATTAAAGAGCCAGAAGACATATTGTTAGGTGATGAAGTGGTTTTTGATTTACGACAAAAATTAATTAATAAAGTAAACAATTCAGCATTAAAAATAAAAAAAAGTAGACATTTTATCCCATTAATTGCAGGTCTGATTGTTATGATAGTTTTCTTGTTTTTGCAATATAACAGGGTAGTGGTTTCAAATGTCTTGGCTTATGTTAGCCCAGGAAGTATTGACCAACAAAATATAATAATCGATCCAAATTCAGACTTAGTTGTTGGACCACAACCTAAATTAATCATTCCAAAGATAAACGTTGACGTTCCTGTCACCTATGACATTGGAAACGATTATTCTTCGCAAATGACCGCTATGGGAAAAGGTGTGGCTCATTTTGCTATACCAGGCGCAGACAGTCATCCAGGACAAGTCGGCAATACTGTAATCGCTGGCCACAGCAGCAATGACTTACTTGAATTTGGTGATTATAAATTTATATTTGCACAACTAGATAAATTAGAAATTGGCGACACGATTTACGCAAATTACGAATCAAAAAGATATACCTATACGGTAACAAAAAAGGAGATAGTTAAACCTAATAATGTTAGTAGCCTTGTCTATGCAACGTCAAAACCAATTCTAACTTTAGTTACTTGTACACCACTCGGAACTTCTCTGAATAGATTACTTATCATCGCTGAACAAATAAGCCCAGACCCAAGTTTATCAACTGTTGCGCCAAATACGCCTAATGTAATTGAAACAAAGTCAATCCCAGGTAGTGCACCGACACTTTTGGAAAGTATATTTGGAAGTTCAAATTAGGGAAGTATCATTCTAACGCGCTGTAACTGATAGGTATCATTTAATTTTCCGATGCTATAAAGGTACCGTCCATTATTTGTGAGCGTTGCATCTTGACCAGACACTACGGGATTAATTGTATGAGAGTTAAGACCGTCAAATTCACGAATAGATAGACTTCCGTCACGATCAGACCAAATGTTATTTTCATCTATCCAACGTATTAATGGAACAGGCCCGCTACCTTCAATATTTGATACTGCTAGTTTTTGATACTCCAAATCATAACTCGTAAAACTTGATCCAGACTTTAAAAGTGCGTATTTTCCAGTTGGACTAAAGACAATCTCATTTACGTTTTCGCTTAGCTCAAATGATGTGATAACCTTCATACTGTTTGCATTGTCACTGTTTGCGTTTGGATAACTACCACCGTATAAATTAATTTTTTTACCTTCTGAAATGATGACGTAATCTTCATTGTAATAATGGGTAGTTGCTATATGCAATTCTACGTCCTGACCGACACTAACTGTTTTTATAATTGATGATTTGTCATCACCATCTCTGTATATCCCAAAAACTCGATTTCCAGTTGCGTCATTTTTAATGCCGATATAGACGATGACTTTTGACTCATCATATGCGCTAAAATTAGCTACTCCACTTATTAGAGGTTTTGATATTGTTCCAGCGGACAAATCAAGGCGAAGAATTTCATCGGAACTTAGTGCATAAAAAATATTCCCACTAGTCCCAGAAAAATCAATACTACTGATTGAAATATTAAAATGTCCAGTAACATTCTTCGTTTGGTTGATGTTTTGGGTGTCCATAACTAACCATTCATTTTTTTCACCAAAAATATGATTAATAATTACATACCTTCCACCTTCATCCCACTTCAAAAGATTAAATGTATGGGCAACACCAATGGTGTTTGGTTCACTATATAGATTAGTAGGTATTGTTAAACTAGTTGTTTTTATTAAATCAGAACCCAAGTCGACTAATTCAAACAACGGCTTATCTGATTTTTTTTCTATAATCATATAATTTCCTTTTGGTGAGGCTAGGCTGGAATATACCGAATCATAGTTTGCCACTGGCTCAACAGTAAGCTTTTTGGGAATTAATAGAGCATAATTCAACCAAGTTAATGTTCCCGATTTTACATCGATTGACTTATTCCATGTTTCATAGCCATCACGCCACATTACAACTTCGTGTTTTCCTGCGGGAATTGAATTTTTATTAGGTGTTTTAGCCCCAACTACTTTACCATCAACTGAAACAGTTGCTCCAGATGGGCTGGTACCAAATTGCAAAAACGCATACTGCTCATATTTGCCGTTATTAGCATCGAAACGAAAACCCAACATAAACAATGTAATGAATGCGACTATCAATATTACAGACGTCACCATAAAGAAGTAATTTACCGAACGCCAAATTAATTGTTTACGTTTTGAGTGTTTTCGATACATAGTTCTTATCCATTATAACAAGTTGTATACATTTATTGCCCAAAACCTTGTATATTTAGTAAAATAACCCTAAAATATTTGTATTGCTTACGACAAAAAAGCATAAACTAATAAACAAGTTAAACTGCGAGAAATTATGAAAAACGATAAGATTGTTACTATAAATGGCCAAAAATACGATTCAGCCACTGGCTTACCGCTCTCAGGTAGTATTTCACAATCAAATAATAAAATAGTGAATAATAAAAAAAATAGTCAAACTAATGGCTCATCAATACTAAAAAAAGTTGGTGATATCAGTTCACCAATCCGAAAAATTGGTAGAAATATGGATATTGCTCGAAGTAAAAGCATAACTCACTTTTCAAAACATCCTAGTGTAATTGAAAAAAAGCCTAATACAACAAAAAAAGTTATGGATGTCGGTCCCAGAAAACACCATTTAGTAAAAAACATCGAAAAAGCTGGTTTACTCAAAAAAAGTGAATCAAGTAATCTTAAATCCTCTAAAACGATAAAAGAGGAGGTGTTTACTGATACGTTAAATAAGATGGTGGCAGAGCAAAAAACAAAAAGAAAACTTTTCAACCGAAATTATAAATTTATCAACATATTCTCAATATGTTTAGTACTTCTAATAATCGCTGGTTATTTTACTTATATTAATATGCC